>Ga0316617_100000444_pt1 | contig 10871 bp, 9 predicted proteins | sample OWC_Aug_M1_C1_D2_FD_207801 | JGI IMG/M metagenome (GOLD analysis project Ga0316617, IMG submission 207801) | Wetland soil microbial communities from Old Woman Creek delta, Ohio, United States - OWC_Aug_M1_C1_D2_B | ecosystem: Environmental > Terrestrial > Soil > Wetlands | place: USA: Ohio... | reverse complement strand
TTGGGGATTTTGTTCGAAGCGGTCCGAAAAGGCTTCCGGGCTTAGATCTTGGGGATCCTGCTCCGGCGGGAGACTTTTTTCGAAACCGTCAAGGAAGATGATCTCATAAAAAGTCCAAGAGCATGCCGTTGTGAGCGAAGCGAAGCAAGCTGATACCCTCGAACCAGTTGGTTTTGTCAGATTGCCTTGTCGCTGCGCTCCTCGCCATGACGCCCTCCGGACTTTTTATGAAGCCATCGGGAAAGGATCGGAAACTCATGGGACACGCGCCGTTCACCTGGTTTTCATATATTCCCGTGATCGGGGACCTTCCGCATCAGGTCTTGTTCGCCCTTTTTGTCCTTCTCCTGGTTACCCTCCTGGCCTACGCGGGTTTCTACAAAATCGCCAAGGGCTCCCCGGCGGAGGCGCTGGTCCCCGCCAATCGTCTCAACCTGCGCACGGTGGTCGAACTCGTAACCGAATTCTTTCTGAAGTTCATCGATGACATCATGGGCCACCATGGGAGACAGTTCCTGCCCTTGATCGGGACCCTGGGATTCTTCATTCTCTTTTCGAACCTCCTGGGCCTGGTCCCCGGCTTTCTGCCGCCCACGGACAACCTGAACACGACGGTGGCCTGCGCCCTGGTTATCTTTTTCACCACCCATTATGTGGGGATCAAAGCCCACGGCTGGAAATACCTCAAACACTTCATGGGGCCCCTGGTCTGGCTGGCTCCGCTGATGTTTCCCATCGAGCTGGTGAGCCACTTAGCCCGGGTCCTCTCTCTCTCCATGCGGCTCTTCGGAAACATCATGGCGGACCATATGCTCCTCTCCATGACCTTGATGGCTCCCTCGTTCCTGGTCCTTCTGCTCCCCCCCTTGTCGATGTTCCTGGGGATTTTCGTCGCTTTCGTTCAGACTTTTATTTTTTGCGTGCTCTCCATGGTGTATATTTCCTCGGCCCTCGAGGAAGCAGAACATTAAAATAATCGGGAGGTAATGGTAATGAGAAGAAAGATGATCGGGATTCTGGTGCTGCTCTTTGCCCTGAGCTGGGTTTTCGTCTCCTTTGCCTTCGCCGCGGATGACGCCGCGGCCAGCGAAATGAAAAAATATATCGCTCTGGCCGCCGGCCTGGCCATCGGCATTGCGGCTTTGGGCGGAGGAATCGGGCAGGGGATCGCCATCAACGGCGGCCTCCAGGGAATTTCCCGGAACCCCGAAGCGCAGCCCAAGATTTTCGTGGCCATGATCGTGGGTCTGGCCCTGATCGAATCCCTGGTGATTTACGCCCTGGTTATTTCCATTCTGCTTTACGCCAAGCTGTGATGGTTTCGTAAGAAATCCGCGGCGGCGGGTTCTGACCTCGCTGCAGGGAAGCGCCGGGAGGGGTGGTCCGCCAACCGCCTCTCCGCGTTAGGCCCGCGGAGTTCGAAATAAGAGCGGATTGCCTGCGGGTTCGATTGCCCCTCCCCGCGGACCTTTCGAGATCCGCGATCCCGGTGATCTCGTTAAGAGCCGGCAGAACGATGGTTTTGTAAAAAGGCCCAGATCTCAGGCGGGCAATAAAACGGGAGCGAGGCGCACCCGCAGGCGCGCCGCAGCGGCGGAGTTGCCGCCCGACGCGGGAGAGGGACTTTTTACGGGACCGTCTTGGGTCCTTCGCGGTCGTCCCGGACCGGCCTGGAATTCCGGGGGCCAGGGTCAGGAAGGAATTGAAGATGGACAGCATCGTTCTCTACAATGTTTTGCCCCAGGAAGCCTTCGGAACCCTGATCGCCGTATATTTTTATCTCACCGGATTGAGCGCCGGATCCTTCGTTCTTTCCACCCTCGCTTTCGTCTTCGGGATGGAAAGATACAAACCCATCGGCAAGATCGGCGTCGTCCTGGCGGCTCTCTTTTTGATCCTGGCTCCTCTGGCTCTCCTCGTCCACGTGGGCCAGCCCTTCAAGGCCTGGCATTTATTCGTCCACCTGAACGTGACCTCGCCGATCACCTGGGGTTCTTTCCTTCTGACCCTGTACCCGATCAACTGCCTGATCTACGGCTGGTACATGTTCAGGGGCAACAAGCCGCTGACCAAGCTCTTCGGGACCATCGGCATTCCTCTCGCCGTTTTCGTCCATGGGTACACCGGCTTCATCCTGGCTTTGGGAAAGGCCCGGGCTCTGTGGAACACGGCCCTGATGCCCTTCCTCTTCCTGATTTCGGCCATGGTTTCGGGCATCGCCCTCATGATTCTGATTTCCATCATCAAGGATAGGTATTTTTCCAGGGAAAAGATCATCAACCGGGACCTCGTCTTCGGCCTCGGGAATCTCCTGGCGGCGATGATCCTTATCGATCTTTTCCTGGTTCTGAGCGACGTGCTGGTTCTTTTGGTATCCCATGCGGAAGCCCAGGAAGTGGCGCACCTTCTCCTGAGCGGAAAGTTCAGCCTCTATTTCATTGGGGTGGAGAACGTGATGGGGAAAATCGTTCCCGCCGTGCTGCTTCTGGTTCCCCGGCTCCGGAACCTGACGACGGTGACCATCGCCTCCATTCTGGTGGTTGTGGGAATTTTCTTCATGCGCTACGTGGTCGTCCTGGGCGGCGAGTTTCTGCCCCTGGTTTGAGGGACGAGGAGCGGGGGGCCCGTGAGGAATCTTCTGTCTCGGCGGTCCCCCGCCGGGAGGAGAATGGCCATTTCGGAAAGGGTGTTGGGGGTTGGGCGCAGGGTAATGGAGAGCATTTCCTTCTCTATTTTTCTCCCCCCGCCCCCCTATGCCCTGCGCCCTATAAAGGTATTTGCGCGCCTTGTCCCCCTTATGGGGGGAGAGCTTTTGGCGAGGCCACCTGGAGTTATTTATGGGTAAATTGACGCGACGGGATTTTTTGAAGATCGGGGTCACGGGCGCCGCCCTGACCGGGCTGGGGGGGGCTTTGACGGGCTGCTTCAGCCCTCCGCCGGAAGTTCCGCGCAAAATGGCCCGTACGGCCGGGAAGCCGATTACCCTGGCGAGCACCTGCCGCCTTTGTCCGGCCGGATGCGGGATCCTGGGGGAGGTGGCGGACGGACGGGTCACCAAAATCAACGGCAACCCCCGGCACCCGAACAACCGGGGGAAATTATGCCCCCGCGGCCACGCCGGGCTGAACGTCCTATATGACCCGGACCGGCTTCTTTTCCCGCTGAAAAGGTCCGGGGCCAGAGGGGAGGGGCGCTGGACCCGGATCACCTGGGAGCAAGCCCTGGAGGAGATCTCCAAGAGACTGGCGCCGCTGCCCGCGCAGGGGAAAACCGAAGCCCTGTGGGTGGAGCAGGGGGTCGGCGGGGAACACGATCTTTTGTTCCTCCACTTTCTCAAGGCTTTCGGCAACCCGGCGATTTTCAACGACAGCAGTTACCCCGGCGAGAGCCGGGCCTTCGCGCAAAGCCTCACCTGGGGGGCCGAGCCTCTGGTGAACGACGCCGCCAAAGCTCGTTTCATTTTGAATTTCGGGGCCAACCCCTACGAGAACCATGAGCAGTATGTCCCCCTCGCCCAGCGGATCGTCGAAGGCCGCCTGAACAACGGGGCCAAGATGGTCACGTTCGATGTGCGCCTCTCCAACACGGCGGGCAAGAGCCACGAGTGGATTCCGGTGGCTCCGGGAACGGACGGCATCGTTGCCCTGGCCCTGGCCCACCATATCCTCCAGCAGGGCCTTCACGATGCCGAGTTTCTGAACAAGTGGACGAACGTCCCGGCGGCGAAGCTGAGCGAACACCTGGCGCCCTATACGCCGGAGCAGGCCGAAAAAACGAGCGGGGTGAAGGCGACGGAGATCCGCCGCCTCGCCGTGGAGCTTGCCCAGGCCAAACCGGCGACGGTCCTGACCGGTCGAGGCGTGGGCGGGCACCACAACGGGGTGTTGACCGAGCGTTGCGTGTCCCTGCTGTGCGCCGTCATCGGGAATATCGACATTCCCGGAGGAAACTGCCTTCCCCGGGTCCTGGATCTCGGCGAACCCGCCTTGAAAACGGTTTATCCCTCGTCGCCCGGGGCCTTTTCCGTCCTGAAGGAAGGAAAGAAAAGGCCGGAGGTTTTCCTGGCATATATGGCCAACCCGGCTTACGCGAATCCGGCCCCCGGCGAGGTCGCCCAAATCCTGAAGGATGAAAAGAAAGTCCCCTTCCTGGTCGTGGCCGACACCCATTTGACCGAAACCGGCGCCCTGGCCGATATTCTTTTGCCCATGGCCACCTATCTTGAAAGCTGGAACCTGGAGACCCGCCCGGCCATGGATTTGGTTCCCTTTGTGAGCATTCGTCAGCCGATCTCCCCCCCCTTGGGCAAATCCCTCCCGATGGGGGATGCGGTTCTGGAATTGGGAAAACGGCTGGGCGGAGATCTCGCGAAAGCCATGGCGTTCTCGAAAAGCGAGGAGTTTATCGACCGGGCGGCGTCCCGTATCGAGGGGCTTGCGGCCGCAGGCGGGGTTGCCGGACTCAAGAAGGAAGGGATTTGGGTTCAGTCCGGCGCAAAGCCCGCGTACCGCTCTTTTGAGAAAAAAGGATTTTCCACCCCGTCCGGAAAGGGGGAACTCTTTTCCAAACGACTTTTGGACCGGGGCCTTTCGGCCCTGCCGGTTTACGAGCCGATCCCGGCCCACCGGGATTTCAAAGAAGGAGATCTGATCCTGACTGTTCACCGGGTGAACGTCATGAGCCCGGGTCTGGGGAATGCCAAGTGGCTGGCGGAGATTTTCCACACCAATTTTCTCTGGCTGAACCCCCGGACCGCCGAATCCAAGGGAATCCGGGAAGGAGACGCGGTCAAAATCGCCTCCAAGGCGGGGACGCTGACCCTGAAGGTGCGGTTGTCCCAGGGCGTTCACCCCCGGGTGGCCACTTTGGCCGAAGGCCTCGGGCACTCGGAGTTGGGTAAAATCGCCAAGGCCAAGGCTGCGAAGACGGCCGATCTGGATTCCAGCCTGGTCTGGTGGGAAAAGGAAGGAAACGGGGTCAATCCCCTGGCGCTCATCCCCATGGACCTGGACCCCATCGCCGGCGGGGCGGCTTGGAATGACACGAAAGTGACAATTACCAAAGCGTAGATTCGACAGAAACCCGGGAGGTTGAGGGGGCTGCATATGAAAATTCCAGCGATTCCCAAGCTGCCGAGAAAAACCTGGGCGCTTATCGTGGCGATCCTCCTGGTGCTGGCCGCCGTTCCGGGGCTTGGGCTGGTGCGGTTCACCACCACCCATCCTCTTTTCTGCCTGAGCTGCCATCAGAATCAGGAACCCCCGGAATTGTGGCTCCCTTCCCGGGTCCATCCCGCCTCCGTGTCGTGCACGGATTGCCACGCGAGTCCCGGCGAAATCATCCCGCGGAAGTTTTCCGCCAGCGACGAACTGATGAATCAGAACTGCCTGCGCTGTCACCCGGCGATCCAAAACGGCGAGCAGACGAACCTGCAGACCGTGCGGGTCGTGTACATTTCCCACAAGCTCCACGCCGATAAAAAAGCCCTTTGCCTCGACTGCCACCGGAACATCGAGCACGACCCGCTCGCCCCGCGGACCAACCGGCCCACGATGGAAACCTGCTACCATTGCCACCAGGCGCACCCGCGGACCCAAGCTTGCGACAAGTGCCACCCGATCAACCTCGTGTCCGGGAAAAAAGAAAAGGGATCTTGAGGAAACCGCTTCTCTCTCCTTTCCACTCAATATTCATGACCCGAGGCGACACCCGGGCCCCACGGGGAAAATTATTTCCCTCTCCCGCCGGCGGGCGAGCGTGAGGGGGGCCTTGATTTTCCTCTTTGCCTCAATTCTCTCCCCGGAGGAAAGAGCAAGACTTGGGGGGAGTTTTTTTGGGCAAATGCGGAGGGCCGCTCCGATTTACAGGGGGTCCGTCTTCTGCTATGATCCTTCTGAATTCGGCAGGAATTCTGCCTTGGCTTTCTTTCCCTGAGCCGGCCTTTGTCTGAATGTTAAAACGGGGTCCTTTACGGAGGTGGCCCATGCATCCTATTTTCATAGGGTCTACCGGAAACCAGCCCGGGCAGACGATCGTCGCCTGGGCGCTGGCGGAGAAACTGAAGGAAAAGGGGCTGAAGGTGGGATTTTTCAAGCCCTATGGCCTTCTCCCGCCCTCGGCAAATTCATCGCCGGAAACGATTTGCGACAGCGATGTCCTTCTGCTGAAGGAAGTCTTGAACCTGGGCGAAGAGAGGCAGACGCTGTGCCCGGTGATGATGAACGAAAATTCGCTCGGGGAGGTTTCCGGGAACCTGGGGGAGGATCTCCTGCAGCGGATCGATGCGGCCTTTCAGGAGGTCTCGCGCGGAAAAGACGTGGTCTTGATCATGGGGGCGAAGGAGATTTTTTTCGGCGGGGAATTGTCCCCTCTCTCGGACAGCGCGCTGGTCAAAAGATTGGATGCCGCCGTTCTTCTGACGGACCGGTACCAGCGGGACAACCTGACGTTTTACTCCATCCTCTCCCTGAACTCCTTCCTAGAGGGACGGGTCAAGACGGCGATTCTGAATCATGTCCCTCCCGAGAAGATGGACCATGTGAAATCCCGGGTGATCCCTTTTCTTCGGGAAAAAGGGCTGAAATCCGCCGGCGCCGTTCCGGAAGATCCGCTTCTGTCCGCCTTTACGGTGGCCGATCTGGCCGAATGGACGGGCGGCGAAATTCTATGCTGCCCGGAAAGGGCCGGCGAGTTGATCGTCTCCTTCACCATCGGCGCCAAGATCTTGGAGGGCCCCCTTTCCCTGTTCAAACAGGTGTATAACAAAATCCTCCTGGTGCGTCTCGGGGACGGGGAAAAGGGCTCCGTGGGGGGGATTTTATTGACGGGGGGAAAAGCGCCCAGCGAACTCATCCTGCGCAGAGCCTCCGAGCAGGCCATCCCCCTGGTTTTGGTGCCGACGGATACCTTCCAGACCATGGAGCGGCTGGAAAAGGCCCGCCCCGCCCTCGGGAGCAGAGATGATTACAAAGTGCGCCAGTTCCTGAGGCTGCTTGACCGGGACCCGCACGCGGGGAATTGGGTGGAGTCGCTTCTGTAACCCCAGAACCCTGTCCGGGCCGGTTCGGGCCCGGGGAGCGTAAGTTTCATGAGCTGGATTCACCGGATTAACCAGATGACCCCCAGCGAAAAGGAGGGGCTCTACCGTTTGCTGATCCCGCCCTCCCTGTTTCGCCGCTTCCAAATCAACCCCCTGACCTTCGCCGACCGGGAGGGGCGGAAACTGGCCCGGTTTTACTGCCCGGAGAGGGAAGAGACGGTGATGGTGGAAATCAAGCGCCGCCCCGAGGACCCGGACCCCATCTTTTCGATCCAGGTTTCCGATGGGACCGATTACACCCAGCTCAGCTGGGATTTCCTGGTGGTCAATGACCCGGAAGGGGAGCGATTCCACATCGACGTGGATGAAAAGGGCCGGGACACCCTGTGGGGCCGGGCCACGCGCAACCTCGGCGAGGAGAAAAGGGCTCTGGAGGCCGGCCTCGCCCCGGGGCAGGTTCGCCGGGGATTGGCGCTGACGCGGGAAATCATCGCCGGCCTCGAATATTTCGCCCGCATCCTGGATATCAAGACCATCTCCCTGGAAGCGCTCTTTTACCACAACGCCATCGTTTATGAACGCTGCGGCTTCAGCTACTTCGAAGGGTTGAAACGCATGGAGCGGATTCACAGGGCTTTTCAGGAAGGCGGGGATCTTTTCAAAAAGCTGGACCGGGAAACCCCCTTCCGCCGGCCCGGATTCGAAAAAACCGTCCGGGGCCGTTCCTGGGCCATTCACGACGGCGTGATCGGCGAAATCGATGACGAGATCCTGGAGGAGGGCTGGTTTTCCCCGAAGATGTACTTAATGGTGGGAAAACCCAGGGAAGTCTCCACGTTTCCGGGGGCAATCTATTGATTGCCGGATCCGTCTTGAGATCGCAAAAACTTTCAATTTTTTTTGACTTCCCCTTTTTAATTTCGTAACATAAATCAAGTGAATTCGGAAAAAGGCCGAAAAGAAAATAACGGGCCGGAGAAAACGATTTCGACCCGCAGGCGGGAAAGAATCTCTTCCGGAAACATCCCCCATCATACCGCAAGGAGAAAAACTATGAAACTCTCCCTGAAAAAATGGGTTACCTGGTATCTGGCGGCCGCCCTGTTGGTCATCGGCATCACCCCGCGGGTTTACGCCGGATTTTCTCCCTCGGAGGGCTTTGCCCTCGCTTCCGGGGAGAGGACGTCGAATTTGGACAAGGTCCAGAAATTTCTCGAAATGAAAATGGTCCGGGAAAGGCTGAAAGACCTGGGCTTCACCCCCGAGGAAATCCAGGGCAAGCTGAACGACTTGAGCGATCAACAGCTCCACCAGCTGGCCATGAAAATGGATGACCTGAAAGTGGGCGGCGGAGACGCCCTGGGGGTTATCATCGCCATTCTGGTGATCATCATCCTCGTGATCATCATCATCCAGCTTACCGGTCATAAGATTGTGATCAAATAGATTTGCTGGTTTCGTAAAGAGTCCATCTGCGGCGCTTCAACTTCGTCGCTGCGGCGCACCGGTAAGTGCGCCTCACTCCTCAGTTTTTGCGCGCCTGGTCCCGCCTATGGCGGGAGAGCTTTTTGCAAAACCATCGATTGGACGACTTTTTACGAGATCCTCAGTTTTCGCGGAAGGGTCCCGGCGCTTTCAAAAAATTGGGAAAGGAATTGGTTTTGCATCGGAGACTCAAAGGGCGCTTCCCCCGTGCGAAGCGCCTTTTCTTTTTCCTGCCCGCTCTGGTCTTTTTGAGCGCCTGCGCGGCGGCCCCCCCGCCGAAGGAATCGGCTCCGCCAAAGATGATTGCTGGGGTTCCCTTCTTTCCCCAGGAGGTGTACCAGTGCGGGCCGGCGTCCCTGGCCGGGGTCCTGAACTACTGGGGAATTGCGGCGGCGCCGGAGGAAATCGCCCAGGCGATCTACAGCCCGGGCGCGCGGGGCACCCTGGACATGGACCTGGTATTTTACGGAGAAAAGAGAGGCCTGAAGGCTGCCCAGTACTCTGGAACCGGGGATGATCTCAAAAGGAATATCGAGAGCCGGGTTCCGCTTGTCGTCCTCGTGGACGAGGGGATCCTGGTTTACCAAAAGCACCATTTCATGATCGTGGTAGGCTTTAACGACGAGGGCATTTTCGCCCACTCCGGCCGGGAAAAGGAACGTTTCTATCCCTGGGCGGTTTTTTTAAAGATCTGGGAGAAAACCAAGAATTGGACGCTTTATCCCGCCAATCCGGATTTTCGGAACCCAGGCTTTTTTCTTCTCGGCCTGCTTCTGCTCTTGGGCCTGGGGATCGGAGCCTGCGCCTTTCCCCAGATCATCGTGCTGAGGGACCCCCTGACCCCCGAAGAGCATTTGAACTTGGGGGTGGCGTATGAGAAGAAAGGGGAATTCGCGGGAGCGATCCGGGAATATAATTTGGCCGTAAAAAAAATCCCGCTGGCCAATCTGCATCTCGGAAACGCGCATTTTCAAAACGGGGATTTGGGGCTGGCGGAAAAATACTATCGCCGGGCCATCCAAGAAGAGCCCGGGCACGCCGATGCCTACAACAATCTCGCCTGGCTCTATTACACGAAGAAGGAAAACCTGGAGGAGGCCGAAAGACTTGCCCTGAAGGCGATGGAGCTGAATCCGGAGAGGAACTCGATCTACCAGGACACCATAGAGAAAATCCGGGAGCTCAAGAAACCCGGCTTAAAGACGCCCTGATCCTATCCTCCCTTGCGACTTTTTCCCTAAAATACGCCATTTCCGGTGTAAAATAACTCGGGATACCTTCTTTTTGGAAATCAGGTTTGATTGCGCGAGTCGGAAAGGTCGGTTGAAACCTTAGAATTTACTAATTTGTCGAGCTGGTTCTTTGTGATTACCGGGGAACGATGAATATCAGGCGGCTCCTGCCGATTTATTTCGGGGCGATGCTGACCCCCATGGGCGGGGTGGGGATTCTCACCCTTCTGCCCGTGATTGCCCGGGACTGGGGGATCGGGATTCAGTGGATGACCCTGGCCGTTACGGTTTACATGGTCCCCTTTGTGGTTTTTCAGCTCTTCGCGGGCCCGATCGCGATGATCTTCGAAACCCGCAAGACCCTGCTTTTCGGGTTCGGGATGTATGCCCTGGGCGGATTTCTCTCGGGATGGGCTTCGAGCCTGGAGCTGATGCTGGGGTTTCGTTTTATCCAGGGGTTTGGAGCCGCCTTCATCGCCCCGATTATCATGGCCTTGATCGGGGAGATGGTAGACCCGAAGAAAATCGGAAGATCCATGGGGATCATGGGGGTGATGTACACCTGCGGGGTGACCCTGGGGCCTTTAATCTCGGGTTTTTTGGAAGTCCGCTTTGGATGGCCCTGGTTCTTTTTCTTCCTGACGGCGCTTGCGGCGGCTATTGGAATTTCCTACGGGGTTGCCCACCGCGGCCCGGCGGACACCCCCAAGGGTTCGGGAAAGATTGCCGATGCCCTGCTCCTGGTGAAAAAATCCTACTCTTATTCCGCAGTCCGCTTCCTGAGTTTCGCCGCTTTTTTCCTTTTCATTGCCTTTATCGGCCTCTTGACCTTCATGGCCGAGCACTTGAAGGCGGCGTATGTTTTGCCGTCCGATAAAATCGGCCTGATCCTATCCACCACCGGTTTCTCGGGAATTCTGGTGTCGCCGTTGGCGGGGATCCTGGGGGACAAATGGGGCCGGAAAAAAGTCGCTTATCTGGGCGCGGGGTTCATGCTCGCCGCCCTTTTCGCTCTCGCCGTCTTCGATTACGCTTATGAAAGGTACCTGCTGATATTCTCTTTATACGGGGCCGGCGCGGCGACCTCCTGGACCTCCCTGAACACCCTCGCCGTC
>Ga0316617_100000443_pt1 | contig 10893 bp, 10 predicted proteins | sample OWC_Aug_M1_C1_D2_FD_207801 | JGI IMG/M metagenome (GOLD analysis project Ga0316617, IMG submission 207801) | Wetland soil microbial communities from Old Woman Creek delta, Ohio, United States - OWC_Aug_M1_C1_D2_B | ecosystem: Environmental > Terrestrial > Soil > Wetlands | place: USA: Ohio... | reverse complement strand
CTCGATATGGAGACCACCGATGTCTTCGTAACTGACACGTGGACCTTCCTCTTCAGTAATTTTTGCAGCCTCTTCTTTCACATGTAAAATAGTACGTTCCGTGATCATTATGATCCCGTGAGGATTTGTATCCACAATGATGAACGGCAGAGCATTACCAAAAAAAGCAATCCCTGGAATTATTATTTCATCGCCTTTGGTAATAGGTCGTCGCAACATATTTTTTCGGATAATAACATCAATTCCCATGCCAAATTCAATGCGTTGCCCTTCTGGCATCAACGGAGCAAGTGAGACATCACGAGCTTCTTTTATCTCAGCTCTTCTGATTTTCACCCGATCTCCTAATCCTGTTCCAGCGTTTTTCCTAGTTAGGTTATCAATGCGGACAAGTCGTTTCCCTTCATCCGAAGGATGCGCCCGCCAGACCGATGTAGCGGTCACTTTTGTCCCCTCAAGTTCGATAACGTCACCGATAGAAAGATCAAGATCCATGCGGGTTTGAGTATCAATACGCGCCCTACCATAGCCGACATCTTGCTGGAATGCCTCTGATACTTTCAAAACAACTTCTCGTACCATAACTCCCACCAGTCGTAGTTACTGTGGCCAGAAGAATAATCCGTTTTATAAAGTTTTCTCCCCTGAATTAAGTAAATTAAAATTAACCAAAAATCAATTAAATAAAAAGAATCCATAATATAAACTCCTATAGTTTAAATCTGAGAAAATTATGTTTGTCTAAATTGTTCTCTATTTTCTTTGATAAGTATCTTTTCAATAGAATCATACCAATCAGTCATACCAACATTATATTTCCTTGCAATAGATAACGCGGCAACTTCAAGCATTAGATTTTTTTCTTTTTCCTCTTGTTTTATTTCTTCAAGTATTTTTATTTGACTATAATTGGTGAATGTGCTAATTTGAATAACAATCTCATCAATAAGGTTATCTCCTTTAACGTCATCGGTTTTTTTACTAAAAAGTTTTTCCGATGGAGTAAAATCTAGAGGGATTGTGATTTTTTCCAACGGAAAATTTGGTTGTAACGACTCATCTTTTTTTATGAGTAGTTCCTGTTTAATCGCGTAATTGATAAATTCCTGAGCTTCTTTTGCCGATAACCAGCCTAATTCCATGGAGAGTGGCAAATAGATCTCAGACTCTTTTAGCTTAGTTTTTCCGCTTCTGTTGAAGAGGAATGCAATAATGATTTTTGCTTCACGGTCCATATTCATTCCTTTGTTTTTTCATTCAAATCAACAAGGATGCCAGTTATGCCTCGTTCCTCCCAAAGAGAATTGGGATTTGAAACCACTGAATAGAGGTATGTTTTATGTTTTATTGTAAGATTCTTAAGAATACTCGCAGAGTTAATATCATCCTTCGTTTTGGGTTCCTGGAAGAACATTACGACACCGATATCTCGCTGAGTTGAAAGGGTCAGTTGAGATGGTTGTGCATTTGCTGGGTTGATACATAAATATATTTCGTCGTCTGTTAGTTCGAAGACATCCAGAAGATTCAACTCTGGCCAGAGTTCTTCTCGTATAGTGATGTTCGTCGCCCCTGCCATAATCACATCCATTGTATCATCAAGACGTCGAGGGCCATTATCCATCCAGAGAGTGCAATGTTCTGTTAGTTTTTGACACAGATCTAGAGAGGGGTTGTTGTGTTCTATTCCATCTAGATCAAGTACATAAAGCATCGTATCCTTTTCCACACGTTTGAATAGGTCATCTATTGATATTTGATTTCCGTCTTTTCCGTCAAGGAGTATTCCTTTTTTTATTGATATGAGAGGAACGATATTCATACTCATGGCAATCAGGTGCTTAACTAAATACTTTTCAGATGTTATATTTTATTTTTAAAAAAATTAGAATGGAAGATGTTTATCTTCCAAGCCTCTGTTCAGTTTCAGCGATTTTTAATCTTGTTTTAATAACTGTATCTGGATTTAGTGAAATGCTATCGATACCGCACTCAACGAGGAACTCTGCAAATTCCGGAAAATCAGAGGGTGCTTGTCCGCAGATACCTACTTTTCTTCTTGGATTGTGGTTATGAGCAGTTGATATCACTTGAGAGATAAGGCGTTTGATGGCGTCGTTTCTTTCATCAAAAATATGTGCGACGAGGTCAGAATCTCGGTCGAGGCCAAGGGTGAGTTGTGTAAGGTCGTTTGATCCGATACTAAAACCATCGAAGATTTCTGAAAATTGATCTGCAACTATGACATTGGAGGGAATTTCACACATAACGTAAACTTCAAGACCATTTTCCCCTTGTTTTAAACCGTATTTATTCATAACTTGGATGACCTTACGACCTTCCTCTGGTGTTCGACAGAATGGGATCATGGGTTTGATATTAGTTAATCCCATTTCGTTTCGTGCTTTTTTGAGTGCTTTACATTCGAGTCCGAATGCTGGTTCAAATTTCTCATCATAATATCGTGAAGCTCCTCGCCAGCCGATCATAGGGTTGTGCTCCTCAGGTTCGTACAAGTATCCTCCAATGAGGTTTGCGTATTCGTTTGTTTTAAAATCTGACATTCGCACGATTACATCATAGGGGTAAAAGCTTGCTGCTATCTTTGCGATTCCTTGTGCTAACGTATCGACAAAAAATTCTACTTTATTGTTATAACCAGCGCTGCGTTCATCGATTTTTTTGATGACATCTGCAATTTTTTTGTCTTTTTGTGCTTTCTTTTTTAATGTCTTATATTCAAGCAATGCAAGAGGATGAATACCAATATGCGAATTGATGATAAATTCTTCTCGTGCAAGACCAACGCCATTGTTCGGAATTTGTCCTTGCTGGAATGCTTGTTCGGGAACGCCGACGTTCATCATAATCTGCGTCTTTGTTTTCGGAAGTTCATCAAGTTTTAATTCATCCACATGGAATTTTAACAATCCCTCGTAAATTCTACCAATACCTTCAGAACAATCGATCGTGATGTTTGAACCTTTTTTAATAACTGAGGTACCATTACCTGTTCCGATAACGCATGGGATGCCCAGCTCTCTTGAGATGATTGCAGCATGACAGGTACGTCCACCACGGTTAGTCACAATAGCTCCTGCAATTTTCATAATAGGCTCCCAATCAGGATCCGTCATGTCGGTGACCAAGACTTGTCCTTTTTTAAATTGATGAATATCTTTAGCATCCGCGATGACATTTACTTGCCCTTGTCCTATTTTGCTACCCACTGCTTCCCCTTCAGTAAGGAGTTTTCCCTTTTCATCGAGCACATAGGTCTTCATGGTAGCCAAGTCTTTTTGTGAATGGACTGTTTCTGGTCGTGCTTGAACAATAAAGAGCTCCTGAGTTTGTCCGTCTTTTGCCCATTCGATATCCATGGGTTTTTTATAGTGCTCTTCAATAACACATGCCCATTTTGCGAGGGTTAAAAGCTCATCGTCGTTGATAACGAATTTTGCTCTATCTTCAGCATTTACCTTTGTTTGTTTGGTTCCAGTTGATCCATAGATGAGGCGTTTTTCTTTTGATCCAAGTTTCTTCTCAAGAATTGGTTTGAATCCTTTTTTAAGCGTTGATTTTAAAACATAGAATTGATCAGGATTAACTGTACCTTGTACTACATTTTCTCCAAGACCATATGCACCAGTAACATATACTGCATTTGTAAACCCACTTTCTGTATCAATTGAAAACATTACACCAGAACATGCGAGGTCAGAACGTACCATTTTTTGGACACCAACAGAGAGATAGACTGAGAAATGGTCAAACCCTTTATCGACTCGATAAGAAATCGCACGATTTGTGAACAGTGATGCAAAACAATCTCGTACTTTCTCTATAAGTTCGTTTTCACCACGAACATTGAGATAAGTTTCTTGTTGTCCTGCAAAACTCGCATCTGGGAGATCTTCTGCAGTAGCACTGCTTCGTACTGCAACATCAACATTTTCTCCATAGCGGAACTCCATCTCTCGGTAATGTCGTCTGATGTCTTCTTCTAGTTCTTGTGGGATCGGTGTGTTTTTAATGAGATCCCGGATTTTTTTTCCTCGTTCTGCAAGATCAATCACATTATGTGTATTGAGATCTTTGAGTATCTTTTTTATTTTGATGTCAATACCTGCTTTTTCAATCATGTACTTATATGCGTAGGCAGTGATCGCGAACCCAGTGGGTACTCGAACTCCCTTTTGACTTAGATTACGAATCATTTCTCCAAGTGAGGCGTTTTTCCCACCTACCGAAGGTACGTCACCAATGGTGAGATCTTCAAACCACTTTACAAACTCCTGCTTCATTAAAAGCTCTCCTTTCATGAAGATGGGTTAATAAGAACTGACATATAAATTCTTTTTATCCGGTCTATAATGATGACAACAATTGAAAGATTAAATCTCTAATATTGTTTTGTCAATTCTATTACTTAAAAAAAATTGGGGGTAATTACTTTCCCGCATTTTCCATAAAAACAGCAGCAGCAATCACTGTGGTCCACAACCCATTTTTATCCCCCTCTGCTGTCTGTGCAATACTCTGAGTGCGAACTATCTGTCCGCTCATCTTATATTCCTGTTTCCGTTTGTCCCATGCTTTATCTGGATCAAACTCTAACCCAAGTGTGGTTGCAAGCATGGTCGCGGCAAGGTCTTCGGTATAATCCTCGAGTTTTTTACCTGTTGTTCCAAAGGCATGATGCTCTGAGATATACCCATAATGTGAACGATCCTTTGGAACTGCAATACCTACAGCTGCACCAATAAGTCGATTTGGTTCGTTTGTCATATTCCGAGACATAACAACATAGGTAATCTCACCTGCATCGAGTTCTTTAATTGCTTTTTCTTTTGAGATGATAGTACAATGTGCTGGGATGATGCTTGAGACATAAACAAGGTTACATTGTTCTATATCCGCATCACGCAATGCAAGCTCAAATGATTGAAGTTCGTGTTTATGTCTTCCTACTCCCTTAGTAAAAAAAACTCTTTTTGGTACCATTCTTTATCCAGAGATAAAATTTTATTTTATAAAGATATCCCCAGGTTACGTGCTTTCTTTTCTTTCTTGTTCACTTTCATCTTCTTCTTCGATTTCGTCTTCTGTATCTTCATCGGGTTGTATGACTCTCGCCGTCTTTTGTTTTTTCAAAAGCTCCTTCATTTGTTGTTGGATATCAACCTGCTCAGGCTGATATGCATCTTCGGGAACGGGATTTTTTTCAGTGGAAGTTTTTTCCTCTTCCCTTTCTTCTTCATCAGGTTCTTCTTCGGTTGTTTGTTTCACAGCTTTTTTCCTTGGTTTTTCACTAATCTGTTTATGGAGGAGATCTCGCATTTGTTTCTGAATATCAACCTGTTGCTTCTCAAATTCTACTTGTTCTTTTTGATATTGCGTTGGCACGTGGGTTTGTACTAAGTTTTCTACAAGTTGCTTTACATCTTTGTAAGGATACACTCCATGTAATTCGTAGTAACTTCGTGCAATCGGTGTTTGTAATTCTTTTCCTCCTCCAGCAAATCCAAATAATCCAACTTTCTTTGCCCCTACTTCAATCCCACCCGCGGCCATGGTTTTATCACTTCCTAAACCAAAGCCTGATTGGCTCACTGGAATAATTGTTCCGAATCCAAAAATCTGACCAAGAATCCCTTGTTTCGCATCAATATCAGCAATTTTATCATATCGAATAGTTCGTTCCCGTTTAGTAAATATACCACCTTTGAAAATAACACGAAAATCTGTGATAATATATTTATGTGATCGACGATATAATTCGACGATTAAAAAACCAACGATAGAGACAGCAATCGAGTATAAGGGGATGAAAAGTGCAATATCTTTCTCCCAATGCTGCGAGAAAATTAAACTTAATCCTCCTGCAAAAACACCAAGATAGAGGAAAAAGATGAGCCATTGTATCGCAACAAGCGAAGCAACAACACCGATGAATAATAAAACGAGCCCCCAAAGAATAAGGCGATACCACATATTTCCAGAAAACATGCTTGCATATTCAGAGGAATTTGTTAACCACCATACTACAATTCCCCATATAATAAGAAAAATGCAGAGTGCTTGTAATTTCATAAACGATAATGGATGAGGTGAGAGTACCCGTTCAATCTGCTCGTTTTTTAGAAGTTCTTTTTTTACCATCCGCATTCCTCGTATGCTTCATCTTAGATGCAGTTTTAAATCTATTGGTTCTCTTATATTTTATCAATATGATGGTTATAAGAGCTGTCGATAAAATCATTATCAAAAGAGAAATGCTTTCATCTTGTTTTATTGGGTAATAGATGAACAACACACGGGCGATTACATATGAGACAACGAGAGTTATGAACGGAATTATTTTCCAATGTGTTCGGATTTCATCGGTTGATTTTATTAGTAATAAAACAGGATATGTTAAAAGTAAAACCATAATCGCAGTAAGCGACATCCATCCAACTATTGAAAAAAAACCAACGTACACCATTGGATTCAAGAAGAGTGACAGTAAAAAGAACACGTAAATAATGAAAACAATAGCAATAATATATAGTGGTTTTTTAACCAGATGATCTTTAATAAGCATCAGGTCATGGAGTATGTCAATTTTCTCTTTTCGTTCTTCTCCAATGTAACTTGGTCGTATACCAAATCCAAAAAACAATAATACAAAAAAAAATCCGACATGAATCGGATTGAACAGATCAATGTTGATCAGAAAGCTAACAAATTCGTTTGCGAATGTAGATAGGTTTGCAACAAACCCAGTCAATGATTCTACAAAAGTGTAATGAACAGGCGTTTGGAATACGAATCCTTTTCCGATGATAAAGCAACTGGCTAGCAAAACAAAACCCGCAGGAATAAAAAAGGGACCAAACAGGAGAAATGAACGTGCGATCCAATCAAGCACCCCTGTTTTCTCTTTCTTTGGTTGAACTTCCCCATAGTTCACTGTTACCTGGAAGGAAGCGATCCCGCTTCTAGTAACTGTATAACCAAGAGCCTGACAAATCGTTTGAAACAAGATACCGATATAATTGGTGAACCGACAAAATGCTTCGTGACGATGATGTAAGCTTAAGAGCATCCGTTTTTGAATTTCGATGAAGATAAGCTGGAGAAACCAAAAAGCAGCAACACCAAGAATAGGAGCAAGTGCTGCTCCAATTAAACTATCGACATTCAATGGGACGGTCGCCATTTCTCTCCGGAATGGTAGTCATCTGAGAATATAAAAATCTTTTTTAAATAATCTCCATCGGAGCCATATGTCCCATATAATCGTATGCCTTCCATGTCACATCACCAAAGGCTGACACACCCACGATGATATGAATTCTTCCAAAATGGTTAAACAAATCTAAATCCGCATCAGATGGTCGGGCAATCGATGAAGGATGGGAATGCACTGTCCCTACGACACTATAATCCACAGGAAGCATATGCAGATGAAAAATCGCATGAGAATCACCGGAGATAGTACCTGGGAGCAAGACTACCTCAATAATCGTGTTTTTATCCACCCGATCAACACGAAGAAGCGCACCAAATTCCTGAGGATAATTTGATTTTGAACTTTCGAAAATTAAAGTAAGGCATTGACGTGTTATTTTCCATTGTTTAGGTGTATATTCTGCAGTTTTTCTTCGGAAAAGCCCCATAAATCATCTCATAAGTTTTAATCGCACCATTTGATAAAAGCTTTCACCAAATCGGATAAACCGTGCTTTTTTTTCTGATCCAGTGACGATAATTTTACTCTCTTGGGTTACAGGTGTGGGAAATCTTCCATCGATTACTAGATTTGTTTCTTTGCTTTTTGGAAGTAATTGTACTCCAACTTTCCGATTAATGGGAACAATCCATGGTCGTGCAGATAGTTTGAATGCTGCAAGTGGTGCGATAATCATCGCGTTCACGGTTGGATCCATGATAGGACCACCGACGCTTAATGAATAACTTGTCGAGCCTGTCGGTGTTGCGATAATGACACCATCTGCACCCATCGATTCAATTAGTTCATCATCAACAAATATTTTTAGATAGAGTATTTTTGCTATCCTTGCGGTTTGAATCGTCACTTCATTTGTTGCATCAGGTAATCGTTTCCCGTCTAGAGTGATATTTAATTTCGCTCGTTCTTCAACATTATATCTTCCATCAATAATCTGTTTTAATCCTTCAAATGCATACTTTGATTCAACTTCGGAAAGAAAGCCAATTCCACCTGAGTTTATCGCGAACACTGGTTTTTCTATCACACTCATCGCCATAAGAATTGTACCATCACCACCAATGGTTACCACGATATCTGCGTCGTTGTTGATTTTTTTGAATGATAATCCTTTCTGTTGAATCTCAGATGCGATTGCTTCCTCAACCAGCAGATTTCCATGTTCAAGTAAAAACTCAGCGACATCTTTAGCTAAAGATACTGTTCGTTTTACTCCTGGGTTACACACCAGCCCCCAAGTTATGGTCACGTTTACGCCCTCGCTAGTTTCATCAATGGGGTGAGCTTCACCAACAACGATGGATGTTTTGTTACCAATGCTTTAATGATGCTCATTGTACTAAATTCTTCAAATTTATAATCTTTTAAAGAGTCAGCTAGCATATCTAATGTCTTATCTTCCATATCAAGCATAATTTCTTTTGCTACATAGTTCCGATGTAGTTTTTTTCCAAACGCATTCTTCCATTGGGTTTCGTACTCCAAAAGCGTTTGATTATCGAAACGTTGTTTCTCCACTGCTTTAGCGATAGTTTCACCAGCATATTTTCCAGCCTCGATCGCATGCATTAAACCCCCTCCTGTAATCGGATCGACCTGTCGAGCAGCATCACCAACTAATATAAGGTTATCTTTGACTGATTGAATTGGCTCAGCTACAGGATCTGCTCCGGTAATAACACGTAATGGTTCACCTTTTTTCAACTCAGGCCGAGTAGCGATGAATTTATCAAGAAATTTTACTGCTTTTCCGGATTCGCTTAGACTCGCAAGAATACCAATACCAACATTAGCGACATCTTTGCCTTTTGGAAACACCCAGAGATAACCACCAGGGGCTATGTGTTTTCCTATGAAAAAATCACAATAAGGGCTGTCCCAATCAATATTGCTTAATGTGTATTGTACGCAGGTTTCTAAATCATAGGGTTTTAGAGTGGTTTGAATCCCTGCCCATTTCCCAATTCGTGACTCTACTCCATCAGCTCCTACAACGATATTTGCCTCAATTTCAATGGTTTCGTCAAAATGCTGTGCGATAATCCCTTTTATCTTTCCATCTTTTTTAAGTAGATCAATCGCGCAGGTGTTCAGCATGATTTCCGCACCTTTTTGTACTGCTCCTCTCGCTAATTCCTGATCGAAAATATCTCGATATACAACATATCCTGTTTCGTTTCCTGCGTACTCTGCAGACAACGTTATTTTCGTTCCATTAGGAGAAAAGATATGCGCTCCATTCATTTTCGTTGCAATCCATCGTTTTCCTTCAAGGACTTTAAAGTGATCAACCTTTTGACTAATTCCCTCGCCGCAGAGGACCGGAACACCAACTTCAGCGCGTCGCTCTACAATAAGAACCTTCGCTCCTGTTTCTGCTGCAAACCGTGCTGTCACGCTTCCTGCAGGTCCACTTCCGACAATAACCACATCATATTTCATCTTATTTTTCCTCCCAGTCAATTGCTCCAATCGGACATGTTTTCACACAAATTGAACAACTGTTACATTGTATCTTGTTCACGACTGCTTTACTCGAAATCATAAGAATGGCATCTCGCGGACAAACAGAGATACAACCACCGCATGCCAAACATTTCTCTTTTTTCACAATTGCTTTAGGCTTTACCATACGATTCACCTCGGGTGATGCCGGAAGCTATTAAATGTGCGACTCGGATAGGTTCAGGTATAACACCACGTATGGTAGAGATATTTATTATTTCTTTTGCCTCCTCTAACAATAACCCGACGCATTTGATATAAATAGGGTTATATTGAGTATCTATTCTATGCAGTTTTCCTTTCTGTAAAAGCAACCATCTGTATTTCCAGTCCTTAAAATTTTTTTGTAACGCGTGTTTTATTTTTTGTGAATCTGGTTTGTCTCTTGTGATTGTAATTACGGGTAAATTCGTCGACTCCGAAAGTTCCTTGATATCAATGACGTTGAAACCACCGAGACAGGCACCGTCCAACATGATCACTTTTAGTTGTTGTCGATGTCTTGAATTTTGAACCATCTGTTTACAGATCATTGTTGCATCTGTTCCGTCAATAGTTATTTGACTTCGCAAAACGCATTCAAGATATTCTCCTCCTCGCATAATCACACCGATAACTGTTGAATATTTTTCATTAAAGTTAAATGGAGTATCATCTATCCCAAGAATACGAATCTGTTGCTTCATCTAAAAAATAAAAATCATACATCTATTAAGAATGTTTCTATCAACAATCGTTTCTTATTTACATATTACATTATATATTATATAGCGATTTTCTCAATATTGACATAATCTTATACTGCTTTCTGACCGTTTTATTGTACAACTATTGAAAAAGAAAAATTTGCTATTCGAAAACCGAAACTAACTTTCAAACGAGCATCTATACAATTACCTTTCTCGAGCCAATTTGCATATTACGAAAATAAAATTATGTCTTTTTAAAACATCGATCTTTTTTGATAACGTATATTATAATTTTTTTTAATGAAGGATGAGAAGTTTTTTCTTTCTTAAAATGTGAGACCGGTCAATGTTTTTGTGTCGAGGACACCTGTGATTGTTCGTATTTTATTTACTATTATGGTGCCAAGTTCTTCGAAATCATTTGCATCTATTTTGGCAATAAGGTCGTACTCTCCGAATAAT
>Ga0316617_100000442_pt1 | contig 10899 bp, 7 predicted proteins | sample OWC_Aug_M1_C1_D2_FD_207801 | JGI IMG/M metagenome (GOLD analysis project Ga0316617, IMG submission 207801) | Wetland soil microbial communities from Old Woman Creek delta, Ohio, United States - OWC_Aug_M1_C1_D2_B | ecosystem: Environmental > Terrestrial > Soil > Wetlands | place: USA: Ohio... | reverse complement strand
TTCAATTCCCGCCAGATCTCGCTGCCAGTACGTTGCCACCAGGGCACAGACTGCTCCCCTTCGGTCTTTTGACCTGCTTCCGACGGCCGCGCATCCATCACCAGGGGCAGCTTGTCGATGGCGCCCAGCACTTGCTCGATACGCAGGCTGGTTCCGGCCACATCGACCGTCGGCAGCGCCGTCAGGCGCTCCAGATCATACGCCAGAGCCTTGCGCAAAGGCAGCGCCTGCGGGCGGTCCACACCGGCCAGGCGGGCTTCGGCAGTACGCAGCGCCAGAATCGCCGCCGGCACATTGCCCGCCAGTTGCAATTGTTGCCCGGCCAGCACGATCGCCTGCTCGGCCTCGAGCAGTCCGGAATCTTCACGACTGCGCGCGAGATCCTGATAGAGCGCCTGCAGCGCCTCCGACTGCGACTGGAATTCGGTCAGCCGGGCATCGGCGGCGCCCAGCTTGCCCTGCAGGCTTTCGACCTGCTCCCGCATCTGCTTCAAGGCGCCGCGATCTTCCTTGCTGGCGGAATCAGCCTCGGCCAGTCGACGCGCAACCTGTTCCTGCATGTCGACAAGCTTGTGGCGAGTCTCGAACCACTGCCAGCCGGCCAGCGCGAGCGCCGCCACGGCCACCAGCAGCCAAGGGCTAAAGCGTGTCGCTGCCGGTGATTGCGGCGGTGGATTCCGGGGTGTCGGCGGCGAAGTGGGGGTCGTGTCGTCAGGTGTCATAGCGGCCAATTATAAGCACGCAAGCCGGCAACGATGCCGGCATCCGCTGCATCGGTCAGGATAATGTTGCTTAAACCCAAAGCCCGTGCGTTTTCGGCGATGCGCGCATGCGGCACGAAAACCGGGGTTTTTTGCAGAAAAGCACGGCCCTCGGCGTCGAGCAGATCGACCAGATAGCGCAGCCCCTCGCTGCTCGATACGGTCAGCGCGTCGAGCCGGCCGGCGCGCCACGCAACGAGCAGCGGCGCGACGCCATCCGCCGGCCCGGAACGGCGATAGCAAGTCACGCAATCGACCTCGGCACCCCGCGCACGCAGCGTATCGGCCAGCAATTCACGACCGCCATCACCGCGAAAAATGGCGATGCGACGCCCGGCCACGCGTTCATCCACCATTTCCGGCAAGGCCAGCAGCGCCTCGGAATCGAAACGCTCGCTGGGCGCGATGCAACCGGCAATGCCGTGCGCCGCCAGCGCCTTGACCGTGCCCTGCCCGACTGCCGCCGGCAGCAGGCCGGCCGGCCAGGCGCCGCGCGCCAGAATGACCGGCAGGGCGTAGTCGACCGCATTGGGGCTGATGAAAACGGCCAGCGCATAATCCGCCAGCCGCGCCACGACGGCAACCAGCGGCTGCGCATCGGCGGCTGGTGAAATTTCAAGCAACGGGAAGATCAGCGGTTCGCCGCCCTGCGCGGCAATGGCAGCCGCCAGCGGCCCGGCTTGCGCCCGTGCCCGGGTGACGACGATGGATTTTCCGGCAAGCGGGCCGGGTGGGTTCATCGTCAGGCCGGTTTGCCGTGCGCCAGCTTTTGCAGGATGGCGTCGGCGCCGCGTGCGCGCAGTGTTTCGGCCAACTGGCGGCCAAGCGCCTCGTCGTCTACAGGGTTGCCGCGTAGCTCACCGGCGACCATTTCCGTGCCGTCGGCCGTGGCGACGAAACCGCGCAGCCACAACTGGCCATTATCGATGATCGCGTAGCCGCCGAGCGGCACCTGGCAGGAGCCGCCGAGGGCGCGCGAGAAGGCGCGTTCGGCCTTGACGCAGTGGGCGGTCTCCGGATCGTTGAGCGGCGCGACGATGGCAGCCATCGCCGCGTCCCCGTCGACCAGTTCGATGCCCAGCGCACCCTGGCCAGGCGCTGGCAGCGACTGCTCTGCGGTCAACACCGATTTGATGCGGCTTTCAAGACCGAGGCGTATGAGGCCGGCGGCAGCGAGGATGATCACGTCATATTCGCCGGCATCGAGCTTGCGCAGGCGGGTGTCGAGGTTGCCACGCAGGCTCTTGATCACCAGTTGCGGGAATTTGGCGCGCAGGATGGATTCGCGGCGCAGGCTGGAAGTTCCGACGACGGCGCCGGCCGGCAGCTCGTCGAGGCCGGCGTACTTGTTCGAGACGAAGGCGTCGCGCGGGTTTTCGCGGGCCGAAATGGCGGCCAGCACGAAGCCTTCCGGCATCAGCATCGGCACGTCCTTCATCGAATGGACGGCGAGATGGGCGCGGCCTTCCTCCATCGCCACCTCCAGCTCCTTGATGAACAGCCCCTTGCCGCCGATTTCGGCGAGCGGGCGGTCGAGAATCTGGTCGCCCTTGGTCGTCATGCCGAGAATGACAACTTCCGCCCCCGGATTTAGACTGCTCAGACGGCCCTGCACATGCACGGCCTGCCACATGGCGAGGCGGGATTCGCGGGAAGCGATGATGATCTTGGAAGGAGCGGACATGGAACGGCACGCAGCAAGGGTTTCGAAGGCGGCAATCTTAGCATGAGCGATTCGGCGCCTTCCCCCACCCAGATCAAACCCGACAACCAGCGCCCGGAACATCCCGATTTCTGGTGCAAGCGCTTCGGTGAAGGCACCACGCCGTGGGATGCCGGCAAGGTGCCCGGCGCTTTTGCCGACTTCATCGCCCGCCAGCCAACGCCGCTGAACACGCTGATCCCCGGCTGCGGCAGTGCCTGGGAAGCGGGCCATCTGGCCGAACACGGCTGGCCGGTCACGGCGCTCGACTTCTCGCCGGTCGCCGTCGCCACGGCGCGAACAGTCCTGGGAACTGCTGTCCCCCAAGGGGACTTCCTTCGGGGCGCGGTCGACCTCGTTTGCGACGACTTTTTCACCTTTTTTCCGCCGCGACCGTACCAACTGATCTACGAACGCGCCTTCCTCTGCGCCCTGCCGCGCAAGCTGTGGGGCAATTGGGGCCGGCGTGTTGCCGAACTGCTGCCGCCCGGCGGTCTGCTTGCCGGGTACTTCTTTATCTGCGACCAGCCCAAAGGCCCGCCCTTCGGCATCCTGCCCGAACAACTGGACGAACTGCTGACACCGAATTTCACGCGCATCGAGGATGCTGCAGCCGTTGACTCGATTCCAGTCTTTTCCGGACGTGAACGCTGGCAGGTGTGGCGGCGAGGGTAGGTGAAGGTACATGGCAACAAGCGGCCATGACCGGCTTGTCGAGCGCTCTGAATATCGGTCATTCAGTCGGCAGCTTCCCTCGGAAAGCTGCCTTACAGCTAATGGGTGCAACTCGGCCTTATCTGGAGCTTCACATATGGCCGACTATGCATAATCGGCCCGAGCGGCCAGGGGTTCCGCATTACGTAGCCATTCACTCTGGATTTGTCTCCTGAGGTGACCAAGAGTGTTGATTCGAACGACGTGGCGCGCCCAGATGCACCGGCGCTGGTTTGCTGTAAAGTCTCTGTTCAAGAAACATTATCTTTGTGCAACCCACTTCAGGTGCGATAGCCAGCCAGATTCCTCCAGGAACTTGACAACGCATGACACGTAATCGCGTAGCCGAAACGGCAACGAGCAGCGGCCCTAGGGCACTCGGAAGAGTCTTGTGCCTGCTGCTCAGCCTGTCGCTGCTCGGTTGCATCTCGCAAGCGACCATCGGGCCTGCCGGTCCGAAGCCTCCGGTCGAAGCGGCACAAGCGCCACGTCCCGACAGTCGCTTCGCACCGGCCGAAGCCGCGATCGCCGCGCAGCATGGTCCCGACTATTCGGGCTTCAACCTCCTCGAAAAGAGCGATCGCGCGCTGCTCTGGCGCCTGACGCTGATCGACTCGGCAAGCCACAGCATCGACCTGCAGTATTACGTCTGGTTCGGCGACACGCTGGGCCGCCTGATGATGGATCGCGTGATCATGGCTGCCGACCGCGGCGTCAAGGTGCGCATCCTGTTCGACGACCTGAACACGATGCTGCACGACATGACCCATGTCGAAATGCGCGATGAACTCCTCTCCCGCATCGACCGCCACCCGAACATCCAGATCCGCGTCTTCAACCCCTGGGACGATCGCTCACTGCTCGGCCGTGGCGCCGGCATGGCGACCGACTTCAAGCGCCTGAACCGGCGCATGCACAACAAGCAGATGGTGGTCGACAACCGGGTGGCGATCATTGGCGGGCGCAATCTGGGCGATGAATACTTCGGCCTAAATCCAGAATTCAATTTCCACGATCTCGATGTACTGGGCGTCGGCCCGGTCGCCCGGCAGGCCAGCCAGGTGTTCGACCGCTACTGGAACAGTGAATGGGTGCGGGCCATTCCCAAGCTGGCGACAGAGGGTGAGATTCCTCCGGAAGACGAACTCAGCGCCACCGCCATCCGGAGCTTGATGGCGAATCCCAGCCTGCAGGCCATCGAAGCGCACCGTACCGACTGGACGGCGCAGATCGCCGGCTTGCCCGGGCTGCTGGCTGCCGGGCGCAGCGAGGTGCATACCGATTCCCCGGTGCGCGACGTCGAGACTACCAACCACATGCCGGATGCCATCCGTGCCCTGATGCGCTCGGCAAACAGCGAACTATTGATCACCAACGCCTACATCATCCCCGATGCGAACTTCATGGCCGACCTGCGCGAACTGGGCGACCGTGGCGTCAAGGTGCGCATCCTGACCAACTCGCTGGCCTCGCATGATGTGCCCGCGGTCAATAGCCACTACGAGAAATGGCGCGAGCCCATCCTGGTGACCGGGGCCCAACTCTACGAACTGCGCTCGGATGCCGAAATGCGCGGGGAACTGGCGGAGATTGCTCCGCTACGCGCCGAATTCGTCGGTCTGCATACCAAGGCCATGGTGATCGACCGCCGGCGCGCCTTCATCGGTTCGATGAACCTCGATCCGCGCTCCGAGATCCACAATTCCGAGATGGGTGTCATTGTCGACAGTCCGCCGCTGGCCGAGAAGCTGGCCGAGCGCATGTTGCGCGATATGGACGGGGTCAACAGTTGGCAGGTCGTTCGCAGCGATGATGGGGAACTGCGCTGGCGGAGCACGGCAGGCGAATTGAGCCGGCAGCCGGCCCGCAGTTTCCTGCAGCGCATCGAGAATGTCATCTTCAAGTTCTTCCCGGTTGATCTTTACTGATCGAATTCCTGCGCCATGAGACCTGCCTTGAATGCTTCTTTCGTCGCACTGCTGGTAGCCGCGTTGCTTGCCGGGTGTGCCGGCGTGACGCCCCTGCCGGCGCCGGATACCGAACCTGGCGGCCGTTATCTGCCCCTGACGACGCCGATCATTGCCCTCGGCGACACCCAGGAGCATCTATCGACAGGCTTTCCCCTGCACGATAACGACAGCGCCGTGGATGCCTATGTCGAAGTGGCCCAGCGCCCGCCGGAGCAGACCCTGTTCGGGCGTCGCCTGATGGAATGGGCGTTGCACAGTCATCCGGATGAACCCTTCCTTCATCTCGGCGATGTGATGGATCTCTCGTGCCGGATCGAAGCGGAGCGCATGACCAAGATCTTTCGTGCTGCGCCGCACGTCGGGGCGATCCTGCCCGGCAACCATGACGGCCTGATGTTCGGAATCTATGCCTACGGCCTGCTTGACTGGGAGAAAGCGGACAAGGTGATTCCCGAAGTCAGTCGCTGGAACAATGCCTGCCGGCGCGGTGCGGGGGAGCTCGATACCAGGCAAAAGTCGGAAAGCGAGGCGTTCTCGAAACGCGAGTTCATCGCGCTCTATATCAGCGAGCACAGCAAGGGCCGCCCGCAAAAGCCGGGCCTGGTGGCGCCACCCGATGCGGGCAGGCATTCGGTAAGCTGGCGCAGCCCCGACCCCGAAGCTTTCCTGTCCGGGATCGAGGCGGAACTGCTGGATGGCAAGGCCTACGCGGATTCGTACATTGCGCAGCGACTCAAGTTGCCGCGTGCGCCGGGTGCCACGCGTGACACGATCATCATTGGCCTGGATACGAACCAGGCTGGCCTTCTCGTTGATGTCTGGGATGTCTTGACGGGCCATAGCCCCGGTGATCTCGGACACGTTCACAACGATCAGGTCGAGGCCGTGGGCAAATGGGTAGACGAGGCGGTCGCGCGCGGCGACATCGTGATTTTTGCCGGTCATCACAACTGGCGCTCGATCAGCCTGACGTCGCGGACCCGCTTGCGCGACCTGATGGCCCGCCTCGATCAGCCGCTGGTGTACCTGTCGGCGCATACCCATACCGGCTTCTGGGCCGCCCATCGGGCGCTGGCCGACCAGCCGCTGCTGGAACTGAACGTCAGTTCGCTGTCGGACTGGCCGCTGGCCTATCGCCGGATCAGCTTTGCCTACGACGAGACGGCAAAGCGCATCCAGGTGCGTGGCGAACTGATGCCGAAGGGCGTCAAGCCGACGGCGACCGATGCCGATCTGCTCGCCGCCTGGGATGCCCAGACCTGCCAGAAATCCGGCGTACCGTTTGCCCGGATCAAACAGGAGGATATGGCGCTGGTGAAGCTGCAGCGCGAATCTCGCGGCACCCTGCTCGAGTGGCTGGTTTCCTGGCTGGAGCCGGTTTGCCAGACCTGCGAAGCGCCGCTGTACAAGCACGCGCTGGCCTATCAGGATGAACTGCTACAGACGCTGTTGCAGGTCGATCAGGATCTCGGCCGCAAGGCGCATCGATTGCACGAATTGAAGCTGCCGAAATGGTGTGCCGGCCAGGATTTCGTCGCCTGCGCCAAGGGCCTGATCGCCGAGCAGCCGACCGACTTCAAGGCGAGCACCGATCTGTTCCGGCGCAAGGCCGCGCTGGTGTTCCTGCTCAACGAGCACCTCGACGACCTGAGCTCGCCGGAAGCCAAGGCCTACATGACTTGCCGCGCCGTGCAGGCAGCCAAGATCGACTTCGAGCTGATCGATAACGAGCACAAAACCAAGCGCAACGAAGCCCAGCGCCGTACCGAGCGCTTCTTCCTGATCGAAGCCAGCGTGGGGATGGATTGAGCTTGCGTTCCTCGCTGCGGGTTGCCGCTGCCATCGCGCTGGCGGCGATGGTATTGGGCCACAGCGCCGGCTGCGCCCGGGCCAACCGCTACGACGGCCTCAAGGCGCTGCCGCTCGAAGAGGTCAAACCCCTCGTCGCGCGCCGCGGCAACGACGAACAGGGCCCGCGCATCGGCATCGCGTTTGGCGGTGGCGGCGTACGCGGCTTCGTCCATCTCGGCGTCCTGCGCGCCCTCGAGGAAGCGGGAATTCACGCCGACGTGGTCGCCGGCACTTCGGTCGGCGCGCTCGCCGCCACGCTTTACGCCAGCGGCATGAGTGCCGGCGAAATCGAGTCTCTGGCCAGGTCAACGAGCCGCTACGAGTTGCTCGACCTTGTCTTCAGCCGCGAGGGGGCCATCAACGGACAGGCCTACGCGGCATGGATCCGTGCCGTGACCGGCAACCGGACCATGCGCGAGCTGCCGGTGCCGCTTGGCATCACGGTCACCGACCTCGGCGCCGGCAAGGCCCTGCTGGTCGTCGACGGCGACCCGGGCGAGGCGGTACAGGCCTCGGCAACGGTACCGGGCACGGTGATTCCCGTGCAATCCAATGGCCGAACCTATGTCGACGGCGGCGTGCTGACCATCGTCCCGGTCCGCTTCGTCAGGGCCATGGGCGCGGACGTGGTCATCGCGGTCGACATCTATTGCGGCAGGCATCCGGCGCCACGCGGCAATGCCCTCGACACGGTGCTCAAGACCCTCCGTCTGCAAAGCTGCCTGCTCAGCGATGCCGAGACTGCCGAGGCCGACATCCTGATCCGGCCCGGGTTCGAACCGGACAGTCCAGTCAGCCTCGCCCAGCGTGACGAGGCGATCATGGCGGGCTACCAGGCTACCAAGGCCATGATTCCCGAGCTGAGGGCCAAGCTCGCTGGCTGGAAGCCGGCCGTGAACTCAAAAAAACCGGGGTTCTCAACGGAATCTGAGTGAAGCAGTCACCAGCTATTAATCTCGTCTGCTAATCCTAGCTGGCTGCATGCAGATTATCTCAATAAAGAGGTGTCAGCCTTCCCGAGATCTTCATCAATCAAGCGCAACAGCGCCTCGTACAGGGCTTCACGTGGATAAGCATTCCGGTCGACCAGGAACTCTCCTAGTGCAGCATGGGTTCGCGCAATCGGGACAGCCGCTGCCCAGTGGTCGGCATTGAGATACGCAACCAGCGCACTGGCCGGCAAGAACTGGTCGTAGAAAAGCATTTGGCTGTCATTGCGCGCATCAACCTGTAACAGCTTGTTATAGCTACCGTGCAGAATTGAGGAAATATTGTTGGGCTTGGGAAAGGTTACCAATGAATAGTAAGCGATCCCTGCCGGGAGGGTATGCCTGGACAGCCAAGCCTTGCGCGTCTCAGGTCGCAAGTCCTGAAGTGCGCCGCCGTCTATTGGCTTGCACGTTGCTCCGGGAAATAGCTGCAACAGGTTGAGTTGGTCATTGCTCGTATCGTTGGCTAGTGGAGATCCACCGATCGAGCCCGCCAAGCTGACGACCGCTGCAACCCGACGATGGATTTCCGGGTAGTTGGCCAAGGTTACCTGCACATCGACCGCCCCCTTGGAATAGCCAAGCAATACCAGGTTGGGCTGCACACCGTCCTGAGGCCTGTCCAGGATGGCATCCCTGATTTTCGTAGCATTGGAGGCGCTACTGGCAAGCCCATCGATTTCCACGGTCGCCATGTCATAGCCAAACTGTCTGAGATGTTCGGGTATCGTATTCTCCATCGCCAGCCACTTCGAAAAGCAATCCCAGCCGACTCCGGGTACGAATAACACTTTCAGTTTGCGAAGCGCCGGGCCCAAGTTGACAGCTTTGCCTGTGCTCTCTGGCTCTTGCGCAACCCGGGAGAGTGCCTCATCGCACTCGCGATAGTCTGGAATACTGTCTTTGCGTACCTCGAGTACCTTGCAAAATATTTCTCTGAAGCGACCACGCTTGTCCTGTGTCTTGCTTTGAACAGCAGGCACCAGCATCAGTGGCGTCGTGTCAGCCGTATATGGAAGCAACGGCTTAGAGGAACAGCCTGCGATCACTAGTCCGGCAACCATTACAACGACTGAGTTACGCATATTCACCCAGCAACGCGCATGTCGAAAATCTTGTATGTTTAAGGGAACAGGTTGGCAATCCAAAGCAAGTAGATGCAGCGATAAAGAAAAGTCTCATCCCTCGTCAAACTGCCGTCCGATGCCAGATGCCGCAGCACGGTAGGTTTAGATCAGAAAGCCGCCAGCGCCAATAGAGACATCTCAGGTTGCAAGGAGAAGGGTAGCATCCTTCGCAGCTGAAGAAAGCGGCCCTTCCGGCGGGTACTGCCACAACGTCCAGTAATCCGCATGTTGCGGACGTAGCTATTTGGTTAGCTGAATGAGGCAGCTTCGTAGAAGCGAAACACGAAAATGTCGTAGCTGAGCGTCGGACCGCTTCAGAGGGACTCGACAGACGGGTTTGGGTGGCAAGGACGCATTCAGACCGTGCCGGAAATTCAGCCCAACTCGCTTTGACGTATCATCGGACAGTCTAACCACTATGCCACGCCAACAATGAAAACCGACACCCCGCAAACCGTCTATCTCAAGGACTACACCCCGCCCGCCTTCCTGGTCGCCACTGTCGATCTCGATTTCGTCATCGAAACCGGCAGCACGACGGTTACCGCCACGCTGGCGATGCGCCGCAACCCGGCCGTCGCCGCCCAGGCGCTGGTACTCGATGGCGAGGAGCTGGAAACCCTGTCGGTTGCGGTCGACGGCCAAAAAGTGCCATTTTCCGCAACGCCGACGACGCTGACCCTGAACGACCTGCCCGACGCCTTCACGCTGCAGACCGTCGTCCGCATCAACCCCGACAAGAACACCCGCCTGTCCGGCATGTATCGCTCGAAGGACGGCTATTTCACGCAATGCGAGGCGCAGGGTTTCCGCCGCATCACGTGGTTCCTCGACCGCCCGGACGTCATGTCGACCTATACCGTCACCCTGCACGCCGACCAGGAAAAGCTGCCGGTACTGCTGGCCAACGGCAACCCGGTCGCCAGTGGCGATGAAGCCGACGGCAAGCATTGGGCGCGCTGGGCCGACCCGTTCAAGAAGCCGGCCTACCTGTTCGCCATCGTCGCCGGCAAGCTCGATGGCCTGTTCGACCGCTTCGCCACCGCCTCCGGCCGCAGCGTGCAACTCGCCATCTATGTCGAACCGGGCAAGCTCGACCAGTGCCCGCACGCGATGGCGGCGCTCAAGAAATCGATGCAATGGGACGAACAACGCTTCGGCCTTGAATGCGATCTCGACCACTACATGATCGTCGCCGTCGGCGACTTCAACATGGGCGCCATGGAGAACAAGGGCCTCAACATTTTCAACACCAAGTACGTACTGGCCCGCAGCGACGTCGCCACCGATATCGATTTCGAGAATATCGACCGCGTCGTCGCCCACGAATATTTCCACAACTGGACGGGCAACCGCGTCACCTGCCGCGACTGGTTCCAGCTCTCGCTGAAGGAAGGCCTGACCGTCTTCCGCGATCAGGAATTCGGCGCCGACCTGCACAACCGCCAGACCGCCCGCATCCGCGAAGTGCGCGGCCTGCGCGCCGGGCAGTTCCCGGAAGACGCCGGCCCGATGTCGCACCCGATCCGCCCCTCGTCCTTCGTCGAAATCAACAACTTCTACACCGCCACGGTCTATGAAAAGGGTGCCGAAGTCATCCGCATGATCCAGACGCTGATCGGCCGCGACGGTTTCCGCAAGGGCATGGACGAATACTTCCGCCGTCATGACGGCCAGGCCGTCACCTGCGAGGATTTCGTCGCCGCAATGAGCGCCGCTTCGGGTTTTGACTTCACGCAATTCATGCGCTGGTACAACCAGCCCGGTACGCCACATGTTGCGGTC
>Ga0316617_100000441_pt1 | contig 10909 bp, 11 predicted proteins | sample OWC_Aug_M1_C1_D2_FD_207801 | JGI IMG/M metagenome (GOLD analysis project Ga0316617, IMG submission 207801) | Wetland soil microbial communities from Old Woman Creek delta, Ohio, United States - OWC_Aug_M1_C1_D2_B | ecosystem: Environmental > Terrestrial > Soil > Wetlands | place: USA: Ohio... | reverse complement strand
CCTCACCAGTCCGCGTATTGCGAACCGTCCCGCGCCGTCCTGTCGGAGCCGCTTCGCACGTCGTACACGCCCGCCGATTGTCCCTGCTCGTCCGTCGCCGGGACGAGGACCCAGGTGTCCGCCGAGCCGGTGACCGGGTCCTTCGGAACCTGACGGATGTACCCCTTCTCGACCAGTTCGCTGAGCGAGGCGGGATACTTGGTATTGTCGGCATAGAACTGATCGATGACGTCGCGGAAGATGAACAGGTTCTCCTTGAGCGTGGCCTCTTTGGCGGCCGTGACGGCCCGGTTGAAGTTGGGCTGTGCCAGTGTGACCAGGATGCCGATGATGGTGATGACGATCAGGATTTCGATGAGGGTGAAACCGCGTGAGGAGATCCGCGGACGACGAGCCACGAGCCGCGGGCCGCGGGCCGCGGATGAGGAGCCGCGACACGAGTGATTACGACCGGCCGGCGACCGACGGGGCGTGGCGGATCTACCAGGTGTCATATGTCGTTCCATCGAGGGCGACCGCCTTGCTCGCGCTGCGGATGTCGTAGACATCCTTGGCGTCCGAAAGACTGGATTCGGGGTTGTCGGAGAAGGACCGGACGACCCATTTTCCGTCGGCGGTCATCGGATCGCGGGGGACGCGCCGGAGGATCTTGGTCTCCGCCAACTCGTCCAGCGTGAGCGGATACCCCGTCCGATCCACCGACACCTTCCGCTTGAACACGTCGCGAGCGTCCCGCACGTTGGTGCGGGCCTTGTCGTACTCCGCCTTGAACTGGTCGATGCCCTGGCGAACGCTCCGCAGGCTTCGGCGAAGTTCAAGCTCCCGCGTTCGGATCGCGGTGACCTGCGCAAGCGGCAAGGCCACCCCGGCCAGGATCCCCAGCACCGCCACGGCGACCAGCAACTCGATGAGGGTGACCCCGCTCCGCCTCCGCCGCCGGACGGGCCTCATCTGTGTGCACGCTTCCATCAGGGTCGCGGGCCGGGTCCGGATGCCCCCGGTGCGCCCGGGCCGCCGGGTTGTCCCGACGGCTGCGGCGTGGGCAGTGCCGGACGAGGCGGCGCCACCACCCCACCGGGGGAGGCGGGCGCCGCCGGCCCGAAGCTATCCGCCGTTCCCGACGTGAAGCCCTGGATGTCCGCGTCGGGGCGGCTCATAGTCTTCACGATCCGGGGGGTCAGGGAAATCATGACGTCGGTCCGGCTCCGCTGCTCGTTCGGGCTCATGAAGAGTCGTCCGAGGAGGGGGAGTTCGCTCAGGAGGGGCATCTTGCTGTTCGCGACGGACGCATCCTCCTGGTAGAGACCACCCAGGAGGCGGGTCTCGCCGTTTCGCACCTTGATGAACGTGTCCAGGTTCCGCGTGTTCACGGGCGGCAAGAGATTCGCGCCCGGGACGTCGGCAATGGCGGGGCCGATGGCACTGATCTCGAAGTTGATCTCCACCGTGACCTCGCCGTCCAGGTGCACGGTGGGAGTCAAGGTCATCTTGAGGCCCAGGTCCCGGTACTCCACGTTGGTCTGTGTGGTGGTCACGGCACCGGTCGCGGTGCCCGGCGTCGTCCCCGTACCCGTCCCAGTGGAAACCGAGGGCACGCTACTGATCGAGGATATCAGGAACGGGCGTCGCTGGCCGATGAGCAGGCGCGCCTTCTGTCGGTCGAGGATCCGGACGGTCGGGTTCGCCAGCACCTTGGTGGTCGAATCGTTCTTGATCAGATTCATGATCAGTGTGGGGCTGGTGATGCTGACGGTGCTTCCCCGTTGGATGAAACTCACGAAACTTGATACGGGAATGTTTTGCGGGAAGTTGAGGGTCACCGACAGCGTGCGGGGCGAGAAGTCGAGCCCGAGGTTCTGCGCCGCGGTGCGGTCGACCTCGAGGACTTCCATGTCGATCTCCACCTCTCCCACGCTCCGGTCGTTGGCCTCCAGGACCTTCCGCGCCAGCTCGATCTTCTCCGGAGTCTCCCGGACCACCAGGGCGTTGAGTTTCTCGTTCACGAACACCTGACGGGTGTTCAGGATGGTCCGCAGGAGATTCACCGCCACCTTGGCGTCGGCGTCGGTGAGATAGAAGGTGTGCACCGCCAGATCGTCGTACTGTTGTCGCTTGCCCGGGTTGTCGGGGACCACGATCACCGTGTTCTCCGCCGCGCGTCTGGCGAAGAGGCGGTTGGAGGACAGGATCAGGATGAACGCCTCGCGCAGCGGTACGTCCTTGAGAAAGGCCGTGATCCGCTTCGGTTGGAGCGACTCGTCGGTGACGATGTTCACACCGGCGGTCCGGGAGATCACCTCCAGGACCTCCTTGATATCCGTGTCCTTGAACCGCAGGGTCACCGGTTTGGCGGAGAAGAGCTGCTGCGCCGCCTTCTCGGCGTCGATTTGGATAGTGGATGGGGGCGCCTCGGCGGCCACCATGGCCGCCAGCTCCTTCTTGAGGGCCTTGGCCTCGGCGTTCTCGGAATCCAGCCGCAGGACCGCCTGGACTTCATTCCGGGCGGGACCCCACTCCTTATTCGCCATCCGTTCGCGCGCCCGCTTCAGGCGGTCCCGGATTTCGGTCGCGCGGCCGATCCGCTCCAACCCCACCAGAGCCAACTGGTTCTCCCCGTTGTAGGTCAGGGCGCGGCGGTAGGCGGCGGCGGCGTCCTCCAAGCGGTGGATCTGCTCGAACTCGTTGCCCTGGCGGACATATTCCTGGGAGGCCACCCAGAGTGTTCGGGCAAGACCGATGCGGGCCTCCAGATTCCGAGGATCGTTCTTGGTCGCCTCCTGGTAGAACTGGATGGCTTCGTCCCAGCGTCCCTGCTGGGCCAGTTCCTCACCGGGCAGCGTGGGCAACTGCAGGGCGCAGCCGGCCAGGAGACCTCCCAGGAGGAGCGGAAGCGCCAGCCGTCGGATCTCACGGAGATGTTGAGTCGTCATGCCTGTGCCTCGCCGAGATGAAACCGTGTGAGTCGTTGACCAACATCGGCCGCCCTCATTGCGGCGCCCGTCCGGGTGCGCTGGGAGGACGTGGCGCCGCCGCCCCTGCGGCGGGCGTCGAGAGATCGAGACGGGCCTGCTTGTCCCCGGAGGGGGAGGTAAGGAGCACGCTCTCATCCTGCACCTCCGCGACGCGAAAGCGTCCGGACAGCATGCCGCCTACCGGCACGGTATGCACCTCCTGCCCCTGGACGATGAACGCCGTGAGCACGTCTCCCGAACGCAGAAACCCGACGTACCGGAGCTGCTTGACCTCTTCCTGGAACGGGTCCGGCGGTGGGGGCACGGCTAGCGCAGCTCCAGGAGCCGCCACGGCCTGAGGCGGCGGTGGGGGAGGCGGCGGTGGGACGCTGAAGATGTTCTGCACCTCCGACGGATACGGGGCGCGCGGAAGGTTCGCGAGCTCCGCCTTGAGCCGCGGGATGTTCGCCGACGGGCCCGCGGTGGCACGGACGGGCCGCGCACCGGTCTGGGGTGGCGGCGATGTCCCCACGGGCTCGTCGGGTCGGTGCAGGCCGAAGATCAACGCCCAGATCCCCACCAGCGCCGCCAGGATCAGGACCTTCATCCGCGCAGATCGCATTGTCGCCGCCATCATCCTACTGCAAGTACATCCCCAGCTGCAGCTGTACCTGCAAGTTGGCCGTGCCCTTGAGCTCTCTTAGTGCCAATCGCTCGATCACCAGAAATCGGCGCATGCCTTCCAGTTCGTAGAGATACCGCCGGATCGTCTCGTAGGGCCCCTCGACGCCCAACTGCACCGTGACCTTGGTGAGGCCTGCCTCCTTGGCCTGGGTGGGCCGGTAGTCCACGTCCGGGACTTGCAGGGCGTGCGACCGGGCCAGTTTGGTGAGCCGGCCCATGAGTGCCACCAGCTCCGCCCGGCGGGGGAACCCTTGCGAGAATTCCTCGACCTCGTGCATGGCGGTCAGGAGGGTCTCGCTGGACTGTCCCTCGCGCTGGGCGCTGCGAACGTTGCGCTCCAGTCCCGCGATCCGCGTCTCGATGTCAAGGCGCGCCTGGCGGGTGGGCTGGAGCAGAAAGACCAGGACCCACAGGTTGGCCGCCAGGAGCACGAGCAACCCACCCCACGCCCATGCGGTGCGGGAAGTCAGGGGCATCATCGCGGGCGTTCCTGGTAGATCAGGTTCACCGTGAACTCCAACACCTCGGGCCCACCCGCAGCGGATTTCCGCGCCGTCTGGCGGAGGAGGAACACGTCACGGAAGCCGGCACGCTGTTCCAAGCCGTTCAGCAGCTTGGTGAGGTCCTCGAAGGTGCGCGCTTCGCCGCGCAAGGCGACTTTCCCCGACGGCAGGTCGGGGCGGATCTCGCTCAGCGTGACGCCAGGCGGCACGGATCGCTCCAGCTCGACCAGCAGGCCAATCCACGAGAAGGTGGAGGCCTCGAGGATCTGATTGTAGGCGGCCACCTTGGCCTCGTACTGCTTGACCGCCTCGGCGGGGACGCGCGCCCGGACGGCGCGCGCCTCTTCCTGGTGTCGCCGAAGCGCACCTTCCATTTCCCCCAGCCGTGCCTCCACGACTTGAACCTCGCGCCGCTGGGCGGACCACACTACAAGCTGGATGGCCAGCGCGACGATCAGAATCGCGCCTGCCGCAACCGCGAAGACGACGCGCCGCCGGCTGCGGGCGAAATCGGCGGACGCCAGATTGAAACCCGCGATCACCATGGTCGGATGGCCGCTCCGATGGCCGCGCCCCACCGGGTCAGCTCTTCCGTAGAGCCGCCCGGGCGGGTTCCGGGTACGAACGCCTCGGCCAGGTCCAGGATGCTGACGGGAAGCTCCAGCCAGCGAGCGAGTCCCGCGGCGATCTCGTCCGTCCTGGGGCCCATGCCGTGCACGAGCACGCGCTGCAGCGGACCCAGGCCCTCCGATTCCTGAAAGAAGGCCAGAGAGTCGGCGACATCACGAATCAGGCGGACCGGATCGCCGTCCGCCGCCAGGATACGCCAGAGTTGGGGACGCCCCTCTTGGATCAGCAGGAGCGTGGCGCGGTCCCCATCGGCGGTCAACAAGCCCGCGGTCCGCGCGGTCAGGACGACGGAGGTCGCCTGCGCCAGGGACACGCTCCGCGCGTCCAGGACGCCGGCCCGGAACCCGGCCCCCTGCAGGGCCCGTTCGTAATCCGCCAGGAGGCTCTTCCGCGCGACCAGGCAGGCCAGCCGCACACGGCCGTCGGGGCCCGCGCCGACATTCAGATAGTCAAGACGGGCCTGCTCCACCGGGAAGGGGAGCAAATCCCGCGCCTGCCAGCACAGGAACCGCCGCGCCGCTTCCCGTTCGTCCGGGAGCTGGTCCGTGGCGATCGTCCGGAGGATGAACAACGGATCCGGCAGCGCCACGCGGACCCACCCGCGACAACCGCCGCGGCGTCTGAGGCTGCGGAGAGCCGCGGTCAGGGCCGAAACGTCCGCCAGTTTGGTCTCCTTGATCGAGGGCTGGACCACACCCGGCGCGATCGCCGCATCGACCACCCGGCGGATGCGGATCTGGCCCCGGCGCACCTCCGCGCGGCACAGCCGAAGCCGATCTGGTGCAATCTCCAATCCCCAGGCCATGGGCGTTCCGTTGCGCTCCTGTCGCGTTATTCGGCGAACGTCACGCGGTTGACCTCGGCCACCGACGTGACCCCGCCGCGAGCCTTCGCCAGGGCGGCATCCCGCAGCAGGAGCGTGCCGCCGGTCTGTGCGGCAGCGTAGATCTCGGTGGCCGGTCGTCGCTCAAGAATCAAACCGCGGATGGTATCGGTGACCTCGACCAGTTCGGAAATGGCGCTGCGCCCGCGGAATCCTGAGCCCTGGCATTCGTCGCAACCGCCGTTCTCGAAGAAGGTGTGCGCCGCGTCCTTATCCGGATCGAGGCCGAGATCCTTCAGGCCGTCAGGCAGATACTGCACGGGCCGCCGACAGGACCGGCAGAGGACGCGCACGAGCCGCTGCGTCATGATGCAGTTCAGGGACGACAGGAAATGGTACGGCTCCAGCCCCATGTTCAGGAAGCGCCCCAGGACGTCCATCACGTTGTTCGCGTGTACGGTGGTGAAGACCAGGTGGCCTGTCAAGGCGGACTGGACGGCGATCTGCGCCGTTTCGGGGTCGCGGATTTCCCCGACCAGGATCTTGTCGGGGTCGTGGCGCAGGATGCTGCGCAAGCCGCGGGCGAAGGTCAGCCCCTTCTTCTCGTTCACCGGAATCTGGACCACGTCCCTGAGCTGGTACTCGATGGGGTCCTCGATGGTGATGATCTTCTCGGTGCCGGAGTGCACCTCGGTAATGGCGGCGTAGAGGGTGGTGGTCTTCCCCGACCCCGTCGGGCCGGTGACCAGGACCATCCCGTGCGGTCGGTGGATGTGCCGTCGCAGGCGGCGCAGATCGGTGTCGCTGATCCCCAGGAGTTCCAGCTTGAGATCGGCCAGTTCCTTGGTGATGGCTTCTTTGTCCAGGATGCGGATGACCACCGCTTCGCCGAAATTGCTGGGGAGGATGGAGACGCGGAAGTCGATAGAGCGGCCGCGGATCCGGATCTTGAACCGGCCATCCTGGGGGATGCGGTGTTCCGCGATGTCCAGCTCCGCCATGATCTTGATCCGCGAGACGATGGTATCCTGGTGGCGACGGTCCAGGGGTTCCATGGCGGGGTGGAGCATCCCGTCCACGCGGAACTTGAGGTGGACCTGCTTCTCGCTCGCCTCAATGTGGACGTCGCTGGCCCGATGCTCCAGGGCGTTCAGGAGGATGGTGTCGACCAGGCGAATGGTAGGGCTGGCGTCGGTTGGCTGAGGGTCGACGACGGCGACCCCGTCCTCCTCGTCCGCCTCCGTGAGCTTGAAATCCTCGCTGATGGCGTTCAGCACCCGCTGCGAAGCATCCACGCGGCCCAACCGATCCAGGAGCGCACCACGGACGACCACCACCAGATCCACTGGGCCGCCATGCGTCTGCACGAGGTCGTCTTTGAGAAGGACGTTGCCGGGGTCGGCGACTGCGACGATCAGGCGGGCGCGGTCGCGACGGAGAGGCAGGAACAGATCACGGCGCATTCGCTCCAGCGGAAAGGCGTCCAGAATACCCGCCTCCAGCGGAGTGGTCGCCAGGTCCACGATCGGCAGGTCGTGAAGTCGGCTGAAGGCCTTGGCCAACGCGTCCTCGGTGAGGAGGCCGGTTTCCACCAGATGCCAACCCAGACCGCCGCGCAACCCGTTTCGCTCGCGCAAGGCCTGATCCATCTGCGGGCGGGTGACGTGGCCTTCGCCGACAAGCGCTTCTTCCAGCGTCCGGTACTGTGTCATTTTTTCCCTATGAGAATCGGCCAGTGTGCGATTATGCAATATTTGGACCGATAGCGCACACGCCAGACAGACGACACACCGACCGCGCGTTCTACCGTATCGCCGACGACAGGTTAAAGATCGGCAGGTACATGATGACGACGATGGCAGCCACGACGAGGCCCATCCCGATCATGATGGCGGGTTCGATGGCGGCCGCCAGGGCCGTGAGTCGCATGTCCATCTCGGCATCGTACATATCAGCGACATGCCCCAGCATTTCCCCAAGGGCTCCGCTGTTCTCTCCGACGGCCACCAACTCCTGCATCAGACTGGGGACAACGCCGGTCCGACCCAAAGAATCTGCCAGGCTTCCACCCGCGGCCACGCGCGGAATGGCCGTGCGGATCTTGTCGGTCAGGTAGGCATTTCCCACCGTTCCCAGTGTCGTCTCGAGCGACGGAATCATGGGAATGCCGCCCACCTGCATCATGGCCAGTGTCCGGGCGAAGCGGGAAAAGAGGTAGCCGCTCACGAGGGTCCCGAACCACGGGAGGGCCACGACCCAGCGGTCCATCAGCCGTTTCCCTCGCGGGGTCCGACGCCAACGCCACAGGCCCAGTCCCGCCGCGACGAGCGCGATGGAGGCCAGCGGAATGGCATTCTGGAGGTGCCCCGTGATCGTGATGAGAATACGAGTTGCCACGGGAAGTTGCGCATCCATGTCGCCGTAGATCCGGCTGAAGGTCGGGACCACGAAAACCAAGAGAAACAGGATGACCGCCAGGGAGGCCCCAACCAGGATCATCGGATAGGTGAGGGCCGCCCGCAGGCGTTGGCGCAGGGCCAGGATGCGCTTCTGGTAATCCACATACCGGGTGAGGGCGTCGACGAAATTCCCGCTCTGCTCACCGGCATGGAGTGCAGCCGCGTACAGCGGGCTGAAAACATCCGGGTGTTTGGCCATGGCCGCAGACAGGGCCGCGCCGCCCTTTACATCCTCCCGTACTGCCTCCAGCAGACTCCGCAGGCGCGGCTGCTGGGTTCGCTCGCGGAGCAGGTCCAGGGAGATGATGATCGGAAGCCCCGCTCGCACGAGGGCCAGGAGTTCCTGGTTGAAGACCAGCAGGGCCCGAGGGCTGATGCGTGCGGAGAAAAAGGCCGGCACGCGCACCGTGAGCCGGGGCCGTGTTCGCGTTTCGGCGTCGAACACGAAGAAGCCCTTGGACTCCAGGCCGTGCCGCGCAGCCTCCGGACTTTCGCCCTCGGCCTCCAGCGTCTGGATGGAGCCCGTGGGCGTTCCGACTTTGAAAGAATATTGCGCCATCGATCCTCTGCCGGGTTGGCGACAAGGTAATGATTGTATAGAGCTTTTGTCAGGAAACGCAAGCATATTGTCGGGTCGCGCCTAGGGGACTACGTCGTCGTTTTTCTTGACTCCTTTTGCTAACGGCTTATCATACCCCTGTTTTCGGTCATGGTTGACACGGCCTTTGCCCTGGATCCTCGGCGCGCGGCGGCGGGGGAACATGTTGCCCACCCGGCCGCGGCGGAACCTCCGACCCCGATGGGGCGCTCCGGTATGACGTCGCTCGCGCATCTCGCCTATGGCATCGTTGGTTCCCTCTTTCTCCTTGTGACCGCAGCCTGCCTGGGATTTCTGGCGATTGGGTGGCTTCATCGGAGTCCGCCGGGTCGCACACTCACCGGGCAGGAACTGGTGTGGAGCCTGGTCCCGGCCCTGGTGCTGGTGTGGCTGACCGTGGCGAGCGATCTTCCGAGAGGGTGGGGCAGGGTGCCGGCGGGTTCAGTTGGCGCGATCGCGCTCGAAAGCGCGCCGGGAAGGTGACGCGAACCGTGCCAGGGAGCAACTCGGTGCAGAGCGGAGCGGGGATGGTGGTGACGGATTCCGCCCGGGAAGTTGTCCGGGGCGCCTGGAGTCCGTGGCCCCACCGGGTCGCCCTGGTGACCACGACGGCGACGTTCTTCCTGATCTTGGCCGGCGGGGTCGTGACCAACACCGGGACGGGGATGGCGGTTCCGGACTGGCCGACCACGTTCGGTCACAACATGTTTCTGTTCCCCTGGTCGAAGATGGTCGGCGGGATCCTGTACGAACATGCGCACCGCCTCATCGCCTCCCTGGTCGGCGCATTGACGTTGACGGTCGCGATCTTTTTGTGGGCCCTGGAGGCTCGACCGTGGGTGCGGGGGTTGGGGATTGCGGCCGTCGGTGCGGTGGTCGTCCAGGGGGTCCTTGGCGGTCTGCGCGTGGTCCTGGCGCAGCAGGGGCTGGCGATCGTGCATGGGGGATTCGCCCATGCATTCTTCGCCCTCCTCGCCGGCCTGACGCTGGTCACCTCGCCGGGCTGGTGCGCGCCGGTTGCCGAACGCGTCGCGTCGCCGGCGCTCCTCCGCCTGCGGCGGTTGGCGGTCTGCATCACGGCGGGTCTGTACCTGCAGGTCCTCCTCGGCACGCTGGTGACCCATTTGAGCGCGCGGCTGGATGCGCACCTGGTCGTCGGAGGACTGATCTCGGTGGCGGTGATCCTGCTGGGTTTTTGGATCCTGCCCGGGCGTGCCGCGTGGCCCGAACTGGTGCGGCCTGCCGAGATCCTGCGCGTGCTCTGGATCGTCCAGTTGCTCTTGGGGCTCGGCGCCTATCTGGCGAAGTTCCAGCCGGTGGATATCGGGCTGGGGGCGGGGCTCTCGCTGGTGCTATCGGTGAGCCATCGGTTGGCGGGTGGGTTGATGTTGATCACCAGCCTAGTGATCGTGTTGCGGATTTACCGACGCACGGGTGGGTCGGATTCCGAGGCAGGGCGTCGGCCCGGCTCCCGGGGGGTGACGGCATGACGCTCCGTGCGCTGGCCGTCGCCGGGGCGCGCGTCTGCGCCCACCCGCGCGCGATGGACTTCCTGGTGCTGACCAAACCCCGCGTCGTCCTGATGGTCCTGGTGACGACCTTCGTGGGGTTCCATGTCGGGTCGCTCGGCCCCTCGGACCCGCTGCGCCTGCTGCACGCCCTCGTCGGAACCTGGCTGGCCGCCGCGGGCGCCTCGGCGCTGAATCAGTACCTGGAGCGGGATGTGGACGGCCGGATGGAGCGCACGCGGCGTCGGCCCCTGCCCGACAAGCGACTGCACCCGTGGGAAGCGGGGTGGTTCGGCCTGGGGCTGACGCTGGCCGGCCTGCTCTACCTCGGACTGGCGGTGAACTGGCTGAGTGCCGCCGTCGTGGCGGTCACGGCCGCCAGTTACCTCCTGGCCTATACGCCGCTGAAGCGTCGCTCCTCGCTGTGCACCGTCCTGGGGGCGATCCCCGGCGCGCTGCCGCCGGTCGCCGGGTGGGTGGCCGCCCGCGGGGAATTCGGCGTCGGCGCCTGGATCCTCTTCGGAATCCTCTTCCTCTGGCAGCTCCCGCACACCCTGGCGATCGCGTGGGTCTATCGCACGGACTACGCCCGGGCCGACCTCCGGATGTTGCCGGTCGTGGATCCGGACGGGGGGAGCACCGGACGGCAAGTGGTGGTCAACTGCCTGGCGCTGCTCGCCGTGGGGATGCTGCCCACGCTCGTCGGCATGGCCGGGCCGGTCTACTTCCTGGGCGCCCTGCTCCTGGGAGTCG
>Ga0316617_100000440_pt1 | contig 10914 bp, 14 predicted proteins | sample OWC_Aug_M1_C1_D2_FD_207801 | JGI IMG/M metagenome (GOLD analysis project Ga0316617, IMG submission 207801) | Wetland soil microbial communities from Old Woman Creek delta, Ohio, United States - OWC_Aug_M1_C1_D2_B | ecosystem: Environmental > Terrestrial > Soil > Wetlands | place: USA: Ohio... | reverse complement strand
CAAGTCTCATCACCTTTGCTGTTCTGGGAATCTGTTCGTCCAGAACGCGGAGCGCAACCCTCTAAGTCGTCACTAAACACACACACACCACACATGTCACTCATCGTCACCGCCAAGAGTGGGGCCGACATCGAGCCGGTCCCCGAAGGTCTGCACCTGGCCGTTTGCGTCGGGCTCTACGACGTGGGCACCATCCACTCCGACCTGTTCGGTCGGGATGCCCGCAAGGTCATCCTGCAATTCGAGTTCCCCGAACTGCCGCCGCTGGACTCCGGGCCGCGCATCATGTCCCGCCAGTTCACCATGAGCCTGAACGCTAAGGCTAAGCTCCGGGCGTTCCTGGAAACGTGGCGCGGGCGCAAGTTCACCGAGCAGGAACTGGCCGGCTTCGATCTCGAAAAGCTCCTGGGCGAGCCGTGCCAGGCCCAGGTCATGCACAGCGTCAAGGAGGACGGGCGCACGTCCGCCAATATCACGACGGCCATTCCCGCACCCAAGGGCGTCCGGCCCGTCGCGTCCATCAAACCCTACCTGTTCACCGTGGATGCGCTCACCGCGCCCGTGCTGCCTGACTCCATGCAGGAGTGGATCAAAGAACTGGTGAAAACGTCCGCGCAGTGGCGCGCACTCACCGAGTCACCCAAGCGCGCCCCCGCCGCCGCCCCGCCGACCGACCCGGACGATGACGACGTGTTCGGTGCCGCGCCGGACGCCGCGGCTGAGGAATCCGATCCCTTTGTCTGACCACCGCCGCCGCCACCGCACACACCATGAACCCCCTCATTCTGGACATCGAGACTGGACCGAGACCGGACGCCGCCAACTTCCTGCCCACGCCCGAGGCCCCGGCGAACTACAAGGACGCCGCGAAGATCGCGGCCTACGTGGCCGAGCGCCAGGCTGCCCTGCTCGAGCAGGCCGCCCTTTCTGCCGAGACCGCCGAGGTCCTTGTGGTCGGCCTACTCCGCCCTGGCTCCGATCCCATCTACATCTACTGCGACCAGGAGGGCGACACGCTCCGGGAAACCTGGGGAAAGCTGGGCGAACGCCGGTGCAACGAGGTGTTCGTCACCTTCAACGGTGCCCGTTTCGACTGGCCCATGCTGGTCCGCAGGAGCTACGCCCTGGGCGTCCTCGTCCCCGGCTGGATGCCGCGGGACGGCCGCTGGCCCAAGCGCACCCACATTGACCTTTTCGAGTGGTGGCAGGCCGGAGACCGGCAGGCATCCATCAGCCTGGACCGCCTCGCCCGGCTCGTTGGCCTTCCCGGCAAAACCGACACGGGCGCACGGTTCGCCGCCACGTGGGCCGCCGACCGACCCAAGGCCCTGGCGTACCTCGTTCACGACCTGGATCTCACCGCGGCCATCGCGGACCTGATGCTGGCTGGATACGAGGAACGGCCCGGGGAGGACATCCCCGCCAGCGACACGGCGCCCAAGTCCACGCTGGCCACACCGCCCACCCCGCCTGCGCCCGTTCCCACGGCCCCGCCCACGATCACCCTCCTGGCTGCGGTCAAGCGCGCCCTCCTGGCCGCTCACCCCGACAACACCCCGGAGGCCCGCAAGGCCCGGGCGGCACTCGTACAGGCCGCCTTCGGCTTGCCGTGGGCTGAGGTGCAGAAGCTCGACGCGGCCCCGCTGCAAACGGGATACGCCAAGCTGTGCGGCGCCCTGAATGCCGCGGCAGCAGCCGATCCCGAGACGCCCACCGCCGAGGAGGAGCTTGGCCAGACGAAACAATCCACGCTGACCGAACCGGAGCCGAGCAAAGCCTTCGCGGCCGAGCTTCGCCGCGTTTGTGGCACCGCCACCAACGCAGCCCTGGCTGTCCAGTGGATGCAGCGCCAGGGCTGGCTCACGCCCGAGCAGGCGGCATCCAACGACCCGTTCCTGCAGGTCAGCCAGGCCCGCATGGAGAAAGCCTTAGGCGCACCGGAGCGGTTCCTGGCCGCCATCGGGGCTCAGAAAGGGGTGGCCAAGTGACCGCCCTGGTCATGACCCCCAAGGCCGACCTATCCGTTAGCCTCGCCCCGGACGCCATCACCACCCGGGACGACGCCCTCAAGGTCGCCCGGGAGATCGTCAGTATCGGCGACGACCTCGACCTCGAGATTGCCGCCGACGCCCTCCGCAACCTCAAGGGCCTGGCCCGCGAAGTCGAAACTGGACGGCAGGCGGTCAAGGCCCCCATACTCAAGCTCAGCCGGCAGATTGACGACACCGCGGCCCAGTTCGTGGCCGGCATCATCGCTGAAGCTGTCCGACTCGAGAGGCTACTGTCCGACTACCACGCCGCCCAGCGCCGCGCCGCCGCGGAGGCTGAACGCGCCCGCCAGGCTCAGGCCGACCGACTGGCCGCCGACGCCCGCAAGCTCCAACAGGCCGCCGAGGCCGCCGAGGCCGCCCGGCTGGCCGCCCTGGCCGCCGACAGGGACGCCGCCGAGCGGGAGATGCTGGGCAAACAGGTCCGGCAGGCGGAACTGGACGGCATCGCCGCCCGCCGCATCACCGCCGAGCAGCAGGCCGCCGCCCTGGCCGCCCAACAGGCCAAACTGGCTGCCGCCACCAGCGCCATCGAAAAGCCCGTGCCGGCCCCGACGCGCCCCGCGGGGATGGTCATCCGAGAGGTGTGGCAGTTCGAGGTGACTGACATTTGGGCCGTGCCGCGAGAATGGGTGCGCATCGAGCCCAACAAGGAGGCCATCCATGCCGCTTTACGTGCAGGTGTCCAAGAGATCCCAGGGCTCCGAGTCTGGCGAGAAACCCGAGCCGGAGTCCGCTGAGCCTCCGGCCCCTGTGGCCTGGTGCCTTGAATTGGTGAGCCCCTATGCGTCGCTTTGGAAAAGCCTCGACGAGGCCAACCGCGCCGACCTCGAGCTACGGGCCGGCGCTATCGAGGCCCGTGGCGCCCTCCGCGCCCAGGCCCGGAGACAGGCGGCCGAGGACTGGGCCCAGGCCCTGCATGACCGCATCACGAATTGGTTGTGCGCCTGTGGCGCCCGGCGGCCCGGCTGAGGTCCATGAATTTGACCAGGCGCAGGTGTCAGGAGTCCGCAGTCTCATGAAGCACTGCTTGGCCCGGCCACGCCCCCAGCCGGGTTGGACAAAGAACAGCGCCGGGGGCCCAATTTCGCCCAGGAGCAGGTGGCGTAGCGCGTACGAGTCCATCGTATCCCATCCGGCACGCCCGCAGCCGGAGCGCAATAACAGCGTCCGCGGGCCCGTCAGCCCCATGAAACGGGGCTCAATTTTGAGCGCGTGGCGGAATGACAGCCGCATCAAGCCTGGCAGAGACCCTAGAACCAACCCGCTGTCAATGGGTGTGGGCAATGCCGGGATTGCAGGTTCAAATCCTGCCGCGCTCACCACATTCATGCGGCGTCCTGACAGTCCGTCGCATGAGTCCGTACCCAATCGGGCCGTCCGCCCCACGATACGGGGCATTCCATTCCCCCGGAGCGTCGGGGACCCCAGAGCGCCAACGCATCACGGGCACGGGCGCTCACCCCGGCAGCAACGCTCCACCTGGGACGGCTGCCGGGACACTTTCCCTCCGCCGGGTGTCCGGGCCGGGGGGCGCCGTCCGGGCGGGGTGAATGACTGACAAGGTGAGTCCGTATGACCCGCACCGGACGGCATCATTCCCATGACACCATGACCCGACTCATTCCCATCCTGCTCCTGTCCACCACCGCCCTGGCAGGCGACATCTCGTTCCGGTTCGCCAACGACATCGCCGACGCCATCGACAAGGCAGAGGGCGGGCACAAGGCCAGCGTGCCGTATGGCGTCCTCTCCGTGCGCGTCCAGGACGCCCAGCACGCCCGCGAGGTTTGCCTGGCCACCATCCGCGCCAACTGGCGACGGTGGCAGGCCGCCGGCAGGCCCGGACCGTTCATCGCGTTCATGGGGCGACGCTACTGCCCGCCCGCCCACGACCGCCGCGGACACCATCGGTGGGTCGCCAACGTCAACCATCATCTCCGCCGGGCTAACGTCCGGGCGGCAACCTCCCCGTGAAACCCCGCACCCGCAACGCCTGGTTCACCCTCACCGACGCCCAAGGTGGTTCCTGGAAGGGCTGTTGGAAGCCCCATGGCGGATGCCTGGTGGTCTCCCTCCCAAACGGAAAGCGCCGGCCCGGCACCGCCTTTATGCTCACCGCGGCCCAGGTAATTCGCCTGGCCCAGTCCAATGGCACCGTCGTTGGTCCGCCCGTCCAAACCGAGATCCCCATGCCGTGAACCCCACCTTCCCCCATGCCAGCAAAGACACGATTGCGCTCAACCCGCACATCTTCGCCGGGCCTGGTGTTCATCCTGCCCCACGTCCCACCCTCACCCAACCGGACCCAGGGCAGCCTCCGAGCCCACCTGAAAGCCAAACGGGAGGCCAAGGCCGCCGTGGCCTCCACCGTCCAGGTCCTGCTCCAAAACCAAGCCCAGGCGTCCGCGTGGTCCTCATTGCGCTCGTCCATCGCCTACGGGACACCGATAACCTCGCCGCGAGCTACAAGCACGTCCGCGACGGCCTCGCCGACCATCTCACCGGACACCAGCTTGCTCCCGGAGCAGCCGACAGCCTCGTTGCCTGGGAGTACGGCCAACACTTGACCCGCGGGCCTGAACTCACTGTTGTCATCATCCAACCCATTACCAGCACATCGCCGTCACCATGACCAAGTTAAACGCCATCGCCGAACAAGCTGCCATCCAACTCCGGAACCTCGTCGCCGAAGCGCACGCCGACATCCTGGCTGCCTGGGACGGATGCATCGCCGAGGCCGAAGCCCAAGAGACCAAGCCCAAGCTCAAACTGGCATTCTCCATCACGCTGGACCTGGACGGGGGCAAGGCATGCTACGATCTGAGCTTTGGCATCCGCCACAAGCTGACCATCACAGCCCCAATCCCCGACCCGTCCCAGGCCACCCTGCCCCTCGACACCTCGGCCGACGCGCCTACTGTCACCCTCAAGACCGACAAGGGCAGTGTCACCGCACCCCTGCCCGTCTTCCGCGATGCCGTCCGCCAGATGCGGGCCGCCAACAGACTCAAGGACGGCCCTCCCGCCAAAGACTTCGCCTAACGTGCCATGAGCCGCGGACGCCTCAAAACCACGGGCAAGGGCTTCGAGCGAGCCGGCATCCGTCGCGCCCAGCCCAAGGTCGTGGGCGACCAGCGCAAAGCCTTCACTGCCGCCTTCCGAGCCTTCGAGGCCCGCCACGGGCGCACCCCGCGCCGCGGCTGGCGCTCCACGGAAAACCTGCCTTGAAACCCCCATGCCCACCCCCAACCGGCCCCCGTGCCCCACCCTCGCCATGATCCTGCTCGGCCTGTCCATTGATCTCCTGGACATCCTCATCCGCCCCCCTTCCGCCATCGTCTGGCGCCTGGAGCGCTGGCGTGCGTCCGCCCAAACCGCACTCGCCAACCTGCAAAGCGATCGGCGGCCATGACCCCGGCTGAGATCGCCGCCCTGTACGACGCTCGCCGCACCGGCTCCGGCTGGTCCGCACGCTGCCCAGCCCACGACGACCGCCAAGCATCCCTGTCCATCTCACCAGGCGACAACGGCGGCACCGTCCTCCACTGCCACGCCGGATGTGACACCTCCGCCGTCCTGGTCTCCAAGGGCCTCCGCCTCGCCGACCTCGCCCCCAACGGCTCCCCGCCCTCCGCCCCATCGCCCCGTTGGCATCCCCTGCCCTCCCACACACCCGTCGCCAAACACCAGGTCATGACCATCGAGGCCGTATATCCGTACCACGACGAGATGGGCGCCCTCCTCTACCAGGTCCTCCGATACCACCCCAAGACCTTCCGCCAACGCCGCCCCGATCCGTCATCACCCGACGGCTGGTCCTGGAAAATGGGCGACGTTCGCCGCGTTCCGTTCCACTTGCCCCAGCTCCTGGATGCCATCGCCGCCGGTCGGCCCATCTGGATCGCCGAAGGAGAAAAGGACGTGCTTGCCCTCGAAGCCTCCGGCTTCGCCGCTACCTGCAACCCGGGCGGCGCCGGCAAGTGGCCTGATACCTTCGCCGATCACTTCGCCGGAGCCACGTCCATCGTGATCGTGGCCGACAAGGACGAGCCGGGCCGGAAACACGCCCAGGACGTAGCCTCCAAGCTCGCCACGACCGCCCCCAACGTCGTGGTAGTCGAAGTCCCCGATGTGGGACCCAAACGCTGCAAGGACGCCGCCGACTACCTGGCCGCCGGCGGCCAACCCGCCGACCTCGATGCCCTCGCACAGGACCAACTCAAACCCCTGGCTTCCCGACCCTTTACCCTCTGGCGCCCCAGCCAGTTCATGGCCTGGCAGGAACCGACCGGCTCACATCTGCTCCTCCCCGCCTACATCACCCTGGCCGAACTTACCGCCATCGTCGGTCAGGCCGGCGTCGGCAAGACCCGTCTTATCCTCTGGCTGGCCATCTGCCAAATCCTCACCCGCGACTGGTGCGGCCTGGTTACTGGCGGCGACCCCGCCCGCTGGCTCATCATGTCCGACGAGAACAGCATCAGCCGGCTCAAACGCGACCTGACCGCCATGCTCGCCAACTTCACTGCCGCTGAACAGGCACGCGTTGACGATCATCTCCTCCTTCACGCCATCGTTGAGGAAGACGACGGCAACCTTTGGCTCGGAGATCCGATGATTCGGTCCCGCCTGGTCGCCACTCTCCAGTCCGCCAACCCATCCGCCGTCATCTTCGACCCCCTGGCCAACCTAGCCCCCGAAGACCCCAGCAAACCCGCCGGCATGAAAGACACCATCCGCCTCGTTTCCGACATTCTCCGCCGTTCCGCCCCACGCGCCGCTCGCATCCTAGTCCACCACGCTCGCCCAGGCCGACAGAACATCCTCGGCGGAGTCGGATTCGACTCGAGCGCCTACGCCTCCGGCGGCAAGGCACTCGTCGCCTCCGCCCGTTGCCAGATCAACGTGATGCCCGGATCGGAGGAGGACCCGGCCAAGCTCGTCGTCTCCTGTGGCAAGATCAACAACTGCGAACCCTTTGGGACCCGTGGCGTCATCTTCAACCAGACGACCTTTGCTTTTTCGGTGGATGAAACCTTCGACCTGGACCAATGGCGGGCCGACGTTGAAGGCAAGTCAAAGACCGCGCATTGCACCACCAAAGATGTCGTTTTGGCGGTCAATCAGGGGTGGCGGAAGACCGCCGACCTGGCGGAACGGCTGGCGGAAACCACTTCCGCCAAGCAGCGCACCATCGAACGAGCCATCTCCAGGGCAGTAAAGGCCAACGCCATTATGACGGAAGCCCATGGGCTCTATATGCTTGGACCGAAATCCAGGTACTACCTGCAGTGAACATTTCAACGCAGAGTTTCCGCCACTTTCCGCCACTTTCCGCCACCTTCCGCCAACCAATGACGGCATTCCGCCATTCCGCCAACCCCCTAGGGGTAGTGGCGGAATGGCGGAATGGCCAAAACCCGTCATGGGTCGAACCAACGATCCAACCATGAACCAAGTCTGGATGCCCCTTCCACCTGGTGGCCTTCATGATCCCATCCGGAGGCTTTGGGTGGAGGGCAATGGTGAAAAACGCATTGCAGCGAAAATGGGCATCGCGGTCGTCAAAGTCCGGCGCATCGTCAACAGCCTCGGGTTGCAGCGCTTTGAACGACTCAAACCCGTTTCCCATTCAACAGGACGGACTCCGACCGAAAAGGAACGGGCCTCGATATCGGCGCTGTTCCAGCAAGGCTACGGTTACAAAGCCATTGCCAAGCAGTTGTCCATCCCCAAAACGACCGTCTGGAGGACCTGTTTGGCTCTGGGTTTGCGCCAAACCAGCAGGAGCGGCAAGACGTGGTTGTCCCCGGCCTACGTGCCACCGCCCAAGAAACCAAAGGTTCCAAACCCAACCAAGCTCCAAGCAGCAACGTTCCACGCAGAACAGTACCGGGTCAGGCTCAACGACAACCACTGGGCCAGACACCCCGAAGTGCTGCGGTGGCAAGCATGGCACAAAATGAAGGCTGATCCAGTGGCGTACAGACGCCTGCTGGATCGCGTCAATGCCAGGATCAAACTACGAGAGAAGACTGATCCCCGTTTTCTTGTGCTCAGGCGCCTGCGGAGGCGCCTTTGGTTCTACACGAAAAAAGGGTTGCGATTGCACATAGAGGACCTGGTTGGCTGTAGCCGAAACGAATTGAAGGATCACCTTGAACGTCGGTTCAAGCCCGGAATGACATGGGAAAACTACGGGGTCAATGGGTGGCAGATTGATCACGTCAAACCATGCATCGGTTTTGATTTGCTCGACCCACATCAGCAACGGTTGTGCTTTCACTTCAGCAACCTGCGTCCGATGTGGGCAAAGGAAAACATCTCCAAAAGCGACAGGGTCGCCAAAGGGATTCGAGCCAGAAGCATTCCAATCCAACTTGGACTCAGGATCGACGAGAGATGCGCATAATTGACCAGTTACCAGAGTTCTCATTGGTGCCTTTTTGCCCGGAGGTGCCGTGGGCCCAGGCTGACCGCGTGAGAAGTCGGCCCTGACTTGCTGCTTTGCCATGAAAACCGCGAAACGCCCGGACCAGGCGACCGGCAAAGAGCTGGTCGAGCTAACGGGCATCCCGTTGAGGACACTTCACCACCTGGCGAGCGAGGGCCACATCCCCAAACCCAAAGATGGGCGTTGGCCTCGGGCTGGAACCGTCCGGGCGCTCCTTCGGCACTACCGCAAGCGTGGAAAGCGGGTTGAGCCGCTGTTTGAGGAGAAGCGGCGGTTGACGGCGGCCCAGGCTGACGCCCAGGAGCTGCGTAACCGAGAGCTGGCTGGCGACCTGATTCCGCTGGCTACGATGGAGGCCCGCGTCCGGGACCTGACGGGGCCCGCCCGGGCGTTTATCGTGGCTTGTCCGGCCATTTACGCCGCCCGGGCGAATCCGGCTGACCCGCAGACGGCCCGCAAGGCCCTTGAGACTCTGCGGGACGACTACCTGCGCACATCCAAAGAGCCATGCGCAAGCTGACCTGTGCCGGGCCTGAGGCTGTTGACCGCGCTTGGCGTGCCGGCATGGCTGACGTGCCGACGGGCGAAACGGTTGCCCAGTGGTGTGCCCGGTCTCTCCGGTTTGACGAGTCGAGCAACCACGGGCCATTCGAGTTGGCGGGCCACGAGTACATCGCCGACGTGCTCGAGGACTTCGCCCGGACGGACGTGCAGGATGAGGTGCTCGTGTGGGGCAGCCAGACGCGTAAGACGGGGACGCTGATGGGTGGGGTTGCCTGGTGCATTCTCCACGACCCGTGCGGTTTCCTGTGGGTCATGCCATCACTGGGGCTGGCCCGTCGGTTCTCCCGCCAACGGTTTGCCCGGATGCTTCGCCGGAGCGAGCCCACGGCGGCCCTGATCCCGCACGGCGCCGGGCGGCACGAGTTTTCGATGCTGGAGATGGTCCTGCAGGCCAGCACCATCAACTTCGTTGGGAGCAATTCCCCAGCGAACCTGTCCAGCAACCCGTGCCGGCGTATTGTCCTGGACGAGGTGGACAAGTTCGACACGGGCGGGGCCGGCGAGGCGGACGCGGTGTCCTTGGCTGAGCAACGCACCAAGGACCAGCCCAGCCCGCAGCGTTGGAAAACGAGCACGCCTACGACCGCGGAGGGGCTGATCTGGCGGGAGTTCGAGCTGGGGGACCAGCGGCGCTACCTCCTGCCCTGCCCGCACTGCGGCGGGGAGATGCTCTTGGCGTGGTCTAAGCAGTACACCGTTTTCCCTCTGCGGGGCGACGAGGGCTTTGTGAGCTGGGATCAGACCGCCAAACGGTCGGATGGGTCATGGGACCTGGATCTGGTCGAGCGGTCGGCTCACGTCGTCTGCCCGCACTGCCGCGGCCTGATCCGCGACATCCAGAAGCCCGGGATGATCGCCCGGGGCCGTTGGCAGGCGACGGCATCGCAGAGCGCGGCGGGATTCGTGAGCCGGCATCTGTCGAGCCTATACGCCCCGGGCCCGGAAACCGCATGGGGGCGGCTGGCGGTCAAGTTTCTCCAGAGCAAAGCGACCCTGGCCGGCATCCATGCTTTCGTAAACGGCTGCCTGGCAGAGCCGTTTGTGCGGCAGGACATCGGGCGCGAGCGTTACGAGTTGGTGACCCAAAGGGTCCCAGCCGATGCGTCCGGCGCCGTGAAATTGCTCACGGTGGACTGCCAGCACGATTGCTTCTGGTTCGTGGTCCGCGTCTGGTTGGCCGGGGACTCGGAGGCGATTGACGCCGGTCGTCTGACGACGTGGGAGGAGATTGAAGCCAAGCAGGCCGAGCACGGCATCCCGAATGCGGGCGTCCTGGTAGACTCCGGGTTCGGAGCCCGGAGCGACAAGGAGGTGTACTCGCACTGCGCCCAGCACGCGGAGACGGCGGGGTCGTGGCGGGTGGGCTGGTTGTCCACCAAGGGGCTCCCCGGGCGCGAGCTGTGGCCGGGGCGGCATGGCGGCATGGTGCCGTGGACGGAAACCAAGGATGGGGTGGAGCCGTTCTGGGGGACTTCGCTGGCTGGCCGCTTCCGGATTCCACTGCTCCGGTTCTCCGCGGACTGGTTCAAGGACGTCCTGTCCGACCTGCGCCGGCAAAAGGGTCCGCACAAGTGGAGCGTCCGGCCGGAGGTGGCCACCGAGACCTACTGGAAACACCTGGACGGGGAAACCCTGGTGCTCAAGACGCACCATCGCGGTCGGGCGCGGTGGACCTGGGAACTGCGGCACAAACGGTGGCCAAACCACCTGCTCGACTGCGAGGTGCTCCAGTTGCTCGGGGCGGCGTACGTCGGGTTGTTCGAGATGCCGGATGCGGTTGGGATGCCTGGGACTCCTGCGGATCGAGGGCGGTGATGGCTTGGGCGCACGGGCCAAGGTGATGCC
>Ga0316617_100000438_pt1 | contig 10942 bp, 10 predicted proteins | sample OWC_Aug_M1_C1_D2_FD_207801 | JGI IMG/M metagenome (GOLD analysis project Ga0316617, IMG submission 207801) | Wetland soil microbial communities from Old Woman Creek delta, Ohio, United States - OWC_Aug_M1_C1_D2_B | ecosystem: Environmental > Terrestrial > Soil > Wetlands | place: USA: Ohio... | reverse complement strand
GTACCAGGGCGCTTCGGTGGCGGATGGCGGCGCCGGGACGCCAGGGCTGTCGGACATGAGCGAGCGGCGCTGGATGCTGCTGAGGGTTCAGGCGGGCTGAGGCGCCTGCGCGTAGATCGACAGCCGCCGCGAGCCGGCGAAGATGTCGCTGGGCTTCAGCCCGTACACCTGCCGGATCGAATGGCTGAAGTGGGTTGAGTCCGGGTAGCCGGTGTCCTGCGCCACCCGTGCCAGGTTGGCATCGCGGTTGACATGGTGCAGCAGGCTGCGCGCGCGCTTCCAGCTGCGGAAACCCCGGAACGGCGCGCCCACCTCCTGCTTGAACAGATGGAGGAAGCGCGAGAACGACAGGCTGAGCGAGCGCGCGCAGTCCTCGGCCGACAGCGCGGCCGACGGGTCGCGCTTGATCGCGTCGACCACCGCCTGGATGCGCGGGTCGATGCGCCGCGGCGCCAGCGCGGCGCCGAAGAAGAGCGTGTCGAAGTCCAGCGCGCCCAGGTCCAGGTCGCCGCCAGTCGCGTGCAGTTCCCCGGCGCGCCGGCGCACCGTCGCGGCGAAGTCCGGCGCCTGCACCGCCCCGCAGCCGCCCAGGGGCACGGGCAATTCGCCTGGGGCCAGCGTCTCGGCTTCGATCTTCAGCACATGGATGTGCCGCACCTCGGCGCTGACCTGGTGCGGCAGGTACGGCGGGAACACCGCCAGCTCGGTGCTCTGCCAGTCGCCGCCCTCGGTGCGCACGCGAAGGGCGCCCTGGTCAGCGATGTAAACATTGATGCTGCCCATGGTGCGCATCGACGGCGCGCCGATCAGGCCGGAGTACAGCACGCGGTCGGCGGTGATCCACATGAAACGGCGCGACGGCATGCCGGAGGGCTTGATCACGAAAGCTGCGCTGGCTGGCGCAATCTGCTGCATGCGTTGTCTCCATAACTCGCGGGCGCAGCCCGCCGGGTGCCCTCAGGCGTACTTGCGCAGCTCCATCTTGCCGAGCTGCTCGCGATGCACCTCGTCCGGGCCGTCGGCCAGCCGTAGGGCACGCGACATCGCATAGGCATGCGCCAGACCGAAATCGTTGCTGGTGCCGCCGCCACCGTGTGCCTGGATGGCCCAGTCGATGACCTTGGCGGCCATGTTGGGCACCGCCACCTTGATCATCGCGATCTCGGTGCGCGCCGCCTTGTTGCCCACCTTGTCCATGCGCTCGGCGGCATTCAGTGTCAGCAGCCGCGCCTGCTCGATCAGGATGCGCGACTCGGCGATGCGCTCCAGCGTTACGCCCTGCTGCGCCACCGGCTTGCCGAAGGCCACGCGCTGCTTGGTGCGCCGACACATGCGCTCCAGAGCACGTTCGGCCAGGCCGATCTGGCGCATGCAGTGGTGGATGCGCCCAGGGCCGAGGCGGCCCTGCGCGATCTCGAAGCCGCGGCCTTCGCCCAGCAGCATGTTCGACACCGGCACGCGCACGTTCTCGAACAGCACCTCCGAAGCGCGGTCGGGCATGCCATAGAAACCGAACACCGGCAGCGGGCGCAGCACCTTGATGCCCGGCGTGTCCATCGGCACCAGGATCATCGACTGCTGCTTGTGCCGGTCGGCGTTGTCCGGGTCGGTCTTGCCCATGAAGATGGCGATCTTGCAGCGCGGGTCGGTGGCATTGGTGGTGTACCACTTGTGGCCATTGATCACGTACTGGTCGCCGTCACGGCGGATCGAGCTCTCGATGTTGGTCGCGTCGCTGGAGGCGACCTTGGGCTCGGTCATCGCAAAGCAGGAGCGGATCTCGCCGGCCAGCAGCGGCTTGAGCCAACGCTCCTGATGTTCCGGCGTGCCGTAGCGGGCCAGCACCTCCATGTTGCCGGTGTCCGGGGCGCTGCAATTGAAGACCTCGGGCGCCAGGAAGCTGCGGCCCATGATCTCGCACAGCGGCGCGTACTCCAGGTTGCTCAGCCCGGCGCCGTGCTCCGATTCCGGCAGGAACAGGTTCCACAGCCCGGCCTCGCGAGCCTTGGGCTTGAGCTCCTCGATCACCGGATGCACCTTCCATGGGCCCAGCGACTCGGCCTCCTCGACGTGGCGCGGCTCGTTCGGATAGATGTGCTCGTCCATGAACGCCGCCAGCCGCTGCTGCAGTGCCTGCACCTTGGGGGAAGGGTCGAATGACATGCTTGCTCCTTGAAGTCGCCGATGCTCGCCCGCGCCGCCTTGGCGCGCAAGCTCCAACGTGACAGCGCGGCTGTCCTCAGCGGGACACCGCCGCGTGCCGGAGGTACGACGCGTTCAGCCTGAAGCCTGGCCGCGACGCCCGGCCACCTGCAGGTGGCACCAGGCTGCGGTCAGCGCGCCCGGCTCCAGCCCCGCCGCGCGCACGCGCCGCAGCATGTCCCCCACCACGTGCGCGCCCTCGGTCGGGCCGCCGGATTCCAGGTCGCGCAGCATCGACGCGGTGAGCTTGGACGCCGGGTCGGCCCACATGGCGCGGAAGGTGGCGCTGGCCGATTCGCGCGGCGGGTAGCCCGCGGCGGCCGCCGCGCCTTCGCAGGCGCCGTAGGTCTGGGCGAACAGCGCCGCGCCGTCGTCGGTGTGGAGGATGTCGCCCACCGTGCCGCGCATCAGGCAGGTCATCGCCGCCAGCGTCGCCAGGCCGGTGAACTTCTCCCACAGCGCCCGTTGCATCTGCTCGTCCAGCGCCACGTCCACCGGGGTGCGCTGGAACAGCTCGTGCAGCGCCTGCAGCTTCGGCAGCGCCTGCGGCGCCGTGCCGGGCAGCAGGCCGAAGACGATGCGGTGGAACAGGCCCAGCTGCAGCACCTCACCCTGCAGCGTGAGCGTGGCCGGGATGCCGCAGCTGCCGCCGGCCACGCGCGCCGGGCCGAAGGCGGTGATCAGCCGGTCGATGTGCGCCAGGCCGTTGAGCAGCGGCAGCAGCGTCGTGTCCGGACCCACGGCCGGCGCGATGGATTCGATGGCCGTCTCCAGGTCGTAGGCCTTGCAGGCCAGCAGCACCAGGTCGGCCGGCGCGTCGAGCTGCTCGCGCAACACCGTGCGCACCGGTACCGTGAAATCGCCATGCGGGCTGCGCACCACCAGCCCGGCGGCCTGCAGCTGCGCCTGTCGCCGCGGCCTCACCAAGAAGCACACGTCAGCGCCGGCCTGCACCAGACGTCCGCCGAAATAGCCGCCGATCGCGCCGGCACCCAGGACCAGGATCTTCATCGTGACGCGTACCTTAGCGCAGCTTGCCGCGGGACGCACATCTTGTCAGCGGGCTCGATCCTGCGAACTCAGCGCCCCGTCCAGTGCGGCGCGCGCTTTTCGATGAAGGCCAGCGGGCCTTCCTTGTAGTCCTCGCTGCGCATCACGCGCTCGCGCGCGGCCAGCGTCAGCGCACGGGCGTCGGCTTCGCTCAGTTCGGCCGCCACGCGCGCGATCTGCAGGCTTTCGCGCACCGCCAGCGGGGCGTTGCGGTTGATGCGCCGGGCCAGCACCAGCGCTTCGTCCACCACCTGGCCTGCCGGCACGACGCGGTTGACCAGGCCGTGCATCTCGGCACGCCGCACGTCCATTGGGTCGCCGGTCATCGCCAGCTCCAGCGCCAGGTTGCGTGGCAGCGCGCGCGGTAGACGGATCAGCCCGCCGGCCGCGGCGATCAGGCCGCGCGTCACCTCCGGCAGGCCGAAGGCCGCATCGTCCGAGGCCACCACCAGGTCGCAGGCCAGCACGATCTCGCAGCCGCCGGCCAGCGCCTTGCCGTTCACCGCCGCGATCCATGGCTTGCGCCGCTCCGCATAGACAAAGCCGGCGAAACCGCCACGCGCGGTGAACAACTGCTCGCCGCGGCCGGCCGACACCTCCTTCAGGTCGGCGCCGGCACAGAACACGCCATGACCGGCGCCGGTGAGCACCACCGCCCACACCTCGGGGTCGGCCTCGGTGTCCAGCACGATGGCTTCGAGCCCCTGCGCCAGCTCGCCGTTGACGGCGTTGCGCACCTCGGGCCGGTTCAGCGTGACCAGCGCGACATGCCCGTCCAGGCGGTGGCAGCCCACCACGGCGCGCGGCTCAGACATTGCCGCCCTGGATGACCGAACCGAAGCGCTCCCACTGCTTGCCGTTCCAGCGCTGCAGTTGCATCTGCTCCAGAGGGCGGTGGTCGGCGGGGCTGGTGTTGATCTTGATGCCCGGCAGCAGCAAGGGGTTCTCCAGATCCTTCAGGTTGTTGGCCTGGGCGATGATGCTCTTGCGCGAGAAGTCGCCCTTGCACTGTTCCAGCACCCGGTGCATGACGATCGCCGTCATGTAGCCATAGGCGTTGTAGAACTCGTTGACGTTGCCGTCGGCGAAGTACTTGGGCATGAAGGCGCGATAGGCCTTGACGCCGGCGTCGTTCTCCCAGGCGGTGTCGGTGACGTCCTTCATGTACACCGAGGTGACCACGCCCATGGACCGGTCCTCGCCGGCCGGCTTGATGGTCGACGACACCGACGACACCCCGCTGGTGATGAAGTGCAGCGGCTTCCAGCCCAGGTCGGCCACCTTGCGGATCGACATCGCGCCGAACTTGCCAGTGACGCCGGAGATCAGCACGTCGGCGCCGCTATCCTTCAGCTGGATCAGCTGCGAATCGACGGTCGGGTCGGTGACTTCGTAGGACGCGGCCTTGACCACATTGTCGTACTGCGCGCCGAGCACGTCCTTGGCGCCGGCGACGAAATCGCGGCCCAGATCGTCGTTCTGGTAGAGGATGCCGATCTTCGCCTTCGGGTTCTGCTGCAGCGCGTACTTGATGAAGATCTGCGATTCGGTGCGCGCGCTGGGCGCATAGGGCAGCGTCCAAGGGTAGGTCTTGTAGTCGCCCCACTTGTCGCCGTTGACCGACAGGAACAGGTGCGGCACGCCCTTGTCGTTGACGTACTTGACGATCGCCGAGTTCGGCCCGGTGCCCAGTTGCGAGAACAGGAAGGCGACCTCTTCCTCCTCGACCAGCCGGCGCGTCTGCTCCAGCGTCTTGGCCGGGTTGAAGCCGTCGTCCAGGATGATGTAGTTGATCTTGCGCCCGGCGATGCCGCCCTGCTCGTTGAGCATCTTGAAGTAGGCGGCCTGCGCCTTGTTGATGGTGCCCAGTGCCGACACCGGGCCGCTGAGCGAGGTGGTGGTGCCGATCTTCAGCTCGGTGGCGGTGACGCCGGGCGTGGCCTGCGCGAGGACGGCGCGGGGCGACAGGGCGGCAGCGGCGCTGCCGGCCAGGATCAAACGGCGGCGGCTTGATGTCATGGTGATCTCCTTGGTCATGGGTGGGTCGGAAACAGCGACGCGTCGGAACGCGCCCGTGGCTGCGCCTGCGCGTTGGCCGGCGTGGCCTGTGCACCGTGGCGCTTGATCAAGGCCTTGCCCAGCGCCGACAGGTGCACCTGGTCCGGCCCGTCGCCCATGCGCATGAAGCGCGCGTAGGCATAGGCCTCGGCCAGGAAGGTGTCCTGAGACACGCCAGCACCGCCGAAGACCTGCATCGCCCGGTCGATGACGCGCGCGGCCATGGCCGGCACGACGATCTTGGCCGCGGCGATCAGATCGCGCGCCGCCTTGTTGCCCTCGCGGTCCATCTTGTCGGCGGCGCGCAGCGTCAGCAGCCGCGCCTGCTCGATGTCGTTGTACGAATGGGCGATGTCCTCGCGCACCGAGCCGTGCTCGCCCAACGGGCGGCCGAAGGCCACGCGCAGCGTGGCGCGGCGGCACATCAGCTCCAGCGCGCGCTGCGCACAGCCGATCAGCCGCATGCAGTGGTGGATGCGCCCGGGGCCCAGCCGGCCCTGCGCGATCTCGAAGCCGCGGCCCTCGCCCAGCAGCATGTTCGTCACCGCCACGCGCACGTTGTCGTAGACGATCTCGGGGTGGCCGACCGGCGCGTCGTCGTAGCCGAAGACGTTCATGTCGCGCACGATGCGCACGCCCGGCGTGGCCTTGGGCACCAGGATCATCGACTGGCGCTTGTGCACGTCGGCATGGTCGGGGTCGGTCAGGCCCATCACGATCAGCAGCTTGCAGTCCTCGTTGAGGGCGCCGGAGGTGTACCACTTGCGACCGTCGATGACGTAGAAATCACCGTCGCGGCGGATGCTGCAGCGGATGTTGGTGGCGTCGCTGGACGCCACCTCGGGTTCGGTCATCGAGAAGGCCGATCGGATGCGACCTTCCAGCAGCGGCTCCAGCCACTGCTTCTGCTGCTCGGGCGTGCCGTACTGCGCCAGCACCTCCATGTTGCCGGTGTCCGGCGCCGAGCAGTTGAACACCTCCGACGCCCACAGCACCCGGCCCATCGACTCGGCCAGCGGCGCGTACTCCAGGTTGCTCAGGCCGGCGCCGTGAGAGCCCGGCAGGAACAGGTTCCACAGGCCCATCTCACGGGCCTGGGCCTTCAACTGTTGCAGAACCGATGGCGTGCGATAGCGCGCCGCCGCGTCGCCGCCATGCACCTGCTCGCGGTACAGATGCTCCGCCGGAAAGACATGCCGGTCCATGAAATCGTCGATCTGCTGGCGCAGCGCGCTGGCGCGTGCACTGTGCTGGAAATCCATGGCAGTCTCCTGCGTCTCGTCGGGTTCTAGGGTGCCACAGCCGCCGTGTCTTGCGCGAACTGGCTGGCCAGGGGTTTCCACGGGCTGCCCATTGCAGCGCTCGGCCTCGGTCAGAATTCCCGCATGAGTCCCTTCGACGAAGACACGCGCGTCACGCCGCTGGCCGACGTCTCCGACGCCTTCACAGGCCTGGTGAATCCGGCCTGGAACATCGGCGCCAACCCCAACGGCGGCTACCTTCTGGCGCTGGCCGCGAAGGCGATGCAGCAGTGCACGCCCGCGCACCCGGACCCGCTGAGCATCACCGTGCACTATCTGCGGCCGGGTCTGCCCGGGCAGCCCTGCCGCATCGACACCCAGCTGCTGCGCAGCGGCCGCAGCCTCAGCACCTTGCGCGCCACGCTGACGCAGGACGGCCATGCGCGGCTGGAACTGCTGGCGGCCATGGGCCAGCTGGGCGACACCCCGCCCGCAGCGCAGTTGAGCCTGCCCATGCCGAAGATGCCGCCACCCGATTCCTGCCCCGGCCGCTCGGCGCCGGCGCAGGGCGTGGGCCTGCCGATCCTGCAGCGGCTGGACGTGCGCCTGCATCCGGACGACGCCGTGCCCGGCGCCGCCGGCCGCGCCGAATTGCGCGGCTGGATCCGCTTCACCGATGGCCGTGCGCCCGATGCGCTGGCCTGCCTGCTGATGGCCGACGCCTTCCCGCCGGCAGTCTTCGGCCTGCTCGGCATGGTCGGCTGGGTGCCGACCCTCGAGCTCACCGTTCACCTGCGCCGCCGCCCGGTGCCGGGCTGGCTGCTCGGCCGCTTTTGGTCGAACGACCTGAGCGACGGCCGCGTCGTCGAGGACGGCGCGCTGTGGGATGCCAGCGGCCAGCTGGTGGTGCAATCGCGCCAGCTGGCGCTGGTGCGTCATGCCTAGAGAACGACTGGAGACCATGAGCACTTCCGCCACCTTGTCCGACCCCCTGCACCTGGCTCGCGGGCCGGCCTGGGCCAACCGCATCACGCTGGCCCCATTGACCAACTGGCAGAGCCATGCCGACGGCACGCTCGGCGAGGACGAGTACCGCTGGCTGACGATGCGCGGCCGCGGCGGCTTCGGCATGACCATGACCTGCGCTGCGCATGTGCAGCGCTCGGGCCAGGGCTTTCCGGGCCAGCTGGGCGTGTGGTCGGACGCCCATCTGCCTGGTTTGGCCCGCCTGGCCGCGGGCATCCATGCCGGCGGCAGCGTGTCCTGCCTGCAGCTGCAGCATTCGGGCCGGCGCGCCGAGCCCGAGCTGAGCGGCGAGCCCCGCATCGCCCCCTGGGACGATGCCGAGACCGGCGCTCGCGCGCTGACCACGGCCGAGGTCGAACAGCTGGTGCAGGACTTCATCGCCGCCGCGCGCCGCGCCGAACGCGCCGGCTTCCAGGGCGTGGAGCTGCACGGCGCGCACGGCTACCTGCTGGCGCAGTTCCTCGATGCCGAACACAACCAGCGCAGCGATCGCTACGGCGGCAGCTTCGACAACCGCACGCGCGTGCTGTTCGAGGTGATCGCCGGCATCCGCACCATCACCGCGCCGGGCTTCCAGCTCGGCCTGCGGCTGTCGCCCGAACGCTTCGACATCCGCATGAGCGAGGCGCTGGCACTGGCGCAGCAGGTGATGGCCGGCGGCCAGATCGATTACCTGGACATGTCGCTGTGGGACTGCTTCAAGCCGCCGCAGGATCCGGCCTACGCCGACCGGCCGCTGATCGCACATTTCGCAGCGCTGCCTCGGCATGGCACGAAGCTCGGCGTGGCCGGCAAGATCATGGATGCGGCCACCGCGCAGCGCTGCCTGGACGCCGGTACCGACTTCGTGCTCATCGGCCGCGGCGCGATGCTGCACCACGACTTCGCCCTGCGTGCGCTGGCCGACCCGGCCTTTCGCTGCATCGAGCGGCCGGTCAGCCGCGCGCACCTGGAAGCCGAGGGCCTGGGACCGGAGTTCATCAAGTACGTCGCCACCACCTGGCCGCGTTTCGTGGCCGAAACTTGAACGCTGCTGCCGACAGCGCCGGGCGTGCGGTCTGGGCCGGCACGCTGGCCTACCTGGCGGCGTGCCTGCTGTTCGGGCTGAACCTGCCGCTGTCGGCCGAGCTGCTGAAGCACTTCGATCCGTTCTGGCTTTCGCCACTGCGCTACCTGGTGTCCTCGCTGATGCTGGCCGGCATGCTGCTGGTGTCGGTGGGCCCACGACAGCTGCGCTCGCCGATCCCGCTGTGGCGGGTGGCGGTGCTCAGCCTGTGCGTGGCCGCGTTCCTGGTGCTCTACAACCTGGGCCTGTACCGCAGCGGCCCGCTGACCGTGGCCGCCATTTCGGCCGGCTCGCCGGTGTACGTGGCGGCGGTCTCACGGCTGATGACGGGTGCGCGCCTCGAACGCGGCTTCTGGGGCGCCACCGTGCTGACGTTGCTGGGTGCGGGCATCGCCATCTCGGGCCGGGCCGGCGGCGTCGGCCCCGAGGGCGTGGCAGCGGCCTTCAGCCTGCGCGGGGGCGAGATCCTGGTGGTGCTGGGCATCTGCAGCTGGACGGCCTACTCCATCCTGGCGCAGCGCTGGTTCGAAGCCAGCACGCCGCAGCTGCGCCGCACCTTCCTGACGACCGTCGGCGCCCTGCCCTGGCTGCTGCTGTTCTGGGCCGCGGCGCGGGCCATCGGTCTGGTGGGGCCGCCCAACCTGAACCCGACTGCGGTGCAGGCGGCCCAGCTGCTGGTGGCGGCGGTGTTTTGCACCGGGCTGGCCACCGTGGCCTGGAACATCGGCGTCAACCGCCTGGGCATCCAGACCGGCGGGCTGTGGCAGAACACGGTGCCGGTGTTCGCGGTGCTGATCTCGCTGATGTTCTTCGGCGTGCCGCCGCTGGCCGAGCAGTTGATCGGCGGCGCAGTGGTTCTCGCCGGTGTCATGTACATGCAGTGGCAGCGCGTGCGCAACGCGCATGCGGCGCTTAGCATGCGGTCGTCTGAGGACCGCGGAGGACGCGCATGAACGAACTGGGACGACTGGAAGACCTGCCCGCCGACTACCGCGAGGCGCTGACCCGCCAGAACCTGGTGCCGCTGTGGCCCAGCCTGCGCGCGGTGCTGCCGGCAGGCCAGCCGCAGCCGAAGACACGCGCGACGCACTGGTCCTACGAAGCGCTGCGCCCGCTGCTGTTGAAAGCCGGCGAGCTGACGCCGATCGAGAAGGCCGAGCGCCGCGTGCTGGTGCTGGCCAACCCGGGGCACGGCCTGGAAAAGATGCAGGCCAGCGCGGCGATGTACCTGGGCATGCAGCTGCTGCTGCCCGGCGAGTGGGCCCCTTCGCACCGGCACACGCCGAACGCGGTGCGCATGGTGGTCGAGGGCGTTGGCGCGTGGAGCACGGTCGACGGCGAGAAGTGCCCGATGCTGCGCGGCGACCTGATCCTCACGCCCACCGGGCTGTGGCACGAACACGGCCACGACGGCCACGAGCCGGTGGTCTGGCTCGACGTGCTGGACCTCCCGCTGGTGCACTACCTGGAAGCCAGCTACCACGTCAACGGCCCGCGCCAGACCGTGCTTCAGGGGCACGGCGAGCGCGCCTATGCGCGCGGCGGCCTGGTGCCGACTCCGGTGTTCGAACGGTCGCGCAAAGCCTACCCGATGCTGCGCTACCCGTGGGCCGAGGCGCGCGCGGCGCTGCAGTCGCTGGCCGCCGATCAGCCAGCGTTGCAGGCGCTGCAGCTCAGCTACGTCAACCCCGAGACCGGTGCCGATGCGCAGAACATCCTCGGCTTCCATGCACTGATGCTGCGGCCCGGACAGACGCTGGCACTGCCGGTGCGCAGCCCCGCAATGGTGCTCCACGTGATCGAGGGCGCCGCGTCGGTGCAGGTCGGAGACCAGCACTTCCAGCTGGCCAGCGCCGACACCTGCTGCGCACCAGGCTACTGCGCAGTGACGCTGGCCAATGCCTCGGCCAGCGAGCCGGCCTTCCTGTTCCTGGCCGACGAGACGCCACTGCACAGGAAGCTCGGCGTGTTCGAGACCCGAAGCTGAAGCCGCGTGCCGCGCCGTATGCCGATGTCGAGGCAGCGGCGGCTGGTCACGGCGCATAGCGGCCATCTGTCTTCCACTTCCTGCGCGAGCCGAGGACGGCGGGGAACCACCAAGGGTTTCGTTGCGGCACACAGCGAGCGCGGCTGTAGTGCGCTGGTGGCCACCCGCGGGCGCAGGCCCCATTCGCGGTACGCTGGCTGGCGCCCCGCCAGGTCGGTGTTGATGCGGCAACGGTCGTCCACAGAAGCCGGTCGCCCGCGAGCGTGGGCCGGAGAACGCGGGTGACGCCATCGCGCTACCGCCACCGACTCA
>Ga0316617_100000434_pt1 | contig 10965 bp, 9 predicted proteins | sample OWC_Aug_M1_C1_D2_FD_207801 | JGI IMG/M metagenome (GOLD analysis project Ga0316617, IMG submission 207801) | Wetland soil microbial communities from Old Woman Creek delta, Ohio, United States - OWC_Aug_M1_C1_D2_B | ecosystem: Environmental > Terrestrial > Soil > Wetlands | place: USA: Ohio... | reverse complement strand
GCCCGCCCGATAGCGATCCCCGGCGAAACCCCGATGCCGCGGAAGACTTGCGGGGTCATGAGTGCCGGCCCTCCGCGAGAGACCCCCACTGGTCCTCGCAGCAACGGCGGAATCCCGAGTGCCGAGTGCGGAACGCGCTTATCTCCATGCCCGGGCGCTACTTGCTAATACCTCAGAATGCCCTGTCGATTCAACTCCGAATTTGCGGCGAACTCCCCAGCGGCGCGCCGCGGGGTATCGATCGTCGCAGATGCAACGACCGACAAAAAAACCGGTCGACGGCCAGCGCAGTCGACCGGCGGTCCCGCCCGAGGCGGATCGGTTTCTCATTTCGCATCGGCATCCTGTCGACCCGACGGCTGGTTGCCCGCCTGGCGCGCCAGGGACGCCCGGATGAACTCCCGGAAGAGCGGGTGCGGGCGGCGGGGCCGCGACTTGAACTCCGGATGGAACTGGCCACCCACAAACCAGGGGTGAGAGGGCAATTCCACGGTTTCCACGAGAGCGCCGTCGGGCGAGAAGCCGCTGAGCAGGAGGCCGTGCCGGCTCAAGGTCTCCCGGTACTCGTTGTTGAACTCGTAGCGGTGCCGGTGTCGCTCCGAGATCTCGCTGGTCCCATACGCTTGGTCGGCCTTGGAGGAGCCCAGCAGCCGACACGGGTACGCGCCGAGGCGCATCGTGCCGCCGAGGTTGGTGATGCCGCGCTGGTCGGGCAGCAGGTCGATCACCGGATGGGGCGTGCGGGGATCGAACTCGCGGCTGTTGGCGCCGGCGAACCCGCAGACGCTGCGCGCGAACTCGATGACGGCGCACTGCATCCCGAGGCAGATCCCCAGAAATGGAATCAGCTCCTCCCGGGCGAACCCGATGGCGGCAATCTTCCCCTCGATCCCCCGGCTGCCGAATCCGCCAGGCACCAGCACGCCCGAGACGTCGGCCAGATGCTCCTTCGCTCCGTCCCGCTCGATCTTCTCCGCGTCCACCGCCTTGACGGTCACCCGGCAGTCGTTGGCGATGCCGCCGTGCGCGATGGCCTCGAACAGGCTCTTGTACGCGTCGCGCAGCTCCAAGTACTTTCCCACCACGGCGATGGTGACCTGGCTCGTCGGATTCCGCACGGTGTGGACGATCCGCTCCCACACGGACAGGTCCTGCGCCCGCTCGGGGAGGCCCAGCATGCGCATGACGAGCTCGTCGATCCCCTCGCGGTGGAGACTCAGGGGGACCTCGTAGATCGTCGGCACGTCCCGGGCGGTGATCACCGCTTTCTCCGACACGTTGCAGAAGAGGGCGATCTTCTTCTTCATCTCCTTCGGCAGGTCGCGGTCCGCGCGGCAGAGCAGGATGTCGGGCTGGATCCCGATCTCCAGCAACTCCTTGACGGAGTGCTGCGTCGGCTTCGACTTCAGCTCGCCTGCGGCACTGATGTACGGAACGAGCGTGAGGTGCACGTACAGGACGTTCTCCCGCCCCACGTCCGCCTTGAGCTGACGGATCGCCTCCAGGAACGGCAGGCTTTCGATGTCGCCGACGGTGCCGCCGACCTCCACGATGACCACGTCCGTGTCCTTCGCCACCCGCAGGATGCCCCGCTTGATCTCGTCGGTGATGTGCGGGATGACCTGCACGGTGCCGCCCAGGAAGTCGCCTCGACGCTCCTTGGTGATCACGGAAAAGTAGATCTGCCCCGTGGTGATGTTGTTGTCCTTGGTCAGCCGGGCCTCCGTGAACCGCTCGTAGTGGCCGAGGTCCAGGTCCGTCTCCGCACCGTCGTCGGTGACGAAGACCTCGCCGTGCTGGAACGGGCTCATGGTGCCGGGGTCCACGTTGATGTATGGGTCGCACTTCAGCAGCGTGACCTTGAACCCTCGGCTCTCCAGCAGGCTGCCGATGGAGGCGGAGGCCAACCCCTTTCCGAGGGATGAGAGCACGCCGCCGGTCACGAACACGAACTTGGTCGCCATGACTCCTCCACCATATTCTTGCCGATTGACGATTGGCGATTGACGATTGGCGATTTGGGCAGTTCCGCCTGTCTGTCTTTCGCAATCGGCGATCGGCAATCTCAAATCGGCAATTCCTCCATCATCCGCCGAACCCGCTCCAGGTCGGCGGGGGTATCCACGCCGAAGCTCTGGTGCTCCGTGACCACCACGCGAATGCGGACCCCGTGCTCGAGGGCGCGCAGCTGCTCGAGCCGCTCGCGCTCCTCCAGCGGCGTGGGCGCCAGACCGGCCAGGCGAAGCAAGGTCTCTCGCCGGTAGACATACAACCCCATGTGGAGCAAGTAGGGCCGTTCCGACGGGGGCGGCGTGTCGTCCCGGATGTAGGGTATGCGCGAGCGGGAGAAGTAGAGGGCAAACCCCTGCCGGTCCACGACCACCTTCACCTTGCTGGGGTCGGCCGCCTCGGCGACGCCCATGGGCCGCGCCAGCGTCCCCATGCCGATGGACGAATCGTCGGCCAGGGGTGTCACCGCCTGGTCGATCACGCTGGGTTCAATCAGGGGCTCGTCTCCCTGGATGTTCACGACCAGGTCGCACGCCATGTCGCGAACCACCTCGGCGATCCGGTCGGTACCGGAGGGATGCGTCGGCGACGTCATGCACGCCTTGCCGCCGAACCGGCACACCGCTTCCGCGATCCGCGCGTCGTCGGTGGCCACCAAGACCTCGTCGAGGAGTGTCGCGCGGGCGGCCCGCTCGACCACGTGCTGCACCATCGGTTTGCCGGCGAGGTCCGCCAGCGCTTTCCCCGGGAACCGGCTGGAGGCGTACCGCGCAGGAATAATACCCACGATCCGTGGCTTCATGTTCTGCCTGTCCGGGTTGACCGGCTGTCCGTTGTCGGTTTCCCGTTTTTCATTTGCTGCTTCCGATGGCCCCGTCCCGCAGCGCCCGCGCCAGCTCGACGCGGCCGACCGTGGCCGTACCTCGCTTGCCCACCACGACGCCGGCGCCGTAGTTCGCCAGGACAGCCGCCTCGCGCATCGAGGCCCCCGCCGCCAGGGCGAGGGCCAGGACGGCCATCACGGTGTCGCCGGCCCCGGTCACGTCGTAGACCTCGCGGGCGACGGTGGGGATGTGGGTCACCGGGCGGCCCGGCTCGAAGAGCGACATCCCGTGCTCCCCGCGCGTGATGAGGACCGCCTGGACCTGAAGCCGGCGGAGGAGCGCCTGCCCGACGCGGAGGAGGTCGGCCTCGTCCCGGACCATGATGCGCACGGCCGCGGCCGCCTCATGGTGGTTGGGGGCGATCACCGTCACACCCCGGAACAGCGGGACGTGCTGGACCTTCGGGTCCACCGCGACGCATTTCTTTTCTCGGGCGGCCGCCGCCAGCACCTCGCGCACCAGGCGTGCGCCGACGACCCCTTTGGCATAGTCCGAGATGAGGAGGACGTCCGCCTGGGGAAGCCGCGCCCGCACCTGCTCCAGGACCCGCCGGCGGACGGCCGTGGGAAGGGGCACGTCGCTCTCGCGGTCGAACCGGACCACGTGCTGGCTGCCGGCCACGACCCGGCTCTTGATGGTCGTCGGCCGGGCCGCGTCGACCACGAGGCCGTCCGCCTTAACCCCGGCCCGCGTGAGCTCGTGGGCCAGGCGCTCTGCGGCAGGGTCGGTGCCCACGACGCCTACGATCTCGGCCTGGCCGTCCAGGGCGGCGATGTTGGCCGCAACGTTGCCGGCCCCACCGATCTTGAGACTCTCCGACCGGACGGACACCACCGGGACGGGGGCCTCCGGGGAGATCCGGGACACCGTTCCCCAGACGTACTCGTCCAGCATGATGTCGCCGAGCACGAGGACGCGGCTTCCGGGGAAACGTCCCAAGTATTGCTGAAGATTTTTCGCTGGTTTCACCCCTTAAACCCTCATCAAAACGCCGGCTACGCTATCGTATTTTTGGCCGGAATTCAACCGCCATCTCCCACTGCCCGTCGAGCTCGGCCACGCTGAATCATCGCCGCAACGACGGCAGAGTGTTGCTCGGACCAGCGTCATCGGTGCATGAAAGGCGAAGCGCGCAGCAGGTCTTTGCGGCGGTCGTGCACAACGTCGGGCGACTGTCAGGCGTCCTCGTGAACCCCGGCTATAGCAGGCGTGCGACGTCCTCCCACAGTTCAGGCATTTCCAGCACATCGGCAAACTGCCTTACCCAGTGCTCCACTCTCGCCCGATCCAATCCGGGATGATTGGCGGCAATCGCCTCGATATCCAGCAGGTCCTTTGGTCGATGGGCGACAGCCTTGAGAATGATGAGATCCTCCGGGGTAGGTAAGCGTAGGGTAAGTGGGCCGATGAAATGTGGCTGACTGCGGGCGACCATCTCGGCCTCAAACGGCAAGAGACCGAGGGAGATATCGATATCGGTTCCGCTGGTCACATGGCGCAACAAAAGGACGTGACTCTTGCGGGCGAACTCTTCACACCCTGAAATACGTGGGGCGATTCCTTCCTTCGCCGCTTCCCGAATCAGGCGCGGAATGTCGTCTACACCGATCAGAAGGACGGCATCCAGGTCCGCGGTGAGCCTTGGGGTACCGAGTAGGCTGGCGGCAATCCCGCCGATGATGACCCCCCGGTCCTCGAATCGGGCGAGCAGGCCCTGCAGGGCCATGAGCGGCGCCAGAAACGCGTTCACACCTCCGGGTGTGGATTCACCATTCGCCGCCTCAGCGTCGCCCATCGCGCGTGCACCCCCGCCTCACTCGCATTCGACGCAACCAATCCCAAGCCTTGTGCCATGGCGACAAGGGTGTTCAGTTGCCGCCAACGCATCTCTGGCGTAGCACGCCGCCGCTCCTCTTGCTCAACTGCCTCGACGGCCCGCCATCGCTCCCGATATGCGATCACCTCTTCGACGCGCATGGAGCCCATCCTTCTATGTAATATAACATGGCCCGCGCCGCACAGAACGAAAGGTTTGTCCTCTGCCGCCCGGCGCCACTGTAACCGTGGTGTGAAGGTCAAGCGGCAACGAAGGCAGCTCCTGCCACGCGTTCTGCCTCCGCGCAGGGGACGGGAATGGAAACGACGCAGGGAAGCCATGGACCATTCCGCTCCGGCGCCGTGACGGACACATCGCGGCCCCGGGAGCGGGAGCGACGAAGAAGGCTTCGCAAGCGACCCTCTTGACCGTCAGGCATAGAGCCGCACTCGCCAGGACGAACCTCAGATGCGCCGATCCGTCGGACATGTTTGCTCGCCCCGCCACCATTGTGTCTTACTGCTTCCGACGAAGCTCGCCGAGCGTGGCGGGAGGCGCGGCGTCGCGGGTCATCCAGCCGGCGAGGGAGTAGCTATCAGGGAGCGGGATGGGTCGATCCAGGAGCCACTCGCCCTCAATCTTCCACCCTTCCGCCTCAAAACGGTACTGGATACGACGCGGGGCCTCCCGCCTGGCGGTGACCTGTCTCTCCGCCCCGCCCAATGTCACCGCGCGGGTGCTCCAATCGGGCGGGATCGTGTGCTCCCCATCGGGGAAGGCGGAGACCAACGCGATGAAGACTCCGAACGTCAGCCGGCCGCTCGCGCCGTGCTGCACAGACGTCTCGAACTCTTCTGCCTCGGCAAGGCCGGAGACTCGTCGGAAAAGCAGGCCACGGTCCTTCAAGAAGAGGATCTCACGGTGCGGTGCGCGATCAAGGTCCTCAAAGAGCATATCGCCGTTCGAGAAGTATTGGACGCGGCTACTCAGGGCAGGAGTGTCGGGCGGATGGCGCAGGACGCGAAGCGTGATCGCTCCAAAGCATTCCCCCCTATCGAGATTGCACCCCCAGGGGAGAGGCTTCTGTTGGCCAGTTGACGGCGCTACCCCGAGTCCCCACACGAGGACCCCCGCCAGCACCACTACCCTCGCAAACAGGTGCATCATTGTCGGCCGCCCCTCTGCGCCGGACTACAGCTCTGTCGTCATATTGCTTGCCGACTCCGGAAGTACCCGACCGTCGCGCGGAGCCCCGCCTCCAGGTCGACTTTCGGTTCCCACCCGAGCAGGGTCTGGGCCCGCGTGATGTCCGGCTGGCGGACCCGGGGGTCGTCCTGGGGGAGGGGGGCGTAGGTGACGGCGAGGGGGTGTCCCAGGACCCGCTCCAGGGTGGCGATGAGCCCGGCGATGGTGAACTCGGTGGGGTTGCCGATGTTCACGGGGTCGACTTCGTCAGAGAGGAGGAGCCGGACGATCCCCTCCACGAGGTCAGAAACAAAGCAGAAGCTCCGGGTCTGGCGGCCGTCCCCGTACACCGTGAGGGGCGTGCCCGCCAGGGCCTGGATGCAGAAGTTGGACACCACCCGGCCGTCGTGGGGGCGCATCCGTGGGCCGTAGGTGTTGAAGATCCGGACGATCCGGGTGGCGACCCCGTGGGCCCGGTGGTAGGCCATGGTGAGCGCCTCGGCGAACCGCTTGGCCTCGTCGTAGACCCCGCGGGGGCCCACCGGGTTCACGTGGCCCCAGTAGGTCTCGGGCTGGGGGTGGACCTGGGGGTCGCCGTAGACCTCCGAGGTGGAGGCCAGGAGGAAGCGGGCTCCCTTGGCCTTGGCGAGGCCGAGGGCCTTGTGGGTCCCGAGGGAGCCCACCTTCAGGGTCTGGATGGGGAGCCGGAGGTAGTCCACCGGGCTCGCCGGGGAGGCGAAGTGGAGGAGGTAATCCAGGGGGCCCTCCAGGTAGAGGTACTCGGTCACATCCTGGTGGAGGAAGCGGAAGTCCGGCCGGCCGAAGAGGTGGGCGAGGTTGTCGGCCGAGCCGGTGATGAGGTTGTCGGCGCAGATGACCTCGTGGCCCTCCTGGAGGAGCCGGTCGCAGAGGTGGGAGCCGAGGAAGCCGGCCCCGCCGGTGACCAGGGTGCGGGGTTTCCGGGCGCTCATGCGGGCCTCCGGGCGAGGGGGGTCTGCCCCCGGCCGATGCCGAGGACCTCGAACCCCAGGGCGGTGAGGACCGCCCGGTCCAGGGCGTTCCGGCCGTCTAGAATCAGGGGGCGCACCATGCCGGCCTTCAGGCGGGCGAAGTCCAGGGCGGCGAACTCGGGCCACTCGGTGCAGAGGACCAGGGCTTCGGCCCCGGCGGCGGCCGCGTAGGGGTCGGGGCAGAGCGTGAGCGCCGGCACCGCGTCTTTCGCTTTGGCCCCCGCCTGGGGGTCGTAGCCCTGGACGTGGGCGCCTTCGGCGAGGAGGCGCGTCGCGAGGGCCAGGGCCGGGGCCTCCCGGACATCGTCGGTGTGGGGCTTGAAGGCGAGGCCCAGGAGGCCGATCCGCTTGCCCTGGAGGATCCAGAGGGCCTGGCGGAGCTTCTCGACGACCTGCGCCTGGCGGGCCGCGTTCAGCCGGGTCACCTCCTTGAGGAGCGTGAAGTCGTAGCCGGTCCGCTCGGCGATCTTCACGAAGGCCCGCAGGTCCTTGGGGAAGCAGGAGCCGCCGAAGCCGAGGCCGGCGTTGAGGAAGGCCCGCCCGATCCGCTTGTCCAGCCCCACCCCCTTGACGACCTCGAGGATGTCCGCCCCCGCGGCCTCGCAGACGTCGGCCACGGCGTTGGCGAAGGTGATCTTCAGGGCGAGGAAGGAGTTGGCGGCGTGCTTGATGAGCTCGGCGCTGGCGATGTCGGTCACGAGGACCGGCACGGCCCGGTCCACCCGGCAGTCGGGGTGGACGGGGCAGGCGAAGCGGCCCTCCACGATGGGGGCGTAGAGCGCCCGGAGGCGCGCCTCCGCCCGGGGGCTGGCCACGCCGAGGACGAGCCGGTCCGGGTGGAGGAAGTCCTCCACGGCCATCCCCTCGCGGGTGAACTCGGGGTTCGAGGCCACGTCGAAGGTGAGCCCGGGCCGCTTCGCATAGAGGGCCAGGGTCTTCTGGATCCACTGGCCGGTCTGGACCGGCACCGTGGACTTCTCGACGAGGAGGGTGTCCTGGGTGGCGTGCTCGGCGATCCGGCGCGTCGCCAGCTCGACGTAGCTGAGATCCGCCTCGCCGTCCGGGCGGGGCGGGGTGTTCACGCAGATGAAGATCACCGCGGCGTCCCGGACCGCCTCGGCCACGTCGGTCGTGAAGCGCAGCCGGCCGGCCCGGCGGGTCTGGGCCACCAGGTCCGCCAGGTGGGGCTCGTAGATCGGGAGCCCGCCCTGGCCGAGGACCGCGATCTTCGCCGGGTTGTCGTCCATGCCGACCACGTCGTGGCCGACCGCCGCCAGACAGGCGCCCGTGACCAATCCGACGTAGCCGGTGCCGATGACTGCGACACGCATGGTCAGCCCTCCTCAGGGGTGCGAGCCGTCGTGGTCGGGGATACTGGGGATGCGCGCGTGCGGCTGCCTCACGGTGTCTTCTCCCGCATCGTGCGCACCAGATCCTTGACCTCTTGCGCCCTCGCCTTGGGGCACACCAGGATTCCTTCGGGCGTCTCGACCACGACGATGTCCCGGAGGCCGATCGTGCCGACAGGCCGAGTGGTGGCGTAGATGACACACCCATGACTGTCCCGGCCGGTATGTCGGCCGACGACGGCGTTCCCGGAGTCGTCCGGGGGGAGAATCCGGCCGATGGCGTTCCAGGCGCCCACGTCGTCCCACGAGAAGGTTGCAGGGATCATGTAGACATCCGCTGCTCTCTCCAGGATGCCGATATCCACGGAGACGCGCGGCATCCGCGGAAAGACCCGATCCAGAACGTCCGACTCGCCGGGGGTGCCGAGCGCCGGGCGGATCTCTTCCAGCGCGCGCCAGTGCTCCGGGAGATACCGCGCCACCGCCTTCAGGAGCGTCGCGGCCGGCCACAGAAAGATCCCGCTGTTCCAGTAGTAGCGGCCGTCGGCGACGAATCGCTCCGCCGTCGTCCGGTCGGGCTTCTCGGTGAATCGCTGGCAGCGGCGCGCCACGGCATGCTCCGCCACGGCTTCACCCGCCAGAATGTACCCGTACCCCGTCTCCGGCGCCGTCGGGGGGATGCCCAGCGTCACCAAGCCGTCCACACGGTCCAGAAGCTGAAGGCCCTGCCGGACCGTCTCCTCGAAAGCGTGGAAGGGGGATATGAAATGATCCGACGGTGTCACCAGCATCCGGGCTCCCGGCTGGCGCGTCTCCACAGCCAGCGCGGCCAGTCCGATGCACGCCGCCGTGTCCCGCCCAACCGGCTCCAGAAGACAGTTCTCTCGCGGGAAGCCCGGGAGTTGCTGCTCGACGATGGGCAGAAGCTCCCGCCGTGTGGCGACGAGGACCTGTCCCTGCCCGACCAAGTTCACCGCGCGCTCGACGGTCCGCTGGAAGAAGCTCTGTCCGTCGAGGAGTGGCGGGAACTGCTTCGGGTGATTCGGAGTCGAGAGCGGCCAGAACCGCTCACCGCTTCCACCGGCAAGCACGACGACGAACAGCCGATCCATTCGCACCTCCCAGCCAACCTAAAATGAAAAACCGACAACTGCCAACCGATCAATCGGAGCGCGCCATTAGGAGCCGTTACGAAATAACTTGTCCATTTTTTGGAATTTCGTTACGGCTCCTTATGCCGTTCCCGAATTTCTCTGGTCAACTTATTCTTTCACAACGGCTTACTCGGTTTTCAATTGTCCGTTTGTCATTTCACCCGCCCGTAGTCATCCTGCTTCCGGATGATGTCGTCCTCGCCGAGATACTCCCCGTGCTGCACCTCGATCACCACCACGGGCTTCCGTCCACGATTCTCTATCCGGTGCCAGGCCTGCCGCGGAATCACCGTGCATGCACGTCGCGGCAGTCTGAGGACCCGCGTTCCGTTGGTCACGGTCGCGGTGCCCGCCGCAACCACCCAGTGCTCGGCGCGTTGTCGGTGCTTCTGCAGGCTCAAGCGTTGTCCAGGAAGAATCACCAGGCGCTTGACCTTGTACCCCGGCCCTTCCTCCAGCGTGTGAAAACTCCCCCACGGCCGTCGTTCCTCCTCGATCGGCCGGCTCTTGACGCGGCCGATGTCGGGCATCGTTGTCCGCTTGCGGACCTTCGACATAGTCGCTACCCCTTCCCCAGCGCCACGCCTTGCCCCCACTCCAGCAGCGCCTGGACTTCGGCCTCGGAACGCGCCTCGGCATAGATCCGAAGCAAGGGCTCCGTTCCCGAGGCCCGCAGCATGAGCCAGCTCCAATCGCCGCGGACGAGCTTGACTCCATCCAGGGTGTCGGTGAGTCGGAGGGGTTGGCCGCAGAGACGGTCCGGCGGCGCGCTCGTGAGCTGCGTCACAGCGCGGTCCCGGTCGGCCAGCGTGGCCAGGCGCAGGTCCACGCGTCCGTACCGATGGGGCCCGTAATCCGACTCCATCTCGTGCGCCAGCGCTCCCAGCGATTTTCCCGTCATCGCCATGCATTCCAGGAGCAGGAGAGAGATCAGGCCGGGGTCCCGTTCCGGGATGTGCCCGCGCATGGCAAAGCCCCCGCTCTCCTCACCTCCGACAAGCGCGTCGTGCTCCTGCATGGCGACGGCGATGAATTTGAAGCCGATGGGCGTGACAATGAGAGGCAGCCCGAGCGCTTCCGCTTCCAGATCCACCATGTGGCCGATGTTCACCGACTTGACGACCGCCCCGCGCTCTTTGCGGTTCCGGACGAGGTGCCGCACGAGCAGCGCCAGCGTTTGGTGCGGGGAGATGACGTTGCCGTCCTCGTCCACGGGGCCGATCCGGTCGCTGTCCCCGTCAAAGGCGAACCCCACGCGATTCCCGACGCCGTCCCAGCCCGTTACGGCCTCCAGCAGGGTCCCCATGTACCGTGGGATCGGCTCCGGGTGGAGGCCGCCGAAGCTTGGATTCACCTCGGCGTGCAACTCCCGCACGTCGCATCCTGCCTTCCGCAGCCGCTCCGACAGAAGGCCTTGCCCTGCGCCGTACATGACGTCCAAGGCGACGCGGATGCCGCTGCGCCCGATGCGCGAGACGTCCACCAACTCCTCCAGCCGATCCAGCCACGGCCCGCGGGCGTCGAAAGATGCGATCGCTGCCCGCTGCCTGCTGCCCG
>Ga0316617_100000432_pt1 | contig 10994 bp, 8 predicted proteins | sample OWC_Aug_M1_C1_D2_FD_207801 | JGI IMG/M metagenome (GOLD analysis project Ga0316617, IMG submission 207801) | Wetland soil microbial communities from Old Woman Creek delta, Ohio, United States - OWC_Aug_M1_C1_D2_B | ecosystem: Environmental > Terrestrial > Soil > Wetlands | place: USA: Ohio... | reverse complement strand
TGACCGACTGCTCCGGCGGCAGACTTTCAGCAAGGGTGGTAAACCCTGCCAGATCAGTAAAAAATATTGTCACCCTCCTGCGCTGCCCCCCGGGCTTTATTACTTCAGGGTTTTTGAGTATGTATTCCACAATATTCTTGTCCATATATTGCATAAACGTCCTCTTGATAAAACGCCTCTCCTTTCCCTCTGTCGCATAACTGAAGCCCGCAGCCACAACAAAGCTGGTCCCTACAGACAAAAGCGGGAACAGTATTTTGATATAGAGCCCGTTCATGAAAAGGGCCGCAGGTATCAGAAGCGCTGTAAAGGCCGCAAGAGAGAAAATGCTTAGACTGACATATACGGAATGATGTCTCAGCACAAAGTGGCTGACTGCATAGCAGATCAGCAGCATAAATATTATGAGGTATATGTCATTCAAGGGTCTGATAAAATCCCCGTTAAGGATATTGTCAAGAGCGGTCGCATTTATATGTACACCCGTCGAAACTGCCGAAAGGGATGTCGCCTTAACATCAAACAGCCCCGGGGCTGTATATCCGATGAAGACCTTTTTCCCCTTGAAAAAGTCCTTCTCCAACAAAGGCTTTTTAAGAGGACCCTTTTCAAGATATGAATTGATGATATCAACAGCAGATACAGTAATAAAATGGACCTTGTCCCTGTTGTATCTGAGCATCAGGCCGTCCTTAACAACGGGTATCTTTGTATCGCGGACATAAAAGCCGTCTTGCCTGTATGTCACCAATCCTGCACTGAGAAGATAGTCCATCACAAATTGAGGTACAACTGTATGGTCCAACCCGAAGACAAGAGGGATGCGTCTGTAAATACCGTCTTCATCCGGGTTGATCTTAACATTTCCGCCACCCTTCACCGAGGTCTCATAAATATCCAGTGGTGTGACAGCGGATTTATAAACCAGGTCGGGATGGAGGTCGGCACTGACCGCGATCTTTCTTATAAATTCCCTGTCTGCTTCAGACAGCTCCTTTGCCATGTTCGTGAGGCCCACAGGGAAATAGACATTGCCTGTTTGCTTGATAGCCTTGGAAAATAACAGATCGTCTTCGACCCCATAGGACGACGGCTCTGTAAAAAAAATATCCATAAATACCGCGTCCGCCTCCGAAAGGTACGCTAGAATAGGGGCATACACCTGCCTCGGCCAGGGCCAGTTGATCATTTTCTGAGCGCTCAGGGCGTCGAGGCTCTTTTGGTCGACCGCTACAATTACGATATTGTCAGACTTACCTGCGGGATTGAGGTTTCTGCTTAAGAGATCAAATGACCTGAGCTCGTAAATATTCAGAACACCGGAAAATGCGGCTGCAAGGGACAGCACAAAAGAAATCGCAGTCAGGGCAATTGTTTTCCGGACTTTTTTTGAGGTCTCTGTCATATGATTTACAGTAAAGAAGCCGACCTTCTACTGTCAAATTCGGAATAATTATAGCATACTGGAGTTGTATTCCAGCCCCCTTTTATCCTAGAAACAGGTCAACCACAGAGTTCACGGAGATTACAGATCTAATAAGAGTTCACAGAGCTTTCTTTCTCACCTTCAGGTTATTACTCTGAGCCATATTTTTTAAGAATCATGGTGCTTTCTCTGTGCTCTCTGTGGTTAACTGCTTTTTAGGCTTATTCAGCAATCCGGGGGATTGTCTTTTTGGTGATAAATACAGTAAGCGAAAATATTATTAAGACTGCAGCGAGAAGCCCGACTGAGGCAAATATGTTATTCAATAGTGCAGGATCGATCAACAGGATAAGCCCGAGAAAAAACATCATCAGGCCTGACAGCAGCTTCAATCTCCGTCCTTGCCATTCCGTGAGTTTTCTGGCCCCCAACGTAACCGTAAAAATTACCACAATGGATGCAAGAGGCAGTACATAGATGCAGTTATACAGCAGAAGGTAGAGATAATAACCGGCTGTTGAAAGTTTCTGCAGGGTGAGGACCCGCGTAAATACCATCGGGAAGCCTGCAGTGCATAACAGCTCATAGGCATTTGCTGCAAGCGCGAGGACTACAGTCCCGGCCATCATCGATAAAACAGAAGTTGATTTCATGAGGTTTCGCATGCGTTCAAAGAGCTTCGGCTTTGCCTTCTCCGGGATGGACAAGGAAACCCCTTTCGAAAAAAAGAAAAAGTCCTTGATGTTAATAAGTGCGACTATCAGGGCAACGGCCCCGGCAATGACCGTCACAGTTCTCAGCTGACCGGTAATGAGAAAAAGATTCAGCCATGCCGCCATAAATACAAAGTAGATAAAACCCGAGAAAAAGACAAAGGTGCCTCCGATAAGAAACATCCTTTTTCTTGACTTTGCATGAATCAGCAGGCTCAACAGGAAAAAAAGAACAAAAAATGCACAGGGGTTAAAGCTGTCAAGTCCCCCGAGAATGACCGTCATTACAGGGAGTGATATTTCGGATGCATCAATATTTCCAAGGAGCGGGACTGAGATAATCTGACGCTTGTCCTGGGCAGCCGGCCTGTCTGCTTTTCCCGATGGGTCAATGCATTTATTCTTGTTCTTGATGCAAAGTTGGACACTGCTTTCTATCTCAAGGGCCTTCCTGTCATCGAAACCCGCAAATACGTCGGAATTAATAAAGGTGAGCGGTACCCCCGTAGATGGAATGCCGGCTGATTCAGCCATTCTGGTAAAGAAAAGCGCGTTCGCCCGATTGTTCCATACTTCGTAGGACCTGACCTCAAGCTGGGGATATTTCTTACTGAGCGTATCCAAAAAGATTTCTTCCTTTGCGCAGTGAGGACATCCATCACCCCAGAAAAAAAGGAGGATGACCTTTTCCGTGGCTTCCGGCGCTGAAGACTGCGCAGCAGAAGGGACCATGAAAGGTGCAAGCAAAAAAGCCTGAAGCAACATCACCAATAGAAATGTATTCTTTGCCTTCATTTTCCTTTTGTATAAATCATATTAAAAAGCCTTCCGAATAAACTTCACCACAGAGGTCACAGAGAAACAAAGAAAAACTGATAATAATAATTGTTAATTCCAAAACAACAGTTTAACCACGGAGGTCACAGAGTTTTTCTGTCTCACTTTTTTTACTCTGTGCCCTGTTCTTTGTTTAATAATCATGACGTTTTTGCTGTACCCTCTGTGTACTCTGTGGTTAACTGCTTTTTTCGGGTTAAATAGTTTTCAAAAGCCCCCGTCATGTTTTACTGTCCAGTCTGTCAGTCCTTCAGCAATTCGAGCATCTCCGAGATATCAGCTGTAGGCAGTTGGCAGTTACGGTCTTTGCAGACATATGCCCTGGCTTTTCCGTCCGGACTTCCATATGCCTTCGCAAAATCTGAAATCCTGTCAATGGCCGGGGTTTTCTGCTCAGAAGGCCTGAATAGTACTACAGCATTCGGCATGAACTGAGACCTCACCGCCTTCAGCATGGACTTTGTGTCATCAGCCCTTGAATCACCTGCAATGACAATTTCATAAGCAGGACCGAGTGCAAAGTCCACTGCAACAAGCAGTTGCGAATATCCGGCAGGATACGCCCTGACAGTATCTGAAAAAGAGCGTCCTATCTGGACCGCCTTTTCTTCAAGATCAGGGTCGCCGCTCAAACGGCCCAGGCGGAGCAGGTTCAGCATAGCTATGGAATTGCCGGAAGGTATGGCCGCATCGTAAACCTCTTTTCCCCTGACAAGTATCCCCTCGCTGTCGTCGGCGGTAAAATAAAAACCCCCTTGATTTTCGTCCCAGAAATGGGCTATAAAATCCCGGTTCAGCTCAAGCGCAGCCTCCAGGTATTTCAACTCGAAGACAGCCTCATATAGGTCTATCAAACCTGAAATAAAAAAAGCATAATCATCGACATGCGCCTGCAACGAAGACTCCCCGTCGCGATAGCGATGGAAAAGCCGGCCTTCAGTAGTACGCATACGGTCAAGGACAAATGCAGCTGCTTTTTCCGCTGCCTCAGCATAATCCGGTCTATTAAAAGACCATGCCGCTCTGGCCAGGGCTGATATGATCAAGCCGTTCCAGTCTGTTAATACCTTATCGTCCTTGTGAGGATGGATGCGCTGTTCCCGGACTGTATAGAGCTTCCTCAGGGCCATGCTCATGCGGTCATGTAGGACCTGCCCGGACATATCCAGGGCTGCGGCAGTCTGTTCAAGGGCCTTATCGAGATGTAAAATGTTCGTGCCGGGTCTTTCATTTGTCACCTGATCGATAAAATTCCCGTCCATTGTTATGTTGAACACTCTCATGAAAAGAGGTGCGTCCGAAGGGCCTAATAAGCCATATATCTCTTCATATGACCAGACATAGAACTTTCCTTCTTCGCCTTCACTGTCGGCGTCCTCTGCTGAATAAAAGCCGCCCTCCTGACCGGACATATCACGTAATACGTAATCGAGGACTTCAGAGGCGGTCTTCCTGTATTCTTCTTTTTTCGTTGCAAGGTATGCATCCGTATACGCTATGGTAAGCAGGGCCTGATCATAGAGCATCTTTTCAAAGTGAGGCACAAGCCATTTTGCATCGGTAGAATAGCGGTGAAAGCCGTATCCGATTTGGTCGTATATACCCCCCAGCCTCATTGCCCGGAGGGTCTGCTCAACCATCGCCAGGGCCCTCGGTTCATTTTTCCTCTTCCAGTATCTGAGCAAAAAAAGAAGGTTCTGCGGAGTCGGGAACTTTGGGGCAGCCCCGAATCCGCTGTTTTGTTCATCAAACCTCTGGCCCAATTCCTCATACGCAGCCTGAAGCACTGATTCATCAAGGGCGTTCCCCGCCCGGGCCGGTTCCTCTTTTTGCAGCGCAGCGGTGATCTCATCAGACAATTTGGTCAAATCGTCACGCCGGGCACCCCACATTTCGCTTACCCTCGGCAGAAGATCGAGCATCCCGGCCCTGCCGAAGCGGCTTTCCTTCGGGAAGTAGGTCCCTGCAAAAAATGGCTTTTTCTCAGGAGTCATTATAATAGTCAGGGGCCAGCCACCGCTGCCGGTCATGATCTGGCATATCTTCATATAGACAGTATCTATGTCCGGCCTTTCTTCACGGTCAACCTTGATGGGAATAAAGCCCCCGTTCAGCAGTCCTGCTACTCCATCGTCCTCAAAAGATTCCCTTTCCATGACATGACACCAGTGGCATGTTGAATAGCCGATAGAGAGAAAGACAGGTTTGTTCTCCCTATGCGCAGCCTCGAACGCCTCAGCTCCCCAGGGATACCAGTTGACCGGATTATATGCATGCTGCAGCAGATAGGGACTTTTTTCAGAGATCAGCCTGTTGGGTGTTTTCTTCCTGTTTTCAGCGTCCTGCCCTGAACTCATTTTATCATCAGCCCTTTCGCAATATCGTCCATGTGAAACCATGCACCAGCTTCTGCTCCGGCCACAGCCTGAACAGCCAGCCAGTTGCCAGCCTTAATTAACACTATCAGGTTTGTTGGAGGCCGTCAATTTTCGCGGCTTTGACCTGATAACAGCAGTTTAATCACAGACTCCACAGAGTTTTTCTATTGCGTCTTATTGGTTATTACTCTCTGCCCTGTTTTTTGTTTAATAATCATGGCGTTTTCTCTGTGCTCTCGCTTCAAGCGCTAAGTCATCCATTCGCATCTGTGATGCGACTTATGGATGCTTACCTACTGTCGGCTACTTTGGGCTGTGGTAAGGTTTTTTTGAAGTTAAAAGCTTCAAAAAAAAGGCCCCCTTCGCCGGGGGCCTCCAATTACTGCAATGAACAGGTTGAATTACTTCTTCTTCGGTCCGACAGGAAGATCGTGCACATCCAGGTGGCAGCTCAGGCATTTCGGGTAACGGGAAAGGATGCCTGCGGAGTGCGGAGCTGCATGGCACTCTGTACATTCCGGCTTATATTTATGCTTGGTATGGTGACAACGTGCGCAATTGACTGTTGCGTGCTTGCTTGCCGTCTTTTGCCATGTGCCGTAAACCTTGGTGTGGCATACTCCGCAGAGCGCCGCGGCGGTGTCATCCGGATAAGTTACCTGCAGAGGTCTGTGGACAGGATGGCACGTAGTGCAGGTCGTAACTTCCTGCCCTGCAAGATGCGGTTTATGGCAATTGAAGCAGGACGGTTTCAGTCCATGGCCTGTGTGGCAGATGCTGCATGCGACCTTGGAGTGCTTGCTGGGGAATTTGGTCAATTGCTCTTGCGGGCCCTGATGGCACTGAGTGCAGGCGTTTGCCAGTGTGGCGCTCATCGCGACTTTCCTGGGGGTATGGGGATTTGCATGACAGCTTAGGCAATCGGTCACCTTTGCGCCGTGCGGCTGGTCGTGACAGGCATCGCACTTAGGCATTATAGCATCGTAGTTTCCTTTTTTCGGATTGTAGACATGAAATGTACTGTGGCATCTTTGGCAGTCAAAGCGATGTTTTCCGCCGTTTTCCTTGATATTTTGAAACACACTTGGGTGGCACTGCGCGCACTGCTCCACTGTCAGCGGCTGGGGTGCTTTGCTGTAAAGTTGCGGGTCGGTTGGGATCTGCACCTTCAATTTCCCGTTTCCCTCTGCGGCAAATGCCGCCATAACGCTCAGGACCAAAATAACTGCAGCAATGATATGACGATTAACTACTTTCACCGTACCTTCCTCCTGTCAAAATAATTTGGTTCCCCGGTCTAAGACCAGTAACAACTGATACTGATTACCGATAAAAATAAGCTTTTTCAGATTAGGACTAAAATAGCACGAGAAACGGGAACTTATCAATGCAATAGACTATTCCAGATCACATGGTAACATGCAAAGGATGGTCTGCCATTTTCATCGCAGCCATGACATACAGCTTCGCGCCTCTGACCTGTGAGAGGGTCTTTCAGACGCAAAAGTGGACAGTGCTTCAGAAGATTTGTTGGCTGGTTGCTGGTTACTGATAGCCTGGCATCTTCACAATTCTTCATAATTCTTTCGCTGTCTCTACATATTAATTTGTTAAGCTTTTCTTAATGAAGCAGATAAAAACCAAATCCAAGGAGGTAAGGGAATGAAAAAGTTACTGTCTATAAGTCTCGTGCTGATACTTGCCGGAGGGGTTCTCATGGCTGAGAATACAAAGGCTGAGGCCATGGATCCTGTTTCTGCTGCTTTGGTGGCAGGGGCGTTTCTAACGGTGCCGCCGTTTCTCGCGGCCCTGGCTCATGGCCCTTATTATGGCCCTGGCGGAGGATACTATGGCGGAGGATACTATGGCGGAGGATACTATGGCGCAGGATACTATGGCGGACCATACTATGGCAGAGGACACTATGGCGGAGGGTACTATGGCGGACCATACTATGGCAGAGGACACTATGGCGGAGCACACTATGCCGGAGGACACAGGGGCGGAGGACACTATGGCGGAGGACACTATGGCGGAGCACACTATGCCGGAGGACATAGGGGCGGAGGACACAGCGGTGGAGGACACAGGGGCGAAGGACACGGGGGCGGAGGACACGGGGGCGGAGGACACAGGGGGTATCGGTAATACCGCAGAGACCATGATGATGATCGGGGTAGTTATTCCGGCAGACAACCCCGTGGCTATTAACTGCTCTGCTCATTGGGCCCTGTTTCTTTAGACGGGCTTATTTAAAAAGCTTAATGTTAAAAAACCCTGCGGCACTGCGCAGGGTTTTATATTTAGAAAAGTCAGGGATTGGACATTCAGACTCCGTCTGACAACCTTTCAGCTTCTTTTCCTGGACGTGAGAGAGTTTCACTCTGGAATGACTTTTAGCGAAATGCAACGAAAACACCCCGACTGCTGTCTGGCAGAAAGATAGCTCTTCCAACTCCTGTTTTCGGGACAAATAGTTTATAATAAATGAAACTATACTTGAAGAAAAGGTGATGGATAAATGACACATTTCTATAACAAGGCTCTCAAAATATTACTCCTGGTTACCTTAATGGCTGGGTTGACTGCTATCGCATCTGCTGCAGATATACCCAGGGTCGCCACGGAGGAACTTAAGACAATGCTCGGCAATCCTGACCTCATTATTATAGACGTCAGGATTGAGCGCGACTGGAAGGCAAGCGAGTTAAAAATCAAAGGCGCTGTCTGGGAAGATTTTATGGAGGTTGAGACCTGGGCGCAAAAATACCCGAAAGACAAGACCATAGTCCTCTACTGCGATTGACCGAACGAGCATACGAGTGCCTGGATGGCACAAACGCTCATCAAAAAGGGGTTTACAAGGGCATACGCACTCAAGGGCGGCTGGCGCCAGTGGTTAAAGTCCGGGGGCCCGACAGAACCAAAAGAAGCAGCTGCCCGCTGACATATGCAAAGCAGCGATCTTGACTTCTTTAAAGCCTGGTTCGCCGGATATTCACAGACCTTTCATGCTGATGATTCCGAAGACAACAAGAACATCGACCTGAAGGTCTATCATACATCCTTAGTCTGCGAAAACGCTGCCCTGATCGCGGGGTCTGAGCAACTGGACGATGACAATTCCCTGATCGCTGAAACAGCCGCCCTCTTTCATGATGTCGGCAGATTTGCACAGTACTCAAAATACAAGACCTTCCGCGACAGCATCTCTGTAAACCACGGCAGGCTCGGGGCTGAGATACTCAGGGAAAGGGAGATAATTGCGCATTTGCCTGCGTTCGAGCAGGACCTGATCATCAACACTGTTCAATTCCATAATACCTTTGAGGTCCCCGAGTTTGGGGATAGGCAGAAGGTATTTTTTTTAAGGTTAATAAGAGACGCCGACAAGCTGGATATCTGGCGCATATTTGCAGAATATTATGAAAGCCCTGAGGAGGACCGGGCCTCTGCTGTTGGACTGGGCCTGCCTGACCTGCCTGAATATTCAAAGACAGTCCTATCATGCCTTCATAAAAAAACTCTGGCCACCCTCTCAGGCCTGAGGACCCTGAACGATTTCAAACTTATGCAGCTTTCCTGGGTGTTTGACCTGAACTTCAGACAATCCTTCAGGCTGCTTGAAGAAAGGCACCTCATACAACAAATCGCTTCAACCTTGCCGCCGACAGATGAGATTGCTCAGGCCCTCGCAGTAGTGGAGGAATTCGTGAGTGAAAAATCAGGACTGGAGACGAATTGGAAGTAGGTGCATTAGGAAGCGGGAATTCATTGTTTTCAAGATGTTTGGATCCCCGGGTAAAGCCCGAGGATGACGACTTCTTACTTTGTAGACAGACATATATTATGCAGTTTGATAATTCAGAAGCAAAAAAGTAAAATGAAACGTAGGATGAAAGGGGGCGCAATATGAAAAAATTGATCCTTATAAGCTGCCTGTTACTGCTTATCGCAGTGGGACCGAGTCTGCCGGGAAGTACCGCGGACGGAGTATCCCCCCTGAACGCCAACAATATCGTAAATTCCAAGGCGCCTGATTTTACCCTGAAAGACGTGAACGGCAAAACAGTGTCGCTTTCAACCTTCACGGGGAAGGTCGTGCTTCTGAATTTTTTTGCTACCTGGTGTCCTCCCTGCAGGGCCGAAATGCCTTCCTTCAACAAGTTGTCCCTTGCGCTCAAACAGCGCGGGCTGGAAGTCGTCGTTATTTCGTCGGACAGATCGATCAACGACCTTAAAGACTTCCTCGAAAAGAACAAGGTCGACTTCCCTGTTCTCTTTGATGCGGACCGCAATGTTGCCAAACAATACCGGGTATTTTCGATGCCGACTACCTTTCTCATAAACAAAAACGGGATGATCGTCGAAAAGTTCTATGGCGAATATGACTGGACAGGGCCTGAGACAAAAGGAAAGATAGAAAAGTTGCTGTAATATTCTTTTCTCTATTTAATCTTTTCTCAGTGTGCTCGCTTAGAGCGCCTACTGTTGGCTGTGGTTAATTTTTGACAAAAAGGGGGCAAAATGGTGACATCTATTATCCTTATAGAAGTGGAGAGAACAAAAATAAACGAGGTCGCAGCAGAACTTGCGGCAATGAAAGGGATATCAGAAGTATATTCCGTCAGCGGTAAATATGATCTGGTCGCGATCGCCAGGGTGTCCGGCAATGAGGAGCTTTCCGACCTCGTAACAAACCATCTCCTCAAAATCAGCTCAATACTCAAAACAGAGACCATGCTCGCCTTTCGGGCCTTTTCAAAATATGATCTCGAGACCATGTTTTCTATAGGTCTGGAAGATTGACGGACGCCAAGGATTGAATTGAAAAGAAAGATAATCAAAGCCGCAACCGAGGACGATGCAAAATGGGATAGATGTTTTATTGATCTCCGGTCCAGGGGCATCAAAACAAATGCTGGATTTACTGCTTACGACCCGCCGAAAGACCTAAAAGACAAATTAGGATACTACCAGCACTGGGAAGCTGCCAGGCAGAGGGCCGTATGACTATCATATTACTGATGTTGTACTTATTCATTGGAATTATCGTATATGCTGTTACCGATTCAAGGTCAGTGGCAGCAGAAATTGAAGCGCGGAATTTGCTGTTGACTTTTGGCGATGTCAACAAGGTTTTGACAGTCTTCGCGATAGCACTGTGGCCGTTGTGGCTTCCACTCTATTTAAGCCTGAAGAAGTGAGAACATGCCAGCCTGATACGGCGTACTCCATCAGCTATGAAAGCTCAACTGCGTCAGGGTCAGTTCGCCAACTGGTTAAGCATTCCCGCTGGATCGCAATGAATATTTAGTTGATGGTTGGATGATAAATTCAGACTTATAAGCCAGTGGGCAATGCTGTTGGCACATTTTCGCGATCAAGACGTCACGCAATTCCAATAATTGTTGAGACTTAATCAATAATATTGAAAGGAGTGCATATATGGAGAGGATGAAACGAGTAAGTGTTTTTTTTCTTGTGGTCTTAATATCAGGTTTAATTACTGGATGTGATTCCGAACCGAAAGAACCTGGCCGATATTATAATAACAGCAAGGGGTTTTCTATTAAATTTCCTGACGGCTGGTCAGATAAGAAACCGGAAGCAGGTATTCTGGTGCAGGTTTCCAACCCT
>Ga0316617_100000430_pt1 | contig 11007 bp, 11 predicted proteins | sample OWC_Aug_M1_C1_D2_FD_207801 | JGI IMG/M metagenome (GOLD analysis project Ga0316617, IMG submission 207801) | Wetland soil microbial communities from Old Woman Creek delta, Ohio, United States - OWC_Aug_M1_C1_D2_B | ecosystem: Environmental > Terrestrial > Soil > Wetlands | place: USA: Ohio... | reverse complement strand
CCTTCTCTCATCACCCGTAGTGCCTTGTCTTTCCGTCTGATCTCCACGGCCCCGCTGAGGATGTAAAACATATCCACACCTTCCTCCCCTTCCCTGCATACAACCTCACCCCGGCTGTAGGATCTGGCAAACCGATCCATGATTTTCCTCGGCCCTTTTCTCAGCACCGTGGACTTCTGCAGAAGACCCGAGAGAAGAAGGGCTTCCCGCCTGCGGATATTGGCCATGATCTCCGTTCCGAAGAGAATGACGACGAACTGGTAATACACCCAGATGATAAGGATGAAAATCGCCTTCAGGGAACCGAAGGTGACTCCGTAATTGGGGTTGATCTTCAGAAAGAGCAGGAAGATCGGTTTCGTCGCCAGCCACAGCGCTGCTGTGATGAACGAACCGGCCATGAGGTTCGTGAACTTCAGCTTCACGGGGCAGAAAATGAGATAGAAAAGCGCTATGACCAGGGTCGCCAAGACCGGCGTGGTGATGAAGTTGAAAACACGGAAGAGGAAACCCGGATGCTTTGTGTAGGGCGTCATGAGGGAGGCGTAGACGATTTCGCCGAGGATCACGCCAATGAAAAGAACGAGGATGATGAAAACGGCGAAGGCGTTGACCAGTTTGTCCTTCCAGTAGGGAGCGTCCCACTCTTCCTTGAAAATTCTCAGAAAGGCAAAGCGCAGAGACGATGCCAGCGGAGTGACCGCCCAGAAGAGCGCGATGAAACTGAGAAGGCCCCATGTCCTTTGCTTCGCCACGGCATAGATCTCTTTGAGCAGTACCTTGCTGTAGGCGGGGAAGATCTGCTCTGTGAGCTGTTCGATCCCCTTCGTGGCCGCCTGGGACGAGAGAATCACGTTACTGAAAATATAAACGATAAGAATCAGAAGCGGGATCAGGGAAAAAAAGCCGAAAAAAGCAAGGGTGGCAGACGTCTCCAGTCCGTTGTTCCGTTTGAAGGACTTCAGGGACTCCCTCAAAATGATATAGGGGTATCCGAACTTCTCTTCGGGATCATCGATAAGCTTTTTTATCTTGTCATACATATCGTCAACTTATGAAAAAATTCCCTGACGGCCGTCAGACGGGAAAACCGGGGGTCAACTGCCCTCTCCGCAATTGCCCGGTGAGGGATTATAGATAATGGGTTCTGTCCCTGTCAAACAATGAAAAACAAATTCGCGGCTTCAGCGCCTTCCGGGTCGAGGTTCGTTCCCCGGAGCGTCGATGGGGAACCCCCTCGTCCGGATACGCTTAATTCCGCCCGTCAAAACCATGCATGATCGGTGACTTGCAGCTCTTTGCCGCAATTGACAGCCCCTCTTTTTGGTGCTAAAGAAGCTCGACACGTGAATTCTTTCGGGCACCTTCAGCCCTGGGCTATGAAAAATGTTCAAAAAATTTTTCCTGAATCTATCGCTCAATAAAAAGCTCGTCTTCATGATGCTCTGCCTGAGCGCTCTGTCCCTCTCGGTCCTCTTTATCATTTACGTACAGTCCGAGCGAGCACTGGAGAAACAGCTGGAAACGCAAATCATCGAGCTCACGCAGGCGATCCAGGTCGGCGTCGAAGAGGTCACGACCAGCGGCGCAACCGATGAGATGCGTCTGAAACAGTATCTACATTCCCTCAAGTCCAAGGGCATCAAGGAAATTTCCATCATCAGCAACAAAGAGGAAATCATCGCGAGCACCAATCCCAAGAGCGTGGGTACCCCCGTCAGCCCCAGGAAGAAGGAGCTGATCATCAAGGCCGAGCTCGGTGAACGGGCCGTGGACGAGGAGGGCAAGACCTACAACGTCATCATCCCCGTCATCGCCGGGGGAGCCCATTACGGCTACGTCCATCTGCAGATCAACGCGGATAATTTCTCCGAGCAGCTCAAAATCAACACGCTCAAGAGGATCGGTGCCACCCTGCTCGTTTTCGCCCTGGGAATCGCTCTGTCCATCTTCCTGGCTTTGAGATACACGGAACCCATCCACAACGTCGTCGAGGCCGCGAAGAAAGTCGCCGCCGGTAATCTCGACCAGAATCTGCCGGTGGACCGAAAAGACGAGATCGGGGAACTCAACGAGAGCTTCAACTACATGGTGCGGAAGCTGCGAGAGGAAAAAAGACTCGAAGAAAGGCTCCGGGAAGCCGAGCATCTCTCGGCGGTTGGACAGCTCGCCAGGGGGATCGCCCACGAAATCCGCAATCCCCTGAACTACATCAGTCTCTCCATTGACCATCTCAAGGATAAATATTACCCCGCAAACGACGCGCAGAAGAAAAATTTTGAAAATCTGATATCCTCCATGAAGCAGGAAGTTCACAGACTCGACAAGCTTGTCAGTGATTTTCTGGATTACGGGAAACCGCTTCGCCTGAGCCTGCAGCCCGTCGATACGAAGCAGCTCCTCGCGCACATCGTGGAAATCATCAAGGCCAAGGCGGACACCGAGCACATCGAGATTATCGAAAACTACGATTTTCTACCGGAGCTGATGCTCGATTTCGACCTTATGAAGACCTGTCTTTTCAACATCGTGACCAATGCCTTTCAGGCCATGCCGGAGGGCGGCACACTGACGTTCAAAACAGTGAGCGGCAACGGGAAATTCAACTTGCAGATAACTGATACAGGTACGGGTGTTCCGCAGGAAAACCTCGAAAGAATATTCGAACCTTTCTTCACCACAAAGAGCAACGGCCTCGGGCTGGGCCTTGCGATCACAAAGCGGGTCATCGAAGAACATGGCGGGAAGATTGACATTCGGAGTTCGGAGGGCATGGGAAGCGAAGTCTCCATCACCTTTCCGCTCGCGGGCAACTGATTTTCCCGTTTACAACCCTTAGGAGTAATCAGACGTTTATGGCCGTGATTCTCGTCGTTGACGACGAACCCCTTCAGCGGGACATTCTGAAAACCATTCTGACGGATGTGGGATACGAAACACTGGCCGCATCGTCCGGCGAAGAAGCTCTCAGACTCGCCAAAACTTACAATCCCGATCTGGTCCTGACCGATCTGAAGATGAAGAAAATGGACGGCATCGAGCTCCTGGAGAGATTGATAGCCAGAGAAGAGGCTCCTACGGTTCTCATCATGACGGCCTTCGGTACCATCGACTCGGCCGTGGAGGCCATGAAGAAGGGGGCCTTCGACTACATGACTAAGCCCCTCGACAGAGACGTGGTCATTATGACGGTCCGGCGGGCCCTGGAACGGACGGAACTCCTTCGAAAAAACCTCGAACTTCAGCAGGCCCTCATGGACAAATTCAAAATCGAGGGGATCGTCGGCAAGTCCAAGGTCGTTCAGGATGTCATCCGGGTCATCAAGAAGGTCTCGAACAGCTCCGCGACGGTCCTCATTCTCGGCGAAAGCGGGACGGGCAAAGAACTCATCGCCCGCGCGATACATTTCAACAGCCAGCGCGCGGCGAAATCATTTACCGCCATCAACTGCGCTGCCATACCGGAAACCCTCCTCGAAAGCGAACTCTTCGGGTATGAACCCGGTGCCTTTACCGGCGCCGGTTCCCGCAAGATAGGCCTCTTTGAGGCGACGAACGGCGGCACCATTCTCCTCGACGAGGTGGGGGATCTCCCTCCCCTGACGCAGTCCAAAATCCTCCGGGTCCTCCAGGAAAGGGAAGTCAGAAGACTGGGCGGCAGAGATTCCATCAAGGTCGATGTCCGGATCATCGCCGCAACAAACAAAGATCTCGAGAGGCTGATGCAGGATAACAAATTCAGGGATGACCTCTTTTATCGCCTGAAAGTCGTCACCATCGAATTGCCGCCCCTCCGTGAGCGGCGTGAAGACATACCCGATCTCATACAGTTCTTCCTGCAGAAATACAATCGAGAGTCCGGGAAAAGAATCCGGAGGATTGATGAACAGGCCACGAAGGCCCTGACGGACTTTCAGTGGCCCGGCAACATCAGGCAGCTGCAGTCGGTGATCGAAAAGGCCGTCCTCATGTGTGACGCGGACACGATCTCGATTCAGGACATCCGGGATGAATTGACGGGGGGGCTGCAGCAGAGAGGCATTCTCGATTTCGAATTGCCCGACGAGGGTCTTTCCTTCGAGGAATTTGAAAAGGCCGTATTGAAAAAGGCCATGAAGAAAACCGATCACGTTGCCGCCCGGGCGGCCAAACTCCTGGGCATGACGTACAAGACCTTCTGGTACCGGTGGGAAAAGTTCAACCTCGACGAATCTTCGGCCGACAACCCCGCGGAGCCTCTCTTTGATTTTGAAATCCCCGATGGCGGCGTCGACTTCGAGGACCTCGAGAAGACGCTGATCAAAAAGGCCATGGTGAAAACGAATTACGTCGTGTCAAAAGCCTCACGACTGCTCGGGATGAGCGAGAAGGCCCTCCGGTCGAGATGGGAGAAATACGGCCTGAACCATACCTGATTCCGGCGCTCTCCCCTTCCCTGCCCATACCTGTCGGATTAAAAAACCTCTTTTACAGCTGTCGCCTTTGTATTATATTGACGAAGACGGTTCCCGCGATGGTCAAGCATCTTCCACAATCACTGGCGCATTCTGCTCTCGCCGTCGCGTTTTTCCCTGCAATCACTCTCACAGGTGAAAAGATGCAGCACCCCGACAATATGTGTTCTATCCCTCAAGGATTGGTTTTTCCGATAAAATCATACCCACAGTAGAGGACAGAAAAATGAGAAAAAAAACATTTGAATCCTTTTTGGGGCCGATCATCATCCTCTCGCTCTTCTTTTTCCTCTATGCCTGCACCACCGTGCCTGTCACGGGCCGAAAGCAACTGGACCTTGTGCCGGATTCGGAGCTTCTGACCATGAGCTATTCGGAGTACACAACGGTCATGAAGAAATCCAAGCTGTCGACGGATCAGGACAAGGTTGACATGGTCAGGCGGGTGGGCAAGCGGATCGCCACCGCTGCCGAAGATTTTCTCGTCAAGGAGGGTCTGGGCTCGGAAGTCAAAAATTACAAATGGGAATTCAATCTCATCCAGGATGACAAGACGGTGAACGCGTGGTGCATGCCCGGCGGCAAGGTGGCCGTTTACACGGGTCTTCTGCCCGTCACCCGGGACGAGACGGGGCTGGCTGTCGTTGTGGGTCACGAGGTTGCCCATGCCATTGCCAAGCACGGCGGTGAGCGGATGAGCCAGGGGCTTCTCGCCCAGCTCGGGGGAGTTGGGCTTGCCGTCGCCATGTCAACGCAGCCGGCGGCGACCCAGAGCATCTTCATGTCGGCTTACGGCGTGGGGACCCAGGTTGGTGTTCTGCTTCCATACAGCCGTCTCCATGAATCGGAAGCCGATCACATAGGCCTTATTCTCATGGCCAAAGCGGGATACGACCCCCGGGCCGCCGTCCCCCTGTGGCAACGGATGAACCAGCAAGGAGGGGCCAGGCCCCCGGAGGTTCTCTCGACGCACCCCGCGCCGGAATCGAGGATCAAAGACATCCAGTCGCTGATCCCCGATGCCATGCGGTACTATAAACCCCGGTAGATGAGCCGTAACATTTCTCGTCATTGTGTGTGAGCAAGACCTGTAAAAAATACTTTATAAAGGAGAAATACGGAATGTTTAAGGAATTCAAAGAATTTGCAATGCGCGGCAATGTGGTGGACATGGCCGTGGGCATCATCATCGGCGGCGCCTTCGGGACCATCGTCAAATCCCTGGTTGATGACGTCCTCATGCCTCCCATCGGTCTTTTGCTCGGGAATGTTGATTTTTCAAACATCTTTGCGGTGATTAAAGCCGGGAAAATTGCCGGGCCCTACGACACGCTTGCCGCGGCCAAGGCGGCCGGCGCTGTGACGGTCAACATGGGTATCTTTATTAACTCGGTGATAAGCTTCCTGATCGTTGCTTTTGCCGTATTCCTTCTGATCCGTCAGATCAATGCCCTGAAGCGTGAAGCACCGGCTGTCCCGACGACCAAAGAATGCCCCTTCTGTTTTTCCACGATCCCCATAAAGGCCACCCGCTGCCCCAGCTGCACATCGGAAGTCAAAGCGTAACCTATGCTCCCCCCGATTGTAAACAATCGGGGGGTTTCTTTATCCGAGACACTCCCGAGCAGGCATTCAAAGGACAACCTCGTTTGTAACTCATTGCAATAACTCATCATATGGTGAATAAAGTACGGGTCTTAGCCTGCGTCCACTGACATGAATATCATTGCAACCGCTCAAGAAATGTGCGATCATCCGCCACAATATTTCCTGACCCTCCCGAATCAATACCAGGGATTCGAGGCATTCAGCGGTTTTATGTTGCCGAACGCCACAAAGTCCGTCCGATCAATTAAACGCGTGCAGAGTTATGAGGGGTTCAGCGTAACTTGAAGCACATGCCCTCCACAGACGATCCCAGACCGAGAAGCTTCATCCCTTATCAACTCGCGCCGGGACAGATCTTCATCCTGAGCTTTGCCGGCCTCATACTGGCAGGCGCTTTTCTTCTGTGGTTTCCGCTCTCCTCTTCCGGCGAACAGCTCGATTTTATCGACGCTCTTTTCACTTCCACGTCCGCCGTTTGTGTCACGGGCCTTACCGTACTCGACATAGGGAAGGACCTCTCCTTTGCCGGTCAGGTCATCACGATCTTTCTCTTCCAGATCGGTGGATTGGGCATCATCACCTTCTCGGTATTGCTCTTCGGGATTATGGGCCGGGGGATCTCTTTCAAAGATCGAGAGATTGTACAGACAACGTTCCTTCACACGCCGAAGCGTGATTTCCTTGTTATTCTCAAGGCTGTTCTCATCTCCACCTTCACGATTGAATCTATCGGTATCATGGTTCTCTTCATCCGTTTTTCCCGGGAATTCTCTTCCGGTAAGGCCTTTTATTACGCTGTCTATCACGCCATTTCGGCATTCAACAACTGCGGCTACTCGCTTTTTCCGGATAGTCTGGTGCGCTACCAGGGTGACTGGATCATCAATCTGACCATCATGACGTTAATTGTTATCGGAGGTATCGGTTTCGTCGTTCAGCACGAGGTTGCGTCCCGATTCCGAAACAAGCAGAATCGACTTTCCGTTCACAGCAAAATCGTTATTTACACAACGGCCTTTCTAATTCTCTCAGGCACTTTTCTCTTCTTCTTGTTTGAAAGAAACCACATCATCAAAGATATGCACGTACAGTCCCAGTTCCTTGTTTCCTTTTTTCAATCCATCACGCCCAGGACCGCCGGATTCAATACCGTTGACATCAGCAGCCTGCAGAACGAAACCATTCTCATTATGATCATTTTGATGTTCATCGGCGCCTCACCGGGGTCGACGGGCGGCGGCATCAAGACGACGAGCGCGACGCTGCTGCTCCTCGTTATCTGGAACCGATGGAAGGGATTTGAAGAGGTGAACGTATTCAACCGGACCATCCCCAAGGAACAAATCACCAAAACCCTCTCGATTATCTTCGCGGCGGCCCTGTTCGTATGCCTGATCACGTCCATTTTGCTTCTGGCAGGCGGTGCAGATCTGTCACCCCAACAAAGCCGGCATCTTTTTGTGGAATATCTTTTTGAAACGGTCTCCGCCTTCGGGACTGTCGGCCTCTCCATGGGGATTACACCGAGTTTGAACGATATACAGAAACTGGCGATTATCGTCATGATGTTTGCCGGAAGAGTGGGTCCCCTCACCTTCGCCTTCGCGCTTGCACTGCGATCGGCCAGGAAGGGGATCACATACGCGGAAGAAACGGTAATGGTCGGATAATGGGGGTGTGCAGATGAAAAGAGTCGTTGTCGTCGGTTTGGGGATTTTCGGCTACAACATTGTCAGGGAGCTTTATGAGAATGGCGTCGAGGTCATCGCCATCGACAAGAAGAAAGAAGCCGTCCAGGCCGTCAGGGATTTCGCCACGAAGGCCATCATGGCCGACGGCACGGACAAGGAACTCATGGACAGCATCGGGATCCGGGAAGACGACATGGTCATCGTCTCCTTCGGGGAGGATCTTGCGGCAAGCACCCTCATCACGCTTCACCTCAAGCAATTGAAGGTAAAGGATATCATTGTCAAGGCCCCCAATGAAGAGCACAAGCTCATCCTGGAGAAGGTAGGTGCCACGGAGGTGATCATCCCTGAAAAGGAAATGGCTGACAAGATTGTTAAAAGCATCGTGTCCCCGAATGTGCTGGACTATATCCCGCTTTCTGAGGACCACATGATCTGTGAAATCGCGACACCCAAGAGCTTCATCGGCAAGACCCTCGGCGGCCTGAAGGTCCGAACGACATACAACATCGGGATCATCGCGATCCGTGATACCCTGACAGACCGCGTCGAAATGGTTCCTCCGGCGGATTTCGTCTTCAAGGACAGCGATATCCTCGTTATTATCGGCAAAGAGGAAGATATCGACAAGATCAAGTAGCGGGTTTGAAGAAACCGTCAGAGTTCTTTGATTCTCTTAAGACGGGCGGCCTTCAACTCGCCGTACTCCCTTCGGCAGCGGTAATATCTCTGCTCGGTGAGCCCAATCTCCCGGCAGACCTGCGCCAGGTTCCTGCCCCGCGATAGCTTTACATCGGCCTCCTGGAGCAAGACGATGATTTGTTCAGCCGTAAATTGTTTCTGGTTCATTTTGGTCCCTTTAAAACCCGGATCAGGTCCAGGTATCGCCTTTGAAATAACTCTTAAGGGCTTTTACGATCAGGTCCTCATTGGATCTCACCGCTTGACTGTTTCCCGCAGGGACATGATGATCGAAGTATCTGCGAAGAACCTTCAAAATGGCCTCCCTGCCCGAATTATTCCCCGTGTTCTTTCTTGTGCCGAAATCATCTCCAAAGCTCATGGCAATCCTTTTATATCCAGAAATTTTCTCTTCGATTTTCGCTGAAGCAGGGGGGAAAAACAATACGCCGAAGATATGATTTCAGGTAAGAAAAAAGTATTAGGTCTGTGATACGAAATGTAAATAAGGGGTCAGGGGGAGAGAGGCAGCGAGGTGGTAGGGATCCGCTTGGCTCGCTTTCGCTTCGCGTCCTCATAGAGCCTCCACACGCAGAGGGAAACCCCCAGGAGGAGCAGACCAAGCATGAAGGTTGGCGCTGTATCGAACCTCTCGTCGAGCCACCAGCCGGCAGACAGAAAGATAAACGAGACGATGCCAATCACGAAACCCCAGGTGCTGAGCAGAAGAATGTCGCGATGAGCCAGTGCACCGCTGGACTTCGCAGTTTCCATGAAGTCCACCATGGCTCCGCCGGCCTGTTTGGGCTCAAGATAATTTTCCGGAACCTTACCCGATGCTTTAGGATCGATGCGGAACTCAGATTTTACGATCCGGGGCTCGAGGCGTTTTAGGCGTTCGGCTTCGACTGGATTCACTGGGACGCACCGTCAACGTGGGAATATTTGAAGGCCGCAGAGTAGAGGAAAAAAACACCCTTCACAAAACCCTCTCCTCCTGCATCGTGATATTTATTGAAATGATCGTGCCAGACTCCAAGGCTGGTAAACAAAGATTTCTAATTAAGTAAATTTAATTGGTATTCTAAGATTCCATGTTTGTCAAGTGACCCTTGACATAAGGGGCGAAATGTCTTTTTTCTTCAAGGAACGTTCAATGAATTAAAAGAAACAATGAAAAACAACATTCATGTGACATGGGGGAAAACGGCCTGGGGGCGGTCCGGAAGGCGGCCAGTTGGCATAGGATAAATTGAGTATGTGCTTTAAATCGTCCACGTTTTCTTCGTGCTGAATTTTGATGGATTCCATAAACATGGGTTCGGATCCACAAGTGAATAAAGCACGATTTTTTCTGATTTGCTTCGAAACCCACTCCTGGCCTTTGATAAGCAAATTGAGCTTATCTTCCATTTTTCCCAGAGCATTCACTTTTTGAACAAAATCTCCCGTCTTTTTACTCGGCTCTTCCCCTGAATTTTTGATGAGAGCAGAGATAATCTGACAGTTCATTCCTTCGTCTCTTAGAAATCTCTCCAGATGAATCTTTAAGTTTTTATCTTCAATACCATGGATCAGGTTGCTTAAAACCGCCACCCCGGCCCTTTCCGCCTCGAGCAGACGGTCATAAAACGCAATAAGTTCTCGGTTCTGTTTTTTTTGCACTGTTCGGCCCTTTCAGTGGATATAGGATTAAAAGACATCACCTCATCCGCTAGGAGGAGGGGGACGCAGATGAGGTGATGATGGACGCACCGTTTGGCGCGCTCAGAGTTCTCAGATGTAAAGTCTAAATGGGGACGTACCCATTGAGAGTTGATACGGTGTTCCCAGTTGTCTTCCCACGGGGGTGGTTATTTGCTGCAGTTCATCCATCAGCAGGGCTTTGCAGGAAGCGCAGATTCCGTGTGTGATACCGTATCCCCCCATTCGTTCGCCCATATCCCGCTTGCACCACGCACATACAATTTTTATGACTCCGGCGGCCCCCGGTATGCTGCTATAAAATACCATAATGAAATATTAACTTGAGACGCATGAGCTGTATATTGGGTAAATACTGAAAATTTGAGTCTATTTTGACTAAATAGCATTCATCCAAATCCTTAGGTACATTACACCACAGGTTGATTCGACATCTGGAGCCCCTTCAAATTTTTCTGTTTCGTTGGGAAAACCAGTCCAAAACGCAGAAAATGGGCTAGAGAGAATCTCTAGTCCTTTCAATTTGTTTGGTAGCGGGGGGTTAATTTGAACCACCGGCCTTTGGGTTATGAGCCGATTTTGAAGGTTGAAGCAGAGTGAAACTGACCTTACCCCGTTCTTGCGGCCAATTGTAAATGGAGTTTTTCTTCCTGTAGATTCATTTGCTGCTCTTTGAAAAATTCATACGGTGTTCGATCATTGAGAGAGCTGTGAGGCCGGATCTCGTTGTAGAGATTCCGCCAGGACTCGATCTTTTCCTGGGCGTCCTGCACATGAAGAAACCAGTGCTCATTGAGGCACTCGTCCCGCAGTTTGCCGTTGAAGCTCTCAATAAAGGCATTGTCCGAAGGCTTCCCAGGCCGAATATG
>Ga0316617_100000429_pt1 | contig 11007 bp, 9 predicted proteins | sample OWC_Aug_M1_C1_D2_FD_207801 | JGI IMG/M metagenome (GOLD analysis project Ga0316617, IMG submission 207801) | Wetland soil microbial communities from Old Woman Creek delta, Ohio, United States - OWC_Aug_M1_C1_D2_B | ecosystem: Environmental > Terrestrial > Soil > Wetlands | place: USA: Ohio... | reverse complement strand
GTCCCCACATAGCCGGGAGTGGATGGGATGACGACGCTCAAGGTGGTGAACACGAGCACCACCAGCCCGACATACCAGGGCAGCCGATGGGAGGTCACCATGCCGAAGGCTTCCAGGCAGGTGAAGTTCATCCCCGCATAGCACAGCCAGATGGCGATGGAGAGGATGGCCGCCGCCGTGTAATGTCCGGCGGATTTCAGCGGCCGGATGCCGGCGAGAAAATTCGCGGTCAGGGATGCGATGCGGCCGGCGACGGCCGCGGGCAGCGGTCGGGTCAGGCGGCGAACCAAGGCGGCGGCGCGGGCCTCGTACCGTTTGCCGGCGATCAGGGTTCCAAGGAGAAGCAGGGCCCCGGCGAGCATGAGGGCGCCGCTCGTTTCCACCCACGCCGGGAACGGGTGGACGATGATGACGACCGCCATCACCACGATCAGCGAAATCACGTCCACGACCCGTTCGACCACGATGGAGGCAAAGACGGCGCTGGCGGAAAGGCTTTTTTTCTTGGCGATCACGAAGGCCCGCAGGAACTCGCCGAGGTGCGCGGGCATGAAGGTGTTGGCGGCGTAGCCGACCAGCAGGGCGGAGAGCAGGCTGCCGGTGTCCACGGTCCGGACCGGCGCCAGGAGATAGCGCCAGCGGATCGCCCGCAGCAGGTGTGCCAGCATCATGATGGCCGCTGAGGCCGCGATCCAGCGGACATCGGCCTTGGCCAGGGCCGCGAGCATCTGGTCGACGTCGACGCTGCGCAGCGCCAGATAGAAAAACACGGCGCCGACGGCGAGCCCGAGGATGAGTTTGAATGAATGCCGCTTCGCCATCGTCAGACCTCAACGGCCGAGGCGTCGCGTGAAAAAGGCCCGCCGCCCGCGGCGGGCCTCTGCTCGCGGTAGCTCCGGCCGCCGGCGATCACACCGCGCGGTCCTTCACCAGCATGGTCGAGGGGTCGAGCACCAGGTGCGCATGTTCCGCCGGCAGGGTCAGGCCTTTGACGGCCTTGACGAGAATCTCCTCGCCGACCGGCACGAGCTGCAGCGCCAAGTCAAAGAGGTCCTTCACGTCGGCCAGCTGTTTGGGGATGCCCCCCGGTCCCGGGTCCTCGTGGCGGTGGGTGCGGATGGTGAACCATACGCCCAGGCCGTTGAGACGGGCGTAGTGCTTAAGCCCGGCGAGCGCGTCCCGCAGGGGTTCGTCGAAGGACAGGCCGTCGACGATCAGCATGCGCGGCACGAAGATCTTCTGCTCCACCAGGTCCGTCAACCGCTCCTCCAGCTTGGGCACGCTGAAACCCTCGGTGCGGAACGTCATGATGAAGCGGTGCGGCAGGAGCGACTCCCACAGCAGCTCCGGTTGCGGCACGTTGTATTGCCGCGCCACGTGACCGAACACCTCCAGATACCACAGGTTCGTCTTGTTCACCGGCTGGTTGAGGCTGACATGCAGAACCTTGCGCTCGTGCAGCATGGCGTTCAGCGCCATCTGCACCATGAGAGCGGTCTTGCCGACCCCGGCGCGGGCCAGGACGCCGCCGAACTGGCCGGACGCCAGCACGTCCTCGGACTGGCCTCCGATGAACTGAACCGGGTTGTTCAGGATCAAATCTGTTTTCAGCATTGCGAAATACCTCTCCTTGATGAAGATCAGCGTCGCCCGGGGGGGCTTCGCCCCGGCGGCGGCGGGCCGGCTGCCCGATAGCGGGCGCATCAGCTCGCTGATGGGTCGCGCGCGGATCAGGCCACCTTTTTCTTCTGCTCGGCCGCCTTCTTTTCGAGCTGCTCGGCAATCGACTGCGGCACCTGACGGTACGCCAGAAATTCCATGGTGAACTGGGCCTGGCCCTGGGTCAGGGAGCGCAGCACCGTTGAGTAGCCGAACATCTCGGCCAACGGCACCTGGGACTCGATCACGCACAGGGCGCCCTCGTCCTGGGCGCCGACGATCATGCCGCGGCGCTGGTTGAGCGAGCCCATCACCGGCCCCTGGAAGGCCGTGGGGGTCTCGACGACCACCTTCATGATCGGCTCCTGGATCACCGGCTTGGCTTTGAAGTAGCCCTGGTGAAAGGCCCCGCGGGCGGCCTGCTGGAAGGCCATGTCCGAGGAGTCCACGGCGTGGCTGGCGCCGTCGTTGATGACGATCTTCACGCCGGTCACCGGGAATTCCATCTTGGGGCCCTTGGCCATGCAATCCCGGAAGCCCTTTTCGCAGGCCGCGATGTACTGGGTCGGGATGGAGCCGCCGACCACCTGGTTGTCGAACTCAAAGTCCTGGTCCGCGATGGGCTCCATCCACCCGCTCACCCGGCCGTACTGGCCGGAGCCGCCGGTCTGCTTCTTGTGCAGGTAGTCGAAGTCCGCCCGCTGGGTGATGGTCTCGCGGTAGGCCACGCGCGGAGCCCCGGCCGTGACCTCGGCCGAGTATTCGCGCTGCATGCGCTCGATGTAGACCTCCAAATGCAGCTCGCCCATGCCGGAGATGATGGTCTCGTTGGTCTCGGGGTTGACGTGGGTCTTGAAGGTCGGGTCTTCCTTGGTGAAGCGGTTGAGCGCCTTGGACATGTTGATCTCGGCCTTGTGGTCCTTGGGGCTGATGGCGAGCGAAATGACCGGCTTGGGCACGTACATGGAGGTCATGGTCAGGCTCAGGCCCGGGGCGACGAACGTGTCACCGGAGGCGCAATCGACGCCGAACAGGGCACCGATGTAGCCAGCCGGGATGGCTTCGATCTCCTCCATCTGGTCGGAGTGCATGCGAACCACCCGGCCGACCTTGATTTTCCGGCCGGTGCGCACGTTGATGATCGTCTCGCCCTTGCTCAAGGAGCCCTGATACACGCGGATGTAGGTGAGCTGGCCGTAGGTGCGATCCTCCAGCTTGAAGGCGAGGGCCACCAGCGGCGCCTCCGGGTCGCTCGTGAGCCGGACCGGGGTTTCGTCACGGTCCGTGTCGAGGGCGTAGTTCTCGACGTCGGTCGGGCAGGGCAGCAGGCTGTTCACGGCGTCCAGCAGCAGCTGAACGCCCTTGTTTTTGTAGGCCGACCCCATCACCACCGGCGTGAGCTGCCGGGACAGGGTGGCCTTTCGCAAGGCCGCAACGATCAAATCGGTGCCGATCTCCTTTTCCTCGAGGATCGCCTCCATGAGCTCATCGGAGAACATGGAGGCGGCATCGAGCATCTGCTCGCGTTTGGTCCGGGCCAGCTCGCGCACGGTCTCCGGGATCTCCTCGATGCGGATGGTTTCGCCTTTCTCGCCGTCGAAATACACCGCCTTCATGGCGAGCAGGTCCACCACGCCGGTGAAGTCGTTCTCCAGCCCGATCGGGATCTGGAGGGCCACGGCGTTGTGGCCGAGCCGGTCCTTGAGCTGGTCGATCACGCGGAAGGGGTTGGCACCGGAACGGTCGCACTTGTTGATGAAGGCGATGCACGGCACCTTGTAGCGCCGCATCTGCTGGTCGACCGTGATGGACTGGGACTGCACCCCGCCGACGGCGCACAGCACGAGGATGGCGCCGTCGAGCACCCGCAGCGAGCGCTCCACCTCGATGGTGAAGTCCACGTGGCCCGGCGTGTCGATGATGTTGATTTCAAGGTCCTTCCACTCGCAGAACGTGGCGGCCGAGGCGATGGTGATGCCCCTCTCGCGCTCGAGCTCCATGCTGTCCATGAACGCGCCCACGCCGTCCTTGCCCTTGACGTCGTGCATGGCGTGGATGCGCTGGGTGTAAAAGAGGATCCTCTCGGTGAGGGTGGTCTTGCCCGAGTCGATGTGGGCGCTGATGCCGATGTTCCTGACTTTGGCGATGTCTTTTTTCATTGTCCGATACCTTGTTTGGCGAAACCGCTTTCTTTTGTTGGACGGGAAAAGAAATCCCGCCTCGGTCATCCCGAAACGGGAGTTCTGGACCTCTTAGTGATATGGCCGAATATTATAACCTGATAAAATAAACAATTTTTTCAATGTATGTCAACATAAATCTTGGTCAGCCGGCCGGACGCGGCGGCTTCAGCCGGCGCCTGCGATGGCGCTTGGTGAGCGGCCTGCGGCGCAGCAGCACGTAGGTGGCCCCCGCACCACCGTCGCACATGCGGGCGCTGGTGAAGGCCACGACCCACTTGCGCCACTTCCCGGAGCTGAGCCACTGCGACACCTTGGTCTTCAGAACGGGGTCTCCCGGCGATGAGAGGCCACGACCGTGGATGATCAGAACGGCACCCGGGGCGGCCCGGATGGACTCCTGCATGAATGCGTCGAACACCGCCTCTGCCGCTTCCGCGGTGAGGCCGTGCAGGTCGATGTGGGCCCGCACCGCGAAATCGCCCCGGTGCAGGCGCTCGGCGATGCCCGGCGGCGCCCGGTAGCCGACCCCCTCCATGTATTCGGGGGTGTCGCACACCAGGAAACCCGAGCCGTCGTCCACCAGCCGCTGCAGGTGCCTCACTTCGCTCTCCTCCCGCCGGTTCCCGGCGGGCGGCCGGCGTGGTTCCGGACCCTCGGCGTCGGCGTTTTCCAGGCCCATGCGAACGACGCCGGACATGGCTTCGGCGAACATCTCATCGTCGCTTGCCGTCCGGACCGGCGGGGGCGCCGGGGTGACGGGCGGCGGCGCTTCAGCCTCCCGCGCGATGGATTTCTGCCGGAGCAGGTTCTTGAGCCCTGCGAAAGGCCGGTGGAGACCTTCGGGTTCGTGCGGTTTCATGTCCGGGGTCCATTCCGGAGGGGCGGAAGGCCGGCGCCTGCCGGCGGCCGCCACCCTTGGGATCGAGGTACCTCTCCATCCTAAACACACCGGGGCCTTCGGTCAATATTCACTCGATTTTGATCTTCATTTTTGCTACACTGCATGTTCCGCCATTGATTGCAGCCGTTTGACCGGCCCGGCGGCATCTTCCCATCCGGCTCGCGGATGCCCGGCGGAACGCCCCGGCCGCCCCATGCCGGACCAGCGGAGGGATCGGAAGCACCGCACGCACGCCGACTGAAAGCGGAACGGAAAGAAGAAAATGGATTGGCAAAAGCTGTATGCGAGCAAGGTGATCACCGCCCAGGAGGCCGTTTCCAGGATAAAGCGCGGCAGCCGCGTGCTGATCGGGACGGGATGCGGGGAGCCGCAGCACCTGATCAAGGCCATGGTGACCGACCAGAACCTGCAGGACATCATGCTGTACCAGATGCTGTCCTACACGCTCTCCCATTTCATCGAAAACGAGTCGTTTCTCAAGCGATTTTCCGTCAAGCTCTTTTTCATCAGCCGGTCGATGCGCAAGGCGGCGTTTGAAGGCAAGATCGACTACATTCCGGCCTACCTTTCACAGATTCCCGGGATGATCTCAAGCCAACGGATCGGATTGGACGTCGCCCTGGTCCAGGTCAGCCCGCCGGACAAGTTCGGCTATTGCAGCCTGGGGGTGTCGGTGGACATCACCCGCGCCGGGCTGGACCATGCGCGGCTGGTGATCGCGCAGGTCAACCCGCGCATGCCGCGCACCTGGGGCGACAGCTTCGTTCACGTGGACGAGATCAACTATCTCGTCCCCTACGAGGAACCGCTGGTCCAGTCCTTTCCGACCCTGCAGGACAACGAAGTCATGCGGCGCATCGGCCACTACATTTCCCAGCTCGTCGACGACGGCGCCACCCTTCAGGTCGGGTTCGGCAACCTGCCCTACCACATCATGAAGTATCTCGACGGCAAAAAGGACCTCGGCCTGCACACCCAGGTGATCACCGACGGCTTTCTGCCCCTGTTTGAGAAGAAGGTGATCACCAACAAGAAAAAGACCCTGCTGCCGGACCGCACGGTCTCGTCGTTCTGCATGGGGTCGCAAAAGCTTTACAGCTTCGTGGACAACAACCCGGCCTTCTATTTCCGTTCGTCGGAGTTTGTGAACGACCCGCTGGTCATCGCCCGCAACGACAACCTGATCACAATCAGCTCCGCCCTCGAAGTGGACCTCACGGGCCAGGTGTGCACCGACTCCCTCGGGTACATGTTCTACAGCGGCATCGGCGATCAGGTCGACTTCCTGCGGGGCAGCGCGATGTCCAAGGGCGGGTTTTCCATCATCGCCCTGCCTTCCACCGCCCAGAACGGGAGAGTTTCGCGCATCGTCCCGAGCCTGAGCGAAGGCGCCGGCGTGGCCACGACGCGGGGCGACGTCAACTTCGTCATCACCGAATACGGCATCGCCGAATTGGCCGGCAAGAGCATTTACCAGCGGGTGATGGAGCTGGCCCAGATTGCCCACCCCAAGTTCCGGGAGGAGCTGATCGAAGTCGCCCGCAAGCGTCACTACATCTTCGCCGATCAGCTGCCCCCCTCCACCGACGATCTCATTTTCATCGAAGGCTACAAGAACTCCTGCGTCCTCGAAAACGGGAAAACCGTGGAGTTCCGGCCGCTGCTGCCGTCGGACGAATTTGCCTATCGCAATTTCTTCTATTCGCTGCAGGAAAAAACAATTTACTTCCGATTTTTCTACAAAATGCGCAACTTCACCCATGAGGTCGTGCAGAAGCAGTGGGCGAGCCTGGATTACCGGCACAACATTTCGATCATCGGCCAGGTCCAGAAGGGCGGCCACAAGGAAATCATCGCGATCGGCTCCTACGCCAAGGAAGACGATCACCGGGCCGAGGTGGCCTTCGTGGTGCGGGAAGATTTCCAAGGCAAAGGCCTCGGCTCCCATCTGCTGGGCATGCTGGAAACCATTGCCCGGCAGAACGGCTTCACCGCTTTTGCGGCGACCGTTCTGCGCGAAAATGCATCGATGCTGAAGGTGTTCAAGAAGCGCTACCCCAACTGCAAACTGACGTTCAACAGCGGCAGCGAGGTGCTGGTCCACATGGATTTCGCAGACGTCAAGCCTGCCGGCGGCGGCAGCGACACCTCGGAAAAACCGCCGGAGGCCGCTGCCCAAAATCAGAGCGATATCGGTGCCTGACCCCGCCGCACCATCCGCGCGCCGCGCCTTTCCGAACGCGGCGCACGGCGTTCACCCGCTCGCGAGAGCGCCGATACTTCTTGCGTAAAAGAAAAATTTATAGTAATTTAAGAGCTATACACAAAAAAAGGCTCGCGTCGGCGAATCGGACGAACCTGCAGCCGGCCACACGATTCGCTCAAGTCTCCAAGCCAAAACGCCGAGAATCTAGTTTTGAATAGGATAGTTAACTCTTGCAACGGAGGGGTGGGCTCGTGTCATACACGCTGGACCAAAAGCAGCTCGACAGGATCGAGGATATCCTCAAGGCCGACCTGATCGACAACGGGGTGCGGTGCGTTTTCCTGATCGACATGGCCGGGAACATCGTCACCAACCTCGACAACGGGGAGAAACAGCACGACATTTACTCCCTGGCGGCCCTGGCCGCAGGCAATTTCGGCGCCGTCAGCGCCATGGCCAAAATCATCGGCGAGAACGAGTTCTCGCTCCTGTTCCACAAGGGGAAAAAAGAGAACATCCACTTCAACAAGATCTCGTCGGAATTTCTTCTGATCACGATTTTCGGCAACGACATCTCACTGGGTTTTCTGAGGCTGAAGGTCAGCGAGTCGGTCGATCAACTCAAGGGCATTCTCGAACCGCTGACTTCCGGTCATATGTAGGCCCGCGGGCCGCGTCCAGGGGACAGCGCACGCGATGGTGTGAGCCGAATGGCATTCATCAACCTCAAAAGCAAGATCATCCAGGTCAAAATCGTCTATTATGGCCCCGGCCGGGGCGGCAAGACGACCAACCTGGAGTACATCTACCGGAAGTTCCACCAGCGGATCAACTCCGAGATGGTGACCGTGAAAACCCACGGCGACCGGACGCTCTTCTTCGACTTTTTGCCGTTCGACATCGGAGTCATCAACGGCTACCAGATCAAGATCCAGCTCTACACGGTCCCCGGGCAGGTCAAGTACAACGCCACGCGCCGGTTGGTGCTGCGGGGGGTCGACGGCATCGTGTTTGTCGCCGACGCCATGGCCGTCCGCCGGGAAAAAAACCTCCAGGCGCTCAAAAATCTCCAGGAAAACCTGGCGAGCTACAAGAAGAACCTGCACACCATCCCCTGGGTGATTCAATACAACAAGATGGACCTTGCCGACCAAGGCATCCCCATCCTGGACGTCGAGCTGCTGGAACGTGATATCAACCGGGAATTCAAGCGGCCCGCTTTCCCGGCCAGTGCCGTGAAGGGCACGAACGTGGTGGCAACGCTCAAAAAGATTATTTCCATGACCGTCGCCTCGATTCGGAAAGAACTGCTATAGGAGGGCTTTGCCGTGGCCGATTCATCCAAACCCGACCCACTCAGCACCGCGCTGGACAACCGCCTCGACGAGCTGTTTCGCGAGGATGACCCGGCGCCCGCGGCACCCGCTGCCGGAAAGGCAAAGACCAGCCCCTTGTCCGAGTTGAAAAAAATCGTTCTTTCCATCGACTGGGAGATCACCCCCGAGGCGCTGGACAGCTTTTCGGACCAGGTCCGGCTGCTGAAGGAGCACTACCAGGGCGACAAGGTGATCCTCGTTTTTCTGCAGGTTCTCGGCTCGCTGGGGCAATACATCAAATCGAGCCGGAGCAAGGTTCACCCGTCCACTTTCACCGTGCTCAATTCCGTTTTTGCCCGTTTGGACGAGATCGTGAGCACTCCGAAAATGGCGCCGGCCGTCCGCCGAAAACTGCTGCAGGCTGAAATGGACGCCTACCAGGAGCTGCGCGCCAAGATCAGTCAACGCCGGGCGGCCGAACCTGCCGCCAAACCGGCCGCTGCGATCGACACGGCGGCCCGCCCCCCGGCGCCGGCCGGCAGGCCGGTGACGCCGGAGATGCTGGCGGGGGCGGTAGCGGAGCTGAAGGAGTTCATCCGCGCGGAGCTGGATGCCCTCCGGCAGCTGGCGAAATCCGCCGCACGGCGGGACTAACCCACGGCAGCGAGTGCCTTGCTGCAAGGGCCAGGATTCATGGAACGCCATCTGTTCGTCATTTGCGAGGAGTGCGGTAAGAAATACCGAGTGGACACGGCCAAGATCATCGGCTTGGCCGCCGGCTTCAGCTGCCGTTCCTGCGGTCACAGGATCCTGGTGGCGAGACCCCGGACCGATGACGGCAGCAGGGCCGAGGACCCCATCGGGCAACCCCCTGCGCCGGACGGCGATCCGCCCCCGCCCACTGCCGACACGGGGGTCGCAGGATTGCCGCCCCCCCGGGCGGCCGGGGGAACAGGGATCGGCCTGCGGTTGACCGCCGTGCTGTTTTTCTTCGTTTTCCCGGCGGTGATCACGGCGGCGGCCGGTTTTTTCTTCTGGGACCGGGTGGCGGGGATGATCGACGCCCCCCACCGCCACACGGCCCTGACGCTGTTGATGATCCTGGGCGGCTTCATCCTGGGGGCATTGGGCATCGGCCTTCTGTTCGGGATGCGGCTGGCCGGCCGGGCCCGCTGACCATGGGTGCGACCTCGCCCATACGCTACGGCGACTTTCTAGATGGGTTTCCAGCCGCCCTGTACCGCTCCACGCTGGAGGGGACCATCTTGTACTGCAACCGGACCTTCGCGGCCCTTTTCGGCTACGCGTCCATGCATGAGCTGATCGGGTCGCCGGAAGTCGATCTTTACCGCAACAAGAAAGATCGGGGTTATCTGGTGGAGCGATTGCTGCGGCAGGATCGGCTGGTCGATCTGCCGATCGACTTTCAGCGGCGGGACGGGACGGTTTTTTCGTGCGCAGCCACCGTCCAGGCGGTTTCGGACGACGAGGGGCTGGTCGTGCACGTGGACGGGCTGCTGCGCGACCCGGCCGGCGGTGTTCGGCCCGGCCCGCCTCCGGCGGGACTGCCGGACGAGAGGCTGCAGGGTGTGCTGGAGATGGCCGGCGGGGTGGTGCACCACCTGAACCAGCCGTTGACCATTCTCAACAATCTCTTGAATGAGCTGATGGTGGACGCGCGGATCAACCCGCCGGGCTTCGACAAGCTGGTGCGGATCCAGCAGCAGCTCGGCCGGGTGATCGCGATCACGCGCCAGATCGCCGGCATCCGAAGCTATGCGTCCGTCGAGTACGTGGCCGGGGTCAAAATCGTGGATATCGAAAAAGCCTCCCGCCGGGGTCCGGAGAAATTGCCGCATGATTAAGACCGTGCTCCTGGTCGATGACGACCGCGAGATGCTTCTCGCCCTGAGGGAAGGCTTCGGCCGCTACGCCGAGTCCATGCGCGTGCTGCTTGCCGGCGACGGGCTGGAAGCCCTCGAGGTCCTGAAACGCGAGCCGGTCTCGCTGGTGGTGACCGACCTCAAGATGCCGCGCATGGACGGGTTTGAACTGCTGGCGGCCATCATGGGCAGCTATCCCGACATCCCGGTGATCATCATCACCGGTTACAGCACGCCCGACATGGAGCGGCTGGCGCGTCAGGGCGGCGCCGTCGGCTTCACGGCCAAGCCTTTTCTGATCGAGAACCTGGCCCGGCAGATCCTCACGATGTTGCGCAGGGAAACCGAGGGCGGCACGCTGCACAACGTCTCCTCCGGCATGTTCCTGCAACTGGTCGAAATGGAACAGAAGACGTGTACCATCCGGCTGGAGGACAAGGCCTCCGGCAAGAAGGGGGCGCTTTTTTTCGTGGAGGGAGCGCTGTACGATGCCCGCGTGGGCAACCTCCAGGGCGAGCCTGCCGCCTACGAGATTTTCGGGTGGGAGCAGGTGAGCCTCTCGATTCAAGACCACTCGCCGGTCCGCCAGAACCGGATTCAGAAAGACCTGCACCCGCTCATCCTGGAGGCGGCACGGCGCAAGGACGAAAAAAAGACGCCGCCGCCGGCACCCCGGCCGCACCCGCCCACGGCCGGTACGGAGGATGCGGCAGGGCGCCTCGTGCGCATCCGAAACAAAATCGAGCAAAGCCTCGGGCCGCGCAGCGGGGTCGAAAGCGTTTTCGCGGATTCGGTCTGGGACGAGCGCGTCAAGCGGCTTTCGCGGCACGGCGCAAAGCTCAACCTGGGGGGGCTCGTG
>Ga0316617_100000426_pt1 | contig 11042 bp, 13 predicted proteins | sample OWC_Aug_M1_C1_D2_FD_207801 | JGI IMG/M metagenome (GOLD analysis project Ga0316617, IMG submission 207801) | Wetland soil microbial communities from Old Woman Creek delta, Ohio, United States - OWC_Aug_M1_C1_D2_B | ecosystem: Environmental > Terrestrial > Soil > Wetlands | place: USA: Ohio... | reverse complement strand
CGACACGGACGCCGTGCGCGACCTGCACGAGGTTGTCGATCTTCGTGCCCGACTGAATTCGCGTCTCGCCTACGGCCGGGCGATCGATGGTCGTGTTGGCGCCGATCTCGACGTCGTCCTCGATGACCACCGGCGCGGCCTGGGGAATCTTCTGGTAGGTACCGTCCGGCCTGGGCGCGAACCCGAAGCCGTCGCTGCCGACCACGGCGCCGTTCTGGATGACGACGCGGTTCCCGACCGAGCACCGCTCCCGGATCGACGCATGCGCGTGGACCACGCAATCATCGCCGATGGTGACGCCGGCATAGATGACCGCGTGCGGGTGGACGATGGTGCGCGCCCCGATGACCGCGCCGGCGCCCACCGAGGCGAAGGCGCCGATGTGACAGCCGGGGCCGATGACCGCGCCAGGCTCCACGTGGGCCGCCGGCGACACGCCCGGGGCGGGCCGATCGTCTGGCGCGAGCAGGGCGGCCGCGCACGCGAACGCCAGGTAGGGGTCGTGCGCCCGCAGCATCGCGCACGGCGCCGGCGCTGCGTCTTCGGCGACGATGACCGCCGAGGCCCGCGTCGCCGCGACCTGGGACGCGTACTTGGGGTTGGCGAGGAACGACAGGTCTCCTGGACCAGCCGCCTCGAGCGTCGCGAGCCGCCCGATCTCAATCGAACCGTCGCCGTCGAGCCGGCACCCGAGACGCTCAGCGAGTTCGCGAAGGGTCAAGCGGCGCGAGTATATCACGGGCCGGCGAGCGCCATCCGCGCGAGGAAGCGGTCCAAGTGACGCAGATTCAGGCGCGATCCGATCTCGCGCGCGAGCGCCGCCTGATCGGCCGGCTTCATGCCCGGCAGGCGCCGCAGTTCTGCCAGCGAACCAGACGCGTTGTACGTCCACGCGACGTGCCGGAGTCCGTGGCGCGCGCCCAGCCACGAGAGGAAGTGCCCAATCGCCCGGAACGAGAAGTAGAGCGACAGCAGGTTCGGCCCCGGAATCGGGGTGAGCGGCAACGAGGCCAGATAGATGCCGCCGTCGACGAACATCCACGCCAGGTGGCGAAGGCCGTCGCGGCGAAGCTCGCTGCGCACCCACCGCTCGGCATCGTCGGCATGCATGTCGTCGGGATGGTGCGCGGTGACGGCCCGCTCGCTCCGGAGGAACCACAGCAGGCGCTGCTCGGCCACGCGCTCGGCCAGCCAGCCGAGGACGCGGTCGCGCAGGCGCTGGACGCGAGATCGCCGCTCAGCCGCCGTCGCCTTGGCCAGCCGCCCTCGTCGCTCCGCCTCGAGGTAGGCGAGCCCCTGGTGGAATCGCCGGCTGAGCGCCGCCCGCCACCCTGGTCGAGCGTCCTCGCCGGGCTCCTGGCGGCGGTCCTCGACCTCGCAGTACAGGCCGTAGTGATGTCGCCCGGCGGGAACGAGATAGATGTCCATGGGGGAGTCGGCGCGTGCCTACCGGGCGCCGCGCCCGCGGATCTTCTGCGCCGGGCGCGGAAGCGGTGCCGCCAGGTCAGGCCTGCCGGCCTGCTCCCACGCGCCCAGGATGACGCCCGCGACGGCGGTGATGGCCTCGCTCGTGCGCCGCTCGAGCACGGGCCGGGCCGCGGTGAACAACGCCTCGTAATAAGCGTCGTCGTACTCCGTCCGTCCCTCCGCCGCCCGGCGGTCGGCGGCGAGCAGGCCGTCGACGAGGACCGCTCCCGACGCAAGCGCGTCGAACATCGCGTCGCGCGTCTCGAAAACCGGTTGAGGGGCCGCAGGCGCATACGTCAGCCGCGCTCCGAACCGCGCGGGCAATTCGTCTTCGAATCTCGCGTGAATGCCGTGCTGGTTCGTCAACTGGCCGTCGTAGTTCAGGACGGCGTGGAACGGCTGATGGGCGTCGGCCACGTAGTGCGCGAGGACGGCCGCCAGGTACAAGGCGTTGCTGCGGCCATGGCGCTGGCCGTCCCCGTGGGCCTCGAACGCGCGGACCAGCCGCCCGCGCATCTCGGCGGCACGCCACGGCAGGAGCCCGTTGGCGTTGACGGTCTCGGGCCCGAACTTCTCGATGGCGGCGCCCAGGTCGCGCGGCAGGGCGCTGAACGGCGGCGGCCCGTACGCGTCGATGTCGAGGAAGTGACGCGGCGCTTCCTCGTCGAAGCCGGCGATCCGCCACAGGTCCGGATCGCTCGCGTGCTCGAGCAGCATCGCGCGTTCCGCGTCGAACACCGTGCGCAGTTCCGGCGGCAGCAGCGCGATCGCGCGCTCGAGGATCAATCGATGCCCCCCGCCTCCCCACGCGCCGGCCTGGACCGGGCCCATCAATACGGCCAGCACCGCCATGGCCACGAGTCGTCGCGTCACGCACTCCTCCACGCGGCGGCGGCGTCGTCGAACACCTCCGCCTCGAACCTGCTGATCGTTGCGCCACGCGTCCACGCGTCGGGCGGGAGCCCTGCCTTCGCGCACGTCCGCGCCAGGAAGGCCTCGACGTTCCATCCGTATTCCACCGCCACCTGCGGCAGCAGCAACCCGCGGCGCCAGCCCTGCTGGGCGATGAGGCCGTCGCGCCCGACGACGATCTCGGCGGGGTCGCGCACCTCGGTGATGGGCCCGAGCACGGAGATCTCGATCACGCAGCGCGCCAGTTCAGCCGGCGACACCGCGCTGAATCGCGGGTCCCCGGTCGCCGCCGCCACGGCGCATTCCGGGACGACGGCGGCCAGCGGCTGGTCGCCGCCGGGCTGCCCGATGCAGCCCCGAAGGTCGCCGTCGAGGTGGAACGAGACGAACACGCCGGCCCGGCGCGCGAAGACGCCTTCCGGCGCGACGGGGCGCGGCGGGCGGCCGGCGAGGGCGTCGGCGACGGCGGCGCGGGCCTCGGCGAGCAGCCGTCCGCGATCATCTGGCGAGAGTGGTGTTCCCACGCCGTGCTCCTTCCCCGTCAGTCCGCGGCGCCGAAGGTGCCGAACACCGCCGCGCAGTACCCGACCACCGCGCTGGTGTCTCCAGAGACGGCACCGGAGTCCGCGTAACACAGCACGCGCGCGTCGGCGGCGCCGAGCGCCCGCGCCGCGCGCATCACCGACACGATCGGGCCGCCGCCGCAGGCGTGGCCGGGGTCTCTGGCGAGCGCCCGCTCGACGGCTTCAGGATCGAACCGATCGACAGCGTCCACGATCACGCGGTCGAGCAGGGCGGCCTGGCGCGAGTCGTGATAGTGCGAGAGGTCGCTGCTCGCCACGAGCAGGGCGCGCCGGCCGGCCATCGCGGACGCGAGGCCCTCGGCCAGGGCGGCTATCGTCGCGCGCGACTGGTGCCCCATGATGAGCGGCACGATCGGCACCCCGGGCAGGACCCGCTGCAGGAACGGCAGCTGCATCTCGAGCGAGTGCTCCCGGCTGTGCGCCGCGGGCAGTTCGCTGACCACCGGGCACGAGGCGATGATCGTGTCGGCGTCCTCGGCCGACACCTCGACGTCGCCGAGCGGCGTCACGAACGCGCCCCGCGCCATGATCGCGACGCCTTCGAAGCCGACGTGATGCGAGGGCCCGACCAGCACGATCACGTCGTATGCGCGGCCCTCCAACTGGCGGTACGCGTGCGCCGCCACCGGCCCCGAATACACCAGTCCGGCGTGCGGCGACACAAGCGCGGTGATGTCTCCGGTGATCGTCCCGGTGACGCGTCCGACGTACTGATCGATGACGGCGCCGAGCGTTGCCGGATGGCCTGGATACCAGGTTCCAGCGACGGCGGCAGCCCGGCGTGTTGGTTGCGGTGCCATGATCGTGAATGTTAGCATCGGCCATGCCCGCCGAGCGCGAGGACTTCCCGATTGCCCGCGTCGCGGCGCTCGCCCGCCTCCAGCTCTCTCCGGCCGAAGCGGACCTCTTCCGGGCGCAGCTTGCCCGGGTCATCGCGTTCGTGGACAAGGTCGCGGCACCGGCATCCGACGGCCCGACCCCCGGCGGAAGCGAGGATCGGGCGCCCGTCCTCGAGCGGCCCGACGCGGCCGTTCCGTCGCTCGAGGCGGAGGCGGCGCTCGCGAACGCCCCGGACGCTGCCGGCACCCCGCGGCTGGTCCGCGTGCCGAAGGTCATCGGATGAGCGAGTCCCCGGCCGGCTCCGCCGGCGCCCTGCGTCAGGCATTCCTCGAGGGCGCCACCACCGCCACTGCCATCTGCCGGGACGTGCTGGCGCGCATCGCGGCGCGGAACCCCGATCTCGGCGCGATGCTCGCCGTCGACGAGGCGGCCGTCCTTCGCAGGGCCGCAGCCCTCGACGGCCTGGCCGACCGCCGCCTCGCCGGGCCGCTCGCGGCCGTGCCCGTCGCCGTCAAGGACAACATCTGCACGGCCGGCCTCACGACGACGGCCGGCTCGAAGACGCTCGCGGGCTTCGTCCCGCCATACAGCGCGACAGTAGTGGAGCGCCTCGAGCGCGCCGGAGCGATCATCGTCGGCAAGACCAACTGCGACGAGTTCGCCATGGGCTCGTCGAGCGAGCATTCGGCGTTCGGCCCCGTGCGCAACCCCTGGGATCGCTCGCGGACGCCTGGCGGCTCGAGCGGGGGTTCGGCCGCCGCCGTCGCGGCGGGCTTCGTGCCGGTCGCCCTGGGGTCGGACACTGGAGGGTCGGTCCGCCAGCCGGCCGCGCTGTGCGGGTGCGTTGGCCTTCGCCCGACATACGGGCGCGTGTCGCGCCACGGGCTGATTGCCTTCGCCTCGTCGCTCGACCAGGTCGGGCCGCTGGCGCTGACCGTTCGCGACGCCGCCGCCGTGCTGCAGGCCATCGCCGGCCCGGATGCGCTCGATGCCACAACGTCGACGCTGCCGGTCCCCGACTGGGAGGCGGCCCTCGGGGGTGATGCGCGGGACTTCCGCATCGGGTTTCCGAAACACCTGCTGGAGCACGGAGTCGACGCCGAGGTGGCTCGCGCCGTCGAAACGGCAGTACAGGTGTTCGCAGATCGAGGAGCGGAGGTCCGCGACATCACGCTCGCGGATGCGGACCTGGCGGTGCCGGCCTATTACCTCATCGCGACGGCGGAGGCGAGCTCGAACCTCGCGCGCTACGACGGCGTACGCTACGGGCACCGCTCCGCGGACGCGGGTACGTTGCGGGAGATGTACGAGGCGTCGAGATCCGAGGGGTTCGGCGCCGAGGTCAAGCGGCGCATCATGCTCGGGACGTTTGTGCTGAGCGCGGGGTACTACGACCATTACTACGTGAAGGCGCAGGCGGCCCGAGCCCGGATTACCGCGGCGTTCATGTCGGCCCTCGCCGAGGTCGATCTCATCGCCCTGCCCACCAGCCCCACCCCGGCGTTCGCACTCGGCGAGCGCCTGCAGGATCCGGTCACGATGTATCTCTCGGATGTCTTCACCGTGGGTGCGTCGCTCGCCGGGCTTCCGGCGCTCTCGCTTCCCTGCGGCCTCGCCGGTGGGGGCCTGCCGGTTGGCCTGCAGCTCATCGGCCGGCCCTTCGACGAAACGTCGCTCCTCCGCGCGGCCGACGCCTACGAGCGGGAAACCGGCTTCGGGCAGCTGCGCGCGTCAGGCACGCGTCACGGCGGCCGGGCGTGAGAAGAACTTCACGAGGCCCCACACCACAAGGCCCGCGATAATCAGCGGCAGGACAGGCAGGAGGAGCCCCAGCAGGGCGACCAGGCCGAAGCCGACGACCGCGACCACGCCGAGCACCAGGAACAGCGGCAGGAGGAGCACGCCGAAGACGAGCTTCAGCAGCAGGCCGAGGGCCAGGAACGGAAGCGCCAGCAGCTTCAGCGCCAGGCGGAACGGCAGGAAGAGCAGCCAGAACACCAGCTTCAACAGGCCGCCCACGAGCCCGACGACCAGAAGGCCGAACAGGAGGAGCGTCCCCAGCGCCAGCAACTCGAGCATGATCCCCTCGCCTTCCCGCCGCTCAGGAGCGGCATCGGCTGCGCGCCGCCGGCCGGAGCCGGCGGTGCGCGCCGTCACAGGGATCTACGAGGAATGGCGCCGTTCAGGTTCCAGAGGGGCGGCGCCCCGGTCAGGAGGGGCGCTGCGAGTTGCCCAGCTGGTCGGTCGTGCCGCGCGGCGTCGAGGGCGGCAGATACGTTTCCGGCCGTCCCAGCGCCTCGTCGAGACTGCGGACCGTCAGCGACTTGGGACCGCTCGGGCGCAGCTTGAACACGTCGAGGCCGAGAGACGAACCAATCATCAGCACGAGAATCACGACGGCCCCGACACCCACGGCCTGGAGCGTCGCGACCAGCAGCGTGCCAGCCTCCGCGAGGGTCATGAGAGTTCCTCGGCCTTCGGCCCGGGCGCCGGCTCCTCGCCCAGCCCGTACTGGATGAAGCCGCGGCGGACTTCTTCCATCGCGACCCGTTCGGGCTTGTGCGCCGGCAGCGGCGCCTCCGGCGCGCCCGCCTCGGCGGGCGCGGGCGACAACCGGTTCAGCGCGCCGCGGCGCAGCTGCTTGGCTCGTTGTGCAGCCACTTCGACAAACAGGAAGCGGCTCTCATTGGGGTTGAGGGCGAACTTCTCGTCGGCCTGGGGCCGCTCGGGAACGGGCGTCTGGAGGTCGGTATCTTGGTCCACAACCTTTTACCGTATACCACGCCAGAGACGTGATGCAAGCAGGAAACACGGGGCGCGGCGTGAGCGCTTGCGAACGCTCGCGCCGTGCCCCGCCATCGTCGACTCGCGGCGGTGCGTCAGCCCTGCACCTGGACCTGGATCTGCTTCGGCTTGGCTTCCTCGCGCACCGGGAGCTTGATCGTCAGCACGCCGTTCTTGTAGTCCGCCGACACCTTCGTGGTGTCCACGGTGGCCGGCAGCGAGAAGCTGCGGCTGAACGAGCCATACGTCCGCTCGATGCGATGGCAGTGCTCTTCCTTGATCGAGCTGTCCATCTTCTTCTCACCGCGCAAGGTGAGCATGTTGTTCTCGACCGTGATGTCGATGTCTTCCTTGCTCATGTCGGGCAGCTCGGCCTTGATGACCAGCTCATGACTGCCGGAGTCGTAGATGTCCACCGGCGGCGCCCACGCCCCGCGGCGCATCACGTCGTCGTCGGCCGCACGGTAGACGTCACCAAGCAGCCGGTTCATCCGTTCCTGGGCCGCGCTCAGTTCACGGAAAGGATCCCATCGAACGATAGCCATGGTCGTACCTCCTCTTCGAATTCGCCTATCCAAGACAACGCGCCAGGCCTCCATGGCCGGGCACCCTGTTCGCTGTCCACATGAGACATGATAAGGAAAAACATGATGCTTGTCAAATAATATTATCTTAGTAATTAATACTAATATTTATGCGCAGGCCATCTGAACAGGCTAGCTGCCGTGCCCCATGTCCCTTGCCCCATGTCCCATGTCCCATGTCCCATGTCCCATGTCCCCACCCCCTAGCCCACAGCCCCCGAGTCTTGGTATCCTGTCCGGGCCCCCCGGCGCGGCGTTCAGGCCGCGTCCTGGAGACCCTTCTGCTGGTCCCGCCGTGTGTTCAACGCTCCCCTGTGTGACGAGGATGGTGAAACATGTCGCGATACAAGATTGCCTGGCTGCCTGGTGACGGCGTTGGCGTGGACGTGATGGACGCCACGCGGATCGTCCTGGATCGTCTGAAGCTCGACGCGGAGTACCTCCACGGCGACATCGGCTGGGAGTTCTGGTGCGCGGAGGGTGACGCGCTCCCGGCCAGGACCATCGAATTGCTGAAGCACGTGGACGCCGCACTCTTCGGCGCCATCACCTCGAAACCGGTGAAGGCGGCGGAGGCGGAACTGGTCCCGTCGCTGAAGGGCACCGGGCTGGTCTACCGCTCTCCCATCGTGCGCATGCGGCAGCTGTTCGACCTGTACATCTGCCTCCGCCCCTGCAAGGCCTACCCGGGCAATCCCCTCAACCTGACCGACGGTATCGACATCGTCGTCTTCCGCGAGAACACGGAGGACCTGTACGCCGGCGTCGAATTCAACCCGGTCCCCGACGCCCTGGCCGACACCTTGCGGCAGCTTTCGAAGCCGTTCGCGCACTTCGCCGGCCTGAAGGGCGACGAGTACGCGGTGTCGTGCAAGATCAACACGCGCAAGGGCTCGGAGCGCATCATCGACGCGGCCTTCGCCTTCGCGCGCACGCACGGCAGGAAGAAAGTGACGATCGTGCACAAGGCCAATGTCGTACGCGCGACCGACGGGATGTTCCTCGAGATCGCCCGCGACGTGGCCGCCCGCTACCCCGAGATCACGTTCGACGAGGCGAACGTCGACGCGATGACGATGTGGCTGCTGAAGAACCCGCTGAGCTACGACGTGCTCGTCGCGCCGAACCTGTACGGCGACATCGTCTCCGACCTCTGCGCCCAGATGGTCGGCGGACTCGGGTTCGCCTGCTCCGGCAATATCGGCAAGACGCTCGGCGTGTTCGAGCCGTCACACGGGTCTGCGCCCAAGTACACCGGCCAGTACAAGGTCAATCCCATCGCGACGATTCTGGCGGCCAAGATGATGCTCGACTGGCTCGGCGAGAAGGAGCTGGGTGCGCGCGTCGAACGCGCCACGGCGGCCGTGATCGAGCAGGGCCAGGTCCGCACGTACGACATGGGCGGCAGCCATACGTCGCTGGAGATGGCGGAAGCCATCGCGAGGGAGCTCTAGGGCGGAGTTCGAACGCCGGACGAAGACGTCCGGCCCCCGATCAGATGGACCGCTGACACATGGCGACAATCACCATTCATGAAGTCGGGCTTCGCGACGGCCTGCAGATCGAGGAGCAGGCCGTCCCGACCGACCGCAAGCTCGACTGGATCGCCCGCCTCGCCGGCGCGGGCCTCCGGATGATCCAGGTGGGGTCGTTCGTCAATCCCCAGAAGGTCCCCCAGATGGCGGACACCGACGAGTTGTTCCGCCGCCTCACGGCGGCGGGACGCCTCCCGGGCGTCGTCTACTCGGGCCTGGTCCTGAACGAGCGCGGCCTCGAACGAGGTCTCGCCTGCGGCGTCGACTATTTCTGCATGGGCGTCTCGGCCAGCGAGACGCACAGCCGGAAGAACACCGGGATGAGCATTGCCGAGGCCGCCGGCCGCATCATTGCGATGGGCCAGGCCGTGGCCTCCGCCGGCAAGCCCGTGCAGGTGTCGGTTCAGTCCGCCTTCGGATGCGGCTTCGAGGGTGCCGTCCCGCCGGAACGGGTGCTGAATCTCGTGCGGCGCTTCCTGGACGCGGGGCTGACCGCCGTCAGCCTCGCGGACACGGCTGGTCATGCGAATCCGGCGCAGGTTGACGCGCTCTTCGGCGCGGTCCGGGCGCTGGATGACCGGCTGACGATGACCTGCCATTTCCACGACACGTACGGGATGGGGCTGGCGAATGCGTATGCGGCGTTCCGCGCCGGCGTCACGTGCTTCGAGTCGGCGTTCGGCGGCCTCGGCGGCTGCCCCTTCACGGCGGTCGCGGCTGGCAATGTGTGCACGGAGGACCTTGCGCACCTGCTGGACCGCGTGGGCGCGCACACCGCCGTCGACATCGCGGCCGTCGCCGGCGTGACGACGGAGGCGGCGGCGTTCTTCGGCCGCGCGCTTCCCGGCGTCATCCACCGGACCGGCCCCATTCCCTATCCCGCGGCGTGACGCGGCCGAGGTGCGAACCGTGAAACTGCTCGACGGCGTGCGGGTGCTCGACCTGACCAACGTGCTGGCCGGCCCATTTGCCACCATGCACCTGGCCCTGGCGGGCGCCGATGTCATCAAGATCGAGAACCCCGCGGGCGGCGATCTCGCGCGGAAGCTCGGGAACGTGCCGGCGCTCAACCAGGAGCTGATGGGCACGAGCTTCCTTGCGCAGAACGCCAACAAGCGCTCGCTCACTCTGAACCTGAAGTTCGACGAGGGCCGGGAGATCTTCCGCCGCCTCGCGGCCGGGGCCGACGTCGTCGTCGAGAACTTCAGGCCCGGCGTGATGACGCGCCTCGGCGTGGGCTACGAGGCGCTTCGCGAGCTGAACGCCCGCCTGGTCTACTGCGCGATTTCCGGATTCGGCCAGACGGGGCCCGACGCGAACAAGCCCGCGTACGACCAGATCATCCAGGGGCTCAGCGGCGTCATGGACGTGAATGGCGACGAGCGCCTGCACCCGCTCCGCTGCGGGTTCCCGGTGTGCGACACGGTGGGCGGCCTCAACGCGGCCTTCGCCATCATGGGCGCGCTCTACCACCGCGAACGCACCGGCGAGGGCCAGTTCATCGACGTCGCGATGCTCGACTCGATCATGCCCCTGATGGGCTGGGTGGCCGCGAACCTCCTCATCGGCGGGGTGCCGCCGGTGCCGATGGGCAACGACAACTTCACGGCGGCGCCTTCGGGCGTGTTCATCACGCAGGACGGCCACATCAACATCGCGGCCAACCAGCAGGAGCAGTGGGAATCGGTCTGCGACGTCCTGGGCGTGCCCGAGCTGAAGACCGACCCCCGCTTCGAGAAGCGCGATGTGCGAAAGGCCAACCGGAAGCAGCTGACGCCGCTGCTGGAGGCGAAGCTCGCCGAGCACCCGACGGCCCACTGGGTGGAGGTGCTCAACGGGAAGGGCGTCCCGTCGGGCGAGATCCTGGACCTCGGCGCCGCGCTGTCCCAGCCCCAGCTCGCACACCGTGGTACGATCCAGGCCGTGCCGGAACCGGGCATCGGCGAACTGCGGCTGTTCAATCTCACCGCGAAGTTCGAGAAGACGCCGGCATCCATCGACGCGCCCCCGCCGCGCCTCTCCGCGCACACCGACGCGATACTCGGCGGCCTCGGCTACACGGCCGAGGCCATCGCCTCGCTCCGCCAGAAGGGAGTCGTCTGAGACATGGGCATGACCGTCGCACAGAAGATCCTCGCGCGGGCCTCGGGCCTCGCCGCCGTCAACGTCGGCGACGTCGTCGAGCCGGCGGTCGACATGGCGATGTCGCACGAGAACACCGCGCTCGTCATCAATCAGTTCCTGGAGGTGTTCAAGGGCACGGGCCTCGAGCCGCGCGTCTGGGACCCGTCGAAGATCGCCGTGATCTTCGACCACCGCGTCCCGGCGGAATCGGC
>Ga0316617_100000424_pt1 | contig 11053 bp, 9 predicted proteins | sample OWC_Aug_M1_C1_D2_FD_207801 | JGI IMG/M metagenome (GOLD analysis project Ga0316617, IMG submission 207801) | Wetland soil microbial communities from Old Woman Creek delta, Ohio, United States - OWC_Aug_M1_C1_D2_B | ecosystem: Environmental > Terrestrial > Soil > Wetlands | place: USA: Ohio... | reverse complement strand
TATCCGATGCCAGATCCAAAGCGAGTAGTTCAAATCGCAGAAATGCTCACAGAAAAACAACTCATCGGCATCGGCATCAATAAAGAAAAGATGAGTCCTACTGACATCATCAATGCAAAAACACACCATCACAAAATATTCAAGGTCCCTGTAGTCGAGCCACTTTCAGAAGGTGTAAGGGATCTAGTGGACGCCCTGGAGGTACTATCCAATGACAAAAAATAGTCTTGTCTGTCTTTCATCCATCGCACTCTCAGACACCACCATTGAGGGGAAAACCGCATGGGCTGAGATTATTGTTACACAAACCGATGGGTACATCAGCCATTTTAAAATAATGAGTACCTATGAAGATGACCTTGAAGCATCTCATCTCCCCTTCCTTCGGTTAGCTTTTTGCATGCCGTTACTCAACTATGGTCTTTTCACAAAAAAATTTCTCTTACAATTTCCCGTGTCAAAATCAGATTTCTCGCTGCTTCATGATCTGAATGTCGTCTTCAGCCGTGATATCTTCGTAAACAAAATAGCAAACGGAACCAACCCATACATCCTCCCTGAGTTTTTCCCGAATCCAAAAAAGATAACAAAAAAAGACGGCGACCCACAGGCAATGATACAACCAACACAAATCACAGATGATCCATCGATGAATATGAACATGGACCCGATGAAATCAGGCGTCCTATCCAGTGGAGGAAAAGACAGCCTCCTCACCTATGGGTTACTCAAAGAACTCGGTTCCACTGTCTATCCCCTGTATATGAACGAGAGCGGCGGCCATTGGCGAACCGCGATGACCGCCTATAACTATCATAAGACAACAGATCCGCATACCAGACGGGTATGGACAAACGTCGACCGGTTCTACTCCTTCATGCTTGATCATCTCCGATTCATCCGACCAGATCATCGGAAAATCTGGCATGACACCTACCCGATCCGACTCTGTATCTTCCCTTTCTACGTGTTCAGCCTTCTTCCGATATTCATTAAAGAACATATCGGGAATCTTCTGCTTGGCAGCGAGTTTGATGATCTCCGTTACGAAATCACATACAAAGGTATTCACCATTATTTCGGAGTGTATGACCAGCATCAGGACTATGACGTCCGGATGAACCAATGGTATGAACAACGGATCCCTGGGTTGTATCAATGGTCTGCCCTGCGGAACATCTCCGGGTTAGTCGACCAAAACATCCTGGTACGTCGCTACCCTCATCTAGCAAAAGTGCAACGATCCTGCCATTCCTGTCATATCACGCACAATGTGGTGTATCCCTGTGGCATCTGTTCGAAATGCATAGGGATCCTCCTATACCTTCTGGCAAATAATCTTGATCCAACTATAATGAAATACCAACAGAAAGACATCGAACATTTTTATGCAACCGTTGGAGCATCATCCCTGAAACTTGATAAAGATGAGAAAAACCAATCATTCTTCTTACTCAAACAGAGAGGCACTGTTCCCAAAGTACAATGTATCGACCATGTACAGAAGCTCCATCTCCTTCCAACAACCTGCGACCCAGCCCTTTACCCAAAACAATTCCGAAACGGACTTCTCCAGATCCTTGAAGAGTACACCACAGGATATTGTACCCTAAAAAATGGAGAATGGATCACAACAACAAAATGGCAAGAACAACCCACTACCCTAGTCTCTTAATCATCCGATACGCATCCCGAGACCCCTGATGAGTAAAATGATAATATTTTTTCAACAACATGACTTGATGATACCCTGCATGTTCATAGAGTGCAATCGCAGCAGCATTGGTGATGGCAACCTCTAACCGTATCGTACGTATCCCATCTTTTCTGAGATGGTCTTCCACAGCAGATAACAACCGCAGCCCAATACCCATCTTCCGAAACACTGGATCGACGTTGATAGTCTCAATACCCGCAACCGTGGTGCCTCTCCTAAAAAGGACGATTACAAATCCTCGTATTTCACTATCCGATGTTTCCACCAGAACCATACTGTGTGCTTTGGTCAGAAGATAGCGAAGCTGCCGTCTTGAATACGCGTGTTCTCGCTGAAAACAAAGACGTTCAAGTTCCACGATTCGTTCAAAATCATACAACGTTGCAGTACGAATGCAAGGTGACTGAGGCATAAAGGAGAAGTACACCTTATAGTTCAAATAGTTTTTTTCCCTCCAGCACCCCCAGAGATTTTTTATATCCAAAACCATGTATCCTCTTTGACAATACAGGAAGAAAAGCCATGACACCGGAGAAGAAAAAAGCGGAATTAAAGATTTCTGGGATGACCTGCTCAATGTGTTCTACGACTATCGAAAAATCCCTAGCAAGCCTCCCTGGTGTACAGAAGGCGCAAGTCAACCTCGGCAACGAGATAGCATTGGTCGAATACGACCCGACACAACTGAAGTTGCCTGATTTGGAAAAAGCGGTGACCGATGTAGGATATGGAATCATTAATGAAAAAGCGATTCTCCGGATTGGTGGCATGACCTGTGTCCTGTGTGAGAAGACCATCACTGAGGCACTATCACAGCTTGATGGCGTGGTGAGTGTGTCTGTGAATCTCTCCACTGAAAAAGCCACCGTGACCTATAACCCACGGATGATCCGTCTCGCTGATTTGAAACAAGCGGTGGAGAATGCAGGCTATCATTATCTCGGTCTTGAAGACGAGGAGGATCTCGCAATAAAAGCCCGTGAAAAAGACCTACGGGAGAAACGTCTCCGGATCTATATCGGATTCCTCGTAGGGATCCCCTTGATGATCTTGATGTACGTTCATCCATTTCTTTCTATGGAGCATGTCTCGTATCTTTCCTTGGTTCTTTCTACACCTACGTTTCTTTATATCAGCTATCCAATCTTCCGAGCCGCGTATCATGCACTCCGGAACAAGTCATTAACCATGGATGTGATGTATTCCATGGGCATCGGGGTCGCATTCGTCGCAAGTGTCCTTGGAACCTTTGAAGTGGTACTCACTCATGAGTTTCTCTTCTATGAGACCGCGGTGCTGCTTGCTACGTTTCTGATGCTCGGGCGATACCTCGAGGCAAAAGCAAAAGGCAAGACATCGGATGCTATCAAAAAGCTCGCAGGATTACAAGTGAAACACGCCCTCGTCATTCGAGATGGAGCTGAACAGGAGGTTCCCATTGAAGATGTGATACTCGATGATGTGGTGCTCATCAAACCCGGGGAGAAAATCCCTGTAGACGGCGTCGTCATCCAGGGAGAAAGCTACATTGATGAATCCATGGTGACCGGAGAACCTCTCCCTGTGATGAAGAACCAAGGGAGCACGGTTATAGGAGGAACACTGAATACAAATAGCATTTTACAGATAAAAACAACAAAGATTGGCAAAGACACCTTACTTGCCCAAATCATCCGTCTCGTGGAAGAGGCACAAGGATCACGCCCACCGGTACAACGCATCGCTGATACCGCCGTGACCTATTTTATTCCTGTTGTCTTGACCATCGCTCTTCTCTCCTTCTTCATCTGGTATTTCATTATAGGGAGTACCCTTCTCTTTAGCTTAACAGCATTGATCTCCATCTTAGTCATCGCCTGCCCCTGCGCACTTGGACTAGCCACACCCACCGCAGTAACCGTCGGAATAGGCCGTGGCGCCGAATTAGGGATTCTTATCAAAAACGGGGAAGCCTTAGAACTCTCAGAGAAAATCACCACCATCCTCTTCGATAAAACAGGAACCTTGACCAAAGGAAAACCAGAGGTGACCGATATCATTGGAATCGATATACCGGACAACATGCTTCTGGAAAAAGCCGCTCGAGTAGAGAAAAACTCCCTTCATCCTCTCGCTGTAGCAATCGTCAAGAGAGCGACCCAACAAGGTCTTTCCCTTCAGGATGTCCGAGACTTTGACACCTTCGCAGGCAAAGGAGTCCAAGCAACGGTAGACGAAACTATTGTGCTCATTGGCAATCGATACCTCTTCAAGGAAAAAAACATCTCTGTACCATTAGAAACAGAGGAAATGCTCCGTGCATTAGAAACCAAAGGAAAATCGGTGATGCTCATCGCTTTTGACTCTCGATTCGCTGGTCTCATCGCGCTTGCTGATGTGGTTAAAGAAACAACTCCATCAGCGATGAAACAATTCAAGGATTTTGGAGTACAACTCGTGATGATCACCGGTGACAACACTCGAACCGCGGAAGCGATTGCTCAACAAATCGGCATCGATAGAGTACGTGCCGAGGTGTTACCTCAAGATAAAGCACATGAGGTACAGAAACTCCAGGAAACCGGGGAGACGGTCGCGTTCGTCGGCGATGGGATAAACGATGCACCAGCGCTTGCCCAAGCCAATGTCGGAATCGCGATTGGGAGCGGAACCGATATCGCAATTGAAAGTGGAGATATCGTGTTGGTAAAAGGTGATCTCCTCGACGGTGTCGCAGCTATCCAGTTAAGCCGAAAAGTCATGTCACGCATCAAACAAAACCTTTTCTGGGCATTTGCCTACAACACCGCTCTTATCCCCGTCGCGGCTGGAGTACTATCTCCCATCGGGATTATGTTCCGACCAGAGTTTGCAGGCCTTGCGATGGCGCTTAGTTCTGTCACTGTTGTTTCCCTTTCATTGATGTTAAAAAACTATGTGCCGCCAGCACAGGAGGTGAAACCTCATGGCGATTGACCCGATTTGTAAAATGACCGTCGATGAGAAAACAGCGAAATTCACCAGTGTCTACAAAGGGAAGACCTATTATTTCTGCGCACCAGGTTGTAAACAGACATTTGACAAAGATCCGGAAAAATATGTTTCAATAAGTGGCAGATAAAAAAAAGTGAGATGAGTAAATGATTTATTGTTCTGAGACAGCTTCTTTCACTATCGCGCGTTTCCTTATCAAAGCATTCTGAATCTCTACAGCAATATCCTTAGTATCGACACTGACCCAATGAATCCCATCATGCTCGAAAAGCTCCTGTAATGGGAATCGACCATCCCATGGTTCCCATGCCTTCTGAAGCGTCATCCCACTAATCGTCCGTATGTTGGTTGCACCAACCTTGCCTATCGCATCAGCAAACTGCAGCAAACGGTGCTGTGGTATCGCAACGCCGACCGTCTGTAAGAAAGAACTCAAAGGTCGGACTTTTTGTGGAAGATCCATGATATCAGACACTGGTTTTACCCGAATAACCCGATACAAAGGTGATGGTTCACAGTCAGGGTTGCTTTCATCATAAACCACCAACCATTGTTTCTCCTTGGAAGCAAAGATCTTCACCGGCTCCCCCATAGTCTCCTTTGTGAAATACTGATAATACCCATCAAGCACCTGCATCTTCCCAGAGTTCGTCCCCTTTGGAATCGCACGGGTTGTTCGTTCCATTTCCTTTGCAAGCAACCCAGCGAACTCTTTTGGTGACACACTACCTCCGGTCTCTACATAGATTTCTTGCGGAGAGAAGCACCCTTGTTGATCCCAGGCGCAGACATCAAGAGAGGCTAACTCTGCGATTTCTGAAGCATGTCTGCTGAGAAATTCACGAGCGATTACGATGAAACTGAACTTATGCCAATGACCAGCAAGTGGAATGTGATATTTCTCCGCAAGAGGGGTAAGACTCCTTCGTGCTTGTTCCCCCCCGGTCGCGCGGATGAGATTCGAATGAGAAAACAGATACTCTTGTACGTGGGTATCTTGGCTGCTGAACGGCAGAACCGCGATAGAATGAGCGAGCAACGGGTCGACCTCTTCGATTGATTTCGCATAAAGAGCCCCAAAGACAGGTTCTTCGGTCGGTACTTTTACCCAGGTCGCAGCATCGACCAATTTATCCATCACTATCTCAAAGGCAGCAAGCCCAAGGATATTACCTGCACAGATGTGACCGATGACCTCAGGCTCATAATTCGAATGGGTTACATGTGGTTTTCCATACGCTTTCACCAAGCCGTCTCCACATGGAGCAAACTCCCGAAAATTCTGTGGTTGAAGCTTCCCTGCCAAAGGGAGATTGTCTTTTTTGATGATGTCGAAAAAATAGTCAAACCCCCAGGTTTCGATCATCTCAACAGAAAACCCCGTCACTACTGGAAGGACTTCTCTAGCAAGCTTCCGGCCTTGATAGGTAGGATCCCTCCACGATTTATTGACCTGGTCGATTACCTCAAGTACTGCGGGGATATCGTGAGTCCTAAGATACTCTTTTCGAGCAGTTTTTATTCGTTCAATGATCTTTTCTAAGGCTTCAATGGTGAATATTGGTTTACGAAGAGTGATTTCCTTTCCGACATCCTCGGAGATTATCTGTAAATCTTTTTCAAATCGTAAGGCAGGATCCCAGTAAAAACAATCAATGATATGACCCATAGTGAACCCTTGGTTAGAACACAACGGGAATGGTGCTTGCAGTGTTTACTAATTCTTGAGCAGCCTTAGCCTGATCTAGAATCACCCGAGAGTCACCATCCACCGTGAACATCCCTCGGATTAATCCTCTGATAGGATCAAGCTCTTTTCTGATGACCTTCTTCCAGTTCGAATACGGGCCTTTAAAGACGAATTTCGCTTCTTTCTCTCCTTTTACCAAGTATGCATCCCTGCATTTCCCATGCCAGAGGTCGATGTAGAACACGGTTTCTTTTTTTAGGTCTTCATCAGGGGTGATCACAAACAGGAAGTCTCCTTCCCAATCCTTTGCAACCTCCTGATAGGTTTTGTTCTTGTTCAACTCTTCTTTGAAGGTTTTTATCCATTCATCCGACGGGAAGCGCAGTATGTTCATCACCATCCTGTTTCATCAACTCTGCCATGACCGCGGCACATCCACGTCCCTCAAATCCTGGCATCCGTGTGACTTCGATATCAAGCACAGGTCCTTCCCGCTGGCATTTCGGGCAATGCTTCAGGATTTTCACTCGATCCCCGGTGATGATAAATCCAGGGTAGCTCTCAGGTAACGGATCAAGGAACGCGAACCGTCCCACCTGCTCATAATCAAGCTGGTTGAGATCCTCGTCAAGGACTAACGGGACCACGACTGGTGGTATATGTTTATAATGACCCTCGCAACTGAGAAACACAGAGCTGCACTCGGACATCGCGTACACATCATGGTATCGCTCTTGAGGTATCCCAAGCAACTCGGTTATCTTCTGCCGAAATGATTCTTCAGGGAGACGTTTGTTCTCATCCGCCTTCCATCCGCCACCAGTGAGAATCTGACTGGTTGGTAAACGAACTGATTTTCCTTCTTTTTTCATCCGCTCCAATATACGATCAAGCCAGAACGGGGGGCCTGCAAGGTTGACCCGTTTCCCGGTTTTTTCAATCTGTTCTAGGAGGTGGATGACTTTAAGGTCGGAGTTTCGTTGCACCAAGGGACTGATGGTTGAGAGTGCTTTTGCTTTGATTTTTTCTGATAACCCTATGGTTTCATCTCGCTGCATCCGGAGAAACTGTGTGGTGATCTTCATATCCAACGCCACATGGATGTTCGCTGGGTCATACAAATCATAGGCGATTCCAAAGAGACTGGCGATGGTAAGGTTCGTCTGTCGTGGATCAGGGATTAAGAGGATGACTTGGTCTGTTGGGTTATAATCCATCAGCTCGATGACGGATTTCATCGCACTGTATTTCACGCGGTTCCATGAGCGGGTGTCACGGGGGATGAAGCTGAAACGCCCACTGGTTCCACTGGTGAACATAATGCTAGTGCCTTTTTTGTTGAACTCCTCGATGATTTCATCATGAGAGGGGTTCTCTGTTTTGAATATCGGTCTGGGAAGAGAACCTGAAAAAATGGTTTTCAACCAATTCAAAAAACCTTTTCCGTCAGGGTAATCTTTGAAAAAGGCATCGGGGAGGAGGGGGATTTTGTGGACATCCTTTTTTGAGGTGATTGTCTCAGGGGTCACGCCATTGGCTTCGCAGACGCGATGGTATAAGAAGTTGTTCTCGTAATGATGTTTGAAGGTGTGACGAAGCGCAGGAAGCATATACTCTTGTGCCTTTTTGTACTCCAAAAAGAATGTTTTTGGAGCATGTAACGCGGTATCGACTGGCGTCCATTGACCGGATGGCGGTATAAATTTTTGTAGGCATTCAATTCCATTTGTTGAACCAGTGATAGCTACCATCTATTCCATTTTCTCCTAATATTCCGTTGGAACACCCTTGACACAGTTGTTATAGGTATCAATTGGTTTTGTTATCGTCAATGCCTTCATTTTATTTCCTGTCATTTTCACCCGGTTTTTAAGCAGCGCCATCGCAGAGCTCATCTGACCATTGTTGATTTGGATGAATGTTGTGTAATCCCCCGTGACGATGAAATCAGCTTGTTTTTGTTTTAATGATTCATCGGTACCGGTGATTAGCTCATCCAGGTTTCCTTCTGTGAATTTTATGTAATAATAAATTGTTTTGTTGTCTGGTGGGATGTTCTGAATCACATTAAGTAATGTTGCATTCATGTTCTTCAAATCTTTTGCCTTATCCAGCTCTGTTAAAACTTTTTTCTTTGCTTGTTCAGCCCATTCTTGTGAAAGAAATTTTACCATGTGTCTTCACCTCCGAAGAGCGTTTCGATTAACTCCTCGAAATGCTCAAGTTCCTCCTTTGATAACCCGGGGAGGAGCGGGTAGATGATATGTTCTTTCCGATGAAGTCCTTTGCTGCAGATGAACTCCAAGGGAGTGACTCCTTTGATCGCGAACTGTTGTCTCCAGGATTCCACAATTGCTTTGTTGACGCGATGACGAGCATCAGGGTCTGTGTGGTCATAATAATAATCATATTCTAAGTGGCAGAGTTTCCCCCGTTCTAAATAACTGAGGAATCCGAATGCTCCTTCGATGCCATATTGTTTCGCTGGTTGTTCCAATGCATCTACCACTTTCAAGATGGTTTTCTTGTCTCCTGGCATGTAGCCGCCACGGTACATCCACATGTGTTTGCGTTCCATGCGACAGGGCAGGATACGATAGTTATGGAGCCATATGGGGTCTGTCATCTCTGGTTTGGAGTAGAGTTTTTCGAAGAAATCCTGTAGGTCCTTGTCCATATCTTTGACGAGCTCTTTTGGTGAGCTGGCTAAACCTTTTTCGAAATGTTTGCGCATCGGACCAGCGAAGACTGTTTTTAACGGGTCTTCCTCTTCTCCTATCATCTTCAGCAGACTGCTGTCTTTCATGGAGGAGAGTTTTGAGGAGCCTAAGATGAGGCTTTTGATCATCTCTTTGCCGAAGGAAACCGGTGCGAGGTCCTCGACGATTTTCTTGGAATACGAGTCGCAGATAACGTCGACGATATAATTAAGATTAAGGTATTTTTCTGCGATGTAGTTGAAGTCTTCTGCTATCTCATGGGTCGGGGAAATGAACTCTGTGAGGTATTTGCGGGAGAGGACTGCAAGAGAGACACCGATGTTTCGTCGTGCGAGTTCATGGGCGAAATCCAGTGCATCAGGAAGGTTGTTGAAGGGGATGAAGATTGCTTCTTCATCGGGGAGGATCTGATGGAGCTTCAAGGTCAGTTTCGTGACGATTACTGAGGGGATTAAGGACAGACTTAAGAGCCCTTGTTCTGCTGCGTAGGGGTTTGGGATATCTTTGTCACTGAGATGTTGAATCGTCCCTGTGGAATCGATGTATTCAGCGTCGATGAAATTATCGGTCCCCCATCCGTAGGTGTTGCTCCAGGTGGTCACGATTCCAAGGTTCTGGGCATTTGCGATGACGCAGGATTCTGCCTCTGCGACATTAGCGCGTAATTTGTGAACATGTGCTGCTTTTTGGAGTTCAAAGGAGGTCACACCTGGTCCGATGGTCGCGGTGATGGACTCAGGGTCAACCTCGAGGTCTTTCATACGCCACATGTCAATGATGATGCCTTGTTCAATGGTTGCTGGTTCTGCAAGAAGGGTTTGCAAGGCGACCCCGAAGAATGTCCCGTTTCCTCGTGGGAGGTAGGGGATTTTATGGGTGTTTGCGAGGTTGACGATGGCAACGATCTCCTGGGTTGTCTTTGGCATGACGATATAATATTTTCCTTTTGATTTTTGTTTGATGATGGATCGTTGATAGCTGGCGATGATAACCGGGTCATTTGTCGCGTACTCATCACCGACAATCGCACGAAGACCTTTGACGATGTCATCTTCTGGTGTTGGTTTTAAAGCCTGGGGTGGTAGTGTATTGAGGTACTCCTGTAATGCTTGTTGTGCTTGGGTTGGTCGTCGTTGCGTCACGAAATAGCATTGCCGGTCGCATATCCCGCACATGTTACAAGAATTAACAATATCACGAAGCGCCTCGGTTGGTTCGACTTCTTTTTCAGCAAACGCTCGTGCCAGCTCCATTCGTCCCTCTGGCCAGTACGCAACAAATCCATGTTTCTTCCCGGCAGAGCAGACGTTTGTACCAAGAAAATCAATTTTACATAATCCGCAATGTGGTTCTCTTCTTGTTGTCTCTAAGACCTCTGATAACTTCATAGTATTCCCCTTAAGTTCTTTCGAAATGTAAGCTTGAAGACGTCCTCCCTCTTAAAGGTTTGCCATATATTTTCATGGGAATCGATTGATTTTTCCAAATAATTCTTTTAGCTTATACAAATGTAATAGAATAGTTTTTCTTATTGTTATAGAAAATTTATTCAACATGTTAGAATATCGCCTCCACTGAACGTAAAAAAAAACAGAGATGAAAACCATGAAGAAACTATTACCTCTCGCGATACTATTACTCTTTCTTGGAAGTGTTTTATCAGGATGCACCCAACAGCAACAACAGGAGGAAAATCCTCCAGTGACGACCTTGGAAGATGTTGCTAAAGATGTCGTTGTCATGCTCATGGAAGAGAACCTTACTGGTGTCTATAGTCTTTTTAACACCTCGATTACAACACAGCTTTCTTTGGATGGATTTGTGAACATCTGGGAAGAGCAGATCGTGGCTCCCTACGGGAATATAACGAAAATTGTACGCACACGATTAGTGAATGGATCTGACTCATCGGTGGTATATGTCACCTGTAATTTCTCAAAGACACAGGTCCTT
>Ga0316617_100000423_pt1 | contig 11055 bp, 9 predicted proteins | sample OWC_Aug_M1_C1_D2_FD_207801 | JGI IMG/M metagenome (GOLD analysis project Ga0316617, IMG submission 207801) | Wetland soil microbial communities from Old Woman Creek delta, Ohio, United States - OWC_Aug_M1_C1_D2_B | ecosystem: Environmental > Terrestrial > Soil > Wetlands | place: USA: Ohio... | reverse complement strand
GACCCTGACCTTTATTTTGATTACCTTGTCGACGTCTGCGGTGTGGACTTCCTTGGGAAAAAAGAGAAGCGGTTCGAAATCGTCTATCAGCTCTATTCGATAAAGCACCGTCGCGCGCTGCGTTTAAAGGCAGAGGTGTCTGAGCAAGATCCAACGATCGATTCTGTGACTTCTGTGTGGGTCGGCGCAAACTGGCATGAACGGGAGACCTTTGATCTCTTTGGTATCAAGTTCAAAGGCCATCCTGACCTCAGGAGAATACTCATGCCTGAGGATTGGGAAGGTCATCCGTTAAGAAAGGACTATCCCCTCCAGGGGCCTGCAAAGGAATGGAGCGGGTTCGAAGACGTCCTCGAAAGGTCAAGGCGGTTTAAAGATTATGAGTGGCAAGGCTAACAAAACTAAAAGTGAATAAGAAAAAATGGAAGATATAGAGAAAGCATTCGAGACAAGAGAGCTGTCAATAAGCCTGGGGCCGCAGCACCCAGCAACCCATGGTGTTCTGAGGCTCGTGCTGAACCTCCAGGGCGAGAACGTCATGAAATGTACGCCCTACGTGGGGTATCTCCACAGGGGTATTGAGAAGCTGGGAGAAAACAGGACATACTTCTCTGCGCTTCCCCTGAGTGACCGGCTTGATTACATATCCTCGATGAACAACAATGTTGGATATGTAAACGCGGTCGAAAAGCTCTTCGGCATCGAGGCCCCGGAAAGGGCGAAGTTCATCAGGACGATGGTTGCTGAGATGGGAAGGATCTCGAGCCATATCATCTGGCTCGGGACGCATGTGCTCGACATAGGCGCGACCACCCCATTCCTCTATGCCTTCAGGGAAAGAGAAATAATCATGGACCTGTTCGAGATGCTTTGCGGGGCGAGGCTCACAGTAAGCTATCCAAGGGTCGGCGGCGTGCGCAATGATATATCCCAGGAGTTTCTCGATAAGTTATATGAATTTGTGCTGGACTTCCCCTCGAAGATGGACGACTATGAGACCCTGGTCACCGAAAACAGGGTGTGGAAGGCCAGGACTGTAGGAATAGGCGTGATTTCTGCTGAAGAGGCGGTAAACTGGGGCCTTACCGGCGGCATGCTGAGAGGGTCGGGGGTTGATTACGACGTCAGGAAGTATGCCCCGTATGATGCATATGATAAAGTCGAGTTCGATATTCCGATAGGCAAAACAGGTGACTGCTATGACAGGTACATTGTCAGGATGCAAGAGATGAGGCAGGCCAACAGGATCATCAAGCAGTGCATTGAAAAACTTCCTGCCGGGGCAGTCATGGCTGATGAGCCGAAGTTTACTCTTCCGCCGAAAGACCTTGTGCTGAAGGACATGGAGCATCTTATCCACCAGTTCATACTGATCACAAAAGGGCCGACTGTACCTGAAGGGGAGATATATATGGGCACTGAGGTGCCTAAGGGAGAACTCGGGTTCTATATTGTGAGCGACGGCACCGGCAGGCCTTACCGGATGCGTGTCAGGGCCCCATCTTATGTTCATGCCTCTGTACTCCCGAGGCTGTGCGAAGGCGGGATGATAGCGGATGTTATAACGAACATCGGTACGATAGATATCGTGCTCGGTGAATGTGACCGGTAAAAAACAGGTTTATCAAGGACAAAAGAGAAAATATGTTTAGTGAAGCAGCGATAAAAGAACTCGAAGCCATAAGGGACAAGTACCCGTCGGCCAGGGGCGCTCTCCTGCCGGCCATCTACATCGCACAGAGGGAATTCGGCTATCTGAGCCCCGAGGCTTATGAGGCTGTCTCCGCAGCCCTGGGTGTTCCTAAGGCCACTGTCAGAGGTGTTGCCACATTCTATGCTATGTACAAGCATAAGCCGATGGGAAGGCATGTTGTGCAGCTTTGCACGAACGTCTCCTGCATGATACTCGGGGCCGAGAAGCTTGTAGATTATCTGAAGACAAAGTACGGTCTCGAACCCGGTGGAATGACCTCTGACGGAAGGTTTTCGCTTGTGATTATGGAATGCATAGGCGCCTGCGGCACTGCGCCGGCAATGCTTGTGAATGATGATTTCTACGAAAATCTCACTGAAAAATACATAGAAGAGATACTGGAGAAATACGCATAAAGGCCCTATGGAAAAAGTATTACTAAAAAATATAGACAACCCTAAGTCTACAGACATAAACGAATATATGAAGGCCGGAGGCTACAGCAGCCTTCCGAAGGCGCTGGGGATGCAGCCGAAGGAGATCGTCGAAGAGGTCAAGAGGGCCGGACTGCGAGGCCGCGGCGGAGCAGGTTTTCCTGTTGCGATGAAATGGACCTTTGCGTCCGCAGATCCGAAATTCCCCAAATACCTGCTCTGCAATGCAGACGAGGGAGAGCCGGGGACGTTCAAAGACAGACCTATACTGGAGAAGAACCCCCATCTTTTGATAGAGGGGATGGCAATTTCAGGGCACGCGCTGAAAGCTGAGTATGGCTTTATCTATCTCAGGGGCGAATATCCTGAGGCAAAGCATATTCTGGACCGGGCCATCTCCCAGGCCTATGAAAAAGGTCTGCTCGGCGACAATATCGCAGGCAAGGGAGTTAAGTTCCATCTTGCCGTGCACCAGGGCGCCGGCGCCTATATATGTGGAGAGGAGACAGCTCTGATAGAGTCTCTTGAGGGAGACAAGGGCCAGCCGAGGATCAAACCTCCGTTCCCCGTCAACGTCGGTGTATGGTCAAAACCCACCGTAGTCAACAATGTCGAGACCTTGTCGAACCTTCCCTACATTATCAATGTCGGCGGAGAGGCATATGCCAAAATCGGCACGCCGGACTGTCCCGGCCCCAAGCTCTACTGCATCAGCGGCCATGTGGAGAAGCCGGGTGTCTATGAATTGCCGATGGGTACGATTCTCCGCGACCTCATCTATACCCATGGCGGTGGGATCAGGGGCGGGAAGAACCTGAAGGCTGTTATACCAGGAGGCATATCCACTCCGGTGCTTCCCCCTGACAAGATAGACTGCCAGATGGACTTCGTCAATATGCCCAAGAACGGGAGCATGCTCGGTTCAGGCGCCGTGATCGTTATGGACGAGAGTGTATGCCTCGTGAAGGTATGTTACAGGGCGCTGAAATTTTTCGAGCACGAGTCCTGCGGCAAATGCACTCCGTGTCGTGAAGGGACCGGATGGCTAAGGAGCATCCTGGGCAGGATAGAAAACGGCGAAGGCGTTGAAGGTGATATAGAGATGCTGCTGGCGGTCTCGGGCAATATTATGGGCAAGACGTTCTGTCCCCTCGGCGACGGCGCTGCATCGGTAGTGCAGAACTTCATAAAACATTTCAGGCCTGAATTCGAAGAGCATATCAGGACAAAGGCGTGTACGGCCAAGGGTCAACTATGATTACGGTAACGATAAACGGCAAGGAAATTAAACTCGAAAAGGCTGTGACAGTGCTTGAGGCCGCTCGCTCTGCCGGCATAAAGATACCTACCCTCTGCTATCATGAACAGCTCGAAAAATACGGGGGCTGCAGGCTCTGTCTGGTAGAGGTCGAGAAGATGCCAAGACTTCAGACGGCCTGTACACTGATGGTCACTGACGGCATGTCTGTTAAGACAGAAACAGAAGGGATAGCTGAAGTAAGAAGGGGCATACTCGAGTTCCTCCTTATCAACCACCCTCTGGACTGTCCGTATTGCGACAAGGCAGGTGAGTGTGAACTCCAGGACCTTGTTGAAAAGTACGGGCCCGCAAAAGGCAGGTATAAGGAGAAGAAGAGAAAGGCGCCCGAGAGCCTTGAAGACCCTGTCATCGTGCGCAATATGGAAAGGTGCATTGTCTGCACACGCTGCGTCAGAATGTGCCAGGGCGTACAGGGCGCTTCAGCAATTGACGTTATCAGCCGTGGCGGTCATTCCCATATAGAGCCGTTCTCCGGAGGCAGATATGATTGTGAATACTGCGGTAATTGTGTTTCGGTCTGCCCGGTGGGCGCGATCATGTCAAGGCTCCACAGGCACAGCTACCGGCCATGGCAGGTGAAGGAAGAGACCGAGACCATATGCCCTTACTGTGGGGTCGGCTGTACGGTCGTGGCCCAGGTGAGGGACGACGTCATCAAGAGGGTTGTCCCTAAGATAGGCTCTGCGGTCAACAACGGGATGCTCTGCTCGCGCGGCAGGTTCGGCTACGAATTTGTGGGCAGTAAAGAAAGGCTGACCACGCCGCTGATAAGAAAGAACGGTCAGCTCGAGGCGTCCACCTGGGAAGAGGCGATCAACCTTGTGGCAAACAAACTCAGCGAGATAAAGGCCGGAGCAGGGAGCGATGCAATAGGAGGCATAGCATCTCCGCGCTGTACTAACGAAGACAACTATGTCTTCCAGAAGTTCATGAGGACCACAATCGGCACTAACAACATCGACAGTACGGCGCGTACAGGGTTTGCAGGGGCCCAGGCGTTCATAGAGAACATCTTTGGGCAGGGAGCAACGGCAAATATTATTTCCGGTCTTGCAAACTCAGACACAGTGCTTGTAATCGGCGGTGATCCGACGACTATAAACCCGATCCTCGGGCTTCAGGTAAGGGCATGTTCACGGAAGGGGGGAAACATCCTCACTGTGGGAAATGTGAAGGGTCTTCAATACTTCAACCCGGTACAGGTAGACCCCCTGCTCTATACTGAAGAGGTCCTGCTTGAGGGCATAGTCACTGCGCTCAAGGAGAAAAAAGGCCTCTCAGGCGGAAACCCGACCCTCGAGGCAAAGATGAAGGACATCAATACATCGTTTGACGAAATAGAAAAGAAGTGCGCGGTCACTGAGGCAGAGCTGACAAGGTTTGTTGATATACTTGCAACTTCAGTAAATCCTTCAGTGCTGATCGGCAAGGAGATTGTCCAGAGCAGCGGAGCAAGTTACAAACTGCTGCTCCTCTCAGCGATCAACTACCTGGCCAATGGCAGGATATATCTTCTTTCGGAACGCGCAAACGAACAGGGGATGCTTGATATGGGATGTGCACCTGACCTTCTGCCGGGACACAGACCAGTGGCCTACGCAGAATTCAGAAAGAGATATGAAAACCTCTGGCATTTGGAAATATCCGAGAAGCCAGGTCTGACGATATTCGGGATGATGGACGCTGCAGCAGCCGGCTCCCTGAAGGCCCTGTATGTTATGGGCGAGAACCCTGCCTTTAACCTGCCGGATTCCAGCTCGGTAAAAGCGGCACTGGAGAGACTTGAGTTCCTTGTTGTGCAGGACATATTCCTTACCGAGACCGCAAAACTTGCGGATGTTGTGCTGCCGTCATTGAGTTGGGCTGAAAAGGACGGCACGTTCACAAACATGGAAAGAAGAATACAGAGGGTCAGAAAGGCTGTCCACAGGGAAGGCATGGAGGACTGGAAGATCATCGTAGAGGTTTCCAGGAACATGGGGGGCAAACTAAATTATTCCGATTCGGAAAGCGTATTCCATGAGATTTCAGAAATTTCTCCTCTTTACAGAAACCTGGCCTATGCGGACATAGAGCACGGACATGCCATCTATCCATACAAGGGCGAGCCTTTGAGGGACGTTATGGAAGAGATACAGATATCCAAAGGCAATGCAGTGCGTTCCGCCGGCAAGTTATACATGCGCCTCGAAAGGCCGCTGTTTCATTCCGGGACGCTCAGCACAAAGGCCCCTGCACTGGTAAAGATCTATTCCGGTGCTGTAGCAAGGCTCAGCGCTGATACGGCTGCAGCCCTTTCGCTCAATGAAGGTGATATCGCAAGGATATCTACGAAGACCGGCGCGCTCGAACTCCCGGTATCCATCGACAAGGCAATTGATCCTTCGACCGTGATGCTGACTAACAATTTTGAAGGCAAAGGGGCCTGCAGCCTTATGGCGTACACTCTTGATCCGGTATTGAAGACCCCTTGCCTGGACGGCATTGAAATTCAGGTGGAGAAGGTTAGGACATGAACAATATCATAGAGACCATCCTCTCTCCTGCTTTAATAGATCTTATCCTTAATATCTTATGGATATTGGTAAAGATCGCCATTGTCGTCGGTATCGGACTTCTTCATGTCGCCTACGCAACCTACTGGGAGCGGAAGGTGATCGCGCATATGCAGGTGCGGCTCGGGCCGAGGGAAGTCGGGCCATACGGCCTTTTCCAGCCGTTTGCGGACGGCATCAAGCTCTTCTTCAAGGAAGATATCATACCTACTGAATCGGACAAGCCGATATTCTACCTTGCTCCGGTCATCTTCTTTATTTCAGCGATAACGTCACTTTCAGTGATCCCGTTCTTCGATGGTTTTGTCATCGCGAACATCAATATCGGGGTGCTCTTCCTCCTGGCCATGTCATCGCTTGCTGCTTACGGTATCGTGATGTCCGGCTGGTCGTCGGGTTCGAAATACGCTTTCCTTGGCGGCCTGCGGTCGGCCTCACAGGTAATCAGCTATGAGATAGCGATGGGGCTTAGCCTCGTTGGGGTCATGATCATGGCCGGCTCGCTGAACCTTACCGACATTGTAAGGGCACAGCATGCGTATCCTTTAGGTATTTTTGCCATCCCCCAGTTTATCGGCTTCTTTGTCTTTGTTGCAGCTGCCTTTGCCGAGACGAACAGGCTACCCTTTGACCTGCCCGAGGCTGAAAGCGAGCTGGTTGCAGGCTACTTTACGGAGTACAGCGGTTTCCGTTTCGCGCTCTTCTTCCTCGGGGAATACACCGGCATGCTCGTGATGTCCTCGATAGCCTCAGTCTGTTTCCTGGGCGGCTGGGGGCTTCCTGCGTTTATTACATCCAATCTGCCGGTCTTTTTATGGAAGGCCCTGGGGCTTGGCATGTTTCTTGTGAAGGTCTATGCCTTCATGTTCTTTTATTACTGGATCAGGGCCACGCTGCCGAGGTACCGGTATGACCAGCTTATGGCGATCGGCTGGAAGCTGCTGATACCACTCGCGCTTGCAAACATTGTGATAACCGCGCTGATAAAAATCTGGGTTAAAGGGTTGCTATGACAGTCAATAAATTCCTCAGAAGGATATCTTTCTACGAGATAGCAAAAGGCATGGCCTTGACATTTAAGACATTGTTCACTCCTCCGGTAACGAGGCGCTATCCTCTGGTGAAGCGGCCTGTGCAGCCTGGTTTCAGGGGCCTGCACGCCCTAGCTAAAAATGAGGAAGGGAAGTTGAAATGTGTGGGCTGCGGCCTTTGCGGCGCATACTGCCCGTCTCAGTGCATTCACATCTATACGGCCGAGGGCGAGGACCACACCAAGGTTGTGGACAGGTATGAGATAGAGGTCCTCAGGTGCGTTTACTGCGGTTTTTGTGTAGAGGCCTGTCCGTTCGGCGCCATATCCCTGAGCGAACACTACGAATATTCCGGCTATACCAGGGAGGAGTTCTATATGACGAAAGAGAAGCTGCTCGATAACTGGGACAAGTATTTCACCGGAGACAAAGGCAAACGTTATTACGAGAATTTCTGGCGGCCTAAGGCAGAGGACTTCATAGCCCATGAAGACCAGGCCATGTTCAGCAAGATGAAAGTGAAGGCTAAGGAGTGACTATGCTACCTCAACTGTTTTTTGGATACTATGCAGTAGTGATAGTCTTTCTGTCGATGCTCGTGGTCATGGGGAAAAACCCGGTGCACAGCGTCATGTGGATGCTCCTCCTGTTCTTTCACATAGCAGGCCTCTATCTTTTTCTTAATGCAGAGTTCATAGCGGCGATACAGGTCATTGTCTATGCAGGGGCCATTCTGGTGCTCTTCCTCTTTGTCGTGCTGCTGCTTAATCTCAAGGAAGAGCTGAAGATAGACAGGTTCATCGGTTCCTGGCCGGCTGCCTTATTCATAACATCCGCATTCTTCGTGCTGGTCAGTATCGCGCTCAAGTCTATGGTGCTTGGGCCTTCCGGGAAATATACGGTCGCATTCATCCAGCAGGAGACGCATACGAAGGCTATAGGCAAACTTTTATATACCGAGTTCCTTTTCCCTTTTGAGATAGCTTCGCTGATATTGCTCGTGGCTGTGATAGGAGCGATAGTCCTTGCGAAGAGAAAGCTGAGGAGTTAGAAATGGTACCTTTGCAGTGGTATTTAATGCTGAGCGCTGCGGTCTTCGTGATCGGCATGTTCGGGTTCCTCACGAGAAAGAATATTATTATCATGTTTATGTCCGTGGAGTTGATGCTCAATGCGGTCAATATAAGCCTTATCTCATTCAGCCACTACCTGCAGGACATGAGGGGGCACATACTCGTTTTCCTTGTGGTCACAGTCGCTGCGTCCGAGGCGGCCATAGGCCTTGCGATAATCATAGCGCTCTTCAGGAACAAACAGACAGCGCATGTAAATGAGATGAACGAGATGAAGGGATGAAAAAGACCGTGAAGGGTAATGCGTTATGCGTGAAGGGACAGAAAAATGAATAATTATTTATTAATACCTTTTTTACCACTTACGGCGTTTTTGATAAATATCCTCTTTGGCAGGAACTTTATAAAGGACAAGGCCCACTGGGTCTCGACCCTTGCGGTCGGCGGTTCCTGGGTTGTTGCGGTCATGACCCTCATCGACGTGCTCGACGGAAAGACCCTCAACGTGGATCTTTACACCTGGATCGCCTCAGGCACCTTCAAGGTGTCGGTCGGCTTCCTTATAGATGAGCTTACAGCAGTGATGCTGATCGTGGTCACCACCTGCAGTATGCTTATCCATATCTATTCTATCGGCTACATGCACGGTGACAACGGCTACTACAGGTTCTTTGCATACCTGAGCCTTTTCACATTTTCGATGCTTATGCTGGTTATGGCCAATAACTTCATGCAGCTCTATTTTGGCTGGGAAGGCGTGGGGCTCTGCTCCTATTTCCTTATCGGATATTACTTCAACAAGAAATCCGCATCCGATGCCGGCAAGAAGGCCTTTATCGTCAACAGGTTCGGCGACTTCGGTTTTGGTCTGGGCATCATTTTAATATTCCTGACCTTCGGAAGTGTCTATTACGTGCCGGTCTTCGGACAGGCGGCTTCTTTTGCGACAAACAGCATAAACTTCCTCGGCTATGACGTGCACCTTATGTCGCTGATTGCGTTTCTGCTCTTTTGTGGCGCTGTCGGCAAGTCCGCACAGATGCCGCTGCATGTCTGGCTGCCTGATGCCATGGAAGGTCCGACCCCTGTCAGCGCTCTTATCCATGCAGCGACAATGGTCACTGCCGGCGTGTTCCTGGTTGCACGTTGCAGTCCGATATTCAACCTTGCCCCTATTGTTCTCGTCATAGTTGCCCTGACCGGCGCGATAACCTCGCTTTTTGCCGCAACCATAGGCCTGGTGCAGAACGATATAAAAAGGATCATCGCCTACTCCACGATCAGCCAGCTTGGATACATGTTCCTCGCCTGCGGGGTGGGCGCATATTCAGCGGGTGTTTTCCATCTTTACACCCATGCCTTCTTTAAGGCCCTCCTCTTCCTCTGCGCAGGAAGTGTTATGCACGCTATGGCAGGAGAACTCGATCTGCAAAAAATGGGCGGACTCAAAAAATATATGCCGGTGACATACTGGACGATGCTTCTGGCTTCACTGAGCATCTCAGGGATCCCGGGCTTTGCCGGTTTCTTCAGCAAGGACGAGATACTCTGGCTCGCGTATGCAGGCCCGAGCCCTGTAGGCAAGCTTGTTTGGGCAATAGGCACCCTTGTGGCGTTTCTTACAGCATTTTATTCCTTCAGGCTTATTTTCCTCACTTTCCACGGAAAATTCCGCGGCACACACGAGCAGGAACATCACCTGCACGAGTCTCCCAAAAGTATGACTATACCGCTTATGCTCCTCTGCATAGGCGCAATCGGTTCCGGGTGGGTCGGCATACCGAAGCTGCTTGGTGGCGGGGCCCATTTTACTGAGTTCATGATGCCTGTCCTGGGACACCCTGCAGCCCACGGGACCCACTCCGAAGAACTGATAGTAATGGCCATCTCAATAGCCGCCGGCTTCTCAGGCATAGGGCTTGCCGCATATTTCTATATTCTGAGTCCGGAAATCCCGGTGAGACTCGTGCAGCAGTTCAGCGCCGTGCACAGGGTCCTTTTCAATAAATACTATATCGATGAGCTTTACAGTTTCATTCTCATAAGGCCTACGATATGGGTGGCGAAGAACATCCTCATAGGCATTACTGACACACGGATCATAGAGGCTATTGTAAACGGCGTTCCCTCAACGATAGGGGCGTTCAGCCAACTGCTGAGGAAGATGCAGACAGGCTTGCTGCAACATTACGCGACAATCATGGCAACAGGCGCACTGATCATTGTGGCCCTGATGCTATTCAGGTAGGGAGAGGATGGAACAGGCAATGACGAACAGCGTGGGATTCCCGATACTCAGCACCCTTATATTCCTGCCGGTCGCGGGAGCGGCCCTGCTCCTTCTGATGGACAGGAGCAAGGAGGAGCTTATCAAGTGGGTGAGCCTTGGCGTAAGCATCATAACATTCCTTGTCTCCCTGCTGCTGTTTACGAATTTCGACAAGACGACCCACCTGATGCAGTTCACTGAAAAGCACGCGTGGATACCTGCATGGAACGTCAACTATTCGCTCGGCCTCGACGGCATCAGTGTGCTCTTTGTGCTGCTCTCGACGCTGATCACGATCCTCTGCGTTCTCATCTCCTGGAATTCGATAAAGATGAAGCTCAAGGAATTTTTCATTTCCCTGCTGGTACTGGAAGGGGCGATGATAGGAGTCTTCTGCTCCCTCGATTTCATGCTCTTCTATATCTTCTGGGAGGCGATGCTCATTCCGATGTATCTGCTCATCGGCGTCTGGGGAGGGCCGAACAGGATATACGCGGCTGTGAAGTTCTTCCTCTATACGCTTGTCGGCAGCGTGCTGATGCTTGTCGGCATCATCGTGCTGTATTTTTACAGCGGCAGGACATTCGATATACTCGAGCTCATGACAAAACCCTATCCGATCCATATGCAGCTTATGCTCTTCTGGGCCTTTTTTGCGGCCTTTGCAGTGAAGGTCCCG
>Ga0316617_100000422_pt1 | contig 11083 bp, 10 predicted proteins | sample OWC_Aug_M1_C1_D2_FD_207801 | JGI IMG/M metagenome (GOLD analysis project Ga0316617, IMG submission 207801) | Wetland soil microbial communities from Old Woman Creek delta, Ohio, United States - OWC_Aug_M1_C1_D2_B | ecosystem: Environmental > Terrestrial > Soil > Wetlands | place: USA: Ohio... | reverse complement strand
CATGATCCAAACCGATGCTGCCATCAACCCTGGAAACAGCGGGGGGCCTCTCATCGACTCCAACGGCACCATCATAGGCATCAACAACGCCATCATCCCCTTCGCTCATGGCATCGGATTTGCCATTCCCATCAACATCGCAAAAGACGTTGCAAACGAACTTATCACCTACGGTCGCGTCATCAGACCCTGGCTTGGCATCCTTGGGATAGACATCAACCCAACCCTGGCCTCATACTACCGACTCGCCTCAGATGAAGGGGCACTCATCGTCCAGATCAACGAAGCAAGCCCCGCTGACAACGCCGGATTAGAACCAGGTGATATTATCGTCGAAATAGATGGAAAGCACATCAAAGGAATGGAGGACGTCCGCCACCTCATCTGGAAACGAAAAGCCGGAGAAAACATCACACTGAAGATCCTCAGGAAACATAAACAGATCCTAGGAACCTTACGCCTCTCACAAAATCCGGCAGGTTAAAACAATCAATCCAGCATACCGGATAACCCTCGTTCAGGAAAGACCAATGGAGTTGATCGAACCCTATGACCCCTAATCCGCAAGCAAATCACCCTCTTGTGACGATACAAAAAAGCACCTACACGACACTTGATATTCAAAGCCTATTACAACCACTCGGTGGACTGCAACACTACCTCCACAAAGGGGAACGAGTGCTCCTAAAAACAAATCTTCTCATCCCTAGCGATCCTGAAAAAGCAGTCGTCACCCATCCAGCCGTTGTACGAGCAGTGGCTCAGGCTGTCCTCAAAACTGGTGCCGTCCCCTTCATTGCAGATTCACCATCTGGACAATTCACAAAGAGACGATTGGAAAAAGCGTATCAAAAATCAGGATTAACCGCCATCGCAAAAGATCTCGGAATTGATTTGAACTATGACACCGGTGTCACCAAAATAGAGATCCCTCAAGGAAAAAAATTGAAGAAGACCCCTCTTTGTGATTATGTTCTACGAGCCGACAAAATCATCGCTCTTCCAAAGATTAAAACCCATTCCTACATGATAATGACCCTAGCGACCAAGATCATGTATGGTATCGTGCCAGGACTCACAAAGGCAAAATACCATTCAATGTACTTCAGACGAACCGCATTTGCCGATATGCTCCTGGATCTTCTCATGGTGAAAAAACCAGATCTCATCATCATGGATGGAATCACCGGAATGGAAGGTGATGGCCCCTCAGGTGGAACACCGGTTCATCTAGGGGTCCTTCTTGCAACCGACGATGCAATAGCTATGGATCTTGCTGTCTGTACCATGCTTGGCATAGAGCCAATTCATATCCCCACTCTCCGACAAGCTAAGTTACGCCACCTCTGGCCGACTCAAATCCAGTATCCTTCCTTCTCACCACAAGATGTCCGATACACAGGATTCCACCTCCCCTCGGGGGCGGTTTCTCTGATGTCGGGGTCAAAGAACCATCGTCAACAACCCGTTCCAACAGAGAAATGTACCGCCTGTGGTCAGTGTGTTGAGATCTGCCCCAAACAAGCAATACAGCTTACAGGTCGATGTGCGGTTGTTGACTATTCAAAATGTATCGCCTGTTATTGCTGTCATGAGGTCTGTCCATACGATGCGATACAACTCGAATATATCCAGAAATAAAAGTTTCAGAGTCAATCGATGATTCTTAAAAAAAATATTTACTCGTCATGATACTTCGTTGAGATTCCCCAATGTTCTGAGAATCAGCTCAGGGAGCGCCGGATGTATATGCATCCCGTGTGATAGAAACGCGATGTTCCCATCCAACGCCATCACATTGATGACTTCCTGGATGAGAATTGATGCAGAAGGTCCTATGATGTGAAAACCAAGGATTTTCCCGGTCTGTTTTTCAATGATCGCTTTCGCAAATCCATCGTTCTCCATCATCGCATCCCCTTTTGCGACATCCGCATACCGGGCTTTCCCCACAAGGATCTGATGATGTTTTTTTGCCTCAGCCTCTGTTAGTCCCACCGCGGCGATCTCTGGATAGGTGAAGATAGCATAGGGAATCGCATGATAGTCCATCTTAGTTTTCTTCTCATTGAACGCGTTTCTCCAAACAATCGCTGCCTCCTCATTTGCCACGTGTTTGAACATCGCCTTCCCAATCGCATCTCCAAACGCCCAGATGTTCTTCTTGCTTGTCTCCAGGTACTCATTGACCTGGATGTATCCACGAACATCGGTTTTTACATCCGTGTTTTGAACCTTCAAAAGATCCGCGTTTGATTGACGACCCGCTGCAACAAAAATCTTCTCAGCGGATGCAGTGATTTCCTTTCCTGAATCATCCGCTCTCCCTCGGACAGTCACCATCGTCCCTTGTTGGTGTGCCTCTAGTACTTCGGTATTCAGATAGATTTTCATTCGTTTCTCAAATTGTTTCTTTAATAGATCTGATATCTCCGGTTCAACTCCAGGGATTAATCGATCTGCTCTTTGAAAGATCGTCACCTTGGTTCCAATCGCGGAGAAAAAATGCGCGAACTCCACAGCAATATATCCTCCTCCGATGATAATCATCTCTTTGGGTTTTTCTTCTAGCTCAAACACGTTCTCGTTTGTAAGATAGGGGATGGCCTCTAAGCCTTTTATCGGAGGGATAAACGGTCGTGCGCCAGAACCAAGGAAGATTTTCTCTGCTGTAATCTCCCTCCCAGCTATCATTATTGTATACTCTTTGGTGAACACTCCTATGTCATTGAAATAGGTAAGGTTCTCTATTTGGGAAATCCCCTGCTTCATCGCCTCATGGCTCTCCTGAATCGGCCTTTTTACACGTTGCATAAGAGCTTTGAAATCGATGTCTGTTATCTCTGCGGCGATCCCAAGTTTTTTTGCTTCACGAATCTCCATGATCCGGTCTGCGGGATGTATCAGGATTTTTGATGGGATACACCCCACATTCAGACACGTCCCTCCTAAGGGTCCTTTGTCGACCCAGGCAACTTTCAACCCATGGGACACAGCGGCATCAACAATCTCTCCTCCCGATCCGCTTCCGACAACAATCACATCATATGTTTTCATGTTTCTTTCCTCATCATACAATTCTATTTCGTATGATTGATTTCAATACCGACTTCGTTTCTACGTAAAAAACCAGGGGTAAAGGGACTGTTATACCGCATGAGAATCGGTTCACCGATTCCTTGTAAACCCTGAGATTGTAGTATCTCCTTGATTTTTTTTTGGAATTTAATTACTCGGGCATCCGTGGTTCGACCGCTGAAACGAAGCACTGCTATTTCTCTTTCTGGTTGAACTTTTATTTTTACCGCCGGGTTAAGAGGAATCGGAGTGGTCTCCTTTGTATAGGAGGCGGGAAGCACAAAGGCCATGAATTCTTTTTTAGAAATCACTGGTGCGGTCATCGGTATTTTTTCGGTGGTAATGACTGGTGCAGTCATCGGGATTCGACGACGTGTGGTATTCTCACCACTGATGTATTGAAAGAGTAAACCAAACCCGGAGTCATCTATGAATCCCTCAACCACCGCTAGGATTGCCTCAGGGTACCTGCGAATTTCAAAATCTCCGTTTTTCTTTACGAGTTCATAGGGCATTTCTTCAGTCATATCATGGTTTAGAATCGCAGGGAACTATATATGGATGTGGATTATGGACGAAGGAGATGAGGATTTATGGTTGCATCTAGGGACACGGGGATGGTTTGCGTCACTCCTGCTAACGAAAAATTTCCTTGGATCTGGATGACGAACCAATCGGGGAGTAGTGTTTTTGTCCCTGAAGTAAAAATCGAACGATACGGGATGAGAAGTTGTGTCTCCAGATGGTTTTGTTGGATTGGTTCGACGGTTGCAGGCTCCATGATTTTTTGGGCTATCATCTTTTGATTCTCACCGGTCAATCCATAGATACTACAGAGGAGATCGTTGGCCTGTAAGGGAATTTTACTAGGGTTGTAGAGAGTCAATCCGATGGTGGTGAGAAGCCCCGTGAATCGCAGTTTTGCATCGAGGGAAATCGTAATACCAAGTGATTCGTTTTTAAAAAGGAGCTCCTTGATATCTGGGACAGGTAGCATGGCGGTTGCTTGAAGCGGGATGACTTTGTTTATTCCTATGAGATGAAGTCCTGCATAGCCTGAGATACTGAGGGTGAGAACCTTTGCGTTGAGCGCGTCATAGGAGAGTGTCCCGTCCAGAGAAAACTGGGTGGTCCTATTCGGAAGAATCCTTCCCTCCAGAGATGAAAATCCTCCGACAAGACTTCCATTTTCTGTCTCAATACGTGTTGAGAGGTTTTCTAAAGAGAGTTCAAAGAGATTCGGATTCTGAATACTCACCACCGCATGGAATACGACACCCTCCTCTGTTATTTCTGTCACCTCTGCGAGCAGACTGATTTGTGGAATGGAGATATTCTGGAAAAGATCCTGGAACGAGGCAGTGATATTGATGTGGAACGGGATGGTTTTTTCAAAGACGCCTGCGATGTTTACTCCAAAAATGCCTTCGATGGAGCCATAGAGCCGTGAGGAGAGATTTCCGGAGAACGACAGGGTCTCATTGGTGGTAAACGTTCGTTGTTGGTTTGCAGCAATTTTTCCACCCGGGAAGGTGAGACGCAGGATGGAATCCCCCTCTGGTGTCCTCCCTTGGATTATGAGATTTTTGATGATGAGGTCAAAATGATTATCATTTACCATGGTAATGACTGCTGTAAAACTCAAATCTTCGGTTGTTACTTGGGTAAGGTTGAAATCAACATTTATCCTAGGATCTCGGATATCTTGAATAAAAAAAACAAGAACACTCCCAATAACGATATTTGCGATGATTAGGAGCAGAAGGAAAAGAATCCCAAGCGTAGTTTTTTTTCCCATAATGGTTCCTATTTTGTGAAATGCGGTAAAGAAGCGAAAATATATATTATATTATGGTATTTATAATATTTTATAATGTCCTTTTTTACTTCATATAGAGCAAAAACTATTTAATGGAGTTTTTCTTCTTCGTTGGGTACGATTCATCATGCCAGAACCACTCCTCATAGCCTTGTATGTCTTCATCATGATTCTTACCTTTCTCTTTATGGAGGCTGTCGCTTGGTTCCTTCATAAGTACGTGATGCATGGGTTTGGATGGTTCCTCCATGAGGACCACCATCGATACACCGGAAAGAGATTTGAGAAAAACGATGTCTTTGGTTTGTTCTTCGCCACCGTATCGATTATTCTCATATTTACTGGTTTTTTTGGAGATTTTGACATCCGTTTTTTCCTTGGAATCGGGGTCGCCATGTATGGAGCAGGGTATTTCTTGGTTCATGATATTTTCTTCCATCGACGTGTCAAAATTAAATACCGACCGAAAAGCCAGTACATCAAACGTGTCCTGCATGCCCACACGGTACACCATCAGAAAAGTAAGGCTCATGAGGGCGTCTGCTTTGGTTTCCTATACGCAAGTAAGAAATACGCTCTACCGGAATAAAATCCGATATCTTGATCGTATGGGTACCTAGGTGTATTAGACCGTTATGGAACGGGTGATTTTTCCAAATAAATTGCAATTTGCAGTAACCGTGAGCTGGTCCCCCGTGGTTGCATTCACCGAATAGGTATACGAATAGAAGAAGAACTTTGGTTGATTGGTGTACAGTTGACTGGTGATGGGATTGCTATTTTTTGTCACATCGACCTTATAGACATAATGCACTGTTTTTGCTGGGGAAAAATGCAGAATGGTGACTTTTAATGTTTGTGTCTGTGGTTCATAGACCAGTTTCATATATCGTGGACTTGTCGCAGCAGCCTGCATGCCCATCAAGGTCAATCCAAGGATGAGCATGATACCTATCATGAGAGTGTTTCGTGTTTTCATATCATTCACCTTTAATTTATTCTATTTTTATCGACCATACCTCGCCAGAGGGGAGCAAAGAACCGGTCGCCCATGAGGTAAGCATATACAGTTCCCCTGATTCATCTTCCCCAAAACCTAAAATGAACCGATTCAGAGGTCTATCTTTTATGAGGTTGAACTCAAACCGATGCCAAACCCCGGAGGTGTTCTCCTGCAGATAATAGAGTTTTCCACCTGGTTTAAGAAACCCAGTGCTCCAATCACCAAACACATAACTTCCGACTGCGTCAGGAGAAGAAGAGCCCTGATAGAGATATCCACCAATAATCGAATGACCGACGTCATGACTATATTCAAAGATGGGGTACTGGAGGCTCTCGAGACTGATGTTCAGCGTCGTTGCCAGGGCAGGGTCATAAGGATGGTTTCCTTCCATGATTCTCCAACCATAGTTCCCACCGTTGATGACAATGTCCAGTTCTTCCCATAGGTCTTGTCCTACATCAGCGACAAACAGTCTTCCAGATTCCCTGTCGAATGAAAACCGATAGGGGTTTCGGAACCCATACGCGTATATTTCATCTAATCCCTCTTGTCCTACAAAGGGGTTGTCTGCGGGAATCCCATAAGGTGTGCCTGTGTCGACATCAAGACGTAAGATTTTCCCAAGTAAAGTGCTGATATTTTGTCCATTCCCAATCGTTCCATGTTGGTCTCCAGCACCTCCACCATCTCCAACTCCGACATAGAGGTATCCATCTGGTCCGAATGCGAGCTGACCTCCTTTATGGTTCATCTCTGGCTCCCCGATGCGTACAAGGATTTTTTCAGAGGAACTATCAGCAACATCAGGGTTTTCAGAGGATACCTGGTACTCTGCAAGAATGCTGTCACAATTCAGGTTTGGGTCTGAGGAAGGAGCACTGTAATATACGAAAAATCGACCATTGTTTTCGTAGTCTGGGTGGAAGGTTAATCCAAGCAATCCTCGTTCGTCGTAGATTTTACTGAGTTTTACCATTTTTGTGGATAGATCCAGGAACGGGGTTGTGAGTCGTGATCCGTTTTTATAAATGAAGATTTTTCCGGTCTGTTCCCCGATGATTAAGCGGTTGGATTGGTCACCAGCATTAGTTATCACGGTTGGTGACCGCAATCCCTGCATAATCTTCTGTATCGTGGCAGTCAATGCTCCTGCGTCTCCAGGTAAAATTTTTAGGAAGATACCAAGAAGATTGGCTTGGTTTGTTTTTATCGCATCATCTCCCTCTGCTGCCTGAGCTGTTACGGTGATAGATGTTTTTCCAAAACCGATGATAAGTGGGACCTTAATGATTTCTGAGGAGTCACCACGAAGCAGTGGAATGGTTCCCGTCGTCTTTTTCCCAAGAATCACCAGACCTCCATTGCAGGTGATATCCCAGTTGATCTGCGTGAGATTCTCCTTCCCCGTATTTCGAAGTATCGCCGTCAATCCAAGACCACCGGTGATGACTTCCACTTGAAGAGATGAGCCTGATAGTAAAATGTTCTCCGACTTTGGCAGGGATATTGTCCCTATTGTGATTACGCTTGTAAGAAGAAGCGATACGCTAAAGACTATTCCAACAATTTTTTTTCGCATAATAAAAACCTCCTTATCTTAGAAAAAATAGGGGGGAACCTCATATAAAGATTGTGGTAGTGTAAATAAATAAAAAAAATGAAATTTTATAACCATAACCTCAAGATTTAAATACCTCGAATCTTTGTTTTAATGAAACATTCGGGAGTTTGAATTGTGAAGATTGCTTATGTCAGGCAGATTATAAAATTAGCACGAATGCCGATTGTTCTGGCGGTCATACCTATTTTTCTTGTCGGAATCCTGTTCGCTCTTCGTTCTGGGGCGTCTTTTTCTGGTGTAAATTTCCTCTGGGGTTTTTGCATCCTGGTCATCATCGAGGTTGCCGCATCCTTTGCGAATGATTATTTCGATTATGAGGCTGACAAGCATAATAAACAGTTCGGTTTTTCTGGAGGGAGCGGTGTGCTACTTGCCTATCCCCAGCTACTCCCCTTCGCGAAATGGGCATCAATCCTTCTGTTTCTCTCAGCGTTAGTCCTCACTAGTATCTTTGTGATTCTTTCCTCTTATCCCCTCTGGGGTATTGGCTATATTGGTGTTGCTGTGTTCTTTTGCTGGTTTTATACCGCTCCTCCACTCCGCCTCGTGTACCGTGGTCTTGGAGAGATTCCTCATCTGCTTGCTGGAGTGATGTTCCCTGGTTGGGGGTATTTCTTATTAACAGGAACACTCACTGTTGATCTTCTGATATTTTCGATTCCATTCGGGCTTCTCGGTTTAACTGTCATCCTTAACTTTGAAATCCCCGATAGAGAAGCAGATATTCATGGGGGAAAACATAATTTAGTTGTGTTAAAAGGGAGATTCTTTACCTTTTCCTTCATCACTATTTTGTATCTATCCGCAATTGTATATTTCCTTGTTCTTACAATCATCTCCTGGTCTCCTGCAAACCTCCCGCTCTGGGCAATCACTCTTTTACTCTGTATTCCCTTTTTGATTTCTAGCGTTCCAATCATGAAAAAAGCCATTGAACGTCAGCAAGCCACACACTATGCGATACGCAACGCAAGCAGCGGGTTCCTTGTAGTCTTTCTCATTATGTGTCTTCTCATAATATAGGCGGGATTTATTAAAGCATGATTGTTATTTGATTTTTAAAAAAGGTGAAAAAAAAATGGTTATCAATTATCTCCTCCTTGACATCCTTATTATCTTGTTTCCCTTTCTTTTATCTTTCAAATGGAAGTTTGCTTACTACCGATACTATAAAGCGTTGTTTCCAGCAATCGCGATTGTCGGAATTGGATACATCATCTGGGATGCCATTGTTACTGCACGAGGCGACTGGTGGTTCAACTACGACTATCTCTCTGGAATTTCCATCATCGGATTACCCCTTGAGGAGATTCTCTTCTTCATCGTTGTCCCATACTCGTGTATCTTCATCTATGAGAATCTTCAATATTTCTTCCCCGACAGAGAACTCCCCGTGAACCGTTATTTTTATCTTGCTTTGATATTAGTCTTCTTTGTTGCCGGTCTGTTCTTTTATCACCAGGATTACACTATTCTTGCCCTGATGTCCTGTGCATTTTTTTTCCTAATCGCCCTCTGGCGTTTCCCTGATATTTTACGATCCCGTAATTATTGGTTGTACATCGGGATTTCCATGATTCCCTTTATCATCTTCAATTACCTGCTCACCTCCACACCCATCGTATTGTATAACCCTGTGGCCATCTGGGGTGGCGATGGGGTGTGGAACGGCCGGTTCTTCACTATACCACTCGAAGACTTCTTCTATAATTTCTCGATGCTATCGTTTTATCTGCTTGTTTACCGGTATTTCAGGAAACGATGGATTCAACCACCTACATCAAAACAAGGATGAAAAGATCACAAATGAGTGATTCAATGGTGTGACCACCATGGATTTTTTTGGAGTGATTCTGGATGGGTCTTCGGATCCTTTGCTTTTCGGAGTCTTCTTTTTCATTTATGTCGTGCTCCCGTCGATCCTTATTATCATGTCACGCGTCCCCTCTATGAACATGAAAGGCATGTACAATACATTGTTATGCGTCGGTGGGCCAGAACATCAATTACCACAGGATCAACCTTATTCCCCTCATGCACAGTATCTTCCGAACGCACATCAGGAACTCGATGCCTTCATTCATACAACCAGTAGCTATACTCTTATCAAAACAACACCAGATTTTAAATGGCATGGTCTAATGGGCTATACCCCCTCGATGATCCGCTTGATCGGGCCAGACCCACACTATCCCAACCTCTCCTATAATCTTGGTTGCAATGGAGTCGGGATTTTACCATCTATCTATGCGGGAAAACGACTCGGTAACTATCTAGCCGGGTACTCCTTGAAACCATCTATTTTTGATACAAAATTCATGAATAACACAGATTTTTTAATAGAAAATCAATAGACTCCTGGAACAAAACTTTCTTTAATATCAAAACTATCCCTAAAATACGTAACGTGAAACACTATGAAGAAGATAATTATAATCGGTGCAGGCTTTGGAGGAATGGCCGCTGCAGCCCTCCTGGCAAAAGATGGACATGATGTCGCTGTCGTCGAAAAAAACGATCAACCCGGAGGACGAGCCATCGTCTGGAACGAAAAAGGTTTCGTCTTCGACATGGGACCATCCTGGTACCTCATGCCTGATGTCTTCGAACAGTTCTTTGCGCTCTTTAACAAAAAACCAGAAGATTATTATAAACTCATTCGACTCAACCCGGCCTACCGGGTGTTCTTCGATAAAGATGAAATCGTCGATATCTCACCAGACCTTGAGAAGAACCTTCAGCTCTTTGAACGATATCAAAAAGGAGGCCGGGAGCAATTAAAAAAATATCTCCAGGCTGCAGAATATCAATATACTATTGCTATGAAAGAGTTCATCTACAAGGAATATCGTCATCTCTGGGATTTCTTCAGCCTCCGTCTGTTGTTAAAAGGTAGTAAACTGCATATCTTCACCAGTCTTGACCGCTATGCGCAACGATACATCACCGATCCGAAATTACGGAAGATCCTTGAATACACGATGGTGTTCCTTGGAGGCACTCCCTTTGACACCCCCGCGTTATACTCCTTGATGTCCCATGTCGATTTCAATCTGGGCGTATGGTACCCCGATGGTGGATTTGGAGCTCTTGCGAGAGGTTTTCAACGTCTCGCGGTTGAACAAGGTGTGAAATTCGAATTCAATACAGAAGTAGAAAAAATAATCGTGAAAAACGGGTCGGTCACTGGTGTGAAAACTTCTAAAGGAGAGACGCCTGCTGATCTGATCATCGCCAACGCAGACTATCCCTATGTTGAAATGAATCTGCTCGAACCAACCTATCAAACCTATCCAAAGGAATACTGGGAGAAGAAAGCCATCGCTCCCTCAGCCCTGCTCATGTACCTCGGGGTAAAAGGAAAAATCAAATCTTTTGCGCATCATAACCTTTATTTCGCCACTGACTGGGAGAAACATTTCCAGACAATATTCCATGAACCCAAATGGCCAGAAAACCCCAGCTACTACGTCAGCTGTCCCTCAAAATCAGATGCCACGGTTGCACCAGCAGATGATGAAAACCTCTTCATCCTTGTCCCTGTTGCCGCTGGATTGGA
>Ga0316617_100000421_pt1 | contig 11097 bp, 9 predicted proteins | sample OWC_Aug_M1_C1_D2_FD_207801 | JGI IMG/M metagenome (GOLD analysis project Ga0316617, IMG submission 207801) | Wetland soil microbial communities from Old Woman Creek delta, Ohio, United States - OWC_Aug_M1_C1_D2_B | ecosystem: Environmental > Terrestrial > Soil > Wetlands | place: USA: Ohio... | reverse complement strand
CTTGCCTGCCTGTGGCGTTTCAACAACGGCGGTTTCAGCCTCGGGGGCAGCGGCTGATTTTCCGGCCAGCAATGCAGCTGCGGCCCCCACCCCGCCCAGCCCCAGGCCGAGCAGGAAATTCCTGCGTTTGAAGTTGGTTTTTTCCATTTCTATCACTCCTAATTCCTGCGCTAGTCGGCAATGTCGAAGGCCTGCTCTTCCACGTCCATGTAGGCACGTAGCAGTGTGGCGACCGCCCGATAATAGTTGGCGCTGGGCGCGGCGGCCATTTGCGCCGCAAATTTCGGGTACCACGGCCGCAAGTGGCGGTCGAAAAACGCACGCTGCTGTTCGACCGAGGCTGGCGCACTGTCCCCGTCACCCGCCACCAGCACGCGCATCACCTCGCAGATGGCCGCCATATGGTCTTCCGGCTCGCCCACGCCCGCATCCCTGGCCAGCCCGAGCGCCGCGAGGTCTTCGCGCAGTTTTGCCAAGGGTTCTTCCATCAGGAAGCCGGTCAGGTGCCAAGACAGGTAAGGCACGACCTCGCCCTGCCCAAGCCCGATGAATACCTGTTCGTACTCCTGCGCCGCCGCCTCCGCATCCATGACCGCGGAGGCCGCCTGCAAGGCCAGCCAGGTCTTTGCCAGTTCGGATCCAGCGGCCAGTTCGTCGGCCTGCGCGATGACATCCAGCAGCGCTGCGTCCGGCGCCGCATGGAGCAGGCGCGCCAGCAGGGCATACAGCCCGGCACGCGCCAGATCTTCCTCAGTCAACGGCAAGTTCTCGGTCACCACATTCATTCGACAGCTATCGCTCCGCCGGCTTCCATCATGTCCTTCACCCGGCAGTCGCCGCACATCTGCAGGCGGCGCCTGGCTTCTGGCGTGATGAACATGGAGTGCCCGGCCAGTTTGTGTAGCATGGCACCGACCATGTGCGCGGTGGCGAAGGGCTTGCCGCAGCGCACGCAAGGGAACGGCTGGTCTTCATGCAACACATGCGCCAGTTTGGCGGCCGGGGTCAGCAGCAGGCGAGGTTGCAACCGGATGGCGTTTTCAGGGCACGCATTTTCGCACAATCCGCACTGCACGCAATTGCGCTCGATGAATTTCAGCGCAGGGGCGCCTGCGCCATCTTGCAGGGCTGCTGCCGGACAGGCGCCGACACAGGACAGACACAGGGTGCAGGCCGCGCCGTCGATCTCGATCGTGCCGAACGGGGCGCCGTCAGACAGCGCGATCAGATCGGGTACGGCAACCGGTGCCTGCCGGGCGAAATGCTCGATGCAAAATTCCAGCGTGGTGCGTTTATCGTCGAACAGGTGGAACGCCGCCGGTTGGCGGGGCACGCTGCCTTGCGGTTCCGCCGCCAGCGCTCGCTGCAGGACAGCCGCATCCGAAGTCTCGACCAAGCCGAAATGGCCCGCGCCATAGCCCAGCCCGCGCAGGATTTCCATTCCCAGCGCCATCTGTTCACGCAGGGCCGTCAGGTACTGCGGCGCCTCGTTGCCGACGGCGAGGATGATGACGCGACGCACCCCGAGCGCCAGTGCGCCCAGCAGCCAGTCGAGGCCGATACTGGCGACATGGAATGCTTCCAGCGGGATGACGTTTTTCGGCAAGGTGCTTGCCTGCACCAGCGCGGCGCCGTCGCCTGGGTTATGCAGCAGCAGGCAGGCATCCTCGCCGCCTGCCGCGCGATAGGCTTCCAGAGCCTTATTGAGTTTGTCGCCCCAGTAGGGCATCGAAGGAAAGTTGTACTGCATGGAGCCGCTGGGACACACCGTGGCACAGGCACCGCAGCCCATGCACAGGTGCGGCTCGACGCGGATATGGTCGCCCCAGGCACTGATCGCCCCGGTGGAGCACACCTCGATGCAACGGTCACAGCCCTGCAGGCGTGAACGGCTGTGAGCGCAGGTTTTTTCCTGGTAAAGGAAGAATTTCGGTTTTTCGAACTCGCCTACCCCGTCCAGAATCTCCGCTACGGCTTGCTTGAGCGCCTTCGTGTCGCCAGGCGCGAAGTAGCCCTGGGGCGGCTGGTGCATGGTGAAGTAGCGGTTGGCAGTGAGGTTCAGCACCAAGTCGAAGCTGCCGCTACCGCCAGTCCAGACTGTCGTGAACGCGCCCAGCCAGCCGGTGATGCTTTCGATCTCGCCGTAGATTACTGGCAGGCTGATGTCCGGCGTTGCAACGGTGGGCTTAGTCAGCAGAAGGCTGACCGTCAGCGTGTCGGCCAGGGTGCCGGCCACCTGGCCTGCTTGCGGCGTATCGCCGATCACCAGCACGCGCCCGGCGGAGCGGTATTCGACCGCCGGCACCGGTGGAGGAGCGGGATAGGCCGCGATGGCGGCGAGCGCGGATTGCGCGGGCGAATTCATGCCTGCTCCGGTTTTTCCGGGAGCGGTTCGGCCACCTTTTCCCCAGCTGGCGCAGTCAGCATGGCCTGCACATGATCCAGCGTGCCCAGCAATTCCGCCGGCAGTTCGACCGGGCGGGAATAATCCTCGACGTACACGTCCAGCCCGTCCATGGCGCGGTAGTGGTTGGTCATGAACAGCTTGCGCAGAGCGTCTTGGCGCGTCGCGCCATCCACCTCGGGGTGCATGAAAGGGCTGAAGTCGGCGTTGAAGTCGAGCGTGTCCATCGGCGGCAGTGCCGGGGCGGCAGCGGCCTGAAACTTGAGGCGCGACCAGCGGCGGAGAAAGGAAGAAGGCCCGCTCATGGTGTTGTAACTTTAACACGGCGCGACCTGCCTAGCAAGAAAAAATCCAGTAAAATCAAAGCCCACAGATCGTTTCAGGTCTTTTAAATGGCCAGGATTTCGCCGTGGCGGAAACAGTCTACGCTGTGGTCGTTGACCATGCCCACCGCCTGCATCATGGCGTAGCAGATAGTGGAGCCGGCGAATTTGAAGCCTCGCCGGGCAAGGTCCTTGGACAGAGCATCGGAAACCGGCGTAGTGGCTGGAACTTGCTGCCACGAGGCCCAGGCGTTCTGGATAGCTTTGCCGTCCACGAAGCGCCACAGGTAGGTATCGAAGCTGCCAAATTCCTGTTGAACTTGCAGATAGCGCTGCGCGTTGTTGATCGCCGCCGCGATTTTCAGCCGGTTGCGCACGATGCCGGGATCAGCCAGCAGTTGCGCCACCTTGGCCGCATCGTAACTTGCCACCCGCTGCGGGTCGAAGTGGTCGAATACTTCCCGATACCTGGCGCGCTTTTTGAGGATGGTCGCCCACGACAGTCCCGCTTGCGCGCCTTCCAGCACCAGGAACTCGAACAGCGCGTGGTCATCATGCAACGGCACGCCCCATTCGGTGTCATGGTAGGCGATGTCAAGCAGGGATTTGGCCCAGGCGCAGCGGCAAATCCCGGCTTCAAAATCCACCGCCCCTCCGAACGAACGCCCCGACAAGGGCGGCTGTCAGTTGAACAAAATCCACGCCTTTTGCAGCGTGCTCCATACGCCATAGGCAATCGGGATGCCTACCCCCGCCCAGGCGATGGCTGCCATAACAGGATGCGTCTCCCCGGTGCCAGCGCGGGCACCAGACTTTGCCGCAGCGGCCGCCTTTTCGTGCGAGATCCTGCGTTCCGCCTCCAGCTCCGCTTCGCTCATGTAATGCTTGTCCGCTACCGGGCGTACCAGCAGGTTGCACAACAGCCCGACCAGCAGCAACGCTGCAAGCACGTACATGATGACGTTGTAGGCCTGGTTTGCCGGAACTCCGTGATCGAGCTGGTAGTCGCGCAGGTAATTGACGATCACCGGCCCCAGGATGCCCGCAGTAGCCCAGGCAGTGAGCAATCGCCCATGGATGGCGCCCACGTGCTGCGTGCCGAACATATCCGCCAGATAAGCCGGAATGGTGGCAAATCCGCCGCCGTACATGGTCAGGATCACGCAGAAAATCGCCACAAACAGCGCGACGCTGCCGATGCCGCCCGCCCAAGGCGAGGAAACATAGAGCACGAAACCGAGGGCGAAGAAAATGATGTACGTCATCTTGCGGCCGAGAAAGTCTGAGCAGGATGCCCAACCGATACGCCCGAGAATATTGAACAGCGACAGCAGGCCGGCAAACCCGGCGCCGATGGCCGCCACCTGCAGTTTCTGATCCGCCATCAACTCGGCCAGCTTGAGATCGGCACCGATCAGCTTGCCGCCGAACACTTCCTGCAACATGGGCGAGGCCATGCCGATCACGCCGATGCCGGCGCTGACGTTGAGGCACAGCACCCCCCACAACAGCCAGAACTGCGGCGTCTTGTGCGCCTCGTTAACGTGCACGTGGCGCGTGGTGATCATGGCCTTGCCACTGTTTTCAGGCGGGTTCCAGCCCTCGGGCTTCCATCCGACGGGAGGAACGCGATAACCAAGCGCACCCAGCATCATGGTGATGAAATAGATCACGCCCAAGGTAGCGAAGGTTTCCCATACGCCCACGCCGGAAGGTGTGGCGTAGTGGTTCATCAGCGTGTTGGCCAAGGGGGCACCAATCATGGCGCCGCCGCCGAACCCCATGATGGCCATGCCGGTCGCCATGCCGCGCCGGTCGGGGAACCATTTGATCAGCGTGGAAACCGGCGAAATGTAGCCCAGCCCCAAACCGATCCCCCCGATGACGCCCGATCCCAGCCACATCAGCCAGAGTTGGTGGGTATAGACGCCGAAAGCCGAGATCAGGAGGCCGCCGCCCCAGCACAGCGCCGCCACGGCGCCCGCCTTGCGCGGGCCGGCATGCTCCAGCCAGTGGCCGAACACGGCGGCCGATGAGCCGAGAAAAACGAAGAATAGGGTGTACATCCAGCCCAGATCGCTGACTTTCCAATCGCAGTTGGTCGCAACCGCGCGTGCCCAGAAACCGATTTCTTCGCCGCAGGCTATCGGTTCGGTGATGCCCAGCGCCTTGGATAACGGCAACCAGAATACGCTGAAGCCATACGCCATACCGATCGACAGGTGGATCGCCAATGCCGCCGGTGGAACCAGCCAACGGTTATACCCCGGTTCCGCAGTAATTCTTTCCTTGGAAAAAAAGTCCGACATACTCCCCCCTGAAATGATTACTGTTTTTCTACAAACCTGCCACTTCTCCCGCTCGATCAGAAGTACAAATTTCGCTCAAATAGTCTTACAAATTTCCCTAATTAGCAACTTTATCTCCAACAATACAATCGCATCTTTAGCCGCATCCTCTGACAGGGCAATCAAGGGAGATAGCCCGCAACTGCAAATCGCCCATCTTTTATTTGGAATGTTATTATTCACAGCAGTGTTTACGCCTACTTTTCAACCTAATTGATTACCATGACAAGCAAATATCCTGATGCCCCCATAGAATGGCCGCTACCTCCTTACGCAGTCATGGATTCGGCAATGCCGGAACCCGAATGCGAAGCCCTGCTCATTGATGGAAGGAATGTCCGGGGCATGCTGCAGACTTTTCACACCGAAGCAGGAATCGTGGAGATCATGCCGCCATTTGCGGGCTCCCCAGTCAGCATCACCTTCGCCAAGCTCAAGCAGTTGCGCCTCACCCGTCCCATCGCTCTCAAGGGCGGGGCCACCGTCATGCTAGAATCCGATGGCATCCACGCAGCGCCCGAACTGCGCGAGATCAAGGTGGACTTCAGCGACGGCGACCAGTATGCGGGCAAAACATTCGGCATGCTGGAGACCAGCCACGGCATCTATCTCTACCTCGACAACGGCGATAAGCGCTATGTGCGCAGCTTCATTCCTGCCGACAGCATCAAGCTGTATAGCTTGGGGGAACCAATTGGCGAGATGCTGGTGCAGCACCTCGCCGCCACCAAGGAGCAGGTAGCAGCCGGGCTGACGCGCCAGAAGGCGCTGCGCGGTCAGCTGCTTGGGGAATATCTCAAGAATGAAGCGATCGTTTCTCCTGAGCAGCTTGAAAGCGTGCTGGCCAAGATGCGTACCCAGCCTTCGCTCAAGGTCGGGGAGGCGCTGCTGAACGCAGGCATGATCGACCAGTCGCAACTAGATCTCGCCCTGGAAAAACAAAAAGTCAACCGCAAGCGGGCACTGGGCGAAATTCTGGTCGAGATGGGGGTGGTGGACCACTCCACCGTCAACGCGATCCTGGCGCGCAAGATGGGCATTCCCTATGTCAGCCTCACGCAATTCAACATCGAACCCAATGCGATCAAACTGGTCCCGGAAAAACTCGCCCGCAAATACAACCTGATGCCTCTGTGCATGTTGGAGAACCGCATTTTCGTGGCGATGGAAAACCCACTGCAGAACGAAGCGCTGAATGAGATTCGGTTCCACGCCAAGAAAACGGTGGAGCCTGTCATGGCCTCCGTCAATGAAATACAGAATGCCATCCAGAGCCATTACGGCACTGCCCATCTGGGCGACTTGGCCTCCGAACTCGCCGTGGCACTGGAAAGTAGTGAAGATGAGTCGACGGAAAAGGAGCTGAGCGAAAGCGACAGCGTCCTTACCCGACTGGTCAACAAGACCATCCTCGATGCTTTCCAGCAGGGGGCATCGGACATCCACATCGAAACCTACCCAGGCCGCAAGAACAGCGTCATCCGCTTCCGTCGCGACGGCCAGATGACACACTACCTGGATCTGCCATCCAATTTCCGTAATGCCATCGTATCGCGCATCAAGATCATGTCCAACCTGGATATTTCGGAACGACGCCGAGCGCAGGACGGCAAGATCGACTTCTCGCATTTCGGCCCAGCGCGCATTGAATTGCGTGTCGCAACGATCCCCACGTCAAACGGCCTGGAAGATGTGGTGCTAAGGTTGCTGAACACGGGCAAACCGAGGCCGCTTGACCAGATCAGCCTGAGCGATGGCAACCTCGCCCAGATCAAGGCAATGGCCATGCGTCCGCACGGCATCCTGCTGGTGTGCGGGCCAACCGGGTCGGGCAAGACCACCACCCTGCATTCCGTGCTGGGTTACCTCAATACACCCGAGCGCAAGATCTGGACTGCGGAAGATCCGATTGAAATCACCCAGGAAGGCCTGCGGCAGGTTCAGACGCATGCAAAAATCGGCTGGACTTTTGCCACTGCCATGCGCTCTTTCCTGCGCGCTGACCCGGATGTGATCATGGTCGGCGAAATGCGCGACCATGAAACTTCGCAGATCGCCATCGAGGCATCTTTGACCGGCCATCTGGTGCTATCCACCCTGCACACCAACAGTGCCGCAGAATCCGTGGTACGTCTGCTTGAACTGGGGATGGATCCTTTCAATTTCGCCGATGCCCTGCTGGGGGTCCTTTCCCAACGCCTCACCCGGGCCCTGTGTCCGGCCTGCAAAAAGGCTTACACGGCCAGCAGGGAGGAAATCCAATCCTTGATCCAGGAATACTGCGACAGTTACGAGCAGACGGGATCTGCCCTGCCCGACGCTGAAGAATTGCTGAAGTCCTGGGAGCATCGTTTCACCCAGGACAGCGGCAGGTTCACGCTTTACTCTCCCGCCGGATGCGGAGAATGTGACCACACTGGATACAGGGGGCGCATGGGGCTGCATGAGCTGCTGACCAATACCCCGAAAATCAAGCACCTGATCCAGATTCGTGCGCCGGTCCCCAAGATTCAGGAAGCCGCCTTTGAAACCGGGATGCGAACGCTGAAGCAGGATGGGATCGAAAAAGTACTGTCCGGATTCACCGACATCGCCATGGTCAGGGCGGCCTGTTAGGGAAGCCCCGCTGGACAAGTTTCCGCGAGAGCGAATCGCGCCGCGGCGCTCAGCAACAGCGCTTGGCGCCCTTCCACTTGTTCTCCTGCCACTGCCTGAAGAATGCCTCGCGCGTCAGCGGTGTCTGGTCAGGGTGGTGTTCAGCGTGATGCGCCAGATAGCGCTCGTAGGCATCGTCGCCGGATAGGCAGCGGATAGCCCGCCACAGTTTGCGCAGGGCGTCCATCAGTCGCGTGCGTAGTCTTCCACCAGCCGGCTGGGGATGTGTGGTGATTCAGACACCGGCGGCACCGGACGCCCGGAAAGAGAGCGTGCGCTCACACGCAGCATGTCGAGCACGATGACCCAAAGTACCGTGACGAAAAACACCGTCAGCCAGGCATCCAGATGCTGGTTGAAGATCAGCTGCGGCGCGACAGCAGCTTTTTCCGGCGGCAGCGCGCCTGCAGCCAGTTTGGCCGCCATGTCGTTGGCGGCGGCGAAGAAGCCGATGCGTTTGTCCTCGCTGAAAATCTTTTCCCAGGCTGCCGCGCTCGTAACCAGCACCAACCAGGTGAGCGGCACGCCGGTGATCCAGGCGTATTTCAACTTGCCGGATTTGATCAAGATGCCGGTGCCAACACACAGGGCAATCGCCGCCAGCATCTGGTTGGCGATGCCAAACAGCGGCCACAGCAGGTTCACGCCACCGTTGGGGTCGATGACACCGATATAGAGAAAGTAGCCCCAGGCCCCGACCACCAGCCCGCTGGTGAGAATGACGGAAGGTGTCCACGAGGTCTCGCCCATCCTGGGCCACACGTTGCCCAGCATGTCCTGCAGCATGAAGCGGCCAACGCGGGTGCCGGCGTCAAGGGTGGTAAGAATGAAGATGGCTTCGAACATGATGGCGAAGTGGTACCACAGTGCCAGCATGCCCTGCCCGAAAGCGGAGCCGAAGATGCTGGCCATGCCGACTGCGAGCGAAGGTGCGCCGCCGGTGCGAGCGAACAGGGTGGTTTCACCCATCTGCTGCGCCAGCAGATTCATCTGCTCCACCGTTACCGGGAAGCCCCACGACGAAATTTTCGCCACCGCTTCGGCCGCCTCTTTACCAACCACGCCGGCCGGGCTGTTGATGGCAAAGAAAACGCCCGGTTCCAGCACCGTAGCGGCAATCAGCGCCATGATGGCGACGAAGGATTCCAGCGCCATACCGCCGTAGCCGATCATGCGGATGTCACGCTCGTTGGCCAGCAGTTTGGGTGTGGTGCCGGAGGCGATCAGGGAGTGAAACCCGGAAATTGCGCCACAGGCGATGGTGATAAACACAAAAGGGAACAGCTTTCCGCCGAAGATTGGGCCGGTGCCGTCGATGAACTGTGTCAGCGCCGGCATCCTGATCGCCGGTTGCAGCACGACGATGGCAATCGCCAGCAAGATGATCGTGCCCAGTTTCATGAAGGTGGAAAGATAATCGCGCGGCGCCAGCAGCAGCCAGACCGGCACGATCGCTGCTGCGAACCCGTAGGCGATGACAGCCCACGCCAGCGGCAGGCCATCGTGGTCGAACAGGCTACGCAAGGTTGCGTTGTGGCCCACCCAGCCACCGCCCACCACCGCCAGCAGCAACAGGACCACCCCCAGTGCCGAGCCCTCCAGCACCCGGCCGGGCCGGATATTGCGCATATACAGGCCGACGAACATGGCGATGGGGATGGTCGCGGCCACGGTGGAGGTCGCCCACGGGCTGTGCTTCATGGCGTTGACCACCACCAACCCCAGCACCGCGATCAGGATGATCATGATGGCGAAAGTGCCGATCAGCGCCGCGATGCCACCGATGGGGCCCAGTTCATCCCGCGCCATCTGGCCAAGGCTGCGCCCGTCACGCCGCATCGAGAAAAACAGCGTGACCATGTCCTGCACGCAGCCACCGAGAACTGCACCGACCAGTATCCACAGCGTGCCCGGCAGGTAACCGAACTGCGCCGCCAGCGTCGGCCCGATCAACGGCCCCGGCCCGGCAATTGCCGCAAAATGATGGCCGAACACAATCCAGCGGTTGGTCGGGATGAAATCACGACCGTTATCGAAACGCTCCGCCGGGGTGGCACGGGTTTCGTCCAGCACCAGCACTTTCGCTGCAATCCATGACGCGTAGAAACGATAGGCGATGGCGTAAACGCACACGGCTGCGGCGACGAACCACAACGCGCTGATGCTTTCGCCACGGTTGAGCGCGATACCACCGACTGCCACCGCGCCAAGCAAGGCGATGCCGACCCAAAGAGCATTTTTCAGCAGGTTGTTCATTGGAAATCCACAGCTTTTTTCAAAAATGGTTTCAAGTATAATTCATTCGTCATGGGCCGGTAGCTCAGCTGGGAGAGCGTCGCGTTCGCAATGCGAAGGTCGGGAGTTCGATCCTCCTCCGGTCCACCAATCATCTGCTTCACCTCGCCCTTGCGAGCGATCTTCAAACAATCCTTGCGTGACCTTTGCAAAAACCGTCAACAAGATCCAACAATTAACTGGTAACCAGACCCATTCAAAAACTCCCCAACTTGCGCAACAAGATATCAATGATACCAATGTCCTGTTTTTCATCCATAAAGTTGGCTTGTCATCCCAAAATCTTTATGCTAATTTGCGACGACTGTGACATCTTGTCGCAGCTTTTTTGACAGGCTTCATGTAATACAAGCAGTGTGCCGGAGGGGGGGGTTGATGGCAGCATCGGTTGTGGATTACAAGGTTGTTGCGCGACCAAATTGCTCACTCTCCCCTAAGGGGATGGTGAGAGTCGTGGCGGCCCTCGCAATTCTTCCTCTTTCTGTCGCTGTTGGTTTTGGTTTGGCTGGTGCCTGGCTGGTTTTTCCATTTGCCGGCCTGGAGTTGCTAGCGCTAGCGTATGCCTTTTATTTCATCTACCGTAATGCAGGTGATTATGAAAGCATTACCATCGACGGCGACCAGGTAGCCATCGAGCAGCACAGTTATAAAAATTCGAATCAGGTAGTCTTCCACCGCTACTGGGCGCAGGTGGTGTTGCGTGAAGTTCCGGGCGGTGAGCAGCGTTTGTGGCTACGTTCGCATGGCAGGGAAGTGGAAGTCGGGCGATACATGAATAACGAGCAGCGCCTGGCTCTTGCCCAACAATTACAAAAGCGGACCGGTGCCGTTTACCAACGGTGAGTAACATAAAAATACTTGGGGAGCGAGAATGGCATTAAAACTGATAAAAAAGGTCGGGCTGGGCCTGATGTTCGCGCTGTGGTCGCTGGCCGCACATGCCGAATATTCATGGAATTTCCCCAAACCCGTCACGCCGATGGCGGCTGATACGCTCCACGTACACAACAAGTTCATGGTCATCATCATGGTGATCTTCGTTGTGGTACTGGGCATCATGATCTATTCGATC
>Ga0316617_100000419_pt1 | contig 11114 bp, 10 predicted proteins | sample OWC_Aug_M1_C1_D2_FD_207801 | JGI IMG/M metagenome (GOLD analysis project Ga0316617, IMG submission 207801) | Wetland soil microbial communities from Old Woman Creek delta, Ohio, United States - OWC_Aug_M1_C1_D2_B | ecosystem: Environmental > Terrestrial > Soil > Wetlands | place: USA: Ohio... | reverse complement strand
GAGAATATATCAGGTGCTTAATGATCCTCCTTATAACTATGTCATCCACACCTCTTCTTTCCCAGGGGTGGACGCTGAGCACTACCATTGGCATTTTGAGATCATGCCGAAGTTGACCAAGGTGGCGGGTTTCGAGTGGGGGACAGGCTTCTATATCAATCCCACTCCTCCTGAGGAAGCCGCAGAGTATATGAGAGAGGTGAAGTAATCTCTTATGCCCAATCCACACCACTCCTATGACCTTTTAAAATCGATCATCCAGCTTTCCACCTCATCGATTCCCATCCAAGTTAAATTGGATCGCATGCTTCAATCCATCTCAGGGGCTTTTCAATCGGATCGATGCCTTCTCCTGAAGCCAGAACAAATAGAAAAAAGTGCGTTTTTTTCCCGTCTGGCCTCCGAAAAAAAACCATTATGGGTTGAGGAAGTTACTTTCTTTCAGAAGGAGAATGTCGTCCTGGAGGAGGAAGATCTCTTTTGTCCAACCTTTGCCTGCATCCCCTTGGTGGTTGCGACCTCGTTCCAAGGAATTCTCTATATCGGTTTTTCAAAAAACCATCGATTTTCTCCCGAAGAAGTTGATCTCCTTCTCCTGATGGGAGAGGTGATCGGAGGGGCCATTCGAAATGAGGAGCTTCATCATAAAGCAGAAGAAACCATTTCGGAATTGACCGCTCTCTATGAAATGGGAAAAACGATCACCTCCACATTAAACTTAGAAGATCGACTCAAATTAATCGTCACAACAGGACTAAAGACCCTTCAAGCGAAGGGAGGGGTGTTGAGACTCGAAGATAAAAAATCCAGCGAACTGAAGATCAAATACAGTATAGGGGAATATCACCAAAATCCTCTCGATGAAGAGATAGCCCAAAGGGTCTTCCGCACCCAAACCCCTCTTTCCCTCAACGACTCTGGTGAAGAGAGACTTTCCCTTTCTGTTCTCTGCGCTCCCTTTTTTTCAAAAGGAAGGACTTTCGGAACCCTGGCCTTTTATGATAAGGATTCTGATTCTTCAAAATTCGATGAGAGGGATTTTCAATTACTCTTGACCATGGCGAATCAAATATCCAATGCCATTGAAAATGCCCTGACCCACTATGAAACGACAGAGATGTCTCAGGAACATGAGAAAAAGGTGAAAGAGCTTTCCACTCTTGGGGAGCTCAACAAGGCCCTTTTAACCACAGTAAATTTTGAACGGATCCTCCAGTTAACCTTGACTGCTATTACCATTGGTGATGGGTTAGGGTTCAATCGAGCAATGCTTTTTCTGGTCAATGAGAAAGACCATATTTTAGAGGGGACCATAGCCGTAGGGCCAGAAAGTGCTGAAGAGGCAGGGAAAATCTGGGCCTCTCTCTCTCAGAGGAAGGGAACCCTTTCAGACCTGATCACCCAACTCTCTCCTAAGGGTCACTCTGCCTTAAACTCCATCGTCAAAGGAATTCAGATCCCTCTAGAACAGGAGCAGTGCATTCTTTCGCGGACCTTTCTCGAGGGGAGGTCATTTAATATCCGATTCCCTCAATCCAAAGAGGGTTGGATACAAACCCGTTGTGAAAGAGGTTGCCACTTAGGTTCTGAGGTAGGATGCTATGTGGGCGAGCATCTCAGTCGTGATCCTAGGGTTTACTCATTCGCCACGGTGCCACTTTGGGGCAAAGGGAAGGTCATCGGTGTCATTCTGGTGGACAACCTTTACAACCAGAACCCTATTAAAGAGGAAGACATTCACTTTCTTAGCTTGTTTGCAAATCAGGCAGGGTTGGCCATTGAGAACGCCATCCTTTACCGAAATCTGGAGGAGGTTCATCAAGAGCTCAAGGAAACCCAGAACCAATTGGTTCACCGTGAAAAGATGGTGGCCCTGGGAGAACTCTCCAATTCCATTGCTCACGAGATTAAAAACCCGCTGGTCTCTATTGGCGGGTTTGCCCGTCGTCTCTTTCGAACCATACCCGAGGATGCCCCGGAAAAACGATATACCCAAACCATCATGATCGAAGTCGCTCGGCTTGAAAAGATCCTCACGGATATTTTCAACTATACCCACGATGAAGCCATTGCCTTTAAAGAATGTGATCTCCGAAAAATTGTGGAGGAAAGCTTATCTATGAACCAGGAGAGAGCCGATGCTGAGGGGGTTGAGCTGGTCAAAGAATTTTCTGAAGAGATCCCAAAGATCAATGGGGACTCTCATCAATTAAAGCAGGTCTTCTCTCACCTGATCCATAATGCCTATCAGGCGATGAGGGGACAGGGAACGCTTTCCCTTCGACTCCACCCCATTTCTAAGAACGGTGCCTCCTATGTCCGGGTGGAAGTGGAGGATACAGGTGGAGGGATCGACCCTGAAAATCTCCACAACATCTTTAATCCCTTCTATACCACAAAGGATTATAGTCTGGGGCTGGGGTTACCCATCGCACATAAAATAATCACTTCCCATCGAGGCCAGATTGAAGTGGACAACAAACCGGGCCTGGGAGTGAATTTCATGATTACTCTCCCCGGCTTTGAGAGAGGAAGAGAGAGTAGGTCTAAAGTGGTGGAGGCAGATAAATGAAAAAGATTTTAGTGGTTGACGATGAAGAGAGCATCCGCTTCCTTTATAAAGAGGAGTTGGAGGAGGAGGGATATATTGTGGAGTGCGCAATGAATGGGGAAGAAGCGCTCCAAAAGCTTTCCGCCTTTAAACCGGACCTCGTCTCCCTCGATATCAAAATGCCCGTGATGGACGGGATTGAAGCCCTGAAACGGATTCGAGAGAAGGAAAGAAGCCTTCCTATCATTCTCTGTTCTGCCTATGGGGAGTACAAACAGGACCTCACCACCTGGGCTTCGGATGCCTATGTCGTCAAGTGTGCAGATTTAACAAATTTTAAATGCACCATCAAAAAACTTTTGGGCTCATCATGAACATTGAAAAAGGAGTTATTCAGGATTCAAGGAGAGAAACCTATTTTACCGGGGAATGATTGCAATTCGCTAAGCGCTATACTCTATGCGCTCTGCGGGTTTATTAAATAACGGGGCAGTAGCTCAGTTGGGAGAGCGCCAGAATCGCACTCTGGAGGTCGGGAGTTCAACTCTCCTCTGCTCCACCAAAAAAAGAAGGGGACAGGCCATTTTTAAAAAGTTGCCTGTCCCTTTTTTCTATATAAATTCGTATAAAAATGGAACGATTCGAGTGTCGATTTTTATTTCCGCTATCCGTCCTTCATGGACATAAAAGCTGATTACTTCCTCTGATAACAGTAAGGAGGATAAGGATCGTGGTGACGGTAGGAATAAAGGTAGTATAGGTATGGGTAATCCTTTGGTTCAGGACAGGATGGAATCTCCAAGGGTGACTATTACTTTTCCTCCAACGGGCGACATTCCGTCCTAGCTACTCTATCTTGAACAAAAATGATCGAGCAGATTGAATCAGAGCCAGAAAAATGATATTCCCATATTTCAAGAGTCATCCCATTGGCATTCTTATAAGTGATAAGGTTTGTTGGCCCCCACAAAGAGACCACTTGTTCTTTCGTCATGGCAGGTCTAATATCTGAAATATTTCGAGAATGGCATGAAGAAAAAACGAGACTAAGAACAACAAAAAGAAATAGGCAGATGATCTTTTTCTTTTCCATCTTTTCTCATCTCCTTCTTGCAATTTTCTTTTATAACGGTATCCTATTTCTCTATTTTTTTCATCTTGTGTTTAACTCTTTCACCCATCTCTCAAAATTCTCCTTTGCTGAATATCCCCTTCTCCAAAGAACCGTCTGAGAGCTTCTTGATCGACAGAAGACTTCTCCATTCATTCCGGAATTACATTTCTCGAAGAGGTCTTTTGAAAAAATAATCGTAAGGATAGGTAATCAGGAATTCTTTCGCTTCATTTGCCTTTTTAAGAGGCTTCGTAACCGGAAGAGAGATCACATAGAACATCGCTCCTAAACCCACATGCATCAATCCCAAAGGCCTCACCCAGAGAAGATCTCCAACAACTTCCGGCGTAGTAAGATCTCCCACAGGCTCATCCTTAGCGAGAACGAATCCGTTGAAAGACAACACGAAGAAAAAAACCATTAAGGAAGTCGTCATTCTTTTCATTTAAATCCTCCTATCATGGACTATTTCTGTTTTGAAGCTAGGGAGGCTATCTCAAACCACAAGCAACCTAATAAGCCTTTTTAATATATTGTCTATATTACCTGAAACATAAGAAGTTCTTCAAAGGGTATCGTTAAAGGATCTCGATTTAGGCTGGAGTGTACTATATCGGGAACAGAGTTGTCAATGAGAATGGGGATATGAATTTTGTCAGCAAATAAGGACTTTTCAGATAGCATAACCTGCCATATTGTTGGAGAGGATGGTCTCAGGATTGCGCTCATCCCCATCCTCTCTTCCTACATTAAATGCCGACGCTAAAACCTCTCCGAGGCGATGATATTTCATGGAAGGCCTGATGTAGACAGGAGGATCAACCTTTTCTGGATCTACTTTTCCATCTTTGAGACACTCACTGGTTATGTAGGTTTCGATAATCTCACCGACAATGAGGATATGGGTTTTCATATCGAGATAATGGAGCACCTTGCACTCAAGGTTAACCGGACATTCTTCTATGAGAGGAGCCGTTTTCAGTTCACCATAGAAAGTTCTAAAAATTTGTGATTTGTCTTTTTTCCTCCCAGAGTAAATACCACAATAATCGGTCTTCTTGATCATTTCGCAAGAGGGGACATTGACGGAAAAGGTCCCGTTTTCTCTGATACCCTTCAGGGTATACCGGGCTCTGTTCATGGCGATACTAACAGCGGGCGGTTTGTATGCCGCGATTCCGCACCAAGAGGCAATCATAAAATTCGGCTTTCCATCTACGTGGGCACCCACGACTAAGGCAGGCATGGGCAGAATCAGAGGCTCTGGACCAAGTCTTCTCTTTTCCATTCTATTTCTCCTCTTTTATGTTTTATCGTTTCCATTTTTTGTATGACCTACTATGGCAGGTGGGATTTCCGCAGCAAATCGTCAATCGTCTTGACGGGATTAAAAGTTTCAATGGGGACTTCCACAAAAACAGTATTCCAGTATGCCATCGATCCGTTCCAAAGTCCCGGCAACTCCAACACCTGAAGGTCACCCTCTTCGTGAGACTTTTTTGAAATAAAGACGGCGTCCTTATCGACGTAATCGGTCAAGTTAAATTTTTCTCCCTGATAATTCCTGACACCACATACTAGATCAACGGGATTGAAGTGTGTGGACGATTTCCAAATATCTTTCTGTTCCTTTGAATGGAGGTCTAATTGTGTCTGTTCTACAATCTGGAGTGACTGGGTGTCATCCTCCTTCACCCAGAAAGGACCCCCACCCGGCTCGCCCTCGTTCTTTACCATTCCGCAGACCCGTATAGGTCTATTGAGCATCCGGAAGACAACCTTCTTCCGATTGGATATCGAATCATTCCAGAATGGATCAGGAAAAAAAAGAAACAGCTTTCTTTGGCAAAAATGAACAACCCGTGACAACAGCTCATCATCCACCCGTTTCTCAGATAAGAGTTTCAAGTGATAGAAGATCTCTTCCTGTAATCGAACAAGATACCCTCCAAGGATTTTTTTATAAAGAACCGTGATGTCTTTCAAACGGTCAGGGACAATATTATCAATGTTCTTGATGAAGAGGATGTCGCCATCAATATCGTTGAGATTCTTAAGGAGCGCGCCATGCCCCCCCGGCCAGAACATGAGTTTACCGCTCCTGTCACGGATGGGTTTGTTCTCCATGTCCACGGCTATCGTATCCGTAGAAGGATGCTGAGTGGTTATGCCCCTTTCGTATTTTACGCCAAACCGTTTTTCAAAATAACCTTGAGTTTGAGAAAGGTAATCCCTGAACTTGGATTCGTGTTCTTCGGAAACAGTAAAATGAATCCTGCAGACATTCTGAGCGTCTCGGACATAGAGGGCTGCTTCGACAAGATGCTCCTCCAGGGCGGTTCGGGTTTTGTCAGGGTAGATATGAAATTTCAATAATGCCTTGGGAAGCCAGTTATAGTTCAACCCTTTTGAAGTTAGGATGAATTCAAGGATATCCCCATATTTCCTCTCGCGGATACATCGTTCAGTATCCTCACCCTTCAGGGCCATGGCTTTTTTTAGGTCCTCATAGAAAGGAAATTTGATAATATTTTCAAGAAATTTAACTACGGGCTCGGCCGAACCGACCGTACCTTGTTGATACCAACTATACCAGTCTTTAAACATCCGGCTCGCGACACCTGAGGCAGGAACAAACTTGAGCATCCGGCCTCCTTCCGCAGCCTGTTCGTGAAGCGAAACCAACCGTTCTTTCTCATCTGGATGGATCTGAACGATACCATCTCCAGCACAAGCTGGCCTGCTTAATCGAACAGACTTTGCTCCTCGGTGGAGTATTTTGAGCTGCCTTAAGACTTCCTGAACATCCATGCCCTTTGTGGCAATGGCTTTCAAGTCCTTGTCTGAAAAGGGATTTAAATTCATTATGAGGATGCCTCTCTCGGCCTAATATATAATAAGATATAAATCGGGACAAGGGGGGCCCCTATCAGCAATGAATCTAAAAGCATATGACCACAGAGACCAGCAGTTCGGTAAACCTTTTTTATATTAATAATATCAACGGGTTAGAAAAACACCGTGCTATTTTCCTCATAACTTTCCGTAGAAACCGAGCGTTATATCCGAGACTTTCAGCCATCTCCTCTCTTCTGATAGAAGATATAATAAATTTTTTTAAAATCCATAAAAAAATATTGACAAATAAAAAAAAATCTGATAAATTTATGAGGTTTTTCACTTAATTTTTTATTCAGGCCCTTTATAATTTAACTTATTGAAATAATTAATTTTAGCATAAAAGAGGTAAGTAATGCCTACAATTAGTCAACTGGTTCGAGAAGGAAGGAAAGGCATCAAGTTCAAAACTTCTGCCCCAGCCCTAACGGGATCCCCTCAAAAAAGGGGGGTTTGTATTCGAGTTTATACAACCACTCCCAAGAAACCTAATTCCGCTCTTCGAAAAGTTGCTCGAGTGAGATTAACCAATGGAATCGAAGTGACCACTTATATTCCGGGAATTGGTCACAACCTCCAGGAACACTCAGTCGTCCTCATTCGGGGAGGAAGGGTGAAAGACCTTCCAGGAGTCCGATACCATATCATCCGTGGTACCTTAGATTCTGTAGGCGTCCAGGACCGAAAACAGAGTCGTTCCAAATACGGAGCCAAAAAGCCTAAATAGTTTAGCTTCTCTTCCAAATCCATTCATCAATTATAAGGAAGAAGGAGTATTTATGCCTAGAAAAAGAGAGATTAAGAAAAGAGAAATATTACCGGACCCGAAATATCACGATACGATGATGGCCAAATTTATAAATGGAATCATGCGTCGTGGGAAAAAAAGCTTGGGGGAAGGGATTTTTTATCGCGCTCTGGATATTATTAAAGATAAGACCCATTCCGACCCCATTAAAGTTTTTAACCAGGCCATGAATAATGTGAAACCCCTCATTGAGGTGAGACCCAGAAGGGTGGGAGGGGCTACTTATCAGGTTCCAGTAGAGGTGAGACCGGAAAGGAAAATTGCCTTAGCGATTCGCTGGGTCATTGGCTTTTCAAAACAGCGTTCCGAAAAGACCATGGAAGAAAAGCTCTCAGCAGAACTGATCGATGCTGCTAATAACCGGGGGGCGGCTATCAAGAAGAAGGAAGATACACATAAAATGGCTGAGGCCAATAAAGCCTTTGCCCATTATCGTTGGTAATATTGAGAAGAGGGTTTTGTGTCACAAGCATTGAAAGAACAGACGAGAAACATCGGGATTATGGCCCATATCGACGCAGGGAAAACAACCACCACGGAACGAATTCTCTACTACACTGGCGTCACTTATAAGATCGGGGAGGTGGACGAAGGCTCTGCGACCATGGACTGGATGGACCAAGAAAAGGAGCGAGGGATTACCATCACCTCTGCAGCCACCACCTGTTTCTGGAAAGATCACCGGATTAATATCATCGATACTCCTGGGCATGTTGATTTCACCATAGAGGTCGAACGATCCCTTCGCGTCCTAGACGGGGCTGTGGCTGTCTTCTGTGCCGTGGGAGGCGTGGAACCTCAGTCCGAAACGGTCTGGAGGCAGGCCGATAAATATCAGATCCCAAGAATTGCTTTTATCAATAAAATGGACAGAACAGGGGCAAACTTTGAGCAATGTCTTAAGATGATGGAGAATCGTCTCAAGACAACGCCGTTGCCCATTCAACTTCCTCTCGGCAAGGAAGACGATTTTCGAGGGGTGATTGACCTCGTCACCATGAAAGCCATAGTCTATGATCCTCATGGTCTTGGGACAGAATACCGCGCAGTAGATATTCCAGACGCCTTCCAAAAGGAAGCTTTTACTTCAAGGGAATATCTCATCGAAAAACTGGCAGAGAAAAATGACTATCTTATGGAGAAATTCATTGATGGCCAGGAGTTAACCGAGGAAGAAATTAGAGGAGCCCTGAGGGAGATCACCCTCCAATTGAAAGGAACTCCCGTTCTCTGCGGTTCGGCCTTCCGCAATAAAGGGGTTCAACCCTTGCTCGATGCGATCATTAACTACCTCCCATCCCCTCTCGATATCCCCCCTGTGAAAGGAATCGATTCCGAAGGGAAGGAGCTTGCCTTCTCCGCCAATAACGGACATCCCCTTTCAGCCTTAGCCTTTAAAATTATGAACGATCCTTATACAGGACAGCTGACTTTCTTCCGGATTTATTCCGGCTCATTAAAGTCAGGGGATTCTGTTTTTAATCCCACAAAAGGAAAACGGGAACGGATTGGCCGTCTGCTCAAGATGCATGCCAATAAACGTGAGGAGATTCAAGAGGTGGCCGCGGGAGATATCTTTGCTGCAGTCGGTCTTAAATATACCACTACCGGAGATACGATCTGCAGTGAAAAACAGCTTATCATTCTCGAGTCGATGACGTTTCCTGAACCGGTGATTTCTATTGCCATTGAGCCAAAGACAAAGGGAGATGTCGATAAATTGGGAGCTTCCCTCCACAAATTGGCGCTTGAAGATCCTTCCTTTAAAGTGAAGACCGATGAGGAAACCAGTCAAACCATCATCTCTGGAATGGGTGAACTCCATCTTGAGATTATTGTTGATCGACTCCTTAGGGAATTCAAGGTCGAAGCCAGTGTTGGAAGGCCTCAGGTCGCCTATCGAGAAACGATTACCAAGATGGTCAAGTCAGAAGGCAGATTTGTTCGTCAATCAGGTGGAAGAGGACAGTACGGACACGTCTGGCTTAACATCGAGCCACAACCCCCTGGAAAGGGATTTGAGTTTGTCAACAAGATTGTTGGAGGTTCGATCCCTCGCGAATATATTCCTGCAGTCGAAAAGGGGGTCGTTGAGGCCATGGAGAAAGGGGCTTTCGCGGGGTTCCCCATGGTGGATATCAAGGTGACGCTTATCGATGGGTCTTACCATGAAGTCGACTCCTCTGAAATGGCCTTTAAGATTGCAGCCTCCATGGGATTTAAGGAAGGAACAAAAAGGGCAACCCCGATCCTTCTTGAACCCATGATGTCTATTGAGATTATTACTCCTGAAGAATTTATGGGGCAGGTCGTGAGTGATCTCAGCAGTCGAAGAGGGAAAACCACAAAAGTAGAATATCGTGAGGGAACCAATGTTATCGCTGGCGAGGTTCCCCTTGCCAATATGTTTGGTTATGCCACTGACCTTCGATCCCTCACCCAAGGGAGGGCTACCTTTACTTTGCAATTTTCCCATTATAGTCCGGTGCCCCCCTCTGTGAGTGAGGAGATCCTTTCTCAATTGAAAAGGGTCGCCTGAGTGCACCCCAAAAACCTAAAGGAGGGTTTGAGCCATGTCGAAGCCGAAATTTGAGAGGACAAAGCCGCATGTGAACATTGGGACGATCGGGCATGTGGATCATGGGAAGACGACGTTGACGTCAGCGATAACGAGGGTCTTAGCGACGAAGAAGTTGGCCTCCTATATGGCGTTTGATCAGATCGACAAGGCGCCGGAGGAGAAGGAGCGGGGGTTGACGATTGCGATTGCGCATGTGGAGTATGAGACGACGAAGCGGCATTATGCGCACATTGATTGTCCGGGGCATGCGGATTACATCAAGAATATGATTACGGGGGCGGCGCAGATGGACGGGACGATCTTGGTGGTTTCGGCGGCCGATGGGCCGATGCCGCAGACTCGGGAGCATGTTTTATTGGCGAAGCAGGTTCGGGTGCCGTATATTGTGGTATTTTTGAACAAGGTGGATATGGTGGAGGATCCGGAGTTGTTGGATTTGGTGGAGTTGGAGGTTCGGGAGTTGCTTTCGGGGTATGATTTTCCTGGGGAGGCGACGCCGGTGATACGGGGCAGTGCGCTCAAGGCGTTGGAGTGTGGGTGTGGGAAGCCGGAGTGTCAGTGGTGTAAGGGGATCTGGGAGTTGATGGATGCGGTGGACACGTATATTCCGGAGCCGGTGAGGGATATTGACAAGCCGTTTTTGATGCCGATTGAGGATGTGTTTAGCATATCGGGTCGTGGGACGGTGGTGACGGGGCGAGCGGAGCGAGGGGTGATCAGGGTGGGTGATGAGGTGGAGGTGGTCGGGATTCGGCCGACGATGAAGACGGTGTGTACGGGGGTGGAGATGTTTCGCAAGACCTTGGATCAGGGTCAGGCGGGGGACAATATTGGGGTGTTGTTGCGTGGGACGAAGCGTGAGGAGGTGGAGCGGGGTCAGGTGGTGGCCAAGCCTGGGTCGATTACGCCGCATCGGAAGTTTAAGGCGGAGGCGTATATCTTGACGAAGGAGGAGGGGGGTCGGCACACGCCGTTTTTTAATGGGTATCGGCCTCAGTTTTATTTTCGGACGACGGATGTGACGGGGGTGGCGGTGTTGCCGGAGGGGGTGGAGATGGTGATGCCTGGGGATAATGTGTCGTTGACGGTGGAGTTGATTACGCCGATAGCGATGGAGAAGGAGTTGCGGTTTGCGATTCGGGAGGGGGGTCGTACCGTGGGG
>Ga0316617_100000416_pt1 | contig 11122 bp, 9 predicted proteins | sample OWC_Aug_M1_C1_D2_FD_207801 | JGI IMG/M metagenome (GOLD analysis project Ga0316617, IMG submission 207801) | Wetland soil microbial communities from Old Woman Creek delta, Ohio, United States - OWC_Aug_M1_C1_D2_B | ecosystem: Environmental > Terrestrial > Soil > Wetlands | place: USA: Ohio... | reverse complement strand
TGACCCCAAAGATGGTCGAGTGCGGCTCCAACCCCAATATCCGGATTCTCTCCTACGCCGAGGTCGAAGAGGTCTCGGGTTATGTGGGGAACTTCGAGGTCAAGATCCGCCGCCGCGCCCGCGGCGTGGACCCGGAGAAGTGCACCGGCTGCGGCGTCTGCTACGAGAAGTGCCCTGTCAAGGTCTCGTCCGAGTTCGAGGTGGGCATGGGTATGCGAAAGGCCATCTATGTGCCATTCCCCCAGGCCGTGCCCAACGTGCCCGTCATCGACCGGGAGCGTTGCACCTATTTCGTCAAATCGGGGCGCTGCCGGATCTGTGAGAAGTTCTGCGCGCCGGGGGCCATCCAGTTCGAAGGGCAGGATGAGATCCTCACAGACACCTTCGGGGCTATCGTGATGGCCACGGGTTTCGACGTGTGGGATCAGGCGAAGCTGGGGGAATACGGCGGGGGGCAAATCCCCGATGTCATCTCCGGTCTCCAGTTCGAGCGACTGGTGAACGCCTCGGGGCCGACGAGCGGCAAGGTCCTGCGGCCCTCCGACCACACCGAGCCCAAGACGGTGGTCTTCGTCGCCTGCGTGGGGTCGCGGGACCCGGCCCACGGCCACTCGTACTGCTCCAAGGTCTGCTGCATGTACACGGCGAAGCACGCCCTGCTCCTCAAGGAGAAGGTGCCCGACGCCAAGGCATACATCTTCTATATGGACATCCGGGCCAACGGGAAGGGCTACGAAGAGTTCGTGCAACGGGTGGTGGAGCGCTACGATGCCACCTACGTGCGGGGCCGGGTCTCCCGGATCTTCCCGCTGGACGGCCAGGTGGTAGTGCAGGGGGCGGACACGCTCCTAGGGAAACAGGTCGAGGTGCGGGCCGATATGGTGGTGCTGGCCACGGCCATGGAGCCCCGCGCCGACGCCAAGGAGATGGCCCGCAAGCTGGGCATCTCCACCGATCAGGACCAGTGGTTCTCCGAGGCCCACCCCAAGCTGCGCCCGATGGAGGTCCTCAGCGCCGGTATCTACCTGGCCGGGGCGTGCCAGTACCCCAAGGACATCCCGGACACGGTGGCGCAAGCCTCTGGGGCCGCCGCCAAGGTGGTGGATCTCTTCTCCAGGCCGCATCTCCTGTCCGAGCCGATGATCGCAGGCGTGGACGAAAGCAACTGTGTGGCCTGCCTCCTCTGCAAGGAGGTCTGCCCGTTCACCGCCATCGAGGCCGCCGAGGCCATGGACCCGGCGACTCGGAAGATGCGGCCGGTGGCGAAGGTCAACGAAGGCCTCTGCCACGGCTGCGGCACCTGCGTTGCGGCCTGCCGGTCGGCCTCCATCCGGTTGCGGGGATTCAGCGACGATCAGATTCTCCTGCAGATCGAGGCGCTGGAACTGGCCCATAGCGGGGAAGGGGCGTAGGGCGTGTCGAGCAAAGCGCAAGCCGTGGAGAGTCCGGTGGCGGCCCCGAAGTGGGAGCCGGTCATCGTGGCGTTCCTTTGCAACTGGTGCTCCTACGCGGGGGCAGACCTGGCCGGCTCCAGCCGGCTGAGCTACCCGGCCAACGTGCGGGTGGTTCGGGTGCCGTGCTCGGGCCGGGTCAACCCCATGTTCGTCATCCAGTGCTTCAAGCGCGGTTTCGATGGTGTGCTCATCGCCGGCTGCCACCCCGGCGACTGCCACTACGCCAAGGGAAACTTCTACGCCCGCCGCCGGATGCCCCTGGCGCAGGACTTTCTGGAATACCTGGGGGTCGAGCCGGGGCGCATCCGGTTCGACTGGGTCTCGGCCTCCGAGAGCGGCCGCTTCGCCGAGGTGGTGAGCGAGGTGACCGAGGCGGTGCGGAAGCTCGGCCCCTACACGCGGCGGACGTGGGCTCACGCGCCCGCCCTCCCGACGGAGCTCGCGCCTGTCCATGAGTAATCTCGAGGTCACCATCCGCGAGACGGCGGCCCGGCTGCTCCGAGAGGGGCAGGTCGCGGTCGTCTTGGGCTACGAGGCCGGCAGCGTGCCGTTCCGGACCGCACCCGCCTTCATCGAGCGGGCCGAAGATGCGGGGCGGCTGGTGTGGAACCGCTTCTGCACCAACAATCTCGCCGTCTACCTGCCCAAGCTCAAAGGCGCCGGCCGCATCGCCCTTTTGGCCAAGGGCTGCGACGCGCGCTCGGCGGTCACGCTGATTCAGGAGCACCAGATCCTCCGCGACCAGGTCGTGATCCTGGGCATCCCCTGCGACGGGATGGTGGATGCCGACCGGCTGGCGACGTCCGGCGAGTCGCTCTTCGGCGTTGCCATCGCCCCGGGTGCGGACGGGAGCCTGACGGTGGCCTCCGGCGACGGGCAGCGGACGCTCTCTGCCGCGGACATCCTCCAGGAGCGCTGCCGCCTCTGCGAGCACAACACGCCCGCGATCGCCGACGGGTTACTGGGGGAGCCGGCCCCCCGCATGCCAGGCGCCGCCGAGCCGTTTGCCGCCGTGGCCGAGCTGGAGCGCCTATCGCCCGCCGAGCGGCAGGCGTTCTGGCACGCGCAGCTCGACCGCTGCCTGCGCTGCTACGCCTGCCGGGAGGCCTGCCCCGCCTGCTATTGCCGGAGTTGCTTCGCGGACAAGGCGGCGCCCCGCTGGCTGTCCAAGGCGAACGCGGCGGACGAGAACTGGATGTTCCACGCCGTCCGGGCCTTCCACCTAGCCGGCCGCTGCGTCGGTTGCGGGGAGTGCGAGCGGGCCTGCCCGATGGACATCCCGATCTCCAAGCTCAACCGGATGCTCGACCGGGAAGTCCGGGAGCGGTTCGGCTATGTGGCGGGTCTCGACCCGGCCGCGGTGCCTCCCCTGGGGACGTTCCGGCCCGACGACCGCGATCCCGGGAAGCATGAGGGGTGAGGCCAAGCGATATGGAAGCCGTCGTCCTCAACAAATCCGACGTGACGTCGTGGGTGCGCGGGCTGCTCGCATCCTACCGGGTGGTGGGACCGACGAGCGCGGCAGAGGGGGTCGTCCACTACACCCCCCTCGCCGAGGACGGCCCGGTGGTCCTGGACGGCCTGCGCCCGATCCGTTCCCCCAAGGAGCACTTCATCCCTGCGACCGAGACGCTGCTGGCCTTCCACGGAACGGCCAAGGCCATCAGCCTCGAGGCGCCGCCCGCCCCGACGAGGGAGACGGTCATCCTGGGCGTCCGGTCCTGCGACGCCCGGGCCCTGACGCGCCTGGACGACGTGTTCCTGAAGCGGAAGGAGACGGACAGTCTCTACGGCAACCGGCGGAAGACGACGCGCCTGGTGGGCCTGGCGTGCGAGTCGCCAAGCTGGGGCTGTTTCTGCACCTCCGTGGGCGGATCACCGGCGGCCAGTGAGGGGCTGGATCTGCTCTTCACCGACCTAGGGGACCGCTACCACATTGCCATCCTGAGCGAGGCAGGGCGCGAGCTGATCGCCGGTGCCGGCTTCGCAGCCGCCACGGACGCCGACGCCTCCGCGGCGAAGGCGCAGCATGCGGCCGCGGTCGACCGGATGCCCCCGTTCTTCGACGCCAAGGCCGTGGCGGAGAAGGTGGAGTGGGACGCCCCGGTCTGGATGCACTACGCGAAACGCTGTCTGGCTTGCGGCGCCTGCAGCTTCCTCTGCCCGACATGCCACTGCTTCGACATCCAGGACGACGCCACGGCCGACGGCGGGGTCCGCTTTCGCTGCTGGGACACCTGCCAGTTCGGCGATTTCACGCGCATGGGGGCCGGCCACAATCCGCGGCAGACCCAAAAGGAGCGGGTCCGGCAGCGGGTGTCGCACAAGTTCAAATACCTGGTGGAGGAGTTCGGCCGGCAGGGCTGCACCGGCTGCGGTCGCTGCGTGGAAGCCTGTCCGGTGAACATCGACCTCCGTCAGGTGCTCCACGACGTCGAGGGCGCCAAGCGATGAGCGACGCGGGAAATCTCTATGTCCCGAACCTGGCAGTGATCGACCGGATCGTCGAGGAGACGTGGGACACCAGGACGTTCCGGGCCGTCTTTACGGACGCGGGGATGCGAGAGCGATTCAGCTATCACCCCGGCCAGTTCCAGGAGGTCTCCGTCTTCGGCGTGGGGGAGGCCACGTTCTGCCTCGCCTCCTCGCCGACCCGCACCGGGTACGTGGAATTCTCGGCCAAGAAGGTCGGCGCCCTGACGAGCGCGCTGCACGAGCTTTCCGAGGGGGAGACGGTCGGCATCCGGGGACCCTACGGCAACTGGTTCCCGTACGACATGATGCAGGGGAAGAACCTGCTCTTCGTCGGGGGCGGAATCGGCATGGCGCCGCTCCGCTCCCTTCTGAACTTCTGCCTCGACCGGCGGGGGGACTACGGGCACATCGACATCTTCTACGGGGCCCGCACGCCCGGGGATCTCTGCTACACAAAGGAGTTCGAGGCCTGGCGCAGCGCGCCCGACACCAGCCTGTACCTGACCGTGGACAAGGGCGGGCCGGGCTGGGAAGGTAAGGTGGGCGTGGTTCCGGCCTACGTCCGGGAGATCGCGCCTGCCTCTCGGAACGCGGTGGCCATCACCTGCGGTCCGCCCATCATGATCAAGTTCACCCTCCCCGAGCTGGGGAAGCTGGGCTTCAGCGATGAGCAGATCATCACCACGCTGGAGATGAAGATGAAGTGCGGGGTGGGCAAGTGCGGCCGCTGCAACATCGGCCACACCTACGTCTGCCTCGACGGCCCTGTCTTCACGTACGCGCAGCTCCGGAAGCTCCCTCCAGAATTCTGACGCCGAATCGCTGACGGTCCGCCGAGTCGTGTACTCCTGGGCGCCGGATAGGCCGAACATTCGCAGGGCTTGTTCCATGTGGAGGATTCCGGGGACGGCTCAGATCGGGGCGACACGCGCGATCCGGAGTATCACCGCCACCGAGGCAGGAAACGCTTGCGAGCAACCCGAAGTTTTGGCCCACGTTACACGGGCGGCCCGCTCTAGGACGGGAAGATAACTATGAGCTTTTCGATCAAGAGATTTGTCGTCCGCTTGGTGCCTTTTCGGCACCTGATACGAAGAAAAATGGAGCTGCTATTTATAAACGGCCGGAATATTCTCAAAAGAAAGGCGTTCTATTGTAATTCCCTCGCCGGGAGGTCTGATTACAATATCTGTATCAATTCAGACATGACCGTTTCGTGCCATTGCTTCACTACAGATGGCAGCAGCCACATTGGTGATTTGAACAGCCACACACTCGAAGAAATTTTCAAGGGGGAAACGGCGAGCAAGTTCAGGAAACGCCTTTCACGCGGCATCATTCCGATCAACGCGTGCCTGTCTTGCCGGGAGTTGAAATCGGTTCCCAGGGCAGACGCAAAGACGTACCTCTCAAATTTTACGACGCCAAAGCGCGGGATCATGGTCGAGAATACGGCGCTCTGCAATCTGAGTTGCCTCAACTGCGGAAGAAAAGAACTATTCAAAAGCAGGAAGAAGATGAGAATGTCGCTGCCGGAGATGGAAAGGGCCGCTGCAAATATTCAGAGCTGCAACGTCCGGCTGATCTCTTTCTTCAACTTTGGGGAACCATTTCTCTCGGACACGATTTTCGAAGAGATAACCCTCCTGAAAAAGTACAACCCCGAGCCTGCCATCTATGTCTCGACAAACGGTCTGCTGATCAATAACGAGGCAAAATTTGAAGCAGCGCTCCTGGTGGATTACATTTATGTGTCGCTGGACGGAGCAACCGATGAAAGCGTGACCAAGTATCAGGTCGGCGGGTGCTTCACCGTCGCGTATGACAACATGAAAAAGTTGATCAGACTGCGGAACTCGAGGAACCGGACAAGCCCTGTCATTGAGTGGAAATACGTGGTGTTCTCCTGGAACGACAGCGAGGCCGAAATTGAAAAGGCCGTCGAACTTGCGAGAGATGCCGGCGTCGACATCCTGGCGTTCTACCTTGGAGAGGGGTCCCCAGCCCATACGTCTTCCAGGTTCAAGAACGACGAGTTCTTCAAGACGCTCGGTCGCGAATCGTGGAAAGGCCGGGAACTCGATTTCAGGAAGGAGCGTCTGCCTTCGGGCGGGTAAGGACTCCAGGATGCGGCGAACGAGAATCCGGCGATCGCGTTCGCACTCTGCGGATCATCTCCGCTCGGCTGCGCTCGTGACGAAGCGGTCATTAGGTTTCACAACGCTGGCGGCCGGCGCGCTGCCGGTCGGTCAGGCGGCGCGAATGGCGGCTGGGCGATGGCAGACTCGCCGTCTTGTGTTGAACGGGGAGAAATCATGACCAGCATCATGGCGGCCCTGAGGAGGGCAGCCGGAATAGCCATCGGCGCGGCTCGCCCACTCGCGTATCCGAACGCGCCCGAGCGGCCGTGTCACCTCCATCGTCTTGCGGTGTCGCACACCGGAGACGTGTTCCCCTGCTGCCTGGTCTATAGCAGCGCGTACCACCGAATCGGCAACATCAGTGACGTCGATCTCGCACAGAAGATCGAAAAGTATGACAGACGGTGTTCCTGCTCAGGCGCGAAGTTGCGCGCCAAGCGCCCCGGCGATCCCGTAGGGGATGACCGATTCTTGAATCTGGAACTGTCACTCCAGTGCCAGGCCGAGTGCGCAATGTGTTGCGTCGACGCGCCAGGCTGGTCGGGAACGTACGACCTCTACCCCCAGTTGACGGCGCTCATTCGCGAGCAGGACCCGGAGGGGATCGTCATGCAGGGCGGCGAGGTCCTCGTGCAGAAGCGCTCGATGGACTGGATCCGCAGCGTGCGAGAGGAGTTTCCGCAAAAGAAACTCCACCTGGTGACGAACGGCTGCGCGCCGGCGAGCCTTGCGCCGGAGGTCGCTCGGCTGTTCCAGCGGGTGGTCATCTCCTTCGTCGGCATCCAGCCCGAAACGTACCGAGCCGTCATGGGCCTCGATGTCACGCGGACTCTCTCGTTCGTGCAGGCACTCATCGCGGAGCAGACGACGGAAGTCGCCATGAAGTTTCTGGCGACGCCGTTGAACCTGCACGAGGCGGCGCTCTTCCTGCGCACGGCGCTCGAGATGAGGCCCGCGCTCATACTTTTCTCCGACAGCGGCTTCCACCAATACGTCCGCCTGAAGACGCGAGACGGATTCTGGGAGAAGATCGCGAGTCGTGCGGGTACCGCGTTCCAACAGCAACTGTTCGCCTCAAGCGCGGCGCTCAGGGCGGCCGGCATTCGTGTGCACGTCGAGCCGTCGGCCGGAAAGGTGCTCGGAGTTGATCGTGCTTTCCTCCACGAGAAGGCCCTGACCGACGTGGTAGCCACGTCGTGGTGAACGCTTCTCGGCTCACGGTGCTGGAGTTGGTCCCGTCTGGTGGAGTCCAATCCGCTGCGGGCGGAGGATTCCCGGATGCGATGCTTCATGCCACCGTACCCACCTGAGTCCCAGTCCAGGTCGACGTGTCCTGGGGCCGAGGGGGAGCGGCGCACGAATCGTGTCTCCTCGGAAAACATGGGAGGGGTGCGGCTCGGCCGCGGAGATGAAGATGCGAACCGAACGAGAGCTCCTCGACGAGATCAACGGCGACCTTCCCCAAGGCATCGACTGGAAACGCGGGGCCGAGCGCTACGTGCGGGAGCTGATCGCCCGAGGCGGCCCCTCATTCCGGCAATGGCATCTGACCAAGCCGTTCCTGGGCGAACTGCTTCCGGGCGAGCCACTGCATGGGGATTCCGGGCGGCCGGCGGTCGATCCGCACGTCACGTACCACGAACTCTACGGCTTCCTGAACGTTGTGCGCGCGGCCGACCTGCCTGTCGGCGCCCGGATACTGGACGTGGGATGCGGTCCGGGATGGACGTCGCACTACTTGGGCAAGATGGGCTACACCGTGCTCGGCTTCGATCTCTCCGAGGAGATGCTGGAGTTGGCTCGGGAGCGGGTGGATGCCGAGCCCTTCCCTCCGTACCCGAAGGCCAGGCTCGACGTGCGGTTCGTCCGGCACGATATCGAAGCGGCTCCCCTGGGAGCCGACGCGGGGGGACTGTATGACTTCGCGGTCCTCGACTCAGTCCTCCACCACTTTCGCGATCCCGTCGCGGCTCTGCGGCATGTGGGGGAGAGCCTTCGCCCGGGTGCCCTGCTGGCGATCATCGAGGGCTTCCGCGCGGAGGGTGCCCCACTTGACCCCCACAGCCTCGAGATCATGCGGCGCTACCACACGATCGAGCGGCCATACACGGTCTCGCAGATGTCGGACATCCTGCGGTTGGCGGGGTTCGAGCATCACGTCCACCTCTACGGCGTGAATGGGCTCTACTCGGAACCAGAGCTTGCTCGGCCCATCCTGCCCGGCGCCACGAAGGCCGTCCTGGCCTCGAGCGAGGCGGCGTCATTAGGCCGGTGGCGGGTGGAGGGCCTCGTGTACAAGGGCTTCCATGAGGAAGAGCACGACGGGGACCGCTCGTTCCGCTGGGCGGGTCCAGTGAGCGGGCTGGTCCTCGACGGGCGAGAATTCGAGTTGTCGTTCGCCAGCGCGGCCGTCCGTCTGGGGCGTCGGGTCCACCAGATCTTCGTCAGTGTCGACGGCAAGCCGGTGACGGTCTTACGCCTCACCTGGAGAAAACGCGAGGCCCGGTTCCGACCGGGGCGGCTTCCCCCAGGCTCGCGCCTCGACTTCCACTCCGACTTCTCGTTCTCCCCAAAGCTCCTCGGCATGAGCCCGGACGACCGGGTGCTAGCGTTTCAGTTGCGGGTCGCACCAGTTTCGTGATCCACTCTGACCATCGTCACCGCCGCACCTTTCCCCTTGACGCCCGCGTCCGGGGTGCCGGATACTCCCCCCCGAACGCGGCGACCCCTGGGGTGCGGGCGAGGCCCGGCCGAGAGCGAGATCGTTCTGCCCCCCAAGAAACAAATCCCCATTCGGGAGGATCTGCGATGAAAAAAAGGATGCTAACCCTTCTCGTCTTGGCGTTGATCGTTGCCCTGGGAGTTCAGTCGGCTTGGGCAGCAAAATATCCCGACCGCAAGATCAAATTGGTTTGCGCCTGGGCCGCGGGCGGGGGCAGCGACATCATGGCGCGGACCCTGGCTCGCCTGGTCAACCAATCCCTGGACGGGAGGATGTATGTGGAAAACATCACCGGCGCGACGGGGCTCATGGGGATGCGGGAGGTCCTCAACGCCCAGCCCGACGGCTATACACTGATGCTCCTGACGACCACTAACACCATCGCCCCCGCCGTGATGAAGGACTATCCGACACCGGACCAGTTGGATCCCTTCAACGTGGCCGGGGAAGACCCCATGATCATGGTCGTGGGTGTGGACAGCCCCTATAAGAATGCGGCCGACTTCATCGCCGCTGCCAAGGCGAACCCCGGGAAGCTGACCGTCGGTACGGCCGGCCACGGTTCCCCGCAGCACCTTGCGGTGGCCGCCTTTGCCGCCGCCGCCGGGATTCAGTTGAGCTACGTCCCGTTCAAGGGCGCGGCGCCGGCCCTGGTCGCAACGGTCGGGCGGCACGTGGATGTGGTCGCTCCCGGCGTTTCCGAGGCGATCGCCCTGAACGAGGCCAAGAAGATTCGGGCGCTTGTCTCCCTGAGCACCAAGCGGCTGCGGCATTACCCCGACGCCCCCACCGCCAAGGAGCTGGGATATGACGTCGTGGTGAGCCGCTGGATGGGTGTGGCGGCCCCCAAGGGTCTCCCCAAGGATGTGAAGGACCTGCTGGTGGACGCCTTCAAGAAGGCCACGGATACGGAGGAGTTCAAGAAATTCAACGCCCAGAACGGGCTTGAGCCTTTCCATGGGACCCCGGAAGAGGCCCGGGCCTGGATCAAGAACCAGGCCGACTACTTCAAGAAGGTGGCCGACAAGGCGGGGATCCAGCCGGAATAACCGAGCAGGCTGCTGAAACCGGCCCATCTGCGGGGACCCAGCCTGCGGCCGAGTGCCCCGAATGCTCCCGCGGGGCTGCGGCGTACAGGGAGTACGCCTCGCCCCTCGGATCGCCTTCCGCCTTGCATCTGGACCGGTTTGAGCAGCCTGGGTCCGGTGCTGAAAAAGGCCCATCCGGCATGCATCTGGACTTTTTTGAGCAACCGTCCCCAGGCCGAGTTCTTGAGTATCCCGGACAGGGCACCGCTGCGGGGGATTGGTGAGAAAGAGCGATAGAATCCAGGCTTTGCTCTGGGCGGTCTTTGGCCTCTACATCACGTACGAGGGATTTCTGCTGAAATTGGGCACTGGGCGGGCACCCAAACCGGGGTTCATGATTTTCTGGATGGGTGTGGTTATTGTGATCCTCAGCGCCCTCTTCTTCCTCGGAACCTTCACGACCCCCGAACGGGAACACAAAGCGCTCTGGTGGCGGGTCCGATGGTTCCGCGGGGCGAAGCTCATGGCGGCCCTCTTCCTCTACGTGGCGGTCTTTCAATTCCTGGGGTTTATCCTGAGCACCTTCCTGCTCCTCGTGTATATGTTCAAGGGGCTCGAGCCTCAGAGCTGGCGGACCGCCCTGCTCTTATCGGCGGTGACCGTCGCGATCTGCTACCTGGTCTTCGGGGTCTTTCTGGAACTCCAGTTCCCCCCGGGAGTTCTGAGTTTCATCCTGACCTGACTGTGACGTCCGGCCGCTCGTTCATGGAAAGCACATCGCGTCCTCGGGCCGAAGCCGGGGAATGAAGGGGACGCGGACACACAGCGGGGGGAGCGGACATGGATTTCTTCACGGGGCTGCAGATAGGGGTCGCCACCGCCTTCCAGCCCATGAATCTGCTCTATTGTTTTATCGGCGTACTGATTGGGACGCTGATCGGGGTCCTGCCTGGGATCGGGACGTCGGGCGCCGTGGCCATTCTGATGCCGGCGACCTTCACGATGAGCCCGGTCTCGGCGATCATCATGCTGGCCGGAATCTATTACGGGGCGATGTACGGAGGATCGACCACCTCAATCCTGGTGAACATCCCCGGTGAGGCGGCCTCGGTGGTGACCTGTTTCGACGGGTATCAGATGGCCCGGCAGGGAAGGGCGGGCCGGGCTCTGGGGATCTCAGCGTTCGCTTCGTTCATCGCAGGTCTTTTCGGCGTGGCGATGATCTCTCTGATGGCCCCGTCTCTCTCCCGTCTGGCCTTCGATTTCGGACCGCCGGAGTTTTTCGGGCTGATGGTCCTGGGA
>Ga0316617_100000414_pt1 | contig 11156 bp, 9 predicted proteins | sample OWC_Aug_M1_C1_D2_FD_207801 | JGI IMG/M metagenome (GOLD analysis project Ga0316617, IMG submission 207801) | Wetland soil microbial communities from Old Woman Creek delta, Ohio, United States - OWC_Aug_M1_C1_D2_B | ecosystem: Environmental > Terrestrial > Soil > Wetlands | place: USA: Ohio... | reverse complement strand
ATTCAAACTCCCAATATCCAAAAGGAAGAGGTAAGGTTGGGGGATTTGAATTTTGGCCATTGGAATTTTGGTTATGATTTGATGATTGGTGTTGGGGATTTATAAATTTCGGAGTTACATCCTTTCCTTCAACTCCATGGCTTCAGAGACCAATTGAATGACTTGATCAAAGTTAAAAGGTTTTGAAATAATGAGATCGATCCCGCTTTCGCTTAACTTTTTTCTATCATATTCCACTCCCCATCCAGTGATCATGGCGATGGGGACTTTTGCATTTATCTCTTTGATGGTCCTCCCCACTTCCCATCCTGATAATTTTGGCATTCCCAGATCGGTAAAGACCAGATCAAAGGGCTCAGACCTGAATCGGGCGATCCCCTCTTCACCATCGGAGGCAACCACTACCTGATGACCTTTGGTCTTCAACATCCGGGAGAGGATATCTCGAACAGAATCCTCATCATCAATCACTAAGATCCGTGCTCGACGAGATACCTTGGTGGGAGAAACCTCCTTCACGGTAGCCTCTTCTTCTCCATGCCCCGTTGGTAAATGAATGATAAAGGTGGTTCCCTTCCCCGGTTCACTTTCGATCAGGATTTCTCCCCCATGGCGTTTGATAATCCCATAGGAAACGCTCATGCCTAATCCGGAATTCTTCACTCCTTTCGTGGTGAAAAATGGATCAAACACCCTCTTTTTCACCTCCTCTGTCATGCCGATTCCTGTATCGATAATCCTCATCTCCACCCAATCCTCTGTTTGCGGCTGGGTGACGATGTTTATTGTTCCTCCTTCGGGCATCGCGTCCACCGCATTAAAAATAATATTGGTCAGCACCTCCCTCAGCTCAGACGGACTCCCCATCACGAACGGAATATTCCCCCTTTGGATTGCCAATTCGATCTGGATCCCTTCCTTGCGTGTTTGACCCTTCCAACGAGGCTGGGTAATGTTCACCACCTCTGTGATGATTTCATTGAGAGAAAGGGAGATGAATTCCTTATCCCTCCTTACGCCTGTAAATTCCTGTATCCGTCGGATCGTCTCTGCCCCATCCTTTGAAGAATGCTCAATGATTTTCAAACCTTCACGAATTTCTTCCGGGTTGAGTCGTTCCAATTGATGGAGAAGGAGTTGAACATTTCCTAAAACGACAGCCAATACATTATTGAAATCATGGGCAACCCCGCTGGCCATCTCCCCCATGGCCCTCAATTTCTCGGATTGGACGATCTGATTCTGTGCCAATTTCAATTCCTGGAGAGTTTGTTTTAAATCAGAGAAGAGTTGAGCGTTCTCTATGGAGATGCTCATTTGACTGGCAAATGAGGAGAGCACTTTCAGATCCTCTTCGTCAAACCCATTGAGTTCTTCACTTTCAATATTTAACACTCCAAATACCTCATCCCCTATTTTTAAGGGAAAGGCTGCTTCAGATTTTATGGAAGGCCCTCCAGGAATATATCGGGGGTCTTTTGATACATCCGGGGCACAATAAGGTTCACCTGTCTTGGCCACCTCTCCCACGATCCCATCGATTCCGACCCTAAACTTAAACTTCTTGGACTCCTCGATATCTCTTCCCATGACTTTTTTGATATAGAGTTCGTCCTTCTTCTTTTCTAAAAGAAGAATTTCACAGGCGGCATAGCCGAAGCGATCTTTAAGAAGCTCCAACGCCTTTTTGAATAACTCTTCAAGCTCCAAAGTAGAGGAGAGGGTTTTTCCCATCTCGTAGAGGGCTGTTAATTGTTTAATCTTTGCTAAAGAATCCTCATAGAGTTTGGCATTCCCAATGGCAATGGCCGCCTGGTGGGCAAAAGTGTAGAGCAGGTCAATCTCGCCTTGCTGAAATTTTACTTCAGGATCAGAAGACCCAATCGTCATCGCCCCGATAATCATCTCCCTGACGATTAAAGGCACGCCTACCACCTCTTTAAATTGGAAGGAATCCAATTCCTTCAGACGATTGGGATGGTGCACATAATCCTTGTAGAGGACGGGAGACTTTTTACCAATTACTTCCCCTACCACACCGCTCCAGGGTTCGGAAACTTCTTTCCCGATCAATGACTCCGGCAGTTGATGGACAAATGCGATGGCATAATTTTGTTTCCGGTTGTCCCAAAGGGCAATGGATCCAGACTCCGCTCCCAAGAGTTCGATGGCGCTCTCCATGATTCTCTGGAGGATCACTTCTACTTCAAGTTTTAAAGCTATTTCCTGACTGATCGAATAGAGCGTATTCAGTTCTTCCAGACGTTTGACGTTCTCAGTATAGAGAGACGCCCTCTCCATGGCCCCGCCGATGGTCTGCCCGATCGAGTTGAAGAGGTTCTTCTCAAACGGGGTGATTTTTGAGATTTCTTTTCGTGCGATGTTTAAGCTCCCGTAGATTTTCTCCCTCGATTTGAGAGGAACGACGGCCAGGGATTTCAGCCCTTCTTCGATCGCCAAGGAAAGGGCTTCTGGATGGCTGGAATAGTCTTCAATAAAGGCCGCCTCGCCGGAAAGGGCCACCTTCCCCGTCACCCCTTCCCCTAATTTCATCCGCTTCATCCCTTTCAAAAAAATTTTGGAAAACCCGCGATGGGCGACATACACGAGGTCGTTATTCTTTTTATCTAAAAGATAGATGCCGGCTGAGCGAACATCGGTCATCTCCATCAATATATCCAAACTTTTGTTCAGAATTTCATCCAAATCAATAGACTGGTTGACGGTCTGGCTGATGGCATTGAGGATCGAGAGCTCGCGATTGAGCCTTACGATTTCTTCTTTTGATTTTTTGGTCTCTCGGGTCATCCGATCCTCTCTCCCCGCTTTCTTCCCACCATCAAAGCCAAATTCATTCCACTAATATCAAACCATAGATATTTTTTTCTTCTCCATGGGTTTTGACCACCGCAATAGGAAATCCATTGTCCCTTGCTGTCTTGAAGACATCGATGCCGCAGGCTTCCATCGAAGGCCTTGCCTCATACCCATGTCTACAGGAAGCGGACAAATCGCATTCCTCACAAAGACGGCAAGGACCTGAACCCATGCTCCAAGCCTTATAGTAGCCATCAAGGAAAATTTTAATTTCGAGACGAACAATGATCTCATTAAAATTCTTTGCTCTTTCCCCCTTGGTTAATCTTCGGTGAAACAAGATGGCTTTCTGGTAAGAATCGATCACCTTCCGAGTAAGCTCTGGGGGGGGAGTGTGCGGAGGGCAACAACGACTCATTCCGAATCCAGGGCACCCAAACTGGCATTTCATCCTGACCCACTCCGCGGTTGTGACAGAGCGAGGATCAATCAACTCGGCTCGATCCACTCCCAACTCTAAACTTTCTTGGCAATAGGCCTCCACGGACTTCATCTTCTTCCTCTCTTCCTAAAACCATCTCCGTTTCAGGAGATAATAACAAATAAAAAAATTACGGGTAAAAGATAAAAACCAATGCTATGTCTGATAAACTAGGATTTCCTCTGCGTAAGCTCTCGAATGTCCCATTGGGCCTCTTCCCTCTCTGGGCTTCCCCTCTCTAGGTATTCGATAGCTTTTTTGAGATGAAAGAGGGCATTCTTTGTATCCCCTCTCAACTTAAAATATTTACCAAAATAGAAATGGGATAGCCCTTTTTGCTCTAGTCTACCATAAACGGATCCAAGGTTGAGGTAAACATCGATGAAAAAGGGGGCCTCCTGTTGGACCCTTTGAAAAAGAGGCAGGGCCTTGGAAAATTCTCCTTTCTCTTGATAGGTTCTCCCAAGATAATAAAGAATGAGTAGATCATTCTTTTGATCTCCGGCCAAAGGTGCTGATCGCACCGTCTCGAAGTCTTCTACCGCTTGCTCCAATTTCCCGGAAAGAAAATAAGCTACCCCTCGCTCCTTCAAAATATCAAGATCGTTAGGGGCCAAGGAATAGGCCCTTTGAAGGGCCTCTATTGATTTATCAAGCCTCCCCATTTTTCGGTAGGCAAGACCTAATCCATAGTATCCGTTTAGGTCCTGAGAGTTCGCATCGATTAAAGATTGGAAATGAGTCATCGCCACATGGGGTTCTCTCTCCTCTACGAACGCTTTTATTTGAACCCTTTTGAAATTTGGAATGGTCCTGAAGGGACCGGAGGGTTTCTGGGTCAATTGCATCAGGTTTTCGAGAAGAGAAATCCGATCTTCAAGTGCTGGATGGGTGGTAAGGTAAGGGGGTACTCTGGGGGCTAAGGCCAAACTCATCCTCATTATTTTGTTCAGAAAGGTAATCATCCCATTGGGATCATAACCCGCTTTGACCAAATAAGGTAAGCTGTTTTGATCTGCGTCAGTTTCCATTTCTCGAGTATATTTTAGTGCAAGCGCTTGTGCGGTGGCTGTCGCCATAGCCGCACCCGCTTGAGACCCTGCCCCACCTCTCCCCGCGATCATAGCGGCGAGGATGGCTATCATGGAGGCGATACTGAGCCGTTTCGACTTCTCAATCAGTTGGGAAATATGTCTCGCTGTGACATGGGAGATTTCATGGCTGAGCACCGCTGCAATCTCCTGTTCATTTTCTGCTAAAACAAGGAGACCCGTGGTGACGAAAATATAACCGCCTGGAATAGCAAAGGCATTGGGATCTTGTGCATTGATCACATAAAATTTAAAATCAAAAGGTGTTGGACCCACTTGATCCACTAAAGAATAACCCACCTTCTCAATAAAGGTCTGAAGGGTTAGGTCTCTCACCATTCCCACCTTCCCCTCTATTTCAAGCGCGACCTGTTTCCCTAACTTCTTCTCCTCCTCGGTCGTCATGGCATAGCCTCCTTCAATGAAACTTCCAAAGAGGGAGAAACAGAGGAGAATTGAAACAATTTTAAATGGAATTTTTCTTTGAGACCCCTTCATTAATTTTCTTATTCCCTGTTTAAATCCATCGAGAGCACGTGCAAGCCAACATCGAAGACCTTTTATTTTCTTCTTCTGCCTTTAAACGAATAAAATATTAACACGTTCTCGCAATCTCTACAATAAGAAGAAAAGAAGGAGGGAAACGTTTGTCATCATGAGGAAATTCTTATCGGAACGCCCCCCTCAGCCCCGCCTTCTCTACCTCTGTGAGGGATCGACATCGAGTAAAGGATCACCCTATGAAATAATATTTAATCGCCGGAAATCCCCTGACCCTACAAGGAGAGGTTCAACATAAAAAGCCCCATATATCCTCTCCATTTGGGTGGGGTTTGGATGGTGGGAGTCAGAGGATATATGGGGCCAAAAAACCTATATCACTGTTTTAAATAAGGCGTGTGGTACGCAAAACCTCCGATGCGCGTAATCTTCCACTTTAACCACTCATAAGTACTTTTTAAAAATGTCCCCTCTCTAAATCGAATACGTCTTTTTCCGTTTCGTTTTAGATAGGGTTTATATCGTTCCATCATGGTATCCGACAAAACCACTCACCCCCTTTTAAGTTCCCTTCCAATTTTTAATGGTTTCATTGAAACGCTGAACGAGTCCATAGAAGCCTCGGGGGGACAAGGGTTTTCCTTCTTCTTTCTCTATCTTTTCCCGACGTATGCCATAAACCCTACCACCCCCCACAACTGCCGCTTCACTAAACTCCTTCAATTCCCCTTTCTCCAGAGCCTTGATTTTTTCCAGCTCCAACCCGTGTTCTTCTTTCATCTCGTGTTCAGTAAGGTACCCTGTGATCCAGGCCCAACTCATCGGGTAGGTATCGGGATTGAACACGACAGAATAAAAATGCCAAACGATAATGGTGAGTGTTGCTAAAATCGCCTCATAAAAATGGATCGCCCGGGCAACATCCCAGGTCCACAACGGAAAAAATTGTAGCCATTCGGTCTTAAACCATAGAATGAACCCTGTCACCGTCATCACGATCGTTCCCCAGATCAGACCCAGGTATTCCAGCTTTTCACGAAAATTGAAACGAGGCATTTTAAGCTCTTTGGCAGGCCGGTTGATGAAAAGGTTATTCTTCAGAGTTTCCCAGAGGTCTATCGCATCTTTCAACCCTGGGATCATATCCTTAACGATTCCCCTCCCCCTCGGCGTGAAGGCCAGGTATAAGAGGTGGTAACCGCCCAGGAAAACCGTGGCCACCCCGCAGAGCCGATGTAGAAAGCCTCGAAAGGTCATTCCTAAAGGAAGATCTGTAATTGGAGAAACCCAGAAAGCTGTCGAATAGCTTAAAGCAAAACCCGTGATGACCAGGAGCGTAAAATTGACGGCCAGGTTGATGTGTTGCAATCTTTCATTCAATGTCATTCTGAGGTATTTCTTAGTCATGTCGATCCACTCCTTGAGTTTTAATGTGCCCGGTCAATCGTCTTTCTCAACCAATCCATAAAGTTAAAGAATGTTAAACCTCCAATGACAGCGACGATCAGTAAAATGTAGATGATCCTCACCCATCCAACCACCTTTTCGCCAAACTCTTCCCCTTTAATGGAGGCGACGACATGGATCTTTCCTTTTGCAAAATTTTCAGAGGCCCCCGGATGGCAGTTTCCACAGGTTTTCTGCAAATTGTCTTTATGAATCATCGACTTTGGATCTGAAGAGGGCTGGATGTCATGGACCCCATGGCAACTGGCACAGTTGGCTGAAAAAGTATCTCCTCCTCGATAAGAAAGCCCGTGAAAGCTATCGTAATAAGATGTGACGGGTGTGGTGGTAATTTTATATTCTTTTGAGATTCGCTCCGCTGCATGACACTGCGGGCAGGTCGTTAAGGCGATCCGTCTCTCATTCACTGGGGATTCAGGATCTACCTTTGCCTTAATTCCGTGAAAACCATGACAAGTCGTGCAGGTGGGAGAATCACTTCTTCCCCTTGCTGCAAGAACTCCATGGACACTCGCAATAAATTGTTTGGTAATATCGGGATGGCAGGAACCACAAGTCTGGGGAATATTTGACCGGAAGATCGTTGATTTCGGATCAATCAAAGACCTTAAGCTATGGCTCCCATGGCAATTCGTGCATGTGATTTCTCCCGTTTTCCCATGTACACTTTTCTTAAACTCATCCTTGGGAAGGGCCGCCCCTAAAGCATGGTCTTTGACAAATACCGCATCCGCATGACAGCGATTACATGTCTTGTCGATATTGGAAACGTGGGTCGTTGATTTGGGATTCTTGCTGGGAAGGATATTATGTTTTCCGTGACAATCGTAACAATTGGCTGCTCTCTCCATCCCTTTCATGATCATCTTGGAATGAAGGCCTTGCAGGTATTCCTTTTCCGCCTTCTCGTGGCAAGTTGCACAGTTCACCTTCTTGTCCGCAGCCTTCTGTCCACCCTCGGCATGTTTGTCGTCTTTAATACGGGTATGGCAATCTGAACAGGATAGGTTCCCATGAATCGAATTTTTAAAAACTGCTTCGGATACGAAAAGAGAAAAACTTTTCCCCCCGACAACTTGTTTTTTAAGCGATTCATCCTGATGACAACCCAAGCAGAGTGAATTGTTGCTCCAAGCGACTCCTGTCATTCCCCCCAAGATCAGAAAGATGAGTAGGCCCCCCCCGAGGATACTCCAAGTCTTACTTCGATCTTCTCTCCATCTCATGCTGGAACCCTCCTTGGAATGAAGAAAGGGAAAAACCCTTCTTTTAAATTCTCTCTCTCAATCTTTTCAAAAGCACACTCCACTGCCGACTTGATCTCTTCCAGGTCAACTGGTTTCATGGCTTGGTAGAAAATGCCTGCCCCTCGGAGACGCTTCACCAGTCCAAGGGAAAGATCTGAAGAGATGACAATGACCTGGATCTTATCATCCATCTTTTTAAAGAGAGGGACTAAATCACAGGCCTTCACCCCTTCAATCTCATCATCGAGGAGGACAACATGGAGGTTCCTCTTTCGAACCTTTCGAATCATCTCACTGATCATCTTTGCTGTCTCGACTCTGTAACCAATGCCATGGAAAAAAGTGGAGAGCGATCTGGCCCACAGATCATCCTGATAGGCGATGAGGATCGTTTTTGATTTCATATTAAAACCCTCGTCAGGCTATGTTGCCCGAATAGGCATCTCTCCCTTTCTAAAAGATGAGAATCCAGTTCCCACGAAAGAGGCCAGGAGGATACCTGCTGGAATCAATTGGGCTAAGACCACAATCACCCCTCCGGTAAAGAAAAAACAGACTCCTAAGAGTCCCATTCCTCTAATCCCTCCTGCGTAAGCAATCCCTAAGGAGACCGATGCGATCGCTAAGATCAGGATTAAACTTAAAAGTACTAAAATTTTTTTCATTTTTCCAGACATATTTTCCCCCATGCTTATTTTTTCACCGGGGCCGGCTCTATGCCAGTCAATATGGCCTTCTCTTCAGCCGCGACTTTTTCTGAAGACTTCTTCTTTGCGACCAAGCCAGTGGTTGTTCCGACAAAGGAGAAAAATAGGATGATCGCAGGAATCAGCTGAAGGAGGACAATAATCGCTCCAATGATGATGAAAACCCAGAGTGCAACCCCGGCATCCTTCAGGCTTATAGACCTTGCAAATGCTGGTGTAGCTATAAGGGAAAACAACCCAATAATTAATACAACTAAAAAAAGTTTTTTCTCCTTTAACATTCCTCATTCCCCCTTTCTTATGGGTTCATTGTTTTTACTGCATTTCATATGCCAACGTTAAACCAAAAAATATTTTTGATTTAATTAATTGAATTTATTTGCTTTTTAAAAATGAGGAGGTATGTAGCTATGAGGATAAATGTATATTTTTTATATACAATTTTTACGTTTAAATTGAGCAATAATTCACTAATTAATAGAAATAATTGTTTTACTTAGATAATAAAAAAAATATTCAGTTAAATATATAATTAAAATCCTAGTGTGCGGGCTAAGATTGTGAAGGCGATAATGGGAATCAACCAACAGAAAAAAGCGATTATAAAGCATAGACTTACATCATCTGTCTCAATCTTTTTTACCTCTCCATATTTAATAATTAAGATTGTTCCGAGGGCAGCAATCCCTACTACAACGATTGACCAACCTACAATTAGCCATTTAAAAAACTCTGACAAGAGAACTCCTTAATCTGAAAAACAAAATTTCAAATGTCAAAATCCCAAAGGCAAATCAATGTCAAAGGTCTTAGTGTCAATGCTTTCTCTTATGTCATTTGGGCATTGGATCTTATTTGAACTTTTAGCTTTGAAATTTGACATTTAACTTATTACGACTCTCCCCTAGCTCGGAGGTTATACTTTCTCATCAGGGCTTGAAAATTTGGCCGAAGCATGCCTACCTCTTCAGCAGCTCTGGTGACATTCCATTGATGGCGCTCCAGGGCATTCAGGACAAATGCCTTTTCAATCTCCTCAACCGCCTTTTCCCTCACCTGTTTCTTGATCTCTTTTAGCTCATCACTGGTCATGGGGATTGGGTTTTCCAAAATCTCTTTTTCTTGTTGACCTGGAAGAATAAGATGTTCCACCCGTACCATTTCATCATCGATCATCACGACCGTTCGTTCGATCACATTTTCCAGTTCCCGAACGTTACCTGGCCATGGGTACCTCATTAGCTTTTCCATGGCCTCTGAGGTGAACCCTTTGACCGTTTTTCCCATCTCTTCAGCATACTTCTTAAGAAAATGAACGGCTAAGATAGCAATATCTTCTTGCCGCTCTCGCAGAGGGGGAAGGTAGATGGGAACAATATTAAGTCGATAATAGAGATCCTCACGGAAAGTCTCTTCTTTGATCATTTTTTCGAGGTCCTTGTTGGTGGCGGCGATGAGCCGAATATCCACCTTTTTAGCCTTGGTTCCCCCCACTGGCGTAAACTCCCTTTCTTGCAAGACCCTTAGGAGTTTAGCCTGAATAGACAAACTGATATTTCCCACTTCATCAAGGAAGACAGTCCCTCCATCTGCCACTTCAAAAAGGCCTGGTTTGGTGGTAACGGCACCCGTAAAAGAACCTCTCACATGACCGAACAATTCACTTTCCAAGAGATTTTCTGATAGAACAGCACAATCCACCGGAACAAATTGTTTCTCCCCCCTCGGACTGTTAAAATGGATAGCCCTGGCAATGAGTTCCTTTCCTGTTCCACTCTGTCCATAGATTAAAACGGTGCTATCCGTCGTAGCCACCTTGGCAATGATCCGATAGATCTCCTGCATTTTTTTACTCTTGCCCACAATGTTATGGAAGCCATATTTTTCCTGCAATTCCTGACGAAGATAGACATTCTCCGTCATGAGGCTCTTCTTTTCAATCGCCCTCTTCACCACAATGGAGACCTCATCGGGTGTAAAGGGTTTGGGGATGTAGTCGAAAGCCCCCAATTTCATGGCTTCGACAGCGGTTTCCACAGTAGAAAAACCGGTGATCATAATGATAATGGAATCGGGATATTCTTTATGGAATGTCTTCAGAACCTCCATTCCATCAATGCCTGGCATTTTTAAATCGGTGATGACAATGTCGAAAGGGTTGGCCTTCATTTTATCAAAGGCTTCCTTTCCACTTAAAGCAGTCTCAACCTCGTACCCCTCTTCCTCTAGGATCCGCTTGCAACTCTCGCAAACGATCATTTCATCATCCACTACCAAAATTCTGATTTCAGGCACCTCTGATTCCTCCACCATTTACAAATTCATTTAATTTTTTATTCTACCATAATGAAAGGGATTCTTTCAATCTACCTCTTTTTTCTTTATAACCTCTCTCGGTCCTTTTAAGAATCCGATGAGCAGGGCCCCAAACAAAGCGGCCAAGGCTCCAATCCCAAAAGACCAGTGAAAGGTGCCTGTCAGATCGGTCAAATGGCCAGCAACAATTGGACCCACCATGGCTCCTGTCCCGTAAAAAAGAGTCAACAACCCGATGGCTGTTCCGGCAACTTCTTTTGGGAAATAATCCCTGGCACAGACCGCATACATTGGCCAAATCGGACCATAAATAAAACCAAACCATCCTATCCCTACTCTCAGCAGGGAAATATCGGTCTTTGCAAGAATGATGAAAAAAATACTAAACGCCAATAATAAATGGATGATAACGAGGGACCTTGCTCTTCCGATGTAATCCGAGAGGGTCATTAAGAGGAATCCACCCACAATGCTCGTGAGGGCCATAATGCTGATGAAGGTCGAGGCGATAGGATAGGGAATTTTCAAT
>Ga0316617_100000413_pt1 | contig 11178 bp, 9 predicted proteins | sample OWC_Aug_M1_C1_D2_FD_207801 | JGI IMG/M metagenome (GOLD analysis project Ga0316617, IMG submission 207801) | Wetland soil microbial communities from Old Woman Creek delta, Ohio, United States - OWC_Aug_M1_C1_D2_B | ecosystem: Environmental > Terrestrial > Soil > Wetlands | place: USA: Ohio... | reverse complement strand
GCCGTGATCACGTTTACCATCTCTGAAGGCCCCAAAGGTCATATCCAAAAAATAATCTTCAAAGGGAATAAGCATCTCGAAACCTCCGATTTAAAAAAGCTGATGGCGACCAAACAGAGAAATATACTTTCCATCATCACCAAAACGGGGATGTTAGATGAAGATATCCTAAAAAATGATCTGCAACTCCTGAGCGCCTACTATATGGATCATGGTTATCTTGAAGTGAAAATTTCCCAACCCAAGATCGATCTCTCCAATCCGAAAAAGATTCGGATCGAGGTTGATATAGAGGAAGGCCCTCAATACCATCTCGGGGATATCGATTTCAAAGGCGATTTCCTCACCACCAAAGAGGTCCTCTTCAAGGCTCTGAAAATAAAACGGGGGGATGTCTATAGCAATTCGGCCATTCGAAGAGATGTCAATACCCTGACGGAAAAATTTTCCAATCAAGGTTATGCCTATGTCGAGGTCAACCCTGAAACCTCTGTGGACAATAAAACCCATTTAGTTAACCTCACCTTTGAAATTGATAAGAAGAAACGGGTCTTTTTTGAACGGATCCAGATCGTTGGGGACCAGAAGACCCGCGACAAGGTGATTCGAAGAGAACTGCGGGTGGTTGAAGGAGAACTTTACAGTGCTACCAACTTGAATAGGAGTCGTGACCGACTGAAAAGAACAGGGTACTTCAAAGAGGTGGACTTCTCCACCAGCCGTGGGAGCACGGAAGAAAAAATCAACCTTGATATCAAAGTGGAGGAGACTCCGACAGGGTCCCTCAGTTTTGGAGTCGGCTACAGCACCTTAGAAGGTGTTATAGGGAGTGTCACCCTCGCCGACCGCAATCTCTTCGGATTGGGTTATGCTGCATCGTTGAAGGTCGCTCTGGGAACGGAAACCCAAAATTTTAGATTGAGCTTTACCGATCCCTATTTTCTGGGATATCCCTTTTCGGCAGGCTTCGACGTCTATCATGAAGTGATCGCGTACTTCGACACCTATTCCTACCGAATTACGGGAGGGGATATCCGTTTCGGAAAGGAATTGACCGAAACGATTCGTATTGATGCGATGTATAAATTGGAGAACGTCAATGTTTATGATGTGGCGTTGGATGCCCCTTTGGATGTCCGACAGCAGAAAGGAAGTACGACGACCAGCGCTGTTTCTTTAATGCCTTCCATAGACACCCGTGACGACTACTTTAACCCCCGACGGGGAAACAAGTCCACCATTCTCATCCAATACGCAGGAGGTATTTTAGGAGGGGATAACGACTTCGTCAAGTTTGTAGCACAGACCAGTTGGTATTTCCCGTTGCCTTTAAAGACGACCCTCAATCTTCGCGGCCAGATTGGGTTCATTACTCCCTATGGTGGGAAATCGTGGAGGAATTTACCTGTCTATGAAACATTCTACGTGGGAGGGGCCACCACGGTCAGAGGTTTTGAATATGGATGGGCAGGGCCCGTCAATCGAACAACCGAAACCCCACTGGGGGCAACGAAAATGTATGTCATCAACACCGAACTGATCTTTCCATTGGCTCGAGAGATCGGCCTGAGGGGAGCAGTTTTCTTCGACATTGGGAAGGGATTTAATAAATGGAGTGGTAAGGGATTGATTCCTGCCACAAAAGATGGAGCTTGGCCGCCGAGATTCGGTGTAGGACCTGGAATTCGTTGGTATTCCCCGTTCGGTCCTATCAATATTGATATTGGCTTTAATCTCAACCCCAAAAAAGGAGAGAAAGGGAATGTGATCGACTTTAATGCAGGATCCACTTTTTAAAAATTTAAGCATTAAACATCATGGAGAGGAGAAATGAAGATGGTCGGAAAAAAGTTGGCGATGGTCATAGGCATGGTGATACTGGGATGGTTCGGTTCTGTTTGGGCTGCAGATTTAAAGATCGCTTACGTCGATATCCAGAAGGCGGTCAATGAGTGTAATGCCGGCAAAGATGCGAAAAAGGTCATTACCAAAGAGGTGGAAAAATTTCAGCGTCTCATCGCCGATAAGCAGAAAGAGCTTCAAACCTTGAAAGAGTCGTTAGATAAGCAAACCCTCATGATGACACCGGATGCCAGAGCAAATAAAGAGAGAGAATACCAGAGCAAACTTCGGGAATTCCAGAGGTGGGGGGAAGATTCCCAGAATGAGATCAATCAGAAACGAATAGAGTTGGAGCGAAGCATCTCCGGTGGCCTCATAAAGACGATTCAAAAAATTGGGACGGATGAAGGGTACTCCCTCATCTTAGAAAGAAATGAGAATATTGTGCTCCATATCTCCAAGGCCCTGGATATCACCGACCGGGTAATCAAAGTGCACGATGCTCAGAAAAAATAGATGAAAGTCCCAAATCCCAAGTACCAAATGCCAAATAAATTCCAATGACCAAAATTCCAAACGAAATTCTTATGGTCATTTGGTAATTGAAATGTGGAGCTTATTTGGAATTTGGAGTCTGTCATTTGTAATTTTCTGCTCTCTAAGTATGGCGTTGAGGGCAAGGTGAAAAGATGAAGAAGCGTCTCAAGGAATTGGCCCAGTGGGTGAACGGGACTGTCGTTGGAGATGGGGAGATAGAAATTTCTGGCGTGGCCGCCATTGAAGTCGCCCAGTCTGGAGAGATCACCTTCATCGCCAATCCGAGGTATCTACCGAAACTCAGCCAAACCCATGCCTCAGCAGTCATCGTCTCAAAAGAGGTGACCCAAGCGGACAAATCCATTCTTTGTGTGACGGACCCCTATTTAGCTTTTGCCAAGATCCTCACTCTTTTTTCCCATACTCCCTATCAACCCAAAGGGATCGATCCCAATACCTGGGTCAGCCCCACGGCGACATTAGGGAGAGACTTAACCCTCTATCCCTTCGTTTATATTGGAGACCACTGCTCGATAGGAGACCGGGTGACCCTTTATCCCGGGGTCTATGTGGGTGAGGATTCCTCCATCGGAGAGGACTCGATCCTTTACCCCAATGTCTCTATTTATTCCGGGACAATCATTGGAAGACGGGTTATCCTCCACAGTGGGGTGGTGGTCGGAAGTGATGGATTCGCATATGTGAAGGAAGGAAAGAAGAACGTGAAGATCCCCCAGATAGGAAAGGTGGAAATCGAGGATGACGTCGAGATCGGTGCCAATACCACTGTTGACCGGGCTACTTTTGGCAAGACGATCATTCGGAGAGGAGTAAAAATTGACAACCTCGTTCAGGTTGCCCATAATGTCGTGATCGGCGAAGACTCGATCCTCTGCGCCCAGGTTGGAATTTCAGGTTCGACAAAGGTCGGGAGCAATGTCACACTGGCTGGACAGGTGGGAGTGGTCGACCATACCGAAATTGGAGACAATGTCATGGTGGGCGCCCAAGCCGGGGTGACCCACAGGCTGCCTCCAAACCAAGGATACGTCGGGAGCCCCGCCCTGCCCCATCGTGAATTCCTCCGAGCCAACGCCGTATTTTCGAAACTCCCGGAGATGAGAAAGACTCTCATCGAAATCGAGAAACGTTTAAAAAAGATCGAGGAGACCCTCTCTTCGGAAGGGAAGGAGAAGTAGATGATAGAGATTCAAGAGATCATGAATATCCTCCCCCATGCCTATCCTTTTCTATTGGTGGATCGGATCCTCGAGTTGGAGGCAGGAAAACGGATTGTGGGCATCAAAAATGTCACCTATAATGAACCTTTCTTCCCTGGCCATTTTCCAGGTCGCCCCATCATGCCAGGGGTGCTGATTGTGGAGGCCATGGCTCAGACAGCTGGAATCCTCGTCTTTAAATCATTGCCTCAAGAGCAATATAAAACACCGGTTTATTTTTTAGGGATCGACCATGTCCGTTTCAGAAAACCCGTTGTTCCGGGAGATCAACTTCATCTCGAACTGGAGATCACCAAGCATCGTCAATCGATCTGGGGGTTTAAGGGAAAGGCCTTAGTCGATGGAAAATTAGTGGCGGAAGCAGAACTTTTAGCCATGTTAGGAGATGAAAAATGATTCATCCCACGGTGATCATCGATTCAAAGGCTGACATCGGGGGGGGCGTTGAAATTGGGCCTTATTGCGTGATTGAGAAGGGGGTTTCCATTAGTGAGGGAACAAAGATTGGGCCCCATGTTGTCATCCGAGAGGGGACCCAGATTGGAAAGCAATGTCAGATTTCCCAATTTGCCTCAATTGGAGAAGCCCCCCAGTTCTCAGGATACAAAGGGGAGAAGACTTTTCTTCTGATTGGCGATCGCAATATCATCCGGGAGTTTGTGACGCTTCATCGAGGCACGGTTAAGGGAGGGGGGAAGACCGTCATCGGAAATGAGAATTTCATCATGGCTTACTCCCATGTGGCTCATGACTGTCAAATTGGGAATCAGGTCATCATGGCGAATGGAGCAACCTTGGCCGGACATATTTTGATCGAGGACTTTGCGATCATCGGTGGTCTTTCAGCTATTCATCAGTTCTGCCGAGTTGGAACCTATGCCATTATTGGAGGGATCACCGGTGTGATCCTGGATATTCCTCCTTACACCAAAGCCCAAGGAGACCGGGCAAAGCTCTTCGGACTCAACACCGTTGGCCTCAAAAGGGCGAACTTTTCAGAGGAGACCCTCAAGGCCCTGAAAAAGGCTTATCGCATTATTTTCCGCTCCGGCCTGACATTGGAGAAAGCGATGAAACAGGTGAGGGAGGAGGAAATCTCTCAAACGCCAGAAGTTCAACATTTCCTCCAATTCATCCAAGGTTCGAAGAGGGGGATCACTCGTTAAGTGGAAAAAATCAAGGTCGGTGTCGTCGGTGTCGGGTACTTTGGCCAATTTCACGCAGAGAAATATGCTAAGCTAGAAGGGGTGGAATTGGTGGGGGTGGTGGATATCAATACCTCTCGTGCCAGGGAGATTGCGAAACGATACCGAACCCAACCTTTCGATCATCACGCTCACCTTTTGAATAAGGTTCAGGCTGTCAGCATTGCCGCTCCCACCTCCTTTCATTATTCGATGACGAAAGATTTTTTCCTGCAAGGGATTGATGTTCTATTAGAAAAGCCCATCTCGAACACCCTTGAGGAGGCGGATGAATTGATCAGGTTGGCAGCCTCACAGGGGCTGATCTTTCAGGTGGGCCATCTGGAGCGATTCAATGGAGCCTTGTCCGACTTAATGGGAAGAGTGCAACATCCACGGTTCATCGAATCCCATCGGTTGGGTCCCTTCTCGGGAAGGGGCGCCGATGTCGATGTCGTATTAGATTTGATGATCCATGATATCGATTTCATTTTGAGCCAAGTGAAATCAAAGGTGAAAGCGTTTCAGGCCGTCGGAATTCCCATCCTCACCCACACCTCGGATATTGCCAATGCCTGCATTGAATTTGAAAATGGATGTACCGCGAGTTTGACGGCAAGCCGAGTTTCGAATGAGAAGATCCGGAAAACCCGGATCGTTCAACGGGATGGAATCCTTTCCATCGACTACCTCTCTCAAAAACTCTACCTTTCTAAAAGAGGGATCCCTCTGGAAGAGGGAGAGATCCCTGAAATGGTCACCGAGGAGATTCCGGTTCAGAAGATCGATCTTCTGGAGGCGGAGATTCGCTCTTTTCTCCAGAGCGTGAGAGACCGAAAAAGGGCTCGGGTCTCTGGGTTGGATGGGAAGCGAGCCTTAGCGTTGGCACTCCAGATCATTCAGAAGATTGATGACCTCAACAAAAAAAAGAAATAGGGGAGCGACTGAGCAGATGAAATCGAAGAAGATCCTGTTGGTCGCTGGAGAAGTTTCAGGAGACCTTCACGGTTCCCACCTGGTAGAGGCCGTTCACCGCATTGATCCGGAAGTCCAGTTTTTTGGCGTGGGAGGAGAGGGGTTGGAAAGAAAGGGGATGCACCTCCTTTACCGGGCCCAATCTCTCTCGGTCGTGGGGATCACCGAAGTCCTCGTAAAACTGAGAACCATTTTAAAGACTCTCCGGGGACTGAAAGCATCGCTTGGAAGGGAGAAGCCGGATCTGGTCATCCTGATCGATTTCCCTGAGTTCAATCTGCGGTTGGCCAAAATAGCCCACCGAAGAGGAATTCCCATTCTTTATTATATCAGCCCTCAAGTGTGGGCCTGGAGGCCTAATCGGGTCAAGTTGATTGCTCGACTGGTGAGAAAAATGATCGTCTTCTTCTCCTTCGAAGTCCCGCTCTACGAGGCAGCAGGGGTCGATGTCGAATGGGTCGGCCATCCCCTTCTCGATATAGTGAAGCCGACTCTCCCCAAGGAAAGGGCTTTCCAGCAATTCGGCCTCGATCCCAAACGAAGAACCATTGCCTTGCTTCCTGGAAGCCGAAGTCAGGAGATTAAAAGACACCTTCCTTCTCTTCTCGCCTCAGCTCATCTCCTCCAAAAAGAGATCCCCGATCTCCAGTTCATCATCCCTCTCGCCCCGGGCATCCCTGAACCGATTTTATCATCGTGCATGAAACATATTTCGGTGCCTGTAAAAGTCGTCGAGGGATTCACCTACGATGCGATGAATCTCTCCGAACTTCTGATTGCAGCCTCTGGGACGGTCACGCTGGAAGGCGCGATCCTTCGAAAACCCATGATCATCATTTACAAAGTGTCCCTCCCTTCCTACTGGGTGGGCAGGGCATTAATTCGACTGGATCACATCGGTCTCGTCAATTTGGTGGCAGAGAAAGAAATCGCTCCAGAGTTGATTCAAAAAGATGCCAATCCCCAGAGGATTGCTGACGAAGCCCTTCGGATATTAAGGGATCCCATTCTGAGTCGAAAAATGACGGAGGCCATGGGGGAGGTGTGTCAGAAACTTGGGGAACCGGGGGCCGCCCAGCGGGCGGCTCAGGCCGTTGTTTCCTTGTTGCATGGGCAGCAGGTATGATACCATAATAAATAAATGGCGATCGTCAGTTATAATGAAAATCCAACGATCAAGCGCCAATGACCTAATAAATTCCAATCTCGAATAACCAAAATTTTGGTCATTGGGATTTGGGTACAAGATGTCTCTCTATCGCCGACTTCTCAAATTGGTTAAACCTTATTGGAGTAAGTTAGGCCTGGCCATGATCTGTATGGTCGGCCTCGCCGGCCTTACCGCCGCTCAGGCATTTTTTCTAAAACCCGTGATCAACGGTGTCTTTGAAAGGAAAGATGTCCTTCCTCCCTATGTTAAAGATTTTATCATAAAGCTTCACCTCGGGGATCTGTTACTCAAGAAAGACATGGAGATGCTCAATATACTCCCTTTCTTTCTCATCTGCCTCTTTTTGGTGAAAGGAATTTTCAATTACGGCCAGGCTTATCTGATGAACTTTGTGGGTCTGAGAATCATCGCCGACATCAGAGAAAAACTTTACAACCATCTCCAAACCCTTTCCTTCTCCTATTTCACTAAAACCCCCACCGGTATCCTCATCTCCCGGATACTGAATGACGTCAACCTCATTCAAGGAGCGGTCTCCACGACCATCTCTGGCCTTTTCAAAGATATTATTACCATCATGTTTTTGATCGGTGTCGCCTTCTATCAAAGTTGGAAACTTGCCATCATTGCCTTTATCATCTTTCCTCTGGGGGTCATCCCCATTAAAGAACTTGGTAAAAGAATGCGGAAATTTGCCCGGAAGGGGCAACAGCGATATGGCCTTCTCACTACCTTTCTCCATGAAACCATCACCGGGAATCGGATTGTCAAGGCGTTCACTATGGAAGAGTATGAAAAACGGCGCTTCGCTGAGGAGAATGAGCGCTTATTCAAAACCTTTCTCAAACGGATCAGGGTCCGGGCTCTCACCGCTCCCATTATGGAATCGCTGGGAGGAGTCGCAGCGGCTGTTATCATCTGGGTAGGGGGTTACATGGTGACTCGGGGAGAACTCACCTTAGGGGGTTTTGTTTCCTTCATCGTAGCTATATTCATGCTCTATCCCAACATTCGGGAATTGAGTAAGGTGAATCTTGAGATTCAAGAAGGGTTGGCTGGGGCAGGTCGAATTTTTGAACTCCTCGATACGGCCGCGGAAATAACGGATAAAGAGGGGGCGGTTCGGCTCCCACCTATCTCCCAGGAAATCGATTTTCAAAAAGTCACCTTCAAATATGAAGAGGAAGTGGTGCTCAAAGACATTTCCCTTCATGTAAAGGTAGGAGAAATCATTGCCTTGGTGGGGATGAGCGGGGCGGGAAAGACCTCTCTGGTGAACCTCCTGCCCCGTTTCTACGATGTGGAGAAAGGCCAAATTCGGATCGATGGATATGACATCAGAGAGGTCACCCTTAAATCCCTCCGGGAGCAAATCGGTTTGGTCACACAGCAAACCATCCTCTTTAACGATACCGTCCGAAACAATATTTCTTATGGAAATCTAAAATCCACAGAGCAGGAAATCTTAGAAGCCGCGAAGGCAGCCAATGCCCATGACTTCATCCAGAGATTGCCTCAGGGGTACGGAACGATCATCGGGGAGCAAGGGGTCAAGCTTTCAGGAGGAGAGCGTCAACGTCTCTCCATTGCCAGGGCCCTCTTAAAAAATGCTCCAATCCTCATCCTGGATGAAGCCACTTCCTCACTGGATTCGGATTCCGAAACAGAAGTTCAGAGAGCTCTGGAAGAATTGATGAAGGGCAGAACTGTCTTCGTGATCGCCCATCGGCTCTCAACCATCCGAAATGCTCATCGTATCGTCGTTTTTTCTGAAGGCCAAATTGTGGAGGAAGGAACCCATGAGGAATTGATTTCCCTCCAGGGTGAATATCGGCGACTCTACGACCTTCAGTTCAAAGATGATGGGACAAGAGTTTTCAAAACAGGGAAAGGGGAGAAGGTCTATTAATTTTCGATTACAGATTACCGAATACGGAATTAAATTCCGAAACCTGCAATCCCCGCCTGCCATAGAACTTGTTCGGCGGGCAGGCGAATTCCGAAATAGAGAGCGATGTTTCTTAAACCTTTAAAAAAGAAGTTGGTCGCTTGGTGGGGACCCTGGTTTGCCTATTGGACCATCAAGATGTTGGCCTGGACGATGCGGTTTGAAGAGATCGATCCAGAGATCCCCAGAGGCTTTTGGGAAAAAGGGATCCCTGCCATCGGGGCTTTTTGGCACGGAAGGCTATTGATGATGCCCATCATCTATAAAGGGAAGAAGTTAAGTTTCCTTGTCTCTCCCCATCGAGATGGCCAGATAGTAGGAAAGGCTTTAAAACGGTTCGGTTTCCATGCCATCTTGGGTTCAAGCAATCGCAAGGGTTTTTCCGGTTTCAAACAAATGGTCAAGGCCCATGGGTCCGATATCGCCATCGTCCCTGACGGACCAAGGGGACCTCGTTACCAGGTACAAATTGGTGTGATCGAGTTGGCCAAACTGACAGGGAGGGCAGTGGTGCCATTAACCTTCAGCGCCTCAAAAAGGAAGATCCTCAACACATGGGATCAGTTCCTCCTCCCCTACCCTTTTTCAAAAGGGGTGTTCATCTATGGGACGCCTATTGTTGTGGAACAAAATGGAGACCGGGCCCATCTCGAAGAGAAAAGAATTCTTTTAGAGAATCGCCTCAATGAGCTGACCGAGAGGGCCGACCATTACTTTGAGTCCCCTTACCAAAAATGATCTACCACCTCTATAACATCCTACTCACGTTTCTTCTCATCCTTGCGAGTCCGTACTTTCTGCTGCGGGGTCTCGTCCAAAAACGATTTCGTAAGTCTCTGCCTCAACGATTGGGATTTTTCCAGAAACCTCCTTTCATAAGGTCGATCTGGGTTCATGCGGCATCGGTCGGGGAGGTATTCTGTTGCCTACCCCTTTTGAGGAAGGTCAAAACGGAATTCCCTCGTATAAAAATTGTATTGACCACCATGACCTCCACGGGAAATGAAGCAGCCAAAACCTCCCTCCGTGAAGTGGATCAAGTCCTCTTTGTGCCGATCGACCACCCTCTCTTCATCGGGAGGGCCATTGATAAAATCCAACCCTGCCTCCTCCTCATTGCGGAGACAGAGCTCTGGCCCAATTTGCTCCGTTCCTTTGGAAGACGAGGGATACCCATTATTCTCTTCAATGGAAGGATCTCCCCAAAATCCTTTCGGCGTTACCTCTCGTTGAGATTTTTTTTCAAAGAATGTCTAAAATACTTCTCCCTCCTCTTAATGCAGACGGAAGAAGATTGTATGCGAATCGTTGAGATCGGAGGGACTTTTCAAAAGACAAGGGCCGTGGGCAATTTAAAATTCGATCAGACCTTCCCTTCTCTCACTCAAGAAGTCATGACAGACATGGCAAAAACCCTCGGCCTTCAGGGAAAGGAGAAAATTCTCATCGCAGGTTCCACTCACTCGGGAGAGGAGGAGATCCTAGCCCAGCTGTACAAGGAACTAAAGAAGATGGACCCCCATCTTGTTCTCATTCTTGCCCCGCGCCACCTCGAACGGTTAGAGGAAGTGGAGAAGATCCTAAAAAAAGAGTCCCTATCCTATTTGAGGAAGACGACCCTTTCTCTGGAAGGAGGCCGATCGGATCAGGGGCGACCCGATGTGATTCTCCTTGATACAATGGGCGAATTGATGGGGATTTATAGTCTCGGGACCTTGGTCTTTGTGGGTGGAAGTCTTGTTCCAATAGGGGGCCATAATCCTCTCGAGCCTTTATTCTTCAGAAAGTGTGTTTTCTTTGGTCCTTATATGTTTAATTTTTTTGAAATCTCCAGCCGTCTGGTGGAGACGGGAGGAGCCATTCAGGTCTCAGGAAAAGAAGAGCTCTCTTCCCAATTGAAACGTCTCCTTTTTGATGAAAGGGCATGCCACGAGGTGGGAGAGAGAGGCTATCAATTTCTTCAGAGGCATCAGGGAGCAACAGAAAGAGTGTTCGAGGAAATAAGACCGTTCCTCTCCAAAGCGCAGAGTGTATAAAGTAATGAGTTCGGAGTTAAGGGTTCAGAGTATTAGGAGTATTAAAAGATAATTTCTCCGAACACCGAACTAATCACTCCGAACTCTTTTAAATTGAGATGTGTCGTTTCGACAAATTCCTTTATCAAAAAAAGAAATCCATCGGAAAAAGAATACTTCTTTTTCCCCTTTATCTCCTCTCCTTACCTTACGGAGGGGCTATCCGTTTGAGGTCCCTTCTCTATTCCCTCAAATTGCTAAGAAC
>Ga0316617_100000410_pt1 | contig 11196 bp, 8 predicted proteins | sample OWC_Aug_M1_C1_D2_FD_207801 | JGI IMG/M metagenome (GOLD analysis project Ga0316617, IMG submission 207801) | Wetland soil microbial communities from Old Woman Creek delta, Ohio, United States - OWC_Aug_M1_C1_D2_B | ecosystem: Environmental > Terrestrial > Soil > Wetlands | place: USA: Ohio... | reverse complement strand
AAAGTTTTGAAAGTCGTCGAGGGGGCTTTTTCGGGCCTGCAATTTGTCTGTCAGGAATTCCCGGCCGGCGCCAAGTGTTGCCAGGAGACGGGGACCGATCTTCCGGACGCAACGCTGGCGGCTTGCAAGACGGCCGACGCGATCCTGTTTGGCTCCGCGGGCCTTCCGTCCGTGCGCCTGCCCGATGGGACGGAGATCCGGCCGCAGATCAAGCTTCGAAAGATTTTGGATCTCTATGCCGGGGTGCGGCCGATCAAGCGCTACGCGGGGATCCCGCCCGTCCTGTCCGGCGATCCGCCCATCGACTACGTGATCATGCGCGAGAACACCGAGGGGTTGTTCGCCTCAGAGGCCGGCGGGGCCCGGGTGGGTGAGCACGTGGTCGTGGACAGCCTGGTCATCACGCGGGCGGGGACGGAGCGGATCGCGCGGTGGGCCTTCAAATTGGCCCAGCAACGGCGCGGAGCGCCTGCCGACGGCGTGCGCCGGGTGACGTGCGTGGACAAGGCCAATATCTTCCAGAGCATGGCCTTTTTCCGCCAGATCTTCTACGAGGTGGCGAAGGATTTTCCCCGTATCCAGGCAGAGCACGCCTACGTCGACGCCATGAGCATGTACATGGTCCAACGACCGCTCCGGTATGACGTGCTGGTGTCCGAGAACATGTTCGGCGACATCATCTCCGATCTGGGCGCCGGCACCGTGGGCGGCCTCGGCGTGGCGCCTTCGGGCGACATCGGCGACACCTACGGTCTCTTCCAGCCGTCCCACGGGACCGCGCCGGATATCGCCGGAAAGGGGATCGCGAATCCCATCGCGCAGATCTTGTCCGCTCGGATGATGCTGGAGTGGCTGGCAGAGACGAAGCGCGACCCGCAGTGCACGCAGGCCGCGCAGGCGATCGAGCGCGCAGTCGAGAAAACGTTGGCCGACCGAAAAAACCACACGGCGGACATCGGGGGCACGGCCCGGACGGCAGCGGTAGGGGATGCGGTGGCTAAGGCTGTCACTAGAGGCGATTAGGCGACTCGGCGATTGGGCGATTCGGCAACTCGGCAATTGGGCAACTGGGCGACGAGGCAAGTGGGGAGGGTCCGGCTCAGGCCTTTCCTGATTGTCTCGCTGAACTTCCACCACACCATCACCGCCGACGTCGCCCAAATCGTGGCGGCGGCCGTGGAGGGTATCCGGGCGCTTGATGTCGTCACATTGAGCGATGCCGTGGGCGGATTTAACCCTGCGGCGGTTCGATTAGCCTTGGCCAGATCGCCGAGATCCGAGTGCCCCTTCACTGCCTCACGTTTCCGTCCTCTCTCTGGCGCATGGTTGTGATTCATTCCCCCCTTTTGAAAAAGGGGGAATCGGAGAGAAGGGGCCTAAAATCTAAACTCGCACCCTTTGCGGGGAAGGAGCACGACCATGGAACGACCGATACTCGGCATCACGATGGGGGATCCGGCCAGCATCGGGCCGGAAATCGCGGCCAAGGCCCTCGCCGAGGCGCACGTCTATGCCAAGGCGCGACCCTTCGTCCTGGGGGATGCGCACATCATGACGGACACCCTGCGGATCACGCGGCTTCCCCTGACGCTCCACCCCATCTCCAAGGTCCAAGAGGCCCGCTTCACGCTTGGCGCGCTGGACGTGCTGGATTTCTCCAATGTGGACATGGCGGCGCACCAGTATGGCAAGGTCAGCGCCATGTGCGGCAAGGCGTCGGTCGAATACATCGAAAAGGCCATCGCCATGGCCATGGCGAAGGAGATCGACGCCGTGGTGACAGGGCCGATTCACAAGGAGTCGATCAACCAGGCCGGTTGTCCACACCCGGGTCACACGGAGATCTTCGGCGCGCTCACCGGGACAAAGGACTACGCGATGATGCTGGTGGGGGGCGACCTCCGGGTCGTGCACGTCTCCACGCACGTCTCGCTCCGGACGGCCATCGAGCGCACCAAGAAGCCGCGTATTCTCACCGTCATCCGCCTGGCCAACCGTGCCCTGAAGGCGCTCGGCATCCCTCAGCCCAAGATCGCCGTGGCAGGGCTCAATCCGCACGCCGGCGAGCACGGCCTCTTCGGCGACGAGGAGATCAAGGAAATCATCCCGGCCATCGAAGAGGCGCGGGCGGAAGGGATCGTCGTGGAGGGTCCCATCGCCCCCGATACGGTGTTTGGCCGGACCCGCGGTGGTCTGTATGACATCGTCGTCTGCATGTACCACGACCAGGGGCACATCCCGCTCAAGACCCTCGGCTTCACCTTCGACAAGGCGACCCAGAAATGGACCTCTGTCGCCGGGGTGAACGTGACGCTCGGGCTCCCGATCATTCGGGCCTCGGTGGACCACGGAACGGCTTTCGGGAAGGCCGGCAAAGGCACCGCCGCCCACGACAGCATGCTGGACGCCATCGAGGTGGCCATTAAGCTGGCTGAAGGGCGCAAGGCAGGGCTTTTCGCGTAAAGTCGACGCTCACCCGGGGTGCGGGCCGCGCACTTCTGTTATGGCAGGGGCGCCGCACCCCTTCGTCTGCATTGTCCCCTTCGGGTTTCGTCCGCATGCGTGGCCCAAGGCATAGCCCAGGAAGCTCTTGACAGGCTCTGCCCATCTCGGATAAGTTCACATCGCGAAATTCCTTATCACGATCCGAAAATCTTGCTTCGCGCGAGACGCTGTGGGCAGCCATCGGAAGGGTTGTCGTTGCCTTGGTACCCTCCCGACTGTGGGACTTAGGATGCGGAGAATCGTAGGGCGCAGTCGCGCGACCATTGCGGTCTCAAACGGATCACCTCGTACGGCCTCACGGCTCCGGGACACGGAGGCCGAGCCGGGCGGTGTGCAGTCCGTCGTGCGGGCCCTCACGCTGCTGGAAGCGTTGGCGGATCAGCACGGCGACATCGGCATCGCCGAGTTGAGCCGTCGGGTCGGACTTCACGTCAGCACCGCCCATCGCATCCTCGGGACGCTGGTCAGCCGCGGCTATGCGCGGCAGAGTCCCGAGAGCGGGCGCTACGCCTTGGGGGCCAAAACCTTTCACATCGCCGAGTCCTATCTCGGCCAAATGGACCTGCGCCGGCTGGTCCGACCCGTCTTGGAGCGTCTGAGCCGGGAGACGGGGGAAACGGCGAACCTGGTGATCTTGGATGGCCGGGACGCCCTGTACCTGGACAAAGTCGAGAGTCCGCGAAGCCTCCGCATCTTCTCGCGCATCGGGCGGCGGGCACCGTTGTACTGTACGGCTGTGGGCAAGGTGCTCCTGGCCGATCTGCCCATGGACGAGGTGAACTCGTTGCTAGGTGGCGGCGCGCTCGACGCTCTTACGCACGCCACCGTCACGTCCCGAAACCAACTGCGAGAAGAGCTGAGAAAAGTCCAGGAGCAGGGATTCGCCTTGGACATCGAGGAATGCGAGGACGGCGCGAGCTGTATCGCCGTCCCGGTGCGAAACTCCCGGGGTGAGACGGTGGCCGCCATCGGCATCTCGGGACCCAGCAGTCGCATGAACGCTCAGCGTATCGCGGAGCTCGTTCCGGCGGTCATGCGGAGTGGGAGCGAAGCTTCCGAGCAGCTAGGGTTTCACGGTCGTCCGAGTTCCCTTCCAACCTCGTAGAGGCCGGTCGCGCCGGGTCGGGCCAGAAACGGAGGTGGGCCGAGTCGAGCGATCGAGATCGACGGTGTTCGAGAGGTGGGAAACTCAACCGCCGGCGCAGCGCCGGCAGTGGTCGCTGACGGACCACAGTTCAGGGAGGATGTGATGAGCGCGACGCCAGCACTGTCCAAGGTAGACCCTGGGCGAGGACCGCAGTTCGAGCAAGACGATTTTCCCGCACCGCCTCGAGACCTCAATTTCCGCAAGCTGATGGCAGTCCTTGGCCCAGCCGTCATCGCCCTGGGCGGGACGATCGGGGGCGGCGAGTGGCTGGTCGGCCCGTCCCTGTTCGTTCAGTGGGGCCTGGCGCTGCTTTGGATCACCACCGTCTCTTCGCTGCTTCAAGTCTTCCTAAACTTGGAGATGTGCCGGTATACCCTCTACACGGGTGAGCCGATCACTGTGGGTTTCATGCGGCTCGCGCCAGGCAGGGCATTCTGGGGCATCCTCTTCAGCGTGGTCGGATTCCTGGAGCGGGCCCTGCCGGGGTGGGCGTTGGGAACGGCGACGGCAGTTGCCGCCCTGCAGCTCGGCAAGATCCCGGCGGCGGGAGATCGGGGGACGGTCGTCTTCTGGGGTTACATCGTCTTCGCCTCGTGCTGTCTGATCATCTGCCTGGGCAAGACGATCGAACGCACCCTGGAATGGGCCAACTGGATCATGATGATCGTGGTCCTGGGCGGCCTGTTCCTCTTGGACCTCTACATCGTCCCGGCCTCGGTCTGGTGGGAAGGCATCACGGGATTCTTCCAGTTCGGGTACATCCCGAAGGGTGTGGACATGCTCCTGTTGGGCGCCCTGGTAGGGTACTCGGCCTACGGCGGATTCGGCAACAACGCCATCACCAACTGGTACCGTGACAAGGGCTACGGGATGGGCGGGAAGGTTGGATACATTCCAGCGGCCATCGGCGGCAAGGAAGTTCACGTCTCCCACGTCGGCAAGATCGCGCCGGAGACCATGGAAAACCTTGACCGCTTCAAGGGTTGGTGGAAGCTCCTGAACATCGACCAATGGTTCGTGTTCTATGGCGGGGCGATGCTGGGGATGTTCCTGCCCGGGATCCTTTATGTCGGCACCTTGCCGCGGGGGCAGAAGCTGCCCGCTTGGGGGATCGCGGCGTCCGCCGCCAGCGGCTTGATCCAGCAGATGGGGAACTTCGGCTGGTTCCTGGCGCTGTTCTTCGGCTTCTGGATTCTTTACAGCACGGCCATCAGCAACGTGGACTTAGTCGTGCGGCAGACCACCGATATGCTCTGGTCCAGCCTGGAGGGCATCCGCCGCTGGGCGAAGGCCGACATCCGGAAGGTGTACTACACGCTCCTGATCGTGTTCTTTGCCTGGGGCGTCGCGTTCGTGAACATCACGCTTCCCATTATAATCTTTGCGGTCAGTGCGAACATCGCCAACTTCACCATGGCCCTGTCGGCCATTTTGACTATCCGGGTGCAGAAGAAGTTCTTGCCGAAGGAGTACCGCGGCAGCACCTTCCGCGTGGTGGTGCTTGTCCTGAACCTCCTCTTCTTCGGGTTCTTCTTCTGTGTGTTCATCTTGAGTCAGTTCTTCGGTCTGAAGTTCTGACGGTTTGGGACCGGGGCGTCCGCTGCCGGAAGCCCCGGCGTTAGTGCCCAGCAACCATTGGTGATGGCAAGAGAGCCCTTGCGGCATCGTAGGCGAGCCGCCGGGCGAGATGGAAAGCGAACGAGGAGGAAGAACCATGATGATGGGGAAGATCCTGCGAGTGAACCTGACCACCGGGCAAATTACGGAGCAGCCGTACCCGGACGCCCTGGCGCGGCAGTTCATGGGCGGTGCGGCTGCGGCCATCAAGCTTCTCTATGACGAGGTGGATCCCCGGGTGGACGCCCTGGGCCCCGACAACAAGCTGTTTGTGAGTACGGGCTTCCTGGTTGGAACCTCGGCGCCGACCTGCAGCCGCGTGGCCTTCGTCGCGAAGTCGCCTCTCTCGGGCACGGTGGGCTACGCCAACTCGGGGGGCTTCTTTCCCAACGAGCTCCGGGCGACGGGTGTCCAAGCCATCATCGTGGAAGGCAAGGCCGAGGCTCCCGTGTACCTCTGGGTCAGCGACAGCAAAGTCGAGATCCGCGATGCGCAGGAATACTGGGGGCTCAGCACAATCGACACGCAGCACTACATGCAACAGGCGCTTCACGACGGCAATATCCGCATCGCGTGCATCGGCCCGGCCGGCGAGCGTCTGGTGAAGTACGCCGCCATCATCAACGAGCGCCGCGCCTCCGGACGGAAGGGCTTGGGGGCGGTGATGGGGGCCAAGAATCTGAAGGCCATCGCCGTGCGAGGCAAACAGGATCTTCCGCCGCTGGCGGATCCTGCCGCGTTCAAGGAGGCGGTCAAGGTTCTCCACGCGGCAATGAAGGACAGCCCTGTCCTGTACCATCGGTTCAGGAATTTCGGCACGGCGGGCAACGTGGAGCTGACCGTGAAGCAGGGCGACATGCCGGCGAGGAATTTCCAGGAGCCGGCAGGCGAGGAGTACCTGTCTATCGGGGCTCAGGCCGGAACCGGTTTCCGCACGCGTCACTACTCGTGCGACCAGTGCCCGGTCATGGCCGGTCAGGTGCGCACGGTCAGCTCCGGTCCATACGCCGGGTATACGAGCGAGGGGCCCGAGTTCGAGTCGCTCTACTCCCTGGGGAGCGACATGTGCATCACGGACATGGGCGCCTGCATCGCCATGGATCGGCTCTGCGACGAGCTGGGACTGGACACCGTCTCCTTCGGCGCCACGGTGGCCATGGCCATGGAGCTGTACGAGCGTGGCATCCTGACGCGAAAGGACACCGACGGCCTGGACCTCAAGTTCGGCAATCACGAGGCCGCGGTTGCTGTCCTCCGGAAGGTTGCCTACCGCGAGGGAATCGGCGATCTCCTGGCCGAAGGCAGCCGGCTGGCCGCCGAGCGAATCGGCGGGGAGGCTCCAAAATACGCGATGCACGTCAAGGGGCTGGAGTTCCCCGGCTACGATCCCCGGGGGCTCAAGGCCATGGGCCTCAACTACATGACCGCCTACACGGGTGCGGATCACTCTCGCGGGCACTCGGAGCAGGAGGTGTTCGGCATCCCCGTGCCCCACGCGGTGGATCGCCTGGCCATCGAGGGGAAAGCCGCCCTCACGATCTTCAACCAGGATGTGGGGGCCGCGGTCAAGGATTCGTCCATGTTGTGCACCTTTGTGGTTCGGCTGGCGCTCTTGCCCAAGGACCTGGGGCCCAAGCTTGTGGCTGATTTCTGGCGGGCGGCCCAGGGGTACGACGTGACGCCCGAGGATGTCGTGCGGGTGGGCGAGCGGCTCACGAACGTCGCCCGGGTCTGGAACCTCCGGGCCGGCTTCACGCGAGCGGACGACACACTGCCGGAGCGCCTGCTGATGGAGCCGCTGAAGACCGGGGCCTCCCAGGGGCATCGCATCTCGCCGGAGGACCGGGATTTCATGTTGGACGAGTACTACCGGCTGCACGGCTGGGATGCCCGGGGCGTGCCGACGCCGGAGCGGTTGAAGGCCTTGGGCCTGGAGGCCCTGGTGGCGGATCTGCCGCGCGCCTGAGGCGCCGGGGTCGGAGGGCAGCGTGTCGACGGTGACGGTTCGCACGATGTTCGACATGGCCCGTATCATCGGGCGGCCATCGGTGCAGCTCGACATAGAGTCGGGGGCCACCGTGCGAACCGTCCTGGAGGCGCTGGTTGCCGCCTACCACGGGCTCGACGGCCGCCTCTTCGACACCGGGAAAGGCGGCCTCCTCGCCTATCTGTTCGTCGAGCTGAACGGACGCGACATTCGCGCCTTGCGGGGGCTGGAGACGCCGGTGCAGGATGGTGACGCGCTGTCGGTGCTGATCCCCGTCGCCGGAGGGGCGTAAAAAGGAGCACCCGGCACGCTCGATTGCCCATGCCGCTCCGCCAAAGGGCAGCGCGAGGCTTGTGTCGTAGCCGGTTTTTCGTCCTGATCACTTGACAACGCGGAAGGGCGCTTGGCCTCGGGCCGAGCGCCTTACCAGTTCGGAGGTCTCTCGATGCCCAAGATGCCCGTGATGGAAGCCGCCGTGAAGATCCTGGAGAGCGAGGGCGTGGATGTCTGTTTTGGCATACCCGGCGCAGCCATCCTGCCGCTCTACAAGGCCCTCTCCAAGTCCTCCAAGATCAAGCACTTCACCATGCGCCACGAAGAGGGAGCCACCCACGCCGCCGACGGCTGGGCGCGCATCACAGGCAAGGTTGGGGTGGCTATCGGCACCTCCGGGCCGGCCGGCACCAACATGATCACCGGCCTCTATACCTGCGTGGGGGACTCCATCCCGATGATCTGCATCACCGGGCAGGCCCTCACGGAAAGACTTCACACTGAGGCCTTCCAGGCGGTCGACATCGCCGAGATTGCCAAACCGGTGACCAAGAAGAGCTACTGCGTCAAGGAATCCGCCCAGATCCCCCAGGTGTTTCGCGAGGCCTTCCGGATCGCCCGCGAAGGGCGGCCCGGACCGGTGCTCATCGACCTGCCGCTGAACGTACAGCGAGGCGAGGTGGAGTACGATCCCGACATCGACGCCCCGTTAGAGATCTTCAAGCCGTCCCCGGACGCCCGCAAGATTCGGCGAGCCATAGAGATGCTCCTCAAGGCCAAACGGCCGATCCTGATGATGGGCGGCGGGGTAATGCTGGCCCGGGCCAGCCAGCAGTTCGTCGAGTTGGCCGAGTATCTCCAGGTACCGGTAATCCCAACGTACATGGCCGAGGGCGGCATCGCCTTCAACCATCCGCTGTACGGCGGCCGCGTGGGTCTTCAGACCAACACGCGCGCCGGGAACAAGCTGTTCCTGGAATCCGATCTGGTGCTCTCCATCGGCAACCGATTCGCCGAGCGGCACACTGGCGACCTGGCCATCTATCGGGGCGAGCGCAAGTTCATCCACATCGATATCGAGCCGACCGTGATCGGCAAGGTGTTCCCCCCGGATCTCGGCATCGTCGCGGACGCCAAGCTGGCGGTGGAAGCCCTGATGCGGGTGGCCAAGGAGATGACGCCCAAGCGGTCGCCCGGTGAGTGGTCCAAGACGGCCGCGGACTACAAGCGGCGCTTCCGCCGCAAGATGGATTTCGACCAGGTGCCTTTGAAGCCCCAGCGTGTCTTCAAGGAGATCAATGAGTTCTTCGACGAAGACACGATCTTCGTGACGGCGATCGGCCTGTATCAGATCTGGTCGGGCCAGTTCCAGGAGATTCAGCGGCCATACACGTACTTCTGTTGCGGGCAGGCGGGTCCGCTGGGCTGGGAGGTGCCGGCGTGCATGGGCATCAAGCTGGGCAAGCCCAACGCGCAGGTGGTGGGCGTGGTCGGGGACTACTCCTTCCAATTCCTCCTTGGGGACTTGGCCACCGCCGTGCAGAACAACGTGGCCTATGTGATGGTCATGCTGAACAACGGCTACCTGTCCCTGATCCGGCAACCATCCAAGTATATGTACCACATGGACTACGGCGTCAATATCGGCTACGGGGACGGCTACGGGCCCGATTTCGTGAAGATCATGGAAGGTTTCGGCGGCGCCGGCAAGCGCGTCTTGAAACCGGAGGAGATCAAGCCGGCCTTGGCCTGGGCCGTCCATGAGTCCAACAGCCGGAAGATCCCCGTCCTCGTCGAGATCCGCGTAGACCGGGAGACCGATGCCTCCATGGGCGTCTCGATCGACAAGATCGTGGAACGGGATCCGGTGATCGACCTGCCCGCGGACGCGCCGGTGAGGGAACCGGCAGCCGTCAGGTAATCCGCTACGACCGTCTTCCCTAAGCGGCGTGCACGTAGGTGCCGCTGACGACCGTGGCCGTTCCCATGCGACGACTCGGTGCGCTTTCGGCGGAAATCCTGTTCGACCGGCTGGACGGCGTCGGCCCCGCGGCCCCCCGACAGATCCTGCTTCAGCCGGCACTCATCGTGCGGGCTTCGAGCCCGTAACCCGCGTCACCCATACGCCCTGGGCGCGTCACGCGCCCCACCGATGACGGAGGTGCGAGCCATGCAAGCGAAGAAGAGCGGCGTGCTACTCCTGGCGTGTGTCCTGACCGTGGTATCGTGGGGTTTCGCGCACGCGGCGGACCTCACCTGGTGGAGCCACTGGGCGACGCAGGACACGAAGAAAGTGGTTCTGAATGAGGCCAAGCGGCGCTTCGAGGCCAAGCATCCCGGCAATACAGTGACCATCACCTATTACGAGAAGAAGAACATGTGGCCGATCCTGCGGGCGGCCTTCACGGCCGGCTCCGGCTTCCCGGATGTGTTCTACTACGACATTGACGTGCCGGAATTCATCCAGACCGGCTGGCTGGCGGACATGACCGAGGCAATCCGCTGGGAAAACATCGAGCCGTACGGCAAGGCCTTCTGGACCCGGCCGGGACCGGCTGGGAAGATGGGCACGTGGGCCATCCCCGTGGAGGCCTCGTCCGATGAGATCTATTTCAACAAAAAGATGTTCAAGCAGCTCGGCATCACCGTTCCGGCGAGCTACGCCTTCTCGCAAGACGAGTTCAAGGGCGTCGTGTCGAAGTGCGCCAAGGCCGGGTACGCGGCCTTCGCCACTGGGGCGGCGGACCGCGAGTGGACGGCCCTCTACATCCCGACCGCCCTCCTGCTCAGCAAGCTGGGGGTCGATGATTTGAAAAAGCTGGCGCGCGGCGAGCTCTCCTGGAAGGACCCGCGGGTGGTCGAGACGATGAAGTACTACCGGGAGTTAATTGACCTCGGGGCCTACGCCAAGACCCTCACGAGCATGACCCTGGCCGACGCCCATCGCTACTTCCACACCGAGCAGAAGGCCTGCATGTTCCCAGTGGGCTCCTGGTACACCGGCCGGGCCTTCGTGCCCCCGGACAAGGGCGGGCAGCCCAAGGACTTCGAGCTGGGATTACTGAATTACCCGCTGATAAAGGACGGCAAGGGGCACGGTCAGAAATTCCTGAGTGTCGCCGGTTCGCTGGCCGTCGCCGCCAAGAGCCCGAACCTGAAGCTGGCCCTGGAGGTCGCCAACGCATTCGCGGATGTCGAGGTGGGCAACATGTGGATGGCGCAGACCGGCATCCAGACCGGGATCAAGACAGACCCGGCCAGGATCGACTCCCCGATCAAGTGGTACTTCGAGGAATTCGGAAAGGTCAACACGGCCAGCAAGTGGGTGGAACTGACGACTCAGGACGTCAAGGCCCTCATGAAGCCCGGGCTCTGGGAGGTCTGGGTGGCCACGGTCAACCAGGGCCTGCCGAACAGGCTCATCGGTGTGGATGACGCCCTGGCGAAGCTGGAAGACGCGCGGCAAAAGGGCAAGTAACGGCGGCCCCTCGGCCGTCAGCGCTCAGCCGAAAAGTATTGGGTCGGGGATGCCAGAGAAGACGCATGCGCATCGGCCCCCCAGAGACGATCCCTAAGGTAACCGCGACCGTCGGTGACGTGCGCGCCGCCGTTCCGCGCGCACGACGTCCGTGGGGTGCGATCGGGCTGTTTCTGGGTCCCGCCCTGT
>Ga0316617_100000407_pt1 | contig 11214 bp, 16 predicted proteins | sample OWC_Aug_M1_C1_D2_FD_207801 | JGI IMG/M metagenome (GOLD analysis project Ga0316617, IMG submission 207801) | Wetland soil microbial communities from Old Woman Creek delta, Ohio, United States - OWC_Aug_M1_C1_D2_B | ecosystem: Environmental > Terrestrial > Soil > Wetlands | place: USA: Ohio... | reverse complement strand
GGGCCTCGCCGGATGCCGAGCGGGCTTGGAAGATCATCGTTGGCGTGCTCGACCACCATGACGCCATGTATTCGGGCGGGCACAAGCACGTCTTCTACACCCCGGAGCAGTGGAAGGCCAAGGGCGAGCAGTATGGTGAGGGCGGCGTGCTCATCGTCGTCCACGACGGCGGCGACCACATGCCCTACTTCGCCCTGGATTCCTGTTGCTACACGCTCCACGCCATGATGGACCTGGCGCTCCGCAAGGCCGGTTTCTATTCCGAGCAAGGCTCGACCTGGTTCTCGATCATCGTCAAATCGGACAGCAACGAGCAGGTCATCAACTCCATCGAGCAGTGGTTGAATGACAAGCGCCAGAAGGAGCAAGAGGCTGACAAGCGCAACAAGGCCGAGCAGAGGCGGCTCGATGCCGCACGCGCCAGGGGTGACACCAGCCTGGACTGGCCTCCTGGCCCACAAGAGGAGTCCCTGGAAGACGACGACATCAGCGGCAAGGAGCTGCATACCCCGACCGAGAAGGGGGCCATGATCCGGCACCTGTTCGGGCTGGCCGGGTTGAAGATTTACAAGGTCATCGAGGAACCTTCCGACGAGGGCTGGGGCGACCTGGGCAAGCCCAAGCGGATCGTGGACACCATCATCGTCCCGACCTACAACAAGCCCTGGACCGTGAGCGGAGTATCCACCCCGGAGCTGGAGAACTTCTGCCGCCAGATCAAGTCCAGCCTCTACGAAATCCTGGGCACCGACGACATCGACTACACTACCCGCTGGAAGTCTGACCTGGGAGCCTGGGACATCACCTGGTTCGTGGGTGACCCGGAGATCACGGCCTTCAAAGAGATCGAGGAGAGCCTGGAGGACGATGACGACGACATCGGCAAGCCTGTGGACACGATGGGCGAGCCGGGCGACGTGCTGCTCAACCAGGCCATGATGGTCCTGCGGGACTGCGGCTACGCGACACTCCGTGGCTACCGGCACCCCAATGGCTGGCTGGTCGTGACCGGCAAGGTGCCTGGCAACTCCAAGGCCGATATGCCGGAGCTGGCGGCTGACAAGCTGCGCGAGACGTTGGGCGCAAGCCGGGTGACTCACGGCACCGAGGTCAAGCCGGGCAAGCCTCCGCTCTACCGGCCCATGTTCAAGTTCTCGTTCAACATCTACCACCCTGCTGTTGTTGCGGAGTCACTTGCTGACGACGATGACCTTGGTGGTAAGGACACAATGGGCCATCCGAACGACCTGGTTGTCAGCCAGGCTATGCAGGTGCTCCAGGACAAGGGCTACACGCAGATCGAGGGCTACTGGGATTCCAAGACCGTGTATGTGAGCGGAGTGGTGCCCCCTGATTTCCAGCAAGCACCAGAGCAAGCAGCGGTTGAGCTGGCCCAGGCGGTCGGCGCTCCGAACGTGGGCTGGGACGACACCGACATGAAGCGGAACCGCCATACTGGCAAGCTCTGGTTCCACCTGTTCGACATTCCAGAGGTCAAGAAGGATGTTGCAGAAGCACTTGCTGATGATGACGAGGACGACCTTGTTGTCAGCGTGACCAAGGGCAAGCCCAGGGACAGCTTTGTTATCGGTGCTGACTGGAAGGCTTTTCTGCAAGCCATGAAGGATCGCGGCTGGCAGATCGTCAGCCACAGCCTGCGCGTGCCCCAGCGGGCGGGTTACATTCACGGCTTTGCTGCCAAGGGTCTGGACCCGGAGCAGATGAAGCGCGAGATCGACGAGCTGGCCCTCGACTACCTGGGCGGCGGCAGGAGCGACAGCCGTGACTTCTTCTACCACCCCGGCACCGGCACCCTGTCCACGGACATCCTGGGGATTGGCGGCGGCGACATCATCGAGAGTGACGAGGAAGCTGACTGGAAGGACGTAGTTCCGGCCCGCAAGCCAACTCTGCAAGAAGTTGAGCAAGCGATGGCAAACAACGGTCTGACCGGCGTCACCAACTTTTGGGAGGGGGATTGGATGACCTTCCGTGGGATGTGGGTGCCCAACCAGGAGGATGTGGACGCGCTGCAAATCGCAGCGCAAGTGATCGAAGACGTGGGCATCCGCCCGGACTGGGTGAGCTGGGACTATCGGAAAGACCTGGGCAGGATCGAGCTGAACTTCTACCACCGTGGCATCGAGGAGAGCCAAGTTGCGGAGGCAGTTGAAGACGACGAGGGCGCGACCTGGAAAGATGTCGCGGGTCCATTCAAGCTCAAGCGAAACGACATCGAAGCTGCCATCATGGGAGCCGGGGCGCAGAGCACATTCTTGTTCCCCTGGTCGGGCCATAGCAAGGCGTTCCATGTTCACTGGCCGGGCTGGTTGCTCCAGGACATGCTTCTTGTCAAAGACGCTATCCGCAAGCTGGGTCTGAATGACAAGCAGATGAAGTCGATCAGGGCGGTGCCTGCCGGGGTGGACACCTTCAATCTGATCGTTCCAAAGCACATCTTGAGCATCGACGGCTGGGGCAAAGTCGAGTCTTGTCAGGCTGGTCTTGTCAATCGCTTGCTCGAACAAGGCGGAACGCTGCGTAGCGTGCAAGAGTCTGAGCAACAAGGTTTTGTATCTGTCAAAGGTGAGTGGTATGCTAACAAGTCCTTGGATGCTCTGGCAGAAGCACTTGCAGTTGACAAGAGTGTGACAAGTTACGATCCAAAAACAGGTAGGTTCAGCACGCTGACAAGCCCGCAAGACATTGTGCATGAGGCGACAAATAGGCCGCTTGTCGAGCCTGCTGTGCTGCACAAACGCACCCGCCAGGTCGCCACAGGGTCCACGCACTCCGAAGCGATGGAGCGATTCCTCCAGCAAGGCATGTTCGGCAAGGTCAAAAGCCTGGCTGACCTGGAAGCCCTGGGCGAAGTGGACAACGACGCCTACAACCGGATTTGGGAGCAGGTGGAGATCGGCTTCCTGACCAGGCGTGGAGAGTTCGTCACCCGCGAGGAGGCCAGCCGGATGACAGGCATCCCGGATGTCCACGGGGAAGACCTGATCGAGAACAGTGAGGAGGGCGACGACAAGAGCCGCGTCGCCATCGTGGCCGTTTTCCGCAAGCGGAGTGACAAGGGATTCGAGTGCCTGGTCTGCAAGCGCGAGTATCCCCCGGCTGAGGGAGAGTGGGTGATCCCAGGTGGGCACGCGAATGAAGGCGAGTCCATCGAAGATGCCGCGCACCGGGAGATGAAGGAGGAGACCAAGCTCGACCTGGGTCGCCTCGTTTACATCAAGGACATGCCCAATGAGACCGGCAAGAAGCAGGTCACCGTTTACGGCACGACTCTGCCGGACGGCGAAAGGGCCACGGCGGGCGACGATGCCGAGAAGGTCAAGTGGGTTCCGCTGGATGACCTGCCGCCCCTGGGCCTGGACAATGACAAGCTGGTCCGGGAAATCGCCCGCAAGATGAAGCTGCTGCCTACCCAGGAGGGTGAGGACGAGGTTGACTGGAAGGACGCCGTGGGGGAGCTGGACGGCTGGATGATCGGGCCGCAGGGCCACTCGATGGCGATGGCCAAGCACCCGGAGACGGGATTCCGCCTGCTGCTCCAGTATCGCACCACGGTCGATAACCCGATCAATCCGGGGACCGGGCACCACATCTATTCGGTCGAGCTGAAACACCACCTGGACGTGAAGGAGCGCCAGGAGATCGCGGCTTTGAACATGGACGGTGCCTTGAAGGGCGCTATCGACTGGGCCAACCGCAGCCCCTACTTCCGCGAGGTCCGGGACCATTGGGTTGAGGAGTCCGACGAGGACATTGGCTGGAAGGAAGTGACGGGCGACAGTGGTTGGGAGGGCGCAGGCGAGGGCCATGCTTTCACAGCCCACCACTACCAATTCCTGAATGACCCCAAGGCCAACATGGTCGTCCAGAAGAAGTTCGTTCACCCTGGCGGTCTCGCCCTGGACATTGGCAACCTGGTGGACAAGTATGGCCAGAACCGGGAGCAGAGGTTCCAGTTCACGCTCTGGAAGGAGACCGGCGTGGCGGGCAAGAACCTTCACCGGCAGATGATCGACGCCCTGGTCGTGCCCGGCATCCCGGACTGGAACGCGGCGGTTGAGAAGGGTTTGGCCTGGGCCGAGCAGCAGCCTGCTTTCAAGCGGGTGTATGAGGCGGCGGAGGATGACATCGACTGGAAGGACGCGGTATCGCCGGAGCACTTCATCTGGACCGAGGAGAAGTGGCGCGGACTTCATGATGAGCACCCTGACCGGATTTACCGGATGGAGGCCAAGAACGCCGAGCACGGTTACAGCGGCTCCGTGACCGTTCAGATCATGTCCATGAGCAGCGAGGAAGACCCGGACTACCACATCAAGTGGCTGAGCACGACAGCTTACCTGGTGGTCGAGGTTCCGCCCCACAGCCGGATCGGTAAGAGCGCCCACTGGAAGTCCTTCAACTTCGACTTCAACCGGCTGCAAGAGCTGAAAGACGCCATCACCAACTTTTACCGGACAGAGATTGTAAACATCCTCAAGAGCAAAGAGCGCGGCCACGAGGCAGAGCGCAGCTTTGTCAACCGCTGGCATCGGATGCTCAAGCCTTTCGTTTACCACCATCCCCAATGAGAAAGCTCATCTCACTCATCTGGCTGATCTCCGCCCTGACCGGGCTGGGACAGACAACCAACAAGGTCGGCGTTGCCCTGGCGTGGGACTACCCGGAGGCGGAGATACCCAAAATCTCTACGTTCAAAATCTATTGGGGGACCAACAGCGGCGTTTACTACACCAACCTGTCTGTGGGCCTGGGCTACAACGGCTATGCCAGCAACAACATCCGCTGGGTGGAGTGCTTGTGCCCTACAAGTCACTGTGCAAAAATAACAAACACCTTTGAGATTGGCGTGACCTACTACTTCATGGCCACGGCTTGCGATGCCAGCGGCCTGGAGAGCGACCCCAGCAACGAGGTCTTCTTGCTCGCCAAGCCCAGGCCCTTCCCCTACCCGCCGTTCCTTCATCCCATCGTGGACCCGTGCCTGCCGCCGACCAACCGGCTATACCTGCGCCAGATTGTAACGGTCACGCCCGTCGAGTGATTCCGTTCTACTCTGCATGTTGACACTTGGACAACTCGTTAACGCGATCCAGCAGTTGCCGACTGCCTTCCTGAGCATTGAGATCAGGCTGGTTACCGAAGTCAGCGAAGCGGAGCGCGGGCCGTTTGAGGGTGCCGTCGTCATGACCAGCGCCGAAGTGGCTGGCTTGTGCGTGAGCAAGAATGGGATGTATCTGTTCATCCAGCAGGAGCAACAGGGCCAGCGCCAGGAACCACTGCCCCAGGTGCCGCCCAACTTCGCCACGGGCAACAAGGAAATCGACGAGCGGCTGCGCCAGGGCGGCGACGATGATCCGAGTGAGAAGTGGAAGAAAGGATGAAGATGAAAGCTCACTACACGGACGGCGAGCTGAGCCGATTTCTGCAAGAGCTGGACGATGCCCCGGTGGAGGTTTCCGGCTGGGAAGCCCAGTTCATCGAAAGCAATATCGACTCGTTCCAGTTCAGCCCCAAACAGCGCGAGGCCATCCTCAAGATGATCGAGAAGTATGGCGACCGCATCGGCTTCCAATGAAGAAGATCATCACCGGCGTCCTGTTCAAAGGCCAGCCGCTCTTTGAGGAGTGGAGTGAGGACCGGAACACGATCATCTGGTCGAGCCGCAAGGTGAGCGGCAAATACCCGACCGAGTGGCGCATGGAGGGCTACATCGAGCTGGCCAGGGTCCGCTTCAACAACCGGCTGCGCCCGGATACCAAGCTGGCAGAAGCCCAGCGGGCCAGGCTGGAGCTGATGCGGATGGAGGGCATGGAGATCGACAAGGCCCACTACAAGCGCCTGGCAGCCACTCTGGCGCATCCGCAGCCCGGTGACCGTATCAGCGACGCCCACGGGGAGATGCGCTGCATGGCGTGCGTGGACGGCTACGTGATGGCCCGGCGCAAGGGCTGCGTGCCCTTCGTCATGCCGGAGGACCAGTGGCACCTGCAACCCCTTCTTGACAAGGCTCGGTTGCAGAAAATGTTCCACGGGGAACACGTATCCTGAATGAACACCATTGACAATTTTCGCAATGAGCCGAAGGCAAAAAGTCCTGGATGCGACGGCCCACGTCGTGACTGACCTCCTGCTGCGAAACCGCCAGGCCGACCCGGAGCTGGGTGTCGGCGAGATCGACCAGGCGGTTGCCAAGGGCGAAGTCACGGTGAAGGAGATCGTCCTGGTATTCGAGCGGGAGCTGCAAGACAAGCTCGATCCGATGGCTTAACGCATTCGGCGATATACTCTTGACGGGAGCAGGGAGGCTGTAAACAAAAACTTGTAAACAATTTCCATTTACGTTCTACTCGCCGTATGAACGAGACTATCTTGAGAGAAGTCATTAAGGAATACGAAGGCGACAAGTGCGTGCGCGTGATCGAGCGCAGCTTCGGATCGCCTGATACCAAACACAGCGGCGAAGCGGCTGAACTCAAAGAGGCGATCAAGGAACTCGACAAGAAGTGGGTAGCCATGATCGACAACAAAATGGAGATGCTGCGGAAGGACTGCTTTGCGGAGATGAAACGGTTGGTGGAGGAGCAGGTCAAAGCGCAAGTTGAGCCGTTGAGAGCGCAGTTCGATGACCTGACTCTGCGCTCGGCCAAGCTGCGGGACACCATCATCAAAGACTGCACCGGAATCATCACGGCCCACGATAACGAACTGACCCGGCGCGTGTTCGCCGCCGAGAGTTCTTGCCGGAGCAACAAGGTTGCTTTGGCAGAAGTGCGAAACGAGCTGGAGAACCGCGTGGGCACCATCCATGTGGCTGGGAGCGATGACGCGATGGTCTGCGTCTATGCCATTCGTCGGAATCAGTTCCGGCTCAAATGGCGCGAGAAAGGCAAGCGCACCAGTCGGGATGTGGCCGACCGTAACAAGGCCATCGAGCTGGCCAAAGAGATCAGCGGCAAGCTCCGGCTCGAAAGCGGTTCTACTGGGCATGACGCAGCAAGAGATATTCGAGCGGACGCGAAAGGTTCTGGCGAGCACCCAGCTCAAGCCTGAAAGCGACATCACGCTGGGCACCCACCTGGATACCGAACTCCAGATGGATAGCCTGGACACCGTGGAGTTTTGCGTGTCCCTGGGCGACGAGTTCAACATCGCCATCGAGCCGAGAGACATCCAGCCCCGCACGGTCGAGAACGTGGTCCGGCTGGTCGCCGACAAGTTGAACGCGGCCAGTAGTTAGCACGCAGTGCGATTCTATTTCCGCCATGCTAAAGAGCTGTGCGGCCTGGATCATGATTTCGAGATTCGTAGCGAGGAAGATTACAACTTCGCCCTCCGCGTCTGGAAGGAGAAGACCGTCGCCGCACGCCAGGCCAACAACGACGAACTGGCTGCCATGCTCAGCCAGGCCAAGCAGGTTTTCAAGAGGCGCTACACCCGGCTGGTCAGCATCCATTGCCCGACCTGCGGCAACAGCAAGAGCCAGTATGCCTACCAGTGCCACATGTGCGCCCGGATCAACCGCTACTACCACAACCAGGTTCCCCAAAGTTCCATCGTTATGAAAGAGCACGAGATCGAAGAAGCCGTAGTCCTGATCCCTCCCCGGCTCCACGCCACAGGCGTCCTGACCGGAGTCCTCCGCAAGCTGGCCACGACCGGCAAGATCGGCGACAGCTTCGTCACCGACAAGCAGCCCACCAGCGTCAAGAACATCGCCCGCAGCCTGGGCATGGAGGTCACCGTCCGCATTGCCAACCTGGAGGAGCACGACAAGAAGAAAAGGCGCTGGCGCGTCTGGCGCACCGATGGCTTGGAGATGGAGGCCGTCAACGAGATCATCCGCAAGCGCCTGGCCGGTGAGCCGGTCCTGGAAAGCAAGCCCTGCGTGCCCCCGCCTCCAGGGACCATCCCGGATCGCCACAAGAAAAAGGGCGCTGGCTCCAGCAGCTCCGAGTGGGGCGGCAGAGGCCGGAAGCCTGTTGTCGAAAGCAAAGGCGCTGCGGCTTAACACAACCCGCTTTGTCGAAAGCCTGCTTTATGAATCCCTACGCCCCCTGGACCCCGCCCTTCCGCTACGATGACGAAGGCCAGATGATCTACGACGCCAAGAACGAGCGCGTCCTGGACATGCGGGGCTGGGGCTTCCTGACCGGCAAAGGGTCACTGGGCTGGATGGAAGCCAGAGCGGCCCGCAAGCAGGACGAGATCGGCAGGCGCGTAGTCACCCTGATGAACAACGACGCGACCAGCTTCGCGCAGGAGCCAGAGCCGGACGCGGAAACCCTGGCGCTCCTTGGATACCCAGCTCCGCGTGATCCAGCTCCCCTACCTCCCCAAGCCTCTGCGGGGCCAGCCGTGTAATGGCTGCGGCTATTGCTGCGCCCAGCAGGTGTGCGCTATCGGTGAGATCGCCCTGGGCAAACAGGCCAAGCCCCCGTGCAGGCTGCTGATCTACCGGGATGGCCGGACCTACTGTGGCGCGGTGGAGAAAGCCAATCGGTTCCTGCGCGTGCTGCTCAAGGCCCGCCTGGGCATCGGCTGGGGCTGCTGTTCGGACGATCCTGACGACTGGTATGCGCCGTAGTCGTATTCGGAGGAAAGGTCTTGACTCCATAAAAGTCAAGGGTTGATCGCCGAATACGACTCTATTGATTTCTCGTCAATATGGGTTGTCCACGAATCCTACGCGAAAATGTTTACTTTTCGGCTTGCGCTGAGAGGCTTGTGGGTGTAAACAGTTTTTTCAGAAGCTAGGTGGCGTCCAGCAGAAGGGCGCTCGCCGACTTCCGTTCTGAATGTTGTGGGCATTGTCGTTCACGGTGACTGTCGTCGCTGCCATCGCTACACGCGACTGGTGCTGGATGATTTGTGCTCGCGCTGCGTCACGCGGCCCCCGGAACAGAGCTTTTGGAATTGGCTTATGAAGAAACTGACTGGATTCACGCTGATCGAATTGCTGGTGGTCTGCGCCATCATCGCCATCCTGGCCGGGCTGGTCCTGGGCGCGGGCGGCGGATGCTCCAGATCGAGCGGCACTCGCGTCGGCACCATCACCAAGTTTTCCTACAAGGGCATCTGGAAATCCACGAAGTCCTGGGAGGGCGACATGGCGATGGAAGGGATCGCCACGGGCGAGGACGGCAAGACGATGGCCAACGTCTGGCATTTCAGTGTGCTCGATCCGAAGATGGCCACGAATATCGAGGCTCTGGTCGGCAAGAAGGTCAAGGCTCGCTACGAGGAGTCATTCGCACGCAACCCGCTTCGGCGGTCCACGCGCTACCTGGTCATCAGCGTCGAGGAGATTGGTGCCAAGCCCAAGCTCGAACAATGAGGCACGAAGTTTACAATTCCAAACTGGGCAAGCTGGTGCCGCCCATCGTGTGTGAGTGCGAGGCGTCAGCCAACGTGCTCTGCAACCAGCTCCGCGATCTCTGCGGCAAATACTACGGCACGAGCGGCGGCTGGCAGGTCCGGCCCAGCAAGACCACGCTGCCAGCAGTGCTGACTCCCTTCCACACCAACCATCCGGCCAGCAGCGCCTACCGGGTCACTATGAGTCCGCACGAGTGGACCTGGACGGAGGAGGAACAGATCGCAATGGCCAAGGCCCTCGTCGAGTTGGACGGGATGCGCCAGGCTGTGAAAGGTGAATCGTGAGCGAAATGCCAGATGCCGTGAATGAGAAGCTGGAAGTCTCGATAGAGCTTATCCACGCCATTCCTGGACAGTTTCGTCGTGGGTTCGATGACTGGCTCACGAAAAACTGGGAGCTATACCTTAGCTTTGAGCAGCAGGCAAAAAACGCAGGCGAGCGCCGTGCTCACTACTCTGCCTACACGGTCGTCGAATACCTCCGGCACGAAACTTTGCTCCGGGACGCGGACAGCGATTTTAAGTTGAACCAGGCGTGGACTTCGAGTGTCGCCCGTCTTTTTGCTCATCTTAATCCAGTGTATAGCACCCTGTTTGAGTTCCGGGAGCGAGAGGGAGGCGTCGTTGACAAATTTAAGCCTCTATCCGAGGCCGTGAAAGGTGAAGCATGAGCCAGGACAAACCCCAATTCTATTCCAAGCTCGCCTGGGGATTCGAGGAGATGACCTGCACCCGGTGCGGTGAGGTCAAGGGCGGGAACCCGTATCGCTTGTGCCGGTGCCAACGCGAAGATCGCGGCATCATGGACGGCAGGCAGCCACACATCAACCCGGAGGAACAACATGGCCAGGAAACGCAAGAAGCGTCCACCGCTGCCCCCAACGCCGCCTGAGCTGATCGCCCTCATGGATCACATCAACAAGGAAGCCGAGAAGGCGGGTGTCCACGTCAAGGTCCAGGCGCACGCCATCGACCCCAACAAGCTGCCCGGCCCGCTCAAGGAGCTGGTCCGTGAAATGTTCCGGCAGATGGAGGCCATCCAGCAGACGGGCAGCCCGCACGGATTCAACTGATATGAGCGAGAAAAGTAAACAATTCTGCCCTCCAGGCACGCCTGCGGACAAGCCGCCGCCCAAGAAGGCCGGGTGGGACCACAGCGAACGCTGCCTGGTTTACTACGAAGCCTGCCCGGAGCTGGGCCTGGTCGAGAACTTCGGCATCGCCTACTACCACTACAACCCGCCCTTCGAGAAGGCCCACTGGGTGGACTTCGCGCATCATGATCGGACGCCGAGCCTGTGGTGGTTCCTGCCGGACAGCGACGTGGCCATCCTCAGCCGGGAGCACGAGGTCCACGAGCAGAACGAATACCTCAAAAGCCTGATCCGCAATCTGCTCAGCGATTTGCCCATGAACCGCGACTGGATGAACCCGCACCTGGAGCGCCAGATGAAGGAGGCGAGCAAGAAATGAATCGCTACGAGATCATGATGGAGATTGAGGGCATCGTCGGCGTCGCGCACGTCGAAGCCGAGAAGCTGGAGCAGAAGGGCCACGAGACTGTGTATGCCGATGGCATCAGGATCGACCTGCCCGGCAACATCCTCCACACCCACAAGAAGCAGCCCATCACCATCCCCAAGAAATTTGTGAAGCGGTTCGCCGAGACCGCGATCAATCCCAAGTATTACGGCAAGTTAACCATCAACCCAAAGAGAGACATGATCGAATTAGGAAGCCAAGTCAAAGACACCATCACCAGCTACAAGGGCATCGTCGTCGGGCGCTGCGAGTGGCTGCATGGTTGCACCCGCG
>Ga0316617_100000406_pt1 | contig 11221 bp, 19 predicted proteins | sample OWC_Aug_M1_C1_D2_FD_207801 | JGI IMG/M metagenome (GOLD analysis project Ga0316617, IMG submission 207801) | Wetland soil microbial communities from Old Woman Creek delta, Ohio, United States - OWC_Aug_M1_C1_D2_B | ecosystem: Environmental > Terrestrial > Soil > Wetlands | place: USA: Ohio... | reverse complement strand
GGAAGAAGACCGGATAAGCTCATAATTGTTGCAAATGACGTGGTTATCCGTGATGGACCCAATCCTTACAATCACAAACAGCTTCCTTTTGCCGAGGGGAGTGATGTTCCGAGGTTGAGAGGCTTTTACGCCAAGGGTGAACCTGAACTTATGGAGTCTTTACAGGATGAATTGACCACAATAAGACGGATGAGGATAGACAGGCAACACATGGACATCTGGAAGATGTTTTTGGTGTCAAACAGGGAGACTTTGGATGAAGACGAGGGAATAATCGCACCAAGTCGCTTTTTATTCGTAGATGATCCGATAAATAGCATAAAACCGCTTGAATATCGGGATTTAAACCCTTCCGCTTATCGGGAAGAGGAACTTTTAAAGGCTGATGCGAGGGAAGTAACGGGAATGGAGTCTCCAAGACCAACTTCAACAGCAACCGAGGCTGCAATCTTTAAAGAATCAACTATGAAAGCTCTCCGCATGAAAATATGGCTTTTATCACGTGAGTTACTTACAAATATCGCAAGACTGAGGATTCCGAACATTGTTCAGTTCTATTCAACCCCAAAAGTGGTAAATATCGTTGGAGAAAAGAAAATGGCCCAATACAGGCAAATTAGAACGTCAAATGCCGAACTATCCATTGAAAAGAATACCGGAGACCTTATTGAGAACAAAAAGAAAGGGGATTACTTCTTTATTGTATCTCCAGAGATGATTGTTCCTCAATACGGCAGTTATGACCTTAAATTAAGCGGAGAACCGACTTTTCCGATCTCAAAGCCTCTGCAACAGCAAAGGATCGCAGAATTCATGCAACATCCGCTTACTCAACTCAATATTCAAACTGGTTACTGGGACCCAGGCAAAATGGGAGATTCTTTTGCGGAAACCATGGATTATGACCCAGAGGACTTCAGAGCAGAAACCGAGGTTGCAAAAGAGCAAACAGTTGATGAGGCAACGCTTTACGAGATGGCAAACAGGGAAAATGAACAGATGATGCAGGGAGCACAAATAGAGGGTACTCCAGGTGCTACAAGAGGCCATACGAACATTCATTTAGCCTTTATGAGTTCTCCGACCTTTAAAGAGGGTATGAATGACCAAATTGCCCAGATATTCAGCCGACATATTCTTTGGGAAGAAAAAGCACAACAGGCAAGAGCTCAGGCCAATCCAAAAGAAATAATGGCTCAAATGGGCGGTCAGGGTGGAATGCCGATAGGTGCAACTCCAGCAGGTCCAACCACAACCCAACAGGGAGTGCAACAAAGCGAAGCATCAGCTACAATGGGTAGAGCAGTTGGAGCACAAGTTCCAGGTGTAACTTAAATATGGCACAAGATGTTAGAAAGTATATTCCAGATAAAGTTGTCGAAACAGTAGGCGGTAGGTGGATGGGCACTTGTGATATTTATGGAACTCTTCGTCAGGTCTTGGTTGAACCTCTTTCTCCTTATACTATATATAATATAGTGATACGTGACGAAGGAAACATGGTTATCTTTACCGAAAGGAGTGTGGTTGGTCCTCTTGTTGGAAATGCACACGAAACTATTTTATTCCCTGGAATTAAGACTATTATGATTGAAAATGCTTCAAAAGATGAGATGTTTAAACTTAAATTGATTTACGAATTATGAGTGTAATTCACGATGACAAAGGAAACAGTATAACCGAATTCCCTTCGGTAAGCGGTGAGAGGGTTATGCCCACAAAAGGATATGGCGGTTATCAGGGTATTGCCGGATATAGAAGTTCCGATTCAACTTATCAGCCGTTAAGACTTGATAAAGCGACAAATGCAATCGAAACGATTGAATATGAACATCACGAGATTCATAATGGTTCTCACTTTTATTACAACGATTCAACTTCATTAAATGCTGCGGCTACTCAGAATTACCTTCTTACAACACCAAATACAACCAAGTGGGCACATTTGGTTTTTGCAGCAACAGGTTCACTTATAACTCAGGTAGATTTATACGAGAATTCCAACAGAGTTGGAACAACGGTTCAGAAGGTGTTTAATAGTGATAGAAATAGTACAACCGATGCAACTGTGATTGTTCACAAAGACACAAGTGGTGGAACTACAAATGGAACTTTGATTTGGACAATGAAAAGCGGAAATACTACTGGTCAATCAAGAGTTGGACTTACTGCCGAAAGAAGCAATGAAATAATTCTTGGACAAAATAAAAAATACTTATTTATAATTACTTCATCTTCCGCATCTAATTTGATAAATATTCAGTTGCAATGGTACGAGCATTCAAATATTAGCTAGATTATATGAAAAAGATATTAGATAAGCCCGAGAAGGTACGTACTTCATTGGAGGAACTTGAGGTTCTTTCTAAATTAAAGGATTCGGTTGAATGGGTGATAGTCAAAAGAATGGCGGGAAGATATATCCAGAACCTCAGAAAAGCCTCGTTTAAACTCATTGAAACTAATCCAAACTATCTCGCTGTACGCCATGCCGAGTTTGCAGGACAGGCCCTCGGAATCAAATCACTTATAAGGTTGGTTGATGAATCTGGCCGAAGGCATGAAAAACTGGAAAATAAAAAGAAATGATTGATTTTTTGTTTTGTAGAATCCCAAAGACCGCTTCATCCTCAATTTGTCAAGCTCTTGATTTAAGGGAGTTTCCACCACATAAAACCGCAGAACAATGGAGTAAGGAGTTACCTGATTTTAATGAACGCTTTAAGTTCTCTATTGTCAGGAACCCTTACGAGAGATTCCGTTCCATGTGCAGATTCTTTGGAATTAAACCAGAGGATTTTGATGAACACCCAAATTTCAAGACGCAGGAAGATTTCCTCTATATTAAGGGTAGATTGGCTGTAGATTATGTAGGCAGATTTGAGGATATAGACAATTCGTTCAAGGAGATTTGTAAACGTATCGGAATAGATAAAACGCTTCTTCCCCATATTAAACCTCATTTGGGAGATTTGCCCGACAGGAAGGAAGTAATACCGATTGTAAACAAATACTTTAAAAGGGATTTTGAATTATTCGGTTATCCAATAGAGTTATAATATATCAATGTTTACTAAACTGATTCACAATAAAAAGGTGCATTTTTCCGTTCCGACTGAATTAGCAAGAGGTACAAAATGGTCAGGAAATCGGAGGAAATACGCCAAAGTTAAAAGAGTGAGAAAGGGTGGGAAAGGAGAGTCAACACCAGAAGGGGGTGGTGAGTAATGCCTCTTACAAAGTCAGGTAAAAAAGTAATGAGAAGTATGAAGAAACAGTATGGTGCCAAAAAAGGTAAATCCGTGTTCTATGCAAGTTTGAACAAAAAGAAAAAAGGCAGTAAAAGTTGGCACAAAAAAAGGAAATAATTGGTAGTATAAGTTATAATGTTAGTTGCGGGCATACGCAACCCTGCGTTCCGCTATAATTGGGGGTGAGATAAATGGTCGTTAAAACTGATGAACCAAAAAAAGATGAAAAAACTAAAGAAGTTACTGAACAACCTAAAGACGAAACTGCTTCTAAAGTTTCAGAGCTTGAAAAAAAGCTCGGTGAATTATCGGAAACAATAGGCACTCAAAATGAATTTATCCAGTCCGTTACGCCTGTTATTAACGCCTTTGCATTTACTCCTGAACTCAAAAAAGCGTGGGATGAATACGGAAGGCCAAAAGTGGTGGGAACGGGAGAGGGAGTTGGTCAGCAGGAAACAACACAGCAAACGGAACAAAAAACTGTTCCAAGCCCTCAAGGTCAGAACCCAGTGGTTGACCAAAGGTTAGAGGAAGTTACTTCATCACAAAGAGAAGAAATAGTTACCGCATTTGAACGTGATTATGGTATTGGTAATTTAAAAGACGAGGAAAGAAAAGACGCAAGAAGGAAGGTGGAAACCTACTTAAATGAGTTTGGCTGGTCTGTAAAGAACATTCCGCTTCCGCAATTAAGAAACTCTCTTGAAAAGGCTTATGTCGGCTCCCATGCAGAAAAGCTGAAAGAGGAAGGAAAACTGGAAGGTTTCGCACAAGCCAGAGCAAATGAAAATGCAATGATGGGCACTATGCCTTCAACCGGCATTCAATCTCAAACATCTACTCAGGAATTTACACCCAAGCAAAAAGAGTGGATGAAGAAACTTAGAGTTGATGAAGAAAAAGCCAAGCAAACCTATTTCAGTAAAGATGAAGAAGAGTTTAGAGTAAGTGGTGCCGAGAAGAGAGCACAGAAAAAAGCAGAAGAAGAATAAATTTGCGGATTGAGTTATAATAAAGTATGGCAGGTTTCGCATACAGGAAGAACCTTGATGGTTCTAATCAAGCTCCTACTCTATTATATTTGATTGCAAAGCAGGGTATTGCTATTGCTATTGGAGATGCAGTCCGTGTTAATACAAGCGGATTTGTTGATGTCTGCGATGCTGGTGAGGGAATTGCCGGTTTTTGCGTTGCAGTTGTAACCAGAAAAGGGACAGCAAAAGCTGTTGATGCTGGTTCAAATGACACCTGGACTACATCGGCTGATAATCAAACTGTGGCCATGGATATGGTTGCGTTTATTCCAGCCCTTCCTAACTATCTATTCTATAATGATGCAGATGCTTCTCTCGCAGAGGCTTATATTGGAATGTACTATGATTTGGTAAGCCATACACAGGTACAGGGTTCAAGCAGACACGATACTACTCAGAAAACTGTAAGGCTATGGGAATATGACCCAAATCACGAATCAGACGCATCTGAGGGATTATTTCAAGTTGTTGAAAGTCAATTTGGACAGGATTCGTGGGATAGAACAACATAAGTTTGCAGTTTGAGTTATAATAAATATATGGCAGGATTTAGTTACAGGAAAAATTTAGACGGTTCAAATCAAGCACCAACCTTGGTTTATGTTATTGGTAAGGCTTCCGTTGCTTTCCAAACTGGCGATGCGGTAAGAGTAAATACTTCAGGTTTTTGTGATAATGCAGCTACAGCAGGTGAGGGTGTTTGCGGAATTGTACAGAATGTAACCACAAGGACTGGAACACCAATAGCTCCTGATTCTGGAACTACTGATACTTGGACAATGCCTACAAATAATCAAACTACTGAAAAGTATATGGTTGGATTTATTCCGGCACTTCCGAACTATTTGTTCTTCAATGACACAAGTGGAACTTTAACTGAGGCAATGATTGGAGAATATTTTGATATTTCTGATAAAAATACTATTGACCAGGGAACAGCAAGTGATACAACTCAAGCAACATTTAGGCTTTGGGAGTTTGACCCAGATCACGATGCTGATGCATCTAAAGGACTTTTCCAAGTGTGTGAATCCCAATTCGGGCAAGATAGTTGGGATAGAGAAGCATAAATTTGCTAATTAAGTTATAATAAATATATGTCAGCAACAAGAGGAGCATTCGCAGATGAACTAGACCCTTCAATAAGGGAAATATTTTTTGATAGGTATGACAATGAACCACAGGTCATGCCGATGGTTTTCAATACTTTAACCTCAGATAGAAACATTGAGGAAGATTCGGCAACCACAGGATTCGGGAAACTACAACAGACTTCTGAACTGGGAGCACTTGATTATGAAGACCCAGTAAAGATGTACAAGACTACTTACACTCATCTTAAATACACCAAAGGGTTCAAGGTATCGCAAGAGCTGGTGGAGGATGACCAGCATAATGTAATTTCAGCAATGCCAAGAGCTTTGGCGAAGAGTGTTGTTTACACTACTGAGTATTGGGCAGCCTCAGTTCTAAACAACGCATTCTCCACCAGCTACACCAGTTACGGAGACGCAAAACCGCTTTGCTCCACACTTCACACAAGAGCAGATGGTGGAACAGCACAGTCTAATGCTTCAGCGGCAGGAATAGTTTTCTCTGAAACCAATCTTGAAACCGGAAGATTAGCGTTAGAGAAAGCACTTAATGACAAAGGCGAGATAGTCAACTTTAAGGCCGACACACTCTTAATCCCGATTGACCTAAGAAAGAGTGCTCAGATTGTAACCGAGTCCTCAATGAGGCCAGGTACAGCCAACAATGACATCAATGTCTACGATGGAGTATTCAAGGTAATTCCTTGGAGATATATCACAACCTCAACCTATTGGTTCTTGCTTGATTCCAGCAATCACCTTTTGCAATGGTTCTGGAGAGTACGACCAGAATTCAAGAATGACTTTTCCTTTGATGCCGATGCGGCACTCTATAAAGTCCGAGTCCGATTCAGTTATGGTTGGTCGGATTGGAGGGCCATTTGGGGTAGCAAGGGCGATGCGACAACATACAGTTCTTAATTAAAAAAGTTAGTTTGTAAGTATGGGAGCTTGGGATACGGGTTCTCCCGAAATCCCATATAAAGCTCCCTTTTTTAATGTTAAAATAAAAACATGGGCGTAACTAAACTAAACGCAGTAAACACAGGACAAACAAGAATTTATCAGGGTACAACCTTACCGACCACCCCTCAGCAGTATTATGGAACAGGAATAGGGGATGTTGACTCTATTACATGGAGAGGCGGAGAAATGGCATACCTATCAAATATAAAAAAGTTATTTATTCAGACAGCAACAAGCGGAACAACCGCATCCTGGTATAGGTATCAGGATGTTTTGGTAGCAGTATAAATATATGGGTTTAACGAATCTCGATACAATCAATGTAACCACAGCAAGAGCAAAGGTGCTGGCAGCTTCACCATCAACACCCATGGATTTTTATGGGTTTAAAGCTGGTCAGGATGTGGGAGATAGAGAGTGGGCTGGAGGAGAGATTTATTATAATAGTGCCGATTATAAGTTATACATCCAGACGGCTACATCCGGTTCAGGTGCGGGAACTTGGTACAAAACAACTGACCTATTTGTAACCACGTCAACATCAACCAGTACGTCATCTACCAGCACATCTACGACATCCAGCACGTCTACATCCAGCACATCTACCTCGACAACGAGTTCAACCAGCACGTCATCAACCAGTACGAGCACGTCTAGTACAACAACAGCATAAATATGGCAAGCGAAACAACATATGACAATTTAAGGGCAAAAGGGGGAGCAGCAAAGGTTTTGGCTGCACTTCCTCAAACACCAGAGGCTTACTTTGGTGAGGATGTAATCAATGTCCATCCGATTAACTGGGTGGGTGGAGAATTGGTTTACCTTACCACAGACAACAGGCTTTATATGAATAGTGCAACAAGTGGAAGAACAGCAACTTGGAGAAGATTGGCTGATGCTTTTGCTACCAGCACAACCAGCACGACCACAACGACCTCGACATCAACATCTACAACGACCACGACCTCGACATCCACCAGTACCACCACCAGCACGACTACGACTTCGACAACAACGTCTAGCACAACGTCAACGACAACGACATCTACCAGCACGTCATCAACGACTACTACATCGACATCGACCAGCACGTCAACGTCAACGTCATCATCGTCAACATCAACCAGTACAACGACAACAGCATGAGAACTATAATTTATGATGAAACGGTTACAGCAATCTCGGCAACGAATCCTTTGCCTGTGAGGGCTGCTTCCTATGATTCAAGCGATTCTTTCAGCACAACCTTTACTACCGCTGATGCAACTACAGCTCAAACAATAAAGGCTGCAACTACCGGAAAGAGTATTTATGTAACAGATATTCTTTTCTCAAGCGGTACTACAATGACATTCTTACTTCAGGATAGTGCGGGAACGGCAGTTATGTATCCTGTATATACTACAGCCAATTATCCTGAAAAGTTCTCATTCTCAACTCCATTAAAAGTAACAGTGAGTTTGCCATTGCAAATTAAAACATCGGCAGCAGGAACGGTAACGGCAACAGTAAGCGGTTATGTTGCTTGACAGCAGTAGAAGTTTGTTCTAATCTAAATTATATTATATGGAAGTAGAATACGTTAAGACTTCTGACCTTGATTTGGCTTCAACTCTTTATACGGTAGGGTTTCCTATTGACGGTATTTACAACTCCAACAGAAAGACTCCTTTCGGTGAACCAATTATGGACTTTTATTTTAGGGATGAGGAAAGACTGCGGAATGCCATGAACCAATATTACAGAAGAACTTTGAGAGTCGAACCCAGTGAACTATTCCGTAACAGGAAAGAAATATTAGACAGGGTAAAACATGAAGAGAGTGTTAAGTAATCTTAAAAGAATATCGGTCAAGTACCCTTTCAGAGGAAGAGAGATATTCTTTAGGTATAAACAGAAAAGAATCTTTGACATGGATGATGAAGAGGAGGCGGCAGAGTATTATCTCTGGAAAGACAGGTATGACTGGATTATAGATATAACAGCTAATTGCCCAGATGTTAACAAGGAGGTGAAAGATTTATGAAAATGAAAATATTATATAACCCCACAGATAAGGATATTACCGATTACCCAATATCCGAAGCCCAGGTAGACGCAGAGGGGAATATTTTGTATGACAAAGATGAGAAGATGCTTACCACAGTGCGTACTCTTACTTGGACTATCAAGGCCGGAGAGAAGGTCAAAGTTCCTGCTTATGTAGCCGATTATTTAATGTCCGTATATGCACAAACTGATCCCAATGCTACAAACAGGGGTTTGGAAGTTGAAGAAGATACGGAAGAAAAGACAGAGATACCGGTTGTAAAAGGAGACGGAGTTTGTAAACAATGCGGAAAATCATTTAAGAGTCCGAGAGCAATGGCATTACATTGGGCTGGAAAACATCCCGAATTATTAAAATGATAAACTTTTGTCCGCATTGTGGTTTTAAACTTACTGCGGAAGAATCTGAACAAAGTTCTGTCTTAGGAGATTATGAGGTCGTTGACGAGAGTGGAATAAAGGTTGCGGTACCAGGAGTTCTGGATAACAGGAAAAGACTTATTGAGTTGAGGAATAGAAGACCTCCGGTAATTCATCCTGTAAGAAACGATAGCGAAATGGATAGGTTTGGAAGTTTGGTTGTCGGAGAAGGTTTAGTACAAGAATAATATGATTAAATGTGGAATACTTACAACGTTCAGTAATTTTGATAGTGCGTTCTCTCTATGTGGTGTGGTAAACCAGCAGTTGATTGCTTTGGTTAAATACGGATATAAGCCAATTCTTTTGGTTCTGGATACCTTTAAAGATGACGAGAAAGTACCTAAAGGAGTAGAGATCAGAAAGGTTATACCGCAACTCATTCTTGAACCTTACGGGCAAAGAGATATTACCAACCTTGATGCGGATGTGGCTAAGGCACAAAAGGCGATGGAGGATAATATGACCGATATTGATGTTTGCCTTACCCACGATATTATCTTTATAAATAGCTATCTTCCTTACAATATCGCCATGAGGAAGGCAATAGATACCACTCTGGGAAAGGTAAGGTGGCTTCACTGGATGCACTCAGGGCCGTCTTATGCGAAGTTGGATGATTCTGTATGGGATAACCTATACACGCTTCCTAAGAACTCACGGCTTATCTACATGAATTATACGGATAGCATCAGAGCTGCTGAGATGTACCATGTCCTTCCGAAAGATGTACGCACAATATTCAATCCCATGGACATCAGGGAACTATATAACTTTGATCCTTTAACCAAAGAGATAATAGATGAGAATGATTTGATGAGTCCGGAGTTTTTGGCAGTATATCCTTTATCAACAACCAGAATGGGAGACAACGGCAAACAGATAGCCAAGGCAATAAGGATTATGAGCTGCCTTAAAAGGAGAGGGTCAAGTGTTGCTTTGGTAGTACCCAATGCCCATGCCAACGCGGGGAAAGAGAAACAAGCCATTGAATCTATGTATCAATATGCTTATGAGAGGGGGATGGAACATAGGGAGTTAATATTCACCTCCTTCCACCACCCCCCTACCCATGAGCAGGGAGTACCGCATCAGGTTGTCAGGGATTTGTTCCTTTTAAGCAATCTGTTTTTGTTCCCGTCAATAAGCGAGAACTGTCCATTGGTTTTACTGGAAGCCATGGCGGGTAAGAATATTCTTGTTCTTAATCAGAGTTTTGCTGCGTTTAAAGACTTCGGAAAAGAGGATGCTCTTTACTTTGCCTTCGGTTCACTAACGGAAGGCGGAAGAATATTCCCAGATGGCGAGGAAAAATATTACGAGGATATAGCTACTTTAATAGTTTCCGAATATAACCAGAATAAAGCGATTAAGGCACAAACCAGAATAAGAAGAGAGTTTAATGTTGATACAATTTTCAAAAAGCAACTTGAGCCGGCAATACTTGAAGTTTCAACAATATAATATGGCAACCTACGAATTAAATAAAGTTTGTGAGAGATGCAGTAAAAAGATACCTGATGACTTTATAAATCCGCTTTGTTGGGATTGCTATGACCTATTAACAAATCAAAAGGTAGAAACCCCCCAAGAACAGCCAGTTGTTCCTCCCACACCACCTACAGCAAAAAACGGCATCACTGAAGAAACCTATATAGAACGGCCTGAAGCTGAAGACAAAGAACAGTGGAAAGCAAATATAAGGTTATTTGAAAAGCATAAGAAGATGCTCTGGAATCCCACCAGAAATATGTATACCTTCATTAAGACTTACAACCTGAATAAGATAACACAGCACGTTCAGTACCCTAAGTTTATCTGGAAGCCAAAGATTGTTGATGTAGGTTGCGGTTGCGGAGTAGGTTCAAACGTATTATCCCAGGAAGCCGACTTTGTGTGGGGAATAGACAAGAATGAGGATAGCATTAGGTTTGCCAAGGAATGCTTTGAGAGGATTAAGAACCAGATTTACTACTCGGCACAAGTTACTTTTGATGTTGTGGATATTATGAAGGATACCAGACAGTTCGCACAGTTTGACCAAGTGGTAGCCATAGAGATAATAGAGCACATTGCCGATTATAAGGGCTTTCTTAATTCAATTATCAGGTTTGAGAAGAAAGGTAAAAATGGAGAACCACCGGCAGTTGACCCCACAGAATACTTTATCTCAACGCCCAACAGGAACAACAAGTATATAAGCAATAACGGGCCCAGAAACAGATACCATGTAAGAGAGTGGACATCGGGTGAATTTCATAATGTTCTTAATGAATTCTTCCAGAATATAACCTTCTTTGATTCTTCAGGAAAAGAAATCCCGATAGGAGAATATGCAACTACAGAACATTCACCGATTTTGGCTAAGTGTTCAGGAGTCAGATAAATTATATGATATTGT
>Ga0316617_100000405_pt1 | contig 11228 bp, 9 predicted proteins | sample OWC_Aug_M1_C1_D2_FD_207801 | JGI IMG/M metagenome (GOLD analysis project Ga0316617, IMG submission 207801) | Wetland soil microbial communities from Old Woman Creek delta, Ohio, United States - OWC_Aug_M1_C1_D2_B | ecosystem: Environmental > Terrestrial > Soil > Wetlands | place: USA: Ohio... | reverse complement strand
GGACAACCACCCTATCAATACCGCTGGGACTTCGGTGACGACAGTACGGCATCGACAGAAGTGAATCCTACCCATATCTACACAAAAGCAGGTGAATACACCTACACATTCACCGTCACCGACCAAGCAGATGATTCGGTCAGTGAAACTGGGGAGATCACCATCTCTGCCGAAGGAAGCCCGAATGGAGACTCAGGGATCTCCAATATGACCTTGTTCCTGGTGATCCTGGCAATCATTATTGTCATTGGTGTCGTCGTCATCATCTGGATCATCCGACGATAAACCAACCACCCACCTTTTTTTTCTTTTTTTTCTTGAGTTATCTTTTTATGGTCTGAGAAGATGACTTTCCTATCGAGGAGTCAGAACCATGAAGGATGGCGAAAGCAAATACGCATATAAGAAGAAAACCGCCTGGGAGCTTTTTTCGAAACAGCAACTCACCACTGCTTTTTCGTTTGCAGAAGGATATAAAAAATTCCTTGATGCTGCAAAAACAGAGCGAGAGGCAGTAGAAGTAATTGCAGAGATAGCAAAAAAACAGAAGAAAAAAGTCATCATCAACCAGGGAAAATCAGCTGCCATCATCATTAAAGGGAAAAAACCTCTCCGCGATGGACTCCGCATAGTGATTTCTCATATCGATTCACCCCGACTTGACCTCAAACAAGTACCCTTATACCAGGATTCTGAGAGTCATCTTGCGTTGTTCGAAACCCATTATTATGGGGGGATTAAGAAATTCCAATGGGTCGTTATTCCTCTAGCATTGCATGGGGTAATTGTGAAGAAGGACGGAAAAAAAATCACGTTTACTTTAGGAGAGGATGACCTCGACCCGGTCTTTTCTGTCCCTGATTTATTGCCTCATCTCTGCCATGAGATCCAGGATAACAAGAAGATTGATGAGGCGATCAAGGGTGAAAACCTTGACATCGTGATCGGCAGTTTACCCGCACGAGGTGATTTTAAGGAGAAGATTAAGGTTGCTATCCTTGAGAAGCTGCATGAAGAGTATGATATCACTGAAGAGGATTTCATCTCCGCGGAGCTTGAGGCGGTCCCTGCCTTCAAAGCTCGCGACCTAGGGTTTGACCGGTCATTGATTGGAGCGTATGGGCAGGATGATCGTATCTGTGCATACGCCGCACTGCAAGCGATATTGGATGTCAAAAACCCGGAACATACCGTGCTTGCTCTCTTTGTCGATAAAGAGGAAATAGGCAGTGAGGGGAACGCCTCTGCGCAGGCGACGTCGTTTCTACGATCCTTGATTCGAGAGCAAGACGCGAATGTCGACATCGATGGTGTCCTGCTCACATCAAAGGTGATTTCCGCGGATGTTTCCTCTGCGGTCACCCCGAACTATACGGATGCTTTTGAGTTGAAAAACGCATCATCCCTTGGGAATGGTGTGGTGATGTCAAAATACACTGGTCATGGGGGAAAATATTCTGCGAATGATGCCTCTGCCGAGTACATTGCTGAGATTCGATCGTTGTTGGATAAGGCGAAAGTCCCCTGGCAAACCGGTGAGCTTGGGAAGGTCGACAAAGGCGGAGGGGGAACCGTGGCGAAATACTTCTCCCGTCTGGGTATGGATGTCATTGATCTTGGTGCACCGGTGCTCTCGATGCATTCACCTTATGAGGTCACCAGTAAGGTTGATCTCTATGCGTCTTATCTTGCGTATCTAGCGTTCCTTAAAGATTGATTCTTCAAGATCGTGTGAGACCGGTTGTGTCCCCTCGTCTGGTGATACTTTATCCTGACAGTACTCTGGTGAGCAGAGCTTATTTGTTTTCTGGGCGATCGGGAAGCCGGCCAGATGCATCATGGGCACGGTTGCCTTCTTCCCATGTTTCCATCGAGTGTAAAACCAATGAGAAAAGAAGAACATGGGATTCAGCATCCATTTCATGTCCGGCCTCCAGAAATCGATATTGTTCCGCCAGCACCGGGCGATGACCTCCCATTGCAACTCAGAAAGACCCTTGAGGTTGGTGCGGCGTTGATTCCCCAGCATCGCCTCCTTCAACGGGATGAATAACACCGGGGTGTAGAACATTTTCGAGTGGTGATTCCGAAGATCATCGATGAGATCTAAGGTCGCACGGACATCCTCCTCGGTTTCATCCGGCTGTCCGGTCATGATGGTACATAATGGCCACCAGTCATAGTCATTCATAATGCCGACACCCTGTACCACCAGCTCAGGCCAGTTATCGACTGTATATGGGAGTGCTTTTCCCTTCATGTATTTCTTCATCAGTCGCACACTCCCTGTCTCGATTCCGACCTCGACAGAGACAAACCGCTTCGGGTAGGATTTATGTAGCTCTGGCCGCCAGCGAGTCTTCTCCAACAGAATTGGTGATAATTCCTCTAACAGTTTTTTATCGTAGATGACTGGTGCAAGCGACGCATGAGACAACAGGATATAATCGACTCCCGGGTAGGAGGCGATGGTCTTGTAAAGTTTTACGATTTCCTCCCGGTTTGGGATGAACCGTGGTTTTGATTTATAAAGAAAGATATCCTCGGTGACAGTAAAGATTGTTGATGATCCTCCTTCAACATTAGTTTTGACTTCTTTCATGATATAGTCGATGGGAAATGAGTATTTTGTCCGGTTCGTCGGACTGCAGAATTGACAACCCCGTCCGCAGCCTCTGGTGATCTCTACCATCCCATAACAGGCTGCACGGATGATAGGTGGGATTTTTCTTCGATCTGGTTTTTTTGCGACATAATACGATGGGACTGATTCATTGTTCAGTATTTTTTTGAAGACATTGACCAAATCCTCTTCTCCTTCTCCTTGGAACAAGACATCGATGCCCCATTTGTTCTGCATCCCGGAGTCATTGATCTGCCAGGACCCTGCTCCACCAACAATGATTTTTGGTTTAAATTGCTGGATCGCAGGATGGGTGATGAGTTTTTCAAACTCTGCCGCGTTGAGTGCCTCCCCGCCAAAACCAATCAGGGAGTTATAGGTAGTGGACACATATGCTAACCCCATGGGGTCCATGGAGGAGATACCAACAATCCTGGTGTTCTTCCCGATAAATCGGTGTAACTGGTCGTAATGTGCGACAGCGACGGTTCCTTGTCCGAACTCTTTTGTCAACAATGATTCTACTTTTCGGAGACCGTATATGGTTCGCTTCGCGGTCCCATCATCGTTGCTCGTGAGATTCTCTAGATGCTCCCGTAATGCTAATCCAGAGAGTTTCTTTGGGAAGGTGCAGATGAATGCTGCGAAGGGGTTGTCATCGTATTCGTTTGCCTCTGCACGGGAGGCGGTGAGAACAATCGGGTATCCCCCTTCTTTGTTATCCATCAAGGACAGCCCCCTGTTTCCTATGTCGGAGGAGGATTGTTTTGAACACGGGGTCTTTTAATGTGTCCTGTAGTTTGAGGAGGAATTCTTTCCAAGAGAGAGCATTGCGGGACCACCGGATCATGTCTTTCTTATGAAGCGAGAGGATTTTTAGGAAACTTTGCCAGTTGTATCCTTCTTCCTTTAGAGGGGTGGACCATCCAGCATCGTTCCAGAGGTAGGTTGGGAGTCGGTTGCCAAACCAGAGGCTCAGAGAATCAATGTCCCAGGCGTTGTCCTTTTGTTCTTCTGATTGTTTTTTTAACAGGATTGGTTCTGGTGGTATGAGTAACTTCATCAGGCATCCCCCATATACATGGTAGATAGGGTTCTGATATTCGCCATTAGTTTTTAAGATTTTAGGAAAAAAAAAACTGCATTGTAGAGAAGACTTTGCATTTGAACCCCCTTTACCTCTTCTAAAAAAGAAAAGATATCTTAATAAGAAGAATGATTATCCTTCTAGAGGTTATATTTGAAAGAGTTATACTCTTACTCTTTAGGGAGGAAATCATTCAATATGACTAACAAATTTTATTGCATGATACAGTATTTCAAAGATTGCCAATTGAATCTCTCGTTTTTTGTTCCCATCAAGGAATATGTTATTGGACACCGAATCATCAGAGTCCACCAATGGAAATATAACTTCCCCGTAGCTTTTGAGGCTCAGTGGACATCCCTACAATTCTTAAAAAGGGGAGATACTTTGTGAACCCGTTTTATCATCCAGTCTTTCTCGCAAACACCCTCCGTTATTACCTATCAGAAATCAATCGACCTTTTACATCAACAGCAGAAACTTTAAACAAATATTCCGAACGGCAATTCCAAAAAATAATCCATTATTCTTTGAAAGTTCCTTTATATAAAGAACGGTATTGTGCATTGAATGTTCCCCTACATCAAGTCAATAGTCTCCGTGATATAGTCATGCTTCCCATTATCACAAAGGATGACCTGAGAAAAAATGCTCCAGACCGAATAATTCCTCCTGGTTTTCGTAAAAACCAAGCTCATTTATTTACGAGCTCAGGATCGACAGGGGAACCTGTCGCCATCTATAAAGATTATCTTACTGTCCTTAGGGGTCAAATCATCGGATTAAGGATGTATAAAGCCAATGGCATTAACTGGAGAAAACACCGAATTGTACATATCGGAGATTTTGATATCCCCGGATCTTATGATGAGGAATGCCTAAAAAACTTCTTCTATAAAAACCTCGGAACTTTCTTTAATTTTAACAACGTGCGACTCATAAGTTTTAAGGCACAAGGGAAGGACATTATGCAAGAACTCAATTCCTTCCGGCCTGACGTCATATATACCGACCCCCATATCCTAAGAGAATTAGCGGTACTAAAAACATCAGGTCTGGGCGAATACGTCTCGCCTCATTGGTTCATCTCCAATGGAGCTACACTCAATCCACCTCTTCGAACATTTGTTGAGGAAGTGTTCGGGGGAAAAATTATTGATAATTTTGGATCTAGTGAAGGTGGAGCGATTGCTTTCCAGTGCCTGCAAGGTAACTATCATTTTAATTCTGATCTTGTTCATATCGAGGTCATTGATGAGGAGAATTGTCCTGTTGGCATGCATGTAGAAGGAAGACTTGCTCTTACGCGTCTTTATGGGAAGGGAACACCCATCATACGATATACAGGTATGAATGACATTCTGGTTCTTACAGAGAGACGATGTACATGCGGTTTGAACCTACCGCTTATCGAAAAAATTGTAGGACGGAGGCTCAGTCCTATTGTCCTTGCAAATGGTCGTACTCTATCAGGTTTTTCATTCATTCAGATTCCGTATATGGTTATGAAATCACTTGGAACAGATAAAATCAAACAGTTCCAGATTCTACAAAAGAAGCGTGGAGAGATCGATGTCCTCATCGTCATTGATGAATCACTACGTTATATTGGTCCGTCTCTTGATATTCTATACCAGGAGCTTCAGAGAGCGTTTCGAAAAGAAGCAGGAAACGGTCTTGAAGTTTCAATCCGCGAAATCAAAGAGATACCAAAAAGGAGAGCTCGGGAGTATCCACCATTGATCAAATCATATATAAATATCAACGATTGTGAGAGATAAAGAAAAAATAAATAAAACCCGCAGAAAAATAAAGTTTGCGAACATCTGTGCTTTCCCTCAAGGAGGTTATCTATGAGAAAGAAAACCATGTTCCATACGGTGAAGAATAACAATTTCTCCCTACGTATCATTGAAAAGGTACACTTATGAGAAAGGTACTCGTCCTTGATGCTCATCTCCGTGCAGCATTAGCCTGTATTCGTTCGTTAGGTCGTAAAGGAATCCGAATAGAGTGTGTCAGTAACAAGGATTTCGCTATCGGATTTTTCTCGAAGTATTGTACTCGACATTTTCTCTGCAACGACCCTCAGATGCATCCTGACATATTTAGTGAAGAAATTTTAAAGATTGCGCGTAATGGGATGTACGACTGTATCATTCCTAATTCAACCCAAACTGCGCTATTTGTCGCCAAACATTACGATGAACTCTCTCAATGCACAAATATTCTATCACCTAATCTCGACGTATTCTTGCAAGCATTTGACAAGGAAGCCGTTGTGGAGAAAGCAATAGAACTAGGTATTGCGTCTGCTAAGACGTTTACCTTGGAAAACCTTCCTCAATGTTTGGATAACCACCCACATCCACTGATTATCAAACCCCGTTATTTGCATGGAGCAGGAATACTCTTGTGCGATTCCATAAATCAGGTGCCCCTTTTTTACAAAAGAATGTGCGAAAGATTTGGAGCCTGCTATATCCAAGATTTCATCCCCAACGGGGGAGAGTACGGAATATATGCCCTCCTCAATCGACAATCAACCGTACGTGCAGTCACAATCCAACGTAGAATCCGCTCCATATCCCATAATGGTGGCATCAGCACCCTTCGTGAAACAGTACCATACGATTCCAAACTAGTTGATCCAGCACTTCATCTCCTACAAAGTTTGCACTGGGTCGGTCCGGCTATGGTCGAATTTCGTATCGATGCTTCGAATGGTGTCCATAAGTTCATTGAAATTAATCTCCGTTTCTGGGGATCATTGCAACTTTCTATCAACGCGGGTATGGATTTTCCGTATCTTTTCTATAAGATGGCAACCGAAGGGGACATCAAACCATCCAATACCTATCAACCCAATGTGCAGTGCCGCTGGTTACTTGGAGATGTGACTCATTTTATGCAGAATCCCCAAAAACTCAGACACCTGTATGAATTCTTACAACCAACCGCGCATTATGACATCGAATCGTTGAACGACCCCTTCCCGATGGTGATAAACCCAATCATGGTACTGAAATATCTGCCGAAACGAAAGAAGAACACGATTCAGACCATAGCCGCTATTAAATAAAACGCAACGCAATCATCTGATGTATTTTGATAAAAATGCTTCTTCTGTTGAGTAGCGCGGACGAAATCCAAGGTCTTTTTTTATTTTCTCATTGGACAATACCCATCGATATTTACGGAAATGCATAAATCCAGCGGGAGATTTAGCAAGATGTGTTTTCCACATTAATCGTAAAATATAGTACATGAACTTGGATGACGGGAGCCAAAATACATCCTTGTTCACTAAAGAGGCCAACCTCTTTGTTGTAATGAATGGCCCGTCAGAAGCTAAGTTGAACGTACCATCACCATCCTTTTTAATGGCAAGTAGAAATCCATTCACTGCGTCCTCTTCATGGATAAGCTGACGTTCTGGGTCAAACCCTCTGAAGAGGTAAATCTTCTTACCCTCGTACGACTGAGAGAGAAGATCATCAACCTGCTTTCCGTAGAGATTACAAGGCCTGAAGATAGTCACTATCGTCTGTGGATTTTCTTTTTTATGTAAATGACAGAGCCGTTCAAGCTCATATTTATGGAGACAATAATAATAGTCATGATTAGGACGTACTGCGACATCCTCCGTCAAGAATTTCGGGTTGTCAGAATGGGCTCCATATACTGCCCCACTACTAGCAACAATTACCTTTTTTACAGAAGCCTTCTTACATGCCTGTAGGACGTTTTTCGTCCCGTTCACGTTGATATCATATGCTCTATTCTGGTCGTGGATGGGCTTGACAATAAAAGCGAGATGAAGAACAGTATCAATTTGGTTCTGCTCAAAATATTTGGATAGTTCAGGATTTTTAATATCACATTTATAGAAGGTAAAATTTTTCATCTTTAGTTGTGGTTCTCGAATATCAACACCGATGATCTTTTCAGCAATGTTCTCTTTGGAAAGTTCTATAAGTATCTTCTGTCCAAAATATCCTCCAATTCCCGTGATTGCTATGTTCATATCGAAAGATAGAATTTTCTAATTATTTAAATTCGTTTCCCAACAGAAGCTGATAGAATCAGGTTAATAACCTCCTGGAAGATTCTCAAACAGATGAGGATTCTCTTTGTTCAACCACTCTATCCGCCGATATCCAAACCTTTTCAGCGAATTGCTTTTAAACTTGGAACGTCGCCGGCAATTACTCTTCAGCAGCTTGCGACTATCACACCTCCCCATCACTCAATCGAACTGATCAATGAACCATTTCAGAGACTTGACTTTTCCCAACAGTACGATGTGGTAGCCATCTCCTGTATTACTCCAACTGCACCACGAGCATATAACATTGCCGATGAATTCAGACGAAAAGGAAACACCGTTGTGCTCGGTGGGTACCATCCCTCAGCGTTACCTCAAGAAGCACTATCCCATGCGGATAGTGTTGTTATTGGGGAAGCAGAGAATGTATGGGCTACAGTCTTACGCGATATCGAACAGAAAAATCTTCAACCAATGTATTACTCAAAAACTCCTGCTGATTTAAAGACGATGCCACCATTACGACAAGGAGTAGGTGAATTTGCCCTTTTAACCGCACGCATCGAAGCAACACGCGGATGTCCCATGAGATGTGACTACTGCTCGATGTCCAACCTCCAAATCCATTGGCATGTCTATCGCAAGAAACCAGTCCCCTTAGTTGTTAAGGAACTGCAGATGATCCCACAAAAATGGATCAACTTCTGCGATGCTTCTCTGACAATAGACATAGAATATTCAAAATCCTTATTCAAAGCTATGAAATCCTTAAACAAAAGATTCATTTGTTACGCGAATATCCATATGGTGGCAAAAGACGAAGACTTCCTCAATCTGGCAAAAGAAGCCGGATGTACCATGTTTAACATTGGGTTTGATTCATTAAACCAAGCCTCAATGAATGCTGTAGGGAAAGCAGTAAACCAAGTCAATGAATACAAGACAAGCATAAAAAAAGTGCATGATCATGGACTTGCAGTAAATGGACAATTCGTCTTTGGTTTTGATAACGACACAACCCAGGTTTTTCAAACAGCAACTCAGACTATAAACAATCTTGACATCGATTCCCCTTCAGTAAATATTCTTGTCCCCTATCCGGGTACAGCTTTGTATTATCGATTGGACCGCGAAGGAAGGATTCTTACAAAAGAATGGGATCAATATACCTTAGATAAAGTGGTATTTCAGCCAAAGAAAATGTCCCCGGATGACTTATTGGATGGCGCTCATCAGGTTTGGAAAACCCTCAATTCAACAAGCAATATTCTCAAACGCTGTCTAAAAGCGATTAAATTAGGTATCTCTCCAACCCTTATGACAATTGGACAAAACCTCTACGGAAAAGCTCTTTATTAGATACTCTCCTTCTCTCTGCATTGGACTGACATTACATTTAATAATTGAATAAAAATGCAAAGCCAACAAGGTAACAACTATTAAATAGATGAAACCTCTATATAGTCGAACAGAAAAAAATATCCTTAGGGGGATATCCATATGAAGAAGAATTTGCTAAAAGTCATTTGTACAGTCGGGATTCTTGCATTGCTCTTCATCCCAACATCAGCAATGGCGCAATCCAGCAAACAATTACCAGAGAAAATGCCATTGCTCTACGATTTCGACCCACTCGTTAACAACATCACCGTCACCGTAACCATCAAGGAAATCCGTGCTTTGAAAACCATTGATCTCCTTTCTAACCCTGATTTTTATGTGAAAGTAAAAATCAATGATAAGGAATTCATCAGTAACGTCTGGGAGAACCAGAAATACGTTCAGAACCCTGATTTTTCTACCACCGCAGAGGTACCCAAAGATGATGAGTTCGTCAATATCACCATCGAACTCTGGGACAAAAACAACCAGATTGAACTTCTCTGTGACATCAGCGCTGATGATGGGAATTACACCCAGGCACGGACTGCGGATATCGTGTATAGTATCGCCGCTGGCGTCTGGTGGGGTGATGACTCCCTTGGAGACGATAGTGGACTGGGACGGTTGAACGGATGTGACGATAATAGCATCTATCAACAAGACCGGGATTGCGAACTGTGGTTCGATATCACGCAAAATGATTTCGACCAGGATGGATTCCCCTATTGGCTTGAGACAGAGGCTTACAACACCAGCCCAATGATTAGTAACCTTGGTGAGGATGCTGACCAAGACGGTATTCCCATCGAATGGGAACATTTCTACGGATTAACCTACTTCCAATGGGGTCACGATGAGGGGTACTACATGGTCTATGACCCATTTGAATGGGAGAATTATTCTGCCATCGATGAGGACAACGATGCATTGAACAACATCGAAGAATACCTCACCTGGCAATGGGGCTCCGATCCCTACAGACAGGATATCTTCCTTGAAATCGACCAGATGCAAAAAGAACCCGGGAACAACGAAACCACAGTCCCACTGGAATCCTATGAGTTCATCAGAGACTCCCATGCAAGACAAAATATTGTGTGGCACATCGACGATGGTCGGCTTGGCGGTGGCGAAATCATCCCCTATAAAGCAGACCTCCAGGAATATGACTATGATCAATTCTACTGGAAATACTTCATGCATCAGAATGCAAACAACTGGCGACGAGGCGTCTTCCACTGGGGGATCATCGGCTATAATGTCACACAGAAGACCGGTTTTACCTTCGGCTCTCGTATCGGAAACTTGCAAGCAACGGATTGTTTCTATCTTCCCGCATTATTCCTGAAAACACAAGTAAAACTCATTCCAATATTCTCAAGTCTGGCTAGGAGAACCTTCAATAGTGAAAAACAACTCGCGTACATTTACGCTGGCGTCATCATGCATGAGACAGGACATTCCCTGGGATTACACTGCCCTGGTGTGGATTGCCATGATGGTAAATGGCCCTGGGAGGTCAACTACTGGCGTTACGGGTCTTATAAGAGTGTGATGAACTACCGCTATGTGTACAGCGCACTAGTCGACTATTCAGACGGGTCCCGTGGAAAAAACGACTGGGATGACTGGTCCAGCATAGATCTGACCAACATCAACCCACGACCACATTGGTAAACCCTTCAGAAGAATCAACAACACCCATCCTCCTTTCTTTTTTTTTTTATTCCAGGATATATTTCACAGGCAGCTTCTGGACAAAGAACTGATACTTCCCACGGATGGTTCGAGGAATCGTGTCGAGGTACTCGATGGAGAGTGAAAACTCATCCCCGAGTCTCGTGCGGATGTTTTCTTTAATCACCTGTTCATCCTGCTCTGAGAACCCCTCTTTTTTTATAATACGCAGCACCAGTTCTCCTTCCCGATCCTGGTATAGCTGATATTCCTTCATGTGAGATGAGGACCGTGAGATGAGCTGCAACACCCCCATCAATGGCACCAGCCGACCCGTGCGTGAGACCATGAAATCCTGGATTCTCCCCTCCACGGACTTCAGCAACTGAACCTGTCGGCCACACTCGCAC
>Ga0316617_100000402_pt1 | contig 11248 bp, 8 predicted proteins | sample OWC_Aug_M1_C1_D2_FD_207801 | JGI IMG/M metagenome (GOLD analysis project Ga0316617, IMG submission 207801) | Wetland soil microbial communities from Old Woman Creek delta, Ohio, United States - OWC_Aug_M1_C1_D2_B | ecosystem: Environmental > Terrestrial > Soil > Wetlands | place: USA: Ohio... | reverse complement strand
TCCATCAGGCCTACCAGCCCGAGAAACGTGAGATCGCGTTCGATGTCCGCGGCGGCGACGGCGGGCGGCAGCGTCGCAAGCGGCCGGAAGGCCATTCCCAGGACGCGCATGCCGGCTTTTGCGAGCTCGTCGTTTGCCGTGCGGATCCGTTCGCGCAGCGAGTCGGTGAGCGGCTCCGGCCGCTCGCCGGCCCAGACGTGCGTGGTGATCTCCAGCAAGCCGTCCACAGCACCCTTGACGAAGGCCGCCTGCGCGACGCCCTTCAAGGCGGCCAGCGCCTCCGGCAGCGCGCCGTCGGCCAGGCGATGGACCGTGGCCATGCGCTTGCGGGTCGAATCGAACGGGGCCTCTGCCACGCGCGGCGCCGTGGCCTGCAGGCGGTCCGGGAACATCCCGCAGCGGGCCGCCGCCACCAGCAGGGCGCCCTCGGTCGGGTCCCCGATGGCGTGGAAGCAGCCCGGGCCGGGGTCGGGTTTGAGGACGGCGTCGTTGCACAGGGCGCCGGCCGCGAGCGCCAGGCGGATGGGCAGCGGCAGGTGCCAATCGGCGGAGATGCGGCACTCGTCCGCCGTCACGGCCGGGGCGTGATGCCGCAGGGTTTCCATGAGGTCCAGCCGCTCGCCGGCCGCGTCGATCACCGTCACCGTCATGCGGTTTTCGGTGAGGGTGCCCGTTTTGTCCGAGCAGATTACGGTGACGGCGCCGAGGGTCTCGACGGCCGGCAGCCTGCGGATGAGGGCGTTGCGCCGCAGCATCCGCTGGGCGCCGAGGGCCAGCGTGATGGTGACGACCGCCGGCAGGCCCTCGGGCACCACCGCCACGGCCACGCTGACCGCCGTGAGGAACATGTCGGCCAGCGGTTCGCCGACCCACCAGCCGATAAGCAGCACCAGCAGGGCCGCGACGGCGCCGCCCCCCGCCAGGCCCCGGCCGACGCGGTCGAGCCGCTGCTGCAGCGGGGTCTTCTCGGGGGCCACGTCCTGGATGAGGGTGGCGATACGGCCGAGCTCGGTGTGCATGCCGACGGCCACGACCACGGCGCTGCCGCGGCCGTAGGCGACCGACGTGCCCAGGTAGGCCATGTTGCGCCGGTCCCCCAGGGGCAGGTCGGCTTCGGCGATCGTGGCCGCCGTTTTTTCGACCGGCTCGGATTCGCCGGTCAACGCAGCCTCCTGGATCCGCAGGCCGGCGCTCTCCAGCAGGCGCACGTCCGCAGGCACCGCGTTGCCCGCCTCCAGCAGGACGATGTCGCCCGGCACCAACTCGCGGGCGGGCAGCTCGCGCAGCTCCCCGCCGCGTCGGACGCGGACCACCGGCACGGCCAGCTGCTTGAGCGCCGCCATGGCCCGCTCGGCGCGGTACTCCTGAACGAAGCCCAGGACGGCGAAGAGCACCACGATGGCGAGGATGGCCGCGGTCTCCGTGGTCTTTCCGAGAAAGGCCGAGATGACCCCGGCGGCGATCAGGATCAGCACCATGGTCTCGGTGAACTGCTCCCGGAGCATGGCGAGCGGCCCCTTGCCGCGGCGATCCGTAAGCGCGTTGAACCCGTGGGCCTTCAGCCGCTCCGCCGCCTCCGCCGCCGCAAGGCCGGCTGCGGAGGAGGACCAGTGCCTCAGCACGTTTTCGGCCGATTGCGTGTGCCAGTGGGTCGCCATGATGGGATCCTAAATCATGCCGCACCGGCGATCAAGAGGCCGGCGGGCGGGTTTCGTGCTTGAGAGCGGCGACCCGGGCGGCGAGGAGGTCCGGCAGGCCCGGCTTTCCGATGTTCTCCTCGATCAGCCGCTCGAACGCGCTTCCGATGATGACCCCGTCGCAGAGGGCGCCTACGGCGGCGACCTCCTGCGGGGTCGAGATCCCGAAGCCCACGCAGACCGGCAGCCGCGTGACGGAGCGCAGCTGCCGCACCTTGCGGTCGATGTCCGCCAGCGGAAGCCCCTGGCTGCCCGTGACCCCCAGCTTGGAGACGTGGTAGATGAAGCCGGAGGCGGAGGCGGCGATCCGTTGCATGCGCTCCGGCGGCGTGGTGGGCGTCGTCAGGCGGATCAGGCACAGGCGGTCGCCCGGCCAGTGGGCGGTCAGCTCGCCGGACTCCTCCGGCGGCAGGTCCACCAGCAGGACGCCGTCCGCGCCGGCGCTCAGGGCGTCGCGGTGAAAGGCCGCCGCCCCGTAGGCGAGGATGGGGTTGTAGTAGCTGAAGACGATGATCGGGATCTGCGTGCGCCGGCGCAGCACGTCGATCATGGACAGGACCTGGGACAGGCCGATCCCGGCCGCGAGGGCCCGCGAGGAGGAGCGCTGGATCACCGGGCCGTCCGCGGTCGGGTCCGAAAACGGCACCCCCAGCTCCAGCACGTCCAGCCCGGCGGCGCACATGGCGGAAACCAGCCTGAGCGATTCGCCCGTGTCGGGGTCGCCGGCCGTGACAAACCCCACCAGGGCTTTTTCCTTGTTGGCGGCCAACTGTTCGAAAGCGGCATCGATCCGGTTCATGACGCGCGTCCCTCCTTCCCATCCCGCAGCAGCGGGGCCACGATGCCGAGGTCCTTGTCGCCGCGGCCCGAGAGGTTCACAACGAGCAGGTCCCGCTTCGGGCGCCGGCCCGCCTCCTGCATCGCCCAGGCCAGGGCGTGGGAGCTTTCCAGGGCCGGGATGATCCCCTCCAGGCGGCACAGGGCCTGGAAGGCGTGCAGGGCCTCGTCGTCCGTGACCGAGACGTAGCGGGCGCGCGCCGTCTCCTTCAGGAAGGCGTGCTCGGGGCCGACGCCCGGGTAGTCCAGGCCGGCCGAGATGGAGTGGGCTTCGCGGATCTGGCCGTCGGCATCCTGCAGGACATAGGACTTGGAGCCGTGCAGCACCCCCACGCTGCCCGCGCCGAGGGCCGCCGCGTGCTTGCCGCTGCCGATGCCCTTGCCGGCCGCCTCCACCCCGATCAGCTCGACCGCGTCATCCAGGAAGGGGTAAAACAGCCCCATGGCGTTGCTGCCGCCGCCGACGCAGGCGATGAGGGCATCCGGCGGCCGACCGGCGGCTGCATGGATCTGCTGCTTGACCTCGATGCCGATGACCTGCTGGAAATCCCGCACCATCATGGGGTAGGGGTGGGGGCCGGCCACCGAGCCGATGACGTAAAACGTGTCGCTCACCGCCTCGACCCAGTAGCGCATGGCCTCGTTCATGGCATCCTTCAGGGTGCCCGTGCCGGAGGCGACCGGCACGACCTCGGCCCCCAGCAGGCGCATGCGCTGGACATTGGGGGCCTGCCGGCCGATGTCCTCCACCCCCATGAAGATGCGGCACTCCATGCCGAAGAGGGCGGCGGTGGTGGCGGTGGCCACCCCGTGCTGGCCGGCGCCGGTTTCGGCGATGAGCTTGCGCTTGCCCATCCAGCGGGCGAGCAGCGCCTGGCCGACGGTGTTGTTGATCTTGTGGGCGCCGGTGTGGGCCAGGTCCTCGCGCTTGAGATAAATGGCCGCCCCGCCCGCCTGGGCGGTCAGGCGCTCGGCCGGAAACAGGGGGGTCGGCCGCCCCGCGTAATCCCGCAGCAGGCGGGAGAGCTCCTGCTGGAACGCCGGGTCCGAAGCGATGCGGCGGTAGGCCTCCTCCAGCTCGATGACGGCCGGCATCAGGGTCTCCGCGACGTAGCGGCCGCCGAAGGGGCCGAAATGGCCGGCGGCGTCCGGCCGGCGGCCGTGGGCCTCCTTCAAAGACGCGTGCGATGGGTTCATGCGAATATCCTCCTTCTTGCGACGGCCGCTGCAACGGCGGCAATGAATTGTTCGACCTGGCGGATGTCTTTTCGCCCCGGGCCGGCCTCGACGCCGGAGCTGACGTCGACCGCGTCCGGCAATGCCGCGCGAACCGCCTGCGCGGCATTTTGAGGGGTGAGCCCGCCCGCCAGAATCAAGGGAAAGCGCTTGGCGAAAGGGCCGACCCGGCTCCAGTCCCAATCTTGAGCGTTTCCGCCGGGCAGCGGCCCCTGGCCGCACTCCACGAGGTAGGCCGAGGCTGAATAATGCGGTGCCTCGCCGAGGCCGGGCGTGCGGTCGGCGAAGAGCGCCTTGATGACGAAAAGCCCCTCGCGGCGCAGCCGCTCGACCAGCTCCGGCGGTTCGTTGCCGTGGAGCTGGACGGCGGTGAGGCCGGCTTGGGAGGCCGTCGCCACGACGCCCTCGAAGGGCGCGTCCACGAAGACCCCCACGCAGGCGACCCCCGGCGGAAGCGCGCGCCGGATCTCGCGCGCGACGGCGGCGGAGACGCAGCGCGCGCTCCGGGGATAAAAGACGCAGCCGACGGCGCTGGCCCCGGCCCGGGCGCAGGCCGCGGCCTCGTCTGCCCGGGTCAGCCCGCAGACCTTGACCTGGACGCTCACCCGGGTCTCCGGGGATGCCGTGCCGCATTTCGTATCACTCAACGACATGGCCCTTTTCCCCCTGAAGCATTTTCAGAAAACCCTCCGGGTTTTCTGAACGGACCAGGCTTTCGCCGATCAGGAAGTTGAAGACCCCGTGGGCCTGGTAGCGCCGGATGTCCTCGCGGGTCCTGATCCCGCTTGCCGCCACGGCCACTTGGCCCGGCTGCAGCCGGGGCAAAAATTTCAGCGTGTGGCCGAGGTCGGTCTCGAAGGACTTCAAATTGCGGTTGTTGATGCCGACCAGTCGGGCGCCGGCGCGGGCGGCGGCCTCGAGGTCGGTCTCGGTGTAAATTTCCACCAGCGCCGCCAGCCCCAGGGAGGAGGCCAGCCGGATCAGGTCCGCCAGCCGCTGCGGGTCAAGGATGCGCACGATCAGCAGCACCGCGTCGGCCCCCATGGCCGCGGATTCGTAGACCTGGTAGTCGCAGAAGATGAAATCCTTGCGCAGGACGGGCAGGCCGGACGATGAACGGGCCTGCTTCAGGTCCTCCGTCGACCCGCTGAAAAAATTCCGTTCGGTCAGCACCGAGATGGCGCGGGCGCCGCCGGCCGCATAGGCCTCTGCCAGCCGGCCCGGGTCGAGGTTTTCGCAGATCACCCCCTTGGAGGGCGAGGCGCGCTTGATTTCCGCAATGACGTTGACGCCCGAGGGCCCCGGGGCCCTGAGGGCGTCGTGAAACGGCCGGAGATCGCGCCGCGCCTCGGCTTCGCCCCTGAGCCGGGCGAGCGGCACCTCGCGGCGCGCGGCGGCCACTTCCGCCTGCTTGGCCTGCACAATCCGTTCGAGTATGTCGGGGGTCTTTCCGTTGGTGTTCATGGTCTCAGCGAGGCTCCACCTCCCGGTTTGCGCCTGCAGGGGGCTGGGTTCTCTGCACGGGGTCCTCGAACCCTCGGTCCATAGACTCGTGAACCCCTTTCTTCACCCGGCCTGGCGGGTGAACCGCACCAGGTCGTCCAGCTTGCGGCGGGCCGAGCCGGAGTCGATGGACTCGGCCGCCAGGCGCATCCCCGACTCGATGCTGTCGGTTTTGCCGGCGGCCATCAGGGCGGCGGCGGCGTTGAGCACGACCACGTCGCGGCACGCCCCCTTGCCGCCCGCGAGGACCCCCCGGGTGATCTCGGCGTTGCGGGCCGGGTCGCCGCCGGCGACCTCTGCCGGCGCCGCCCGCCGGCCCAGGAAACGTTCCGGGTCGATGTCGTAGGTGCGGATGAGGCCGTCTTTCAGCTCGGTCACGCGGGTCGGCGCGCACACCGATATCTCGTCCAGGCCGTCGTGGCCGTGCACGACGAGCGCACGCCGGGAGCCGAGCAGCCGCAGGGCCTCGGCGAACATCTCGGTCAGCTGGGGCGCGTAGACCCCGAGCAGCTGGCAGTTGGCGCCGGCCGGGTTGGTGAGGGGGCCGAGCATGTTGAAGATGCTGCGGATCCCCAGCTCCTTGCGGGCGGCCGCCGCGTGCTTCATGGCGCCGTGGTAGAGGGGCGCGAAGAGAAAGCCGATGCCGATTTCGGCCACGGCCTCCTCGACGAGGTCGGGCGGGGCGTTGAGGTTGACGCCCAGCGCCTCGATGAGGTCCGCACTGCCGCAGCGGCTGGAGACGGAGCGGTTGCCGTGCTTAGCCACGGTCACCCCGCAGCCGGCGACCACGAAGGCCGTGGTGGTCGAGATGTTGAAGGTGCCGGTGCCGTCCCCGCCCGTGCCGCAGGTGTCCACCACCGCGGGGGCGGACACCTGGATGCGGGCGGCCTTGCGGCGCATGGCGCGCGCCGCCCCGGCCAGCTCCTCGAAGGTCTCGCCCTTGGTGGCGAGCGCGGCCATGAAGGCCCCGATCAGGGCGTCCGGGACCGTGCCCGTGAAGACCTCGCCGATCATGTCGGCCATTTCGTCCGCGGTGAGGTTCTTGCGCTGGGTGATCTTTCGAAGGTGGTCGCGAAACATGGATGCCTCCCGGAAAAAAAGTGCCTAAGGTGCCTAAAATGCCTAAAGTTCTAGAAAAGAGAAATTTCCAAAAACGGCTTCACACATAGAGCGTCTGATGGGTCATTTTCAGAAAGTTGCGCAGCAGCCGTTTGCCGACCGCGGTCATGATGGATTCGGGGTGGAACTGCAGGCCCTCGACGGGGTGGCTGCGGTGGCGGATGCCCATGATCTCCCCGTCGTCGGCCTCGGCCGTCACCTCCAGGCAAGCGGGCAGCGAGTCGCGCGCGACGGCCAGCGAGTGGTAGCGCATGGCCTGGAACGGGCTCTGGATGCCCTGGAAGAGCTCCCGGCCGTCCGCCACGACCGACGAGGTTTTGCCGTGCATCAGCCGCCGCGCCGCCACCACCCGGCCGCCGAAGGCCAGCGCAATGGCCTGGTGCCCCAAGCAGACGCCGAGGATCGGGATGCGGCCCGCAAAGCGCCGGATGGCGGGGACCGTGATGCCGGCGTCCTCCGGGCGGCCGGGGCCCGGGGAGATGACCAAGCCGCGCGGGCCGAGGGCCTCGAGCTCCTCCAGCGTGAGGCTGTTGTTGCGGGCCACGCGCACCTCCGCGCCCATCTGCATCAGGTACTGGTAGAGGTTGTAGGTGAAGGAATCGAAATTGTCGATCATGACCAGCATGGCGGGCCTCCCAGGCAAATGCCTAAACTGCCTAAAATGAGCTAAATTGCCTAAAATCGGGTTGACGGTTCACCGGGCGTTTCGTCTGCTCCCGGCTTCAGATTAAAACCTAAAACCTGAAACTTAAAACCTCCACCTGCCCAAACACCAAGACACCCAAACATCCTTTCTCTATAATCTCTTCTGCGCCGTGAGCTCCAGGGCCTTCTGAAACGCCTGGGCCTTGTTCACGGTTTCCACGCGTTCACGCTCCGGGTCGGAGTCGGCCACGATGCCGGCCCCGGCCTGCACGGTGAGCTTGCCGTCCATGATGGCGGCGGTGCGGATGGTGATCGCCATGTCCATGTTGCCGCTGAAGGACAGGTATCCCGCCGCGCCGCCGTAGGGCCCGCGGGGGGCGCCCTCCAGCGCGGCGATGATCTCCATGGCGCGCACCTTGGGCGCCCCCGAGAGCGTGCCCGCCGGGAAGGTGGCGGCGAGCAGGTCCCAGGCATCCAGCCCCGAGCGCAGGTCGCAGCGGATGTTGGACACCAGGTGCATCACGTGCGAGTAACGCTCGACCACCATCAGGTCGGTCACCTGCACCGAGCCGATCTCGGCCACCCGCCCCAGGTCGTTGCGGCCCAGGTCGACCAGCATGAGGTGCTCGGCCCGCTCCTTTTCGTCTTTCAGCAGGTCGTCGGCCAGCCGGCGGTCCTCCTGCTCCGTGCGGCCCCGCGGCCGGGTGCCGGCGATGGGCCGCAGGGTGGCGATGCCGTTTTCGAGGCGCACCATAGTTTCCGGCGAAGAGCCGACCAGCACGGTGTCGTCCAGGTGCACGAAGAAGAGATAGGGCGACGGGTTGATGTGGCGCATGGCCCGGTAGAGCCGCCAGGGATCGGGGGCCTGCTCGCTGGTGAAGGGCTGGGAGATCACCGCCTGGATCACGTCGCCCGCCCGGATGTGCTCCTTGACGGCGGACACCCGGCTGCGGAAATCCTCCTCGGCCACCGACGAAGCGAGGTCGCCGCCCCCGTTGGCGGCCACCGGGGTGCGCGGCATGGGGGCGGCGATTTTCTCCAGCACGCGCTCCAGGCGCTCGCCGGCTTCCGCCCAGTCGCGCTCGGGGTTGCCGTTGGGAAACGTGAGCGCCGCCAGCAGGAGCGTGTGGCGCGCGTTGTCGAAGATCAGAACCGTCTCCGGGACCATGAAGCAGGCGAGCGGCTTGTCCGCGGGCCAGCGGTGCGGGATGGCTTCGAGGAAGGAGACCATCTCGTAGTTGAGATGCCCCACCAGCCCGCCCCAGAACCGGGGCAGGCCGAAGACGTCGGCCGGGCGGTAGGGGGAAAGCAGGCCGCGCAGCACCTGGAACGGGTTGCCGCCGTGCGGGATGCTGCGCCGCGCGCCGGCCTCCTCGATTTCCACCCGGTCGGCGAAGACCCGCACCATCAGGTGGGCGGAGAACCCGAGAAAGCTGTAGCGTGCCCATCGCTCGCCGCCTTCGACGCTCTCCAGCAGGAAGATCGGGCCCTTGCCCTCGTAGAAGCGGCCGAGCAGCGACACCGGCGTCAGGGTGTCGGCAAGAATCTGGGTGCACACCGGCACCACGCGGTAGGCTTCGGCGAGCCGCAGGTACTGGGCCTTGTCGGGGAAACGGGAGAGAATCATGCTACCTCCTCCTTTTTCGGAATGATCCGCATGTGGAGCCGCAAATCAAAAAGGCTGCGGGGGTTCCGCCCGCAGCCTTTTCGGAAATAAAAAAAGGACCGCGGGCTTTCTGGAGTTGCCCACGATCCTTGGTTTCAGTTCAGTTTTTGCCGGTCGCGCAGGCTACCCCGTGGGATTGGCCCGCCACCACCATGAACCGCGCTTGAGTTTTGTGTGAGAAGGTTTCAGTTTCATTTTGATTTCCACGTTGGCGCTTAGCTTAGCGGTTTTAACCGGCCTGTCAAGATTTTTTTAGACGACAGATTTTTTTAGCGGCACCCGATTTATTACTTCGGCAATAAAACAGGTACAACTTCAGCCGATGCTAGGCGGAGCGGGGTGCCCGCCGCGGCGAGTCGCAACCACCCGTTCAACGAACCAACGTACGGCAGCCGGCCCGCTCCATAGCGACCCGGACAGCCCCGGAGGACCGACCCCCACGGAGCCGCCGGCCGTCGCTGCCTGTCTGCGGTATCCTTGAGGCGGCTGGGGGGCGTGGCAGCGTCGCCTGAAAAATGGGTTGCGGCTCGCCGCGGCGGGCACCCCGCTCCGCCTCTGCGTGAGATGATGGTATTAGATATATTTACTTGCCGGAGTAATAAAACAAGGGGCTCCGGTGAAGCGCCGGTGCTTCACCGGACAAACGGGCCGAGCTCCTTAATCCGATGCGCTCTCGCATTCGCCCGGGGATGCGGACGGCGTGATTGAATGCCGCGCCGTTTTTTTATCCCTCCCGGGCGGTGGCGACGACTCCACCTCCACCCGGAACTGCCCGGCGGAGGCCGCCAGCTCTTCGGCGGTGGCGGCGTAATTCTGGGTGGCCTTGTCCATCTCGCTTACGGCCTTGTTGATCTGTTCGATCCCCAGGGCCTGCTCCTTGGAGGCTGCCGCGATGGCCGCCACCAGCTCGGCGGTCTTATCCATCGTGCCTGCCACCTCTGAAAACGCTTTGGAGGTCTGGGTGACGAAGGCGCATCCCTCGGCGACATTCATCGTGGTCCCGGAAATAAGGTCAGAGGTGTTTTTGGCCGCCTCGGCGGCGCGCATGGCCAGGGACCGGACTTCGTTGGCCACCACCGCAAAGCCGGCCCCGGCGCTGCCGGCCCGCGCGGCTTCCACCGCCGCATTCAGGGCGAGGAGGTTGGTCTGGAAGGCGATCTCGTCGATGGTCTTGATGATCTTCGATGTCTCTTCGCTGGCCCTGGAAATTTTTTCCATGGACCCGGTCAGCTGGGACATCGACCGGTCGGCCTGGGTCGCCACGTTTTTGGCCGTGGTCATCAGCCGGTCGGCCGCCTGGGCGTCCTGCGCGTTGCGCTGCGTCATGGAGGCCATCTCCTCGAGGGACGCACTGGTCTCCTCCAAAGCGGACGCCTGCTCGGTGGCCGAGGAGGACAAATGGTTCGAGGCGGCGGCGATCTCGCCGATCATCTCGCGCAGGCTCTGGTTGACCAGGTTCATGCGCGCGGTCATGTGGCTGATCTCGGTGCGGCCGCGCACCTCGAGCGAGTGGCTCAGGTCGCCGCCGCGCATCCTTCCGGCAAGCTCCAGCAATCCCTGCATCGGCCGGTTGACCAGGCGTTGGAAGAGAAAATAGATGGCGAGGATCAGAGCCAGGCTGCCGACCGCGCCGATCAGGATGCTCTGGTTGCGGGACGAGCGCGCCATCTGGACCGCGGTTTCGACCGAGGTGCGCACGTGCAGGCCTCCCAGGACCTTGCGGGAGCTGCCGTGGCAGTGGTGGCAGCCGGCCTCGTTCAATATCGGTTTGAAGATGCTGATGTGCGCCGCCCCTCTGATCTCCTCATCGAAGAGCTCCCCGGCGTCCTTACCGTCGGTGAGCATACGGTGCGCGGCCGCGGCAGCTGCCGGGCTGGTGAGGAACGCGTCCAGTTCCTTGCCGGCGGCTTCCGGGATCGTGCTGAAGGTGATGCCGCGGTTGAAATCGAAAATGGAGGCGTCCAGCGACGGCACCTTTTCCTTGAGCTGACGCAGCTGCTGAACCACATCCTGGTTGCGCCCCGCACCCAGGGCGTCGAAAACGGCGCCCTCGATGGCGGCGGTCAACATGTGGCTGCTGAGCCGGCTCTGCTCGTGGAGCGATGCATCCTGCGAGCGGATGTTGAAGCCGATCGCGGCGCCGAAGGCGGCCACCAGGATCAGGGTCAGAATGCCGACAACCTGCATCCACAACCTTTCGCGAAAGAGGATGATCGGGTTGATTTTCATTATGGGAGCCTCATGGTTTTTCCCGCCGATCAATGCGCACCGGCGTACAGGATGGGTTTGAAACCGAAGGCGGCCACTCGATCGGGGTTGTGGCACTTACCGCACACCTGCAGGGAAACCTTGACGCTCAGGTCGGCCGGGTCGCCGCTTTCGGCGTGGAAGCTGCCGGGACCGTGGCAGACCTCGCAGCCCGGGTTCTTCAACCCGGGGGTCTCCTCGGCGGAGGTGAACCCGCCGGGCTCCCCGTAGCCGGTCGTGTGGCACTTGAAGCAGTCCCTGAATTCGGAAGGGGTCAGCTTTTTCTGCATCTTCTGGA
>Ga0316617_100000400_pt1 | contig 11258 bp, 9 predicted proteins | sample OWC_Aug_M1_C1_D2_FD_207801 | JGI IMG/M metagenome (GOLD analysis project Ga0316617, IMG submission 207801) | Wetland soil microbial communities from Old Woman Creek delta, Ohio, United States - OWC_Aug_M1_C1_D2_B | ecosystem: Environmental > Terrestrial > Soil > Wetlands | place: USA: Ohio... | reverse complement strand
AGTGCCTCGGGTGGTGTGCAGCTTTATATGTAAATTTATGTCAGCCTCGCAATTTGTCAAGAGCGCTTTCGGATACATCCGGTATTCCATTCCATCACGCTGCTCCACGCCCGCGCATGCGGGACGCGCCGATGCGGAGACGTGCTGAGGCCGACCGTTCGTCACCAGGAGCATCCCTTGGTCGAACTGGCCGGTCTGAAGTTAGGTCAGCCGTTCCCATCGATAGGCAACGCCCTTCCCGCGATACCGCCACCAAAAGGGATTTGATGCGGTGTATAGCGTTTTAGGCAGCGAGCGAGCGGGGCAGCCTAGCCGCTTAGTCATTCTTTTCGTCCCGCCCGACCGTCTTTCCGAACGTCGATGAATCTGGCGGACATGAAAATAAAGACATAGCAGACTTCCGCGTCAGCTCCACCGACAATGCAAATGTGGCATTCAAGTTGCCTCACTCGGAAGCGTACCTTGTCAGGGATCCGCACGAAACGAGGCGAGCCATGTTGCCGACGATCGAAACAATCCTCCGACGGTCCATTGCGCTGGATCACCCCCGCTGGACGTGGGAGCAGATCGTGGCCACGGTGCGCGAAGCGCTTCAGGGTCGCGGCGATTACGCGTTTCTCGCGGCAGACCTCCTGGCCGCTGAAGGTTCTTAGCAGCATGCTGAGACAAGCGTTACTTGCCCAGGTCGCTCAAAAAGGTCTGGACCAGCGCCATGCCGACCGACCACTACCGCGCGAGCTGTTTTCTGAAGCGGCTCCTCGCCGACCACACGACGGATGAATTGCGTGAGCGGTTGAGGCGCAAGGTGCATGGGCCCGCCCGGCGGGTGCCCCGCGATCCTCACCTGACGGCCGAAGCCGTGGACCGACGCTGGCAGGCTCTTCCTGCACACGCGGAAAACCGCGCCCCGCTCCTCGACCCGCACACCCTTGACGAGATGGCGTGTTACCAGAACAACATCGAGAACTTCATCGGCTGCGTCAGGCTCCCCGTGGGGGTGGCCGGCCCCCTGCGCGTGAACGGGCTCTTCGCCCAGGGCGACTATTACGTCCCCCTCGCCACCACCGAGGCGGCGCTGGTCGCCTCCTACAGCCGCGGCGCCCAACTGATCAGCGAGGCCGGCGGCTGCACGGCCATGCTCATCAACGAGGGGTTGAGCCGCGCGCCCGGTTTCGCGTTTGGCACGTTAGAGGAGTCTGGTGCGTTCGTCGTGTGGGCCCTGTCCCGCCTGGAGGACTTCCGCCGCGAGGCCGAGGCCACCACGCGCCACGGCCGCCTCGTTGACATGCGCGTTACGCTAGAAGGAAACCACGTCTATTTGAATTTCGAGTTCACCACTGGGGATGCCGGCGGCCAGAACATGGCCACCATCGCCACCGAAGCGATCTGCGAGTACATCCTCGCCCATTCCCCGGTGCGGCCCCGCTACTCCTTCGTCGAAGCCAATCTTTCCGGCGACAAGAAGGCCAGCGCGCAATCGTTCCTCTCGGTCCGGGGCAAGAAGGTGACGGCCGAGGCGATCCTCCCCGCCGACCTTGTCGAGCGGCGCCTGCGCGCCACGCCGCAGCAGATGGGCGACTACTGGCGCATGTCTGCCATCGGTGGGGTTCTGAGCGGGACGCTGGGGGTGCACGGCCATTATGCCAACGGGCTCGCCGCCCTCTACATCGCCTGCGGGCAGGATGCGGCCTGCGTGGCCGAGTCCGCTGTCGGCATCACCCGTTTCGAGGTCACCGACTGTGGCGAACTGTACGCGGCCGTGACCCTTCCCAATCTCATCGTCGGTACCGTCGGGGGCGGCACGGGGCTCCCCAGCCAACGAGCGTGCCTCCAGATCCTCGGTCTCGACGGTCCCGGGAAGGCCGCAGCGTTGGCCGAGGTGTGCGCCGGCCTGTGCCTGGCCGGCGAGCTGTCCATCATCGGTGCCCTGTGCGCGGGCGAGTTCGCGCAGGCGCACCGGCGGCTGGCCCGAGGCGAGGGCCGACACGCCGTCACGACGGGGGTGACAGATGGCTAGCCGCTGGTGGGTGTATCAGCGCGAGCGCTTTCCGATCCTCGTCCACGGGCCGCTGATCGCAGCGATGAGCTTCGCTGCCGTCAGCGTGTCTCACGTCGTGCGAGGCGGAACGGCACTTCCGGCTGCCGGACCGTTCCTGGTGGCCTTCGTGACCACACTAATTTTCTTTCTCCAGCTGCGGGTCGCGGACGAGTTCAAGGACCACGAGGCGGATGCCCGCTACCGCCCCTATCGCGCCGTCCCGCGTGGTCTGGTCAGCCTGCACGAGCTGGGAGCCGTGGCCGCTGCCGGTGCGCTCCTGCAACTGGCGCTGGCTCTCTGGCTGCAGTCCTCCCTGGCCTGGCTGCTCGCCGCTGTCTGGGCCTATCTGGGCCTCATGTGGAAGGAATTCTTCGCGCACCGTTATCTGACCTCCCACCCGATCGCCTACCTCTGGAGCCACATGCTCATCCTCCCGCTGATCATCCTGTATGCCACGGCGTGCGAGTGGCACGCCGCGGGCGTACCCATGCCAAGCAGACTAGACTGGCTCCTCGTGGCCAGCTTCTTCAATGGGCTCGTCATCGAGATCGGCCGCAAGATCCGCGCTCCCGAGGCCGAGGAGCGCGGAGTGGAAACCTACAGCGCCCTCTGGGGGCGACGGAGGGCGACCCTGGCGTGGTGGACCGCGATGCTGCTGGCGGCGGCGACTTCCCTGCTGGTCGCTGGAGCGATCGGCGTGTCGGCCATCCTGGCCGCCGCGTTCGGCGGCGTCTTGACGCTGGCGGCCATAGCGGGCTGGCGATTTCTGGCTCAGCCGACGCCCAAGCGGTCCGGCCTCTTCGAGCCGGTCTCGGGGCTCTGGACGCTGGTCGCCTATCTGGGGCTTGGCGTCGGCCCCTGGCTGTTGCCGTAACAGGCTGCTGAAAAACGCCCATCTGCGGCGTTGGAGGGCTCGGACACTCGTTGCAGCGTACCGGAAGTACGCCTCACTCGGCCCTTTGCCCTCCGCCTGGCATCTGGGCCTTTTTGAGCAGCCTGACCAAAGACGGGTTTTTCAACACAATGCGAAAGGGTGCGTGGATGCGGTACATCGTTCACCCCGGCGAGGCCGACGCACTGGATCGGATTGGCGGCAAAGCTGCCGCCCTCGCCACCCTTCACCGGAGTGGCGTCAGGATCCCGGCCTGGTTCGCCCTGACCCCCGACGCCTTCGACGGCAGCGTCGACCGGGGAGAACGCCAGGCCGCGGCGGCGACGCCTCCGGTCGACCTCATGACGGACCTTACCTTGAAAGCCGAGCCGCTCCGTGAGTTCTCCGAGGCGCTAACCTCGCTCTGCCCAAAGGGTGAACCGGTTGCCGTCCGCTCCTCTGCCGTCGAAGAGGACGGTTGCCACCACTCGTTCGCCGGACAGTTCGAGAGTTTTCTCTTCGTCCCGCCCGCGCAGGCGCCCGAGGCAGTGGCGGCGGTGTGGCGTTCCGCCTTCGGCGAGCGCCTCCAGGTGTACCGCCGCACGCACGGCCTGCCCCCGGCCGGCCACCCACCGGCCGTCTTGATCCAGCGGATGGTCGACGCAAGTCGCTCCGGCGTGGCGTTCAGCGCGGACCCGATCACCGGCCGACGCGGCGTTGCGGTAGTCGCTGCGTCCTACGGGCTGGGCACCTCCCTGGTGTCCGGCGAGCAGGCCGCCGACACGTATCGGGTGGCTCGCGACGGGCGAATCCTGGAACGCGTCATCGCCGACAAGCGGTTCGCCCACCGCGCGGCTGTCGGGTGTGCCGGAGGCCTGCGCTGCGTAGAGGTGCCCCTACAAGAAGCCAACCGAGCGGCCCTCACCGACGACGAGGTCCGTGCAGTCGCGGAGCTGGCGCGTCGCGTCGGACGCGTCTGCGGCTGCCCACAGGACATCGAGTGGGCCATCGAGGACGGCGCTCTCTACCTGCTGCAAGCGCGGCCCATCACCGCCCTCTCGGAGGGCGTTGACCCGGATGGTGTCCGCTGCCTGTGGGACAACAGCAACATCGTCGAGAGCTATGCGGGCGTCACGTCGGCGCTCACCTTCTCGTTCGCCCGCCGCGCCTACGAGGAAGTCTACCGCCGGTTCTGCCGGCTGATGCACGTGCCCGAGGGAAAGATCGCAGCCCACGACGGCACACTCCGCTGCATGCTGGGCCTGGTCCACGGCCGCGTGTACTACAACCTGCTCTCCTGGTACCGCGTGCTGGCGCTTCTGCCGGGCTTCACGTTGAATCGAGGATTCATGGAGCAGATGATGGGCGTCCGCGAGCGGCTCGATGCATCCTTCCTGCCGGCCCACCGCTCCGTCAGCCTTCGCGAGCGACTCAGGGACGGCGCCGACCTGCTGATCACCCTCGGCGCCCTGGTCGTCAACTTTTGCCGACTCTCGCGCCGCATCGCGGACTTCCGACAAAGGCTGAACGCTGCGCTCGCCCCCGCCCATCCGCCGCTGGAAGACCTGCGCCCTGACGAGCTCGCCGCGTATTACCGTGGGCTGGAACGCCAGCTCCTGGCTCGATGGGATGCGCCCGTGATCAACGATTTCTTCGCGATGATCTTCTTCGGTGCCCTGCGGCGCCTCACCGAACACTGGTGCAAGGATCGGGGAGCCCTCCACAACGATCTCCTGGCCGGCGACGCAGCGCTGATCAGCGCCGAGCCGGCGCGGCGCATACGCGAGATGGCGGCGATCGCGGCGGGCACGGCGCTCGCGAACCAGCTTCGCGACGGCTCGCTGTTCGCCATACTCGAAGCCATGGAGGAGGTACCCATCTTCGCGGATCGCTATCGGGAGTACCTGGAACGGTTCGGCGAGCGCTGTCTGGACGAGCTGAAACTCGAGAGCCTCACGTTGCACGAGGACCCGCTGCCGCTCCTGCGGGCGGTCGGGCGCCTGGCCGACCGGACGGCAGCGCCGGACCGGGAACCCCGCAGCAGCCAGGACAGTGGGCGACGCGCCGATGCGGAGCGCCGCCTGCGCGAGGCGCTAGCGGGTCGGCCGGCGCGCCGCCTCATGTTTCGCTGGGTGCTCCGCCAGGCGCGCGCGCGTATCCGGGAGCGAGAGAACCTCCGCTTCGAGCGCACCAGGCTCTTCGGCCGCGTACGCCGGGTCTTCCTCGAATTGGGCCGTCGCTTCGCCTGCCTGGGTCTCCTGGATGCCCCCCGCGACGTCTTCCACCTCGAGGTGGAGGAGGTCATGGGCTTCGTCGAAGGGACGGGAACCAGCACGGACCTCAAGGGACTGGCCGCGGTGCGGAAGGCGGAGTACGAGCGCCACCAGCGGTCCGAGCCTCCGCCCGACCGCTTCGAGACCCGAGGCGTCGCCGCCATCGGGCTCGTTCGTTGCGACGGCACCACGGTCGCACCCGCCGACGGGGAGACCCGCACAGGGCTCGGGTGCTGCGCGGGCACCGTCCGGGGTCCGGTCCGCGTCGTGGCTGATCCCCGCACGGCCACCCTGCAACCCGGGGAGATCCTCGTCGCTGAGCGCACCGACCCCGGCTGGGTCATGCTCTTCCCCGCCGCAGCCGGGCTGCTCGTCGAGCGCGGGAGCCTGTTGTCCCACTCCGCCATCGTCGCCCGGGAGTTGGGCATCCCTGCGGTCGTCTCGGTGGCCGGCGTGACCCGCTGGCTGAAGGACGGCGACTGGGTGGAGCTCGACGGCGCCGGCGGCGTGGTCCGGCGCCTCAATCGCGCGGCCGAAGGAGGGCGCGATGGCCACTGAGCTCGGCGATCGAACGGACGGGCACCGCCTCCGCTACGCGCAGTGCTGGGAAGATGCCGACGTGCTGCTGGAGGCCCTCGATATCCAGCCGGGCGACGTGTGCCTCTCGATCGCCTCAGGCGGGGACAACACGCTGGCGATCCTGAGCCGCAGCCCGAAGCGAGTCATCGCCGTGGATAAGAACCCGGTCCAGATCGCGTGCCTGGAGCTGAAGGTGGCGGCGTACCGTTTCCTCGAATACGAGGAGGTGCGGGAGCTGCTCGGGTCGCTGCCCAGCTGCCGCCGGGAACGGCTCTACCGCCGCCTGCGGCCATCCCTGTCGGCCGACGCCCGCCGATACTGGGACGCCCGGCCGGAAGCGGTCGCGATGGGCATCGGCGAGGCCGGGAAATTCGAAGGCTATCTCCGGCTGTTCCGCGGTCGGGTTCTGCCCCTCATCCATTCCCGGGAGTGCGTCGCGCAGCTCCTGCTGGGTGGCAACCGGGAGGCGCGCGAGACCTTCTACGATGCCGCCTGGGACACGCGGCGTTGGCGGCTCCTGTTCCACGCCTTCTTCTCCCGCCTCGTCATGGGCCGCCTGGGTCGCGATCCCGGCTGCTTCCGCTACGTCGAGGGCGGCGTCGCGCGCCATCTCCTGACCCGGACCCGCCACGCCCTGACGGCCATGAACCCCGCCGACAACCCGTACGTGCAGTGGATCCTGCTGGGCCGCCACGCCACCGCCCTGCCGTGCGCGCTGCGACCCGAGCGCTTCGCCGCGATCCGGGCCAATCTGGATCGGCTGGAATGGCACTGCTGCGCCATGGAGGATTGGCTGGCTTCCCACGAGGGGCTCGAGCTCGACCGGTACAACCTGAGCGACATCTTCGAATACATGTCGGCCGAGGCGTACCGGAAGTTGCTGACGCGCCTGGCCTGCGCCGGCAGACCGGGCGGGCGAATGGCGTACTGGAATCTGCTGGCCGAACGGCGTCGGCCCGCCGAGCTCGCGGACCGGCTGGAGCCGATGGTCGCGCTTGCCGGGCGTCTGCACGCCGAGGACAGGGCGTTCTTCTACGGCGACTTTGTCCTGGAGGAGATCCGGTGACGACGCATCCTGCACTGGGCATGCTCCTGGTGGGCGGCAGCTTCGCGGCTCTGATCGTCGGCCTGCGCGCCCTGCGAGACGCCCGGGGCGCGGATGCCGAGCTGCTGCGGAAACTCTTGCACATCGGTATGGGCGTGGTGAGCCTCACGCTTCCCTGGCTTTTCGACACGTCCTGGCCCGTGCTGCTTCTTGCCGGCGCATTCGGTGCGGGCCTCCTGGCGGGTCGATCCTCCGCCTGTTGGCGGCGCGTGGCGGGAGGGATCCTCTGCGGGATCAAGCGGACCTCGGTGGGCGATCTCTGCTTCCCCGCCGCCGTGGCGGCCGTATTCGTCCTGTCCGCGGGCCGCGCGTCGTACTTCTGCATCCCCGTCCTCACCCTCACTCTGGCCGACGCCGCGGCCGCCCTGGTCGGCACGCATTACGGCGCCCACCGCTTCGGGAGGCCGGGGAGAGAGAAAAGCCTGGAAGGATCCGCGGCGTTCTTCCTCGTCGCCCTCGCGTGCGCGTACGTGCCGCTGCGCCTCTGGCCGGAGGGCGGCTGGGCCTGGACTCTGCTCTTGTCGCTCGTCCTGGCATTCCTGCTGACAGTCGTGGAGGCCTTCTCCGGGAACGGCCTGGACAATCTGACCGTCCCCCTCGCCGCGTTCCTGCTCCTGCGGACGCTCAGCGGAGGCGAGGCGTGGTTGCTCGCGGCCTGTGCGCTCGTCGCCGCTGTTGCCCTGCTGTTTCTCACATGCCGCGACATGGGGGGCTGCCCCGCCTCCCACAGAACCTCGGAGGTCTTCCATGAGTCTCTATGAGGTGCGCGCGGTCTCCTATCGCTACAGCGGAAACGGGCACGCCGTGCCCGCACTCGCGGACGTCGACCTGGACGTGCACGCCGGGGAGTTCCTGGCCATCGCGGGTCCGTCCGGCTCCGGCAAGACCACGCTGCTCAATCTCCTCGGCCTCCTGCACGCGGCGGACGCGGGCACGATCCGCCTGGACGGCAGGGACGTCTCGACGCTCGTCGAGCGCGAGCGGACCCGCCTGCGGCGGGAACGGATCGCGTTCGTCTTCCAGAGCTTCAACCTCATTCCCGTCCTGACCGCGTACGAGAACGTCGAGTACGTGCTCCTCACGCGTCCGCTCCCCTCCGCTGAGCGGCGCCGCCGCACCCTCGCGGCCCTGGCCGCGGTCGGCATCGTCGACCTGGCCGGCCGCCGCCCCCAGCGCATGTCCGGCGGCCAGCAGCAGCGGGTGGCCATCGCGCGGGCGCTGGTCCGCGACGTCGGCGTCGTCCTCGCGGACGAGCCCACCGCGGCGCTGGACCGGACGACGGGGCGCGCGGTGATGGATCTCCTGAAGCGCCTGAACCGCGACCGCGGGATCGCCTTCGTCTTCTCGACCCACGACCCCCGGATTCTCGCGGCGGCCGATCGCGTGGTGCACCTCGCCGACGGGAGGATCGCCTCATGAGACGCGCGGCGCTCCTGCTCAGGCTGTCGCTGCGGAACGTCTTCCGCAATCGCCGGCGCTCGCTCTTCGCCCTGGCCACCATCGCCATGGGGGCCCTGGGCCTCTTCGTCTTCATGGGCTTCAACCGCGGACTCATGAACCAGTACCGGGCCAACACCATCCGCGCCCGCTGGGGTCACGGCCAGCTCTACGTGCAGGGGTACCGCGACCGCGCGCACGCCCGCCCCTGGGAGCACTGGATCGAGGACCCGTCCGCGGTCATGGCGCGGCTGCGGCGCCTCCCCGGCGTCCTGGACCTCTTCCCGCGTCTCACGGTCAGCGCCATCCTCGTCGCCGGCGAGCACACGGCCGCCGGTCAGGGCGAGGGGATCGACGGCGCCGCCGAGGCCGGCTTCTTCACCCAGCTGAACTACCGACAGGGCGGCGACTTCCGCGATCGGGCGGACGGGATCGTCCTCGGGGAAGGGCTCGCCCGCGGCCTGGGCGTCCAGCCCGGAGACCAGATCCGGCTGGTCGTGCAGGGAGGAGAGCCTCTGCCGCGCAGCGCCGCGCTCCGCGTCACCGGGATCTTCCACACGGGATCGCAGGAATTCGACAGCCGAACCTTCCGCATCCCCCTCGGCATCGCGCAGGCGCTGCTGGCGACGGATCGGGTCGAGTCCATCGCGGTCGCGCTCGCCGAGGTCGAGGCGTGGCCGGCCTTCGCCGAGGCCGCCCGCGCATCCCTCCCCGATCTGGAGGCGGTGCCCTTCGACGAGCTGGACAGGATCTACTACCGCCACGCGGTGGACTGGCTGGATGCGCAGTTCGCCTTCATCCGCGGCATCATCCTGCTCGTCGTCTTCCTCGGCATCTTCAACGTGATCTCGATGGCGGTCCTGGAACGGACTCGCGAGATCGGCACGCTGCGCGCGAACGGAGACGGCCGGCTCGCGATCGCCCTCGGACACATCCTGGAAGCGGTGATACTGGCCGCCCTGGGCGCCGCGCTCGGGCTGGCGGCCGGCTGGGCGCTCTCCGCCGGTCCGCTCCACGACGGCGTGGCCATGCCGCCGGCGCCGGGCATCACCCGGAGCTTTCGGATCCAGATCGAGCTCGCGCTCGCCGACGCCCTGCAGGTGATGGGTCTGGCCGCCCTCACCGCGGTCGTCGGCTGCCTGCTGCCGGTGTGGCGCGCCGTGCGCATGCCGATCGCGGATGCGCTCCGGCACGTTTAAACCGTCGTGGAGGTCGCTATGGATTGCCTGTTGTCCGCGAGCACGCCGGCCGAGCTGGAGCGGCGGCAGAGTCCGGCCGATCCCCTGAGCCTCGACCCGGCGACGCTGAGACGGGACGCGCCCGACGAGCACTGGCTGCTGCCGGGCGAGCGCGGGGCGCTCCGGGCCCGCTGTTCCCTGTGGTGGACCCGCACGCCTTCCCTGCTCGGCCACCGGCTGGGTCTCGTAGGCCACTACGCCGCGCGCGATGCCGCGGCGGGCGGCCTGCTCCTCGAGCGCGCCTGCCGCGAGCTGGCGCGTCGGGGATGCAGCGTTGCGGTCGGGCCGATGGACGGGAGCACCTGGCGGCACTACCGCCTCGTCACGGAGCGCGGCGGCGAGCCGACCTTCTTCCTGGAACCGGACAACCCAGACGACTGGCCCGAGCATTTTCTTACCCTCGGGTTTCAGCCCATCGCCCACTACATCTCCGCGGTGAATTCCGACCTCGACCGCGAGGACCCGCGCGTGTGCCACATCGCCGAGCGGCTGTCGGCGCAGGGCATTCGCATCCGGCCGCTGGACCCGGGGCACGCCGAGGACGACCTCCGTCGCATCTACGCCGTCTCGGCGGTGAGCTTCCACACCAACTTCCTCTACACGCCCATCGTCGAAGCGGACTTCCTCGCGCAGTACCGCGCCCTCCTGCCCGCACTGCGCCCGGAACTCGTCCTCATCGCCGAAGCGGCGGACCAAGCGGTGGGGTTCATCTTCGCCGTGCCCGACCTGAAGCAGGCGGAGCGCGGGCGCCCCATCGATACGGTCATCGTCAAGACGCTGGCGGTTCTGCCGGAGCGGGCCCACGCCGGCCTGGGCAGCCTGCTCCTCGCCGCGTGCCAAGGCAGGGCGGGTCGACTCGGGTACACACGCGCCATCCATGCGCTGATGCACGAGCAGAACGCCTCGCGCAACCTGAGCCGCCGCTACGCGCAGCCGATGCGTCGCTACGCCCTGTTCGGGAAGGCCCTGGGGGCACGACCATGAACGTGTTCGAACTCCTCCGCAACCGGGTGGCCGCGTCTCCTGACGCCCCAGCCATCATCGATGCCCGGCGCGGCCGCGGCCGGGTGGTCAGCTTTGCCGCGCTGGAGCGCGCCTCGGCCCGGGCCGCCGGGCTTCTCCACGCGGCCGGCCTGCGCCCGGGGGACGGAGTCCTGGTGCTCCTGCCGATGTCCGCCGAGCTGTACGTCGCCCTCCTTGCCGTTTTCCGCCTGGGGATGGTGGTGCTGATCCTGGATCCGTCGGCGGGACGGGAGCACATCGAGCGCTGCTGCGCCCTGTACCCGCCCCAGGCGTTGATCGCCGGCACCCGGGCTCATCTCCTGCGTCTGCTCTCCCCGGCGCTGCGGAGCATTCCCCTCAAGGTCTCCGTGGGCGCTCCCGTCCCCGGCGCGCTGTCCTGGGCCCGCATCGACCGCACCCCGCCGGTGTCAACGGTCCACCCCTGCGACCCCGCCACGCCCGCGCTCCTCACCTTCACGAGCGGCAGCACGGGTCAACCGAAGGCCGCCGTGCGCTCCCACGGGTTCCTCCTCGCGCAGTATCATGCGCTCCGGCAGAGCCTGGAACTCGTGGCGGGTGAGGTGCAACTGACGACGCTCCCCGTCTTTGTCCTAGCCAACCTGGCGTCCGGAGTCACCAGTCTCATACCGGACGTCGACCTGCGGCGTCCGGATGCGATCCGCCCCGCGCGTCTGGTGGAGCAGGTCCTCTCGCA
>Ga0316617_100000399_pt1 | contig 11262 bp, 11 predicted proteins | sample OWC_Aug_M1_C1_D2_FD_207801 | JGI IMG/M metagenome (GOLD analysis project Ga0316617, IMG submission 207801) | Wetland soil microbial communities from Old Woman Creek delta, Ohio, United States - OWC_Aug_M1_C1_D2_B | ecosystem: Environmental > Terrestrial > Soil > Wetlands | place: USA: Ohio... | reverse complement strand
CGGTCGACGGCGAGACGGTCTCCATCGCGTGGGAAGCCAGCAGCTTCCCCAATCGTGCCGGCACCACGGAGAAGCGCACCTACAATATCGTGGGCGACGAGATGACGGCCGTGAACCCCACGGCGTCGTCGGGCGGCACCTCGTATCAGAAGTGGGTACGCGTCAAGTAGCCGCCGCGACGGCGTGGTTCCTGCCCGCTCTCTGCGCTGATAAGCGGCGTCGGTCCAATTCGCGCCGATTCCGTGGCAGCCGACCGCCATCCGGTGGCGTGGGGCGTCCGGCGCGGCAGGATGGCTCGCCGGGGGGAGCGCGAACGTGGGGACCGAGGGCGGGGAGAGAGGCTAGTGCGGGATGTGCTGAGGCGCCAAGGAGGACGCGACCATGGCGACAAGACAGGCACTGGGGATTCTCTGCGGCATGTTAGCGATCTCGGCGTGGATGCTTGGCTCGGCCATGCAAGCGCGGGCGGAGTCATTGAATTACAAGTCGTATGTCTGGATGAATAGGGAGGACATCAGTGTGGTCGACGATGTGGAAGGACACACGGTATCTCTTGCGCAGCGGGGAGGTTTCTATGTGTTGGACAACGGAGAGATTGCGACGATCAAACGAGTGAGCCTCAATGATTCGACCAGAGACGCGGGCACATCTACGATCTATGAAACCATAAAATTCGCCGATGGTTCGACCATCATGCTCAAGGGTCAATCTGCGCGGCGCAGAACAGCGGGTGTGACAACCGCATCCGACGCGACAAGCGAAATCATCAAGGGGACAGGCCGATTTGAAGGCATCAAGGGCACTGGACGGGATGCGAGAAAGTTTCTTCCAGCCGAGAAAGGGGAAGCAGGATCAAAACAATATGGGGAAGGGACGCTGACCTACACCCTGCCTCCCAAGTGAAAGGAGGGCGCCCTATGCGAGCCAAAGGCGCCATCTGGCTACTCGCTGTCGCTGCCGCCCTGGCCTGGACGGGCGGAGCCGGTGCCCAGGCGGCAACACGAGGACCGATGGTTACGCTGCCGAGCGGCGAAACAGTGTGGGACCTCACGGGAGACTGGGATGCCGTCGTCGAGCATTTCGGCCCAAACATGAATTTGGGAACGTATCCCAATGTGCATCGCTTCACGCAGACCGGCAATACCTTTAGCGCCATTCGCTTGAAGGACAACCCCCCACCCTCTCCCGGAGGAGCCGGGAATCCAGTTTGGCGAGGCGAGCTAGACAAGAACGGTTTCAAAAGAGTTGAGACGATTTCTAGCCATGGAAGCATATCGCCAATCAAGGGGCAAATCAGTGAGGATGGCAACAAGATCGTCCTCGATGATGGATGGTCGTTAAGGGTGACCCTGACCAGACCATGAGGGAGCAGGCCAGTTCTCGCGGAACATGTCGCGCGGGCAGCGAGTGTCGGGATTCAATGGGGTCCGGCACCTTTTCATGGAGGCGGCGCATGAACAGCACAGCGGTGGTGGGAACCTGGACCCTGGAGTCGTGGGAGGTCGTGGATGCAACCGGGGCGGTGGACTATCCGTTCGGTCGGACACCCATCGGCTACCTCATGTACGACCCCGAGGGTTACATGTCGGTGGCCTTCATGCCCGCTGGCCGCACGCCATTTGGCGCGGCCGACATCCTTGGTGGGACATCGGAGGAAAAGAGCGCCGCCATCGGGACCCACATCGCCTACTGCGGCCGATACGAGGTCAACGGCGACCGGGTCTTCCATCACATCGACGCGAGTCTCTTCCCGAACTGGACCGGGGTGACCCAGGAGCGGATCGTCACCCTGACCGGGGACACGCTGCGCATCAACACCCCGCCGCTGCTCATCAAGGGCAAGGTGCAGACCGCGCACCTGGTGTGGAAGCGAGCGCGACACGAATAGGCGGCGACTCCCCGAGTTCAATCGCGACGCTCGTGGTGTCAGGGAGGTCTGTATGAAACGGGCATGGACACATCAAGGGGTAGCTGCGGCCGCACTCTGCGCCGCGCTTATGACACTGCTGCCGCTCCCCGGAGCACTCGGGCACGCGGCGGAGTCCACGTATCATCTGGTGGACAACTGGGCGCAGCTGCCGCCAGGGGTGAAGTGGAGTCGGGCGACCAGCGTAGCCATCGACTCGCACGGGACGGTCTATGTGTTTGATCGGGAAGATACGAAGCCGATCAGGGCCTTTGATGGGAACGGCCGATTCCTGCGGTCTTGGGGCGAAGGGATGTTCACGGTGCCACACTTCCTGCGGACCGACCCGCACGACAATATCTGGGCCACCGACCGGGGAGCACATCAGATCTTCAAGTTCAGCTCTGACGGTAAGCTCTTGATGACCCTCGGCCAAAAAGGCATTGTTGGAGACAACGAGTCTCAGGACGCCCTGAACGGACCGGCCGACGTTGTCATTGCGCCAGACGGCAGCATCTTCATCGCGGACGGGGAAAGCACCAACACCCGCGTCGTGAAGTATTCCCCGGAGGGCATATTCGTCAAGTATTGGGGCGGCAGAGGAACAGACCCCGGGAAGTTCGGTCTGCCGCATAATATTGCCATGGACTCGAAGGGACGGATCTACGTGGCCGACCGCAGGAACCACCGTATTCAAATCTTCGATCAGGACGGCACATACCTGGACCAATGGACCCATTTCGGTACGCCATCGGGCCTGTTCATCACGAGAGACGATATGCTGTACGTCGTCGATGAACTCACTTGCTTACGCATCGTAAACACAAGCGATGGCAGCATTGTGGACCGCATCGATGGGCTCACCAATCCGAATGCGGTCGCCGTGGACAAACAGGGCGCGATCTACATAACCGAGATATTCGGGCCCAATGTGAAGAAATTCGTCAAGAAGTAGCCCTCGGAGGGTGCCCCCCAAGCGCGGGACCGGTGCCCGCCCGTTCTTCCCCATGGGGGGCCGAGGGTGGCCCTAGAATTCAAACGCCTCCAGCGTGCGTCTTGCGTGGAGGCCCAAGCGAAAAGGGGGTGCCCCATGAAAGCCAAGGTCGTCATCTGGCTGTTGTGTATTGCCGCCGTCCTGGCCTGGACGGGCATGGCCGCTGCTCAAACATCACCCACCACTCCGAAGGTGCAACTGCCGAGTGGCGAGATGGTGTGGGACTTGAGTGGAGACTGGGATGCCTTTGTCGAGAACTACGGTGACTATGCACGTTTTGGAATGTATCCCCAAGTGTATCGCATCACGCATACCACGACTGCCAGTACCTTTACCGGTATTCGCGTGAAGTACAACCCGTCACCCTCTACGGGACGCGCCGGGAGTCCCAGCTTGCGGGGGGAGTTAGACAAGAATGGCTTCAAGGACGTGTGGACCATTGACGGCAGTGGACAACCGTGGCCGAGCAAGGGGCAAATTAGTGAGGATGGCAAGAAGATCGTCATCGACAACGAGCAAAACGGACGGGTGACCCTGACGCGGTCCGGGGATCGCACCCCGTTGGTGGGGCGGTGGCGACTCGTCGCGTTCCAGCGGGAGTATCAGGCGACGGGCGAGCGCGAATACCCGATGGGCGGGACCGCGACGGGGTACATCCTCTTCCTGCCCGAAGGGCGTATGGCGGTGGTGATCACGGGGGAGGGACGCAAACCGCCGATCACCGATGAGGATCGGGTGGGGCTGTTCAAGTCCCTTGTCGCGTACACCGGCCCGTACCGGGTGGACGGCGCCAAGTGGATCACCACCGTGGAGGTGGCCGCCAACCCCGCCGCGGTGGGCACGGAGCAAGCCCGGGCGTTTGAAATCAGCGGCAACCGCCTCCAAGAGATGACGGCCTGGGCGGCCCAGCCCGACAACCGGCTGGCGCGGTTCGTGATCACGTATGAACGGGCGAAATAGGGAACGAACCGGGTAGTCAAGAAGGACGGTTTCCTGCCCCCTTTTCGGTCGGCACCACACGAGCGTCGGACGTCTCTCCGGCGCTCGTCGTGTCTGCGGGCGACCTCCCCTCACGCTTCCTCGAATCTCCACCTTCCAAAGGCCAGCGAACCTCGCTGCGAATGGAGGACGCCTACTGAAGGCGACCCTTGGCGGCAAAGGCCATCCCCTGAATGTTGAAGCCCAGCGCGGCTGCCACCACCGGGCGGATGCCCCTGGGGAACACAATAGCTCTCTGCCGGGGTTGCATTGCCTCCGAAGGGCATTGGACCCATGATCATCGCGGGCACGTACCAGCCAGGAAGTCGGACGACGAAGAGAAAGGGCCGGAAAATGAACTTGCATGTGTTCACAAAAAGAGATCGGTTCACGTCAACGTGAACACGGCGGGAATATGCACTTGCACATGTTCACGATACATAGTATGTTCACGGCACCATGAACACAGCTATTTCTATGAACTCAAGAAGTCTTTCAGGCGTGGCGCTGGAAAGAGCCTTGGCGGCGAAGCTGGAGGCATTGCTGCGGGGCGTGGCGTGGTTGCGCGGCTGGCAGGTCCAGCACGTCGGCGGCGCAGTGGAGGCGGAGTTCGATTTGCTCGCCACCCTCCCGCTGCCCGGTGGCGGCAAGGCGGCGCTCTGCGTGGAGTGCAAGCGGGAGTTGCGCCCGAGTGCTTTCCGAATGGTGGCAGACAAGACGTTTTCACCGGCCAGCCGGCCTAAAGTGATTGTTCCGGTGTTGGCGCTTCCGTGGGTGTCGCCGCGCATGGCCGAATTGTGCGCACAGCACGGATGGAGCTGGTTCGATCTCGCGGGGAATCACCGGCTGGACGTGCCGGGCCTGTTGCACCTCCAGCACACAGGAAACGAGCCGGTGCATGCGCGGCCGCGCCCGACGGCGAACTTGAGCACGCCAGAGGCGGGGCGGGTCATCCGCACGCTACTCCTGCCAGACCACACCGGGATGCGCTGGACGCAACGGGAAATGCAGAAGCACTGCCAGCCGAACGTGAGCCTTGGCCTGGTGAACAAGGTGGTGCGGCATTTGCGCGACGAGGCGTTCATCGAAAATGGCGAGGAGGGCGGCTTTCGATTGCGCGACCCGCTCAAGCTTCTGTTCGCATGGCGAGATGCGTATCGCTTTGACCGTCACGAGCGGCGCGGGTACTTCACCTTGTTGCAAGGAAAAACCCTGCGCGATGCGCTGGCTCGACTTGAATTGCAGACCGGCGGCTTTGCGGCATACGCGGCATTCTCAGCGGCGGATTTGCAAGCGCCGCACGTGCGACAGCCGAAGACATGGCTATATGTTCGCGAGCAGGACATTTCTCAATTCGAGGAATTGGTCGAGGCTAAGCGGGTGGATTCGGGCGAGAATCTGGTAGTGCTGATCCCAGACGATGACGGCGTCTTCTACTTGGGCGACGGCGGCACGATGGGCGACAACCGAATGCGCTGCACGAACGTGGTGCAGACCTACGTGGACTTGTGCCACTCCGGCGGGCGCGGAGAGGAAGCAGCGGAGGCGTTGCTGAACCAGCGGCTGAAGCCTGAATGGAAACTGCGAAATATGAACGTATGACGCCTGAGCCACGCAATGAAGCGGACTACGGCGCGCGCCAGACCGAGGCGGCGCGCCGGGTGCTCGTAGACGTAGGGCAGGTACTGGCGTCATTTGCAGATTGTCTCGTGGTGGTGGGCGGCTGGACGCCGGACTTACTGTTGCCTGACGCAGAAGAGCCGCACGTGGGCAGCATTGATGTGGACCTCGCGCTCGATGCGGCCAAGCTGAACGACGGGCGCTACGCCGAACTGGTGAAGCTGCTGTTGGACACGAAACGCTACCGGCCCGGCGACAAGGAGTTTCAACTGGTCGTCGAAGTGGACCTCAAGGACGGCGAAAGGCCCGTGCAGGTGGAAGTGGAGTTTCTCGCGCCGAAGGACGTGACGCTGGAGAAGCACACGCCGAAGCTGCTGGCAGATTTTCGTGTGCTTCAAGTGGAGGCCGCTAGCGAGGCGTTCCGCAATCCGGTGGAACACAAGTTGTCGGGCCAGAATGTGCGCGGCGCAAAGAACACGGTGACTCTGCGAGTGGCTTCGCTCGCGGATTTCTTGGTGATGAAGTCGCACGCCATCGGCGGACGCGACAAGCCGAAGGACACTTACGACCTGTGCTACTGCTTGGAGCAGTTTCCCGGCGGGATGGAGAAACTCGCCGTGGACTGGAAAGAACGCAGCAAGGAGAAGAACATCGCCAAAGGGATAGAGATTCTGCGAGAGAAGTTTGCCGGCGTGGATGCCTTCGGCCCACAGCAATTGGTCGAATTTCACGCCGCGCCGGACACCGACACGCAGGCTATGCACGCCCGGCGTGCTTACGAACTGGTGCAGACATTCCTGAGGTTGCTCTGACACGCCAATGATCCGAATTGCTCGCCGAGCCTCAGGCCTTGTCCGGCTTGGGCTGTGCCACCATACTCACGCCATACTCACGCCGCTTGCGACCACTGACCCGCAAACGGCCCAATGAACTCTTGGCCAGCCGCAAAAATACTCTGCCCCCGGCCCCACAACGCTCATGCTTCGGCGGGGCGTAAGCAAGAGATGAACTAGCCGATGGGGAGGCAGAAAGTTTCGGTTTCTAGGCGCGATTTGGACGTGCTCTCCCGCGGATACCTCGTATATAATACCCGAAAGCAGTTCGGGGACGCCGCCACATAGACAGGCTCTGCTTACGGCTCGCCGCCCGCGGGCGGGCGCCGGCTGGAGCAGAGCGCGCGACCGAGGGCGAGACTGGGCGATGTCAGACCAGAAGTACCGACAGCGCGGATACCAGGACGACGGCCGAAAGACGCCGCGGGCGCCTCGGGCGCAAAATCCTCGTCCTCGCGCCGACCAGCCCGAGGGGCCGCGCGCCCTGAACCTGATGCAGTGGCGTGAGGTCATCCGGTGCGCGCGCTGCGCGGGCGAGCTGTCCAACGCAGACGTGAGCAACGCGCGGTGCGGCAAGTGCGGCGCCGAGCTCCACGCGTGTATGCAGTGCACGTTCTTCGATCCGGGCGCCCGGCTGCAGTGCCTGCAGCCGATTGCTGCGAGGATTGCCGTGAAGGATGCTCGCAACGACTGCACGCTCTGGAAGCCTCGCACGACCGTGGAGCGCGAAACGAAAGCCGCCGGTACCACCAGGTCCGGTCGGCAGGCCTTCGACGACCTCTTCAAGTAGCGCCGCCTGGCACGCCAGCTCGGGAACATCGCCAACCTCGCACGTCCGACAGCACCTGATCGGCCTCCCCACCGCCTTTTCCCCGGGCCCCCAGCTTGGTCCACGAGTTACCCCGACCACACCGCCCGCCGTTTGCAGAATGGCGGCTGAAAGCTCTCGTTTCTAAAGGCGTATGACCCCTGCGATGTTCAGCGTACAAGAGCCTTCGGGTCCCCCCTGGGGTTCGAACCCGCGGCATCCCCTGGATCATTTGCCAAGCTACTACGCAGCGCGGAATAATGGCTCCACCGCCCGCCGCGCTGCTCCGTTCGTGGGGAAGGCCCTCGCGCTTGCACCCGACGCGACGCAAGCGCTCGGCCCTCCCCTCGGACCCCTCCGAGAGGGGCGGGCCGCCGCCCCTCGTCGGACTCTCCCCCGGACTGTGCGGTTCTGTTTGACGTGTCGTTTATTTTACGCACCGCACAGTAATTGGGGAAGCCGCTCGGCTCCCTTTTCGCGGAAGGCGGAATGATGTTCGGCTCGTCGAGTCGTACCGCGGTGAGGGCTCCCGGAGTCTGGCGATCCGATCGTGAGGCGCGGCCACCGGCAGGCTCACGGAACGTGTCTTCCCGGGGCGGCGAGGCACCAGTTGCTCGATGGTCCGTCCTGTGCTAGTTGTTTCCCATAGCCGACAACCCGATGTCGGCCACGTCTGATGTCACGCGGAACCTGACGGGGGCTGGCCATGTCAACTTTCGCGGCAGCGCTCTTTCTGCTCCTGACAGCCCTGTCGGTTCCCGCCTGGGCGGCCGAGACGGGCAGCCATCCGGCCTTCGGCCCGATCCTCTTCAGCCTGGGGATCCTCGTGGTCGCGGCCAAGTTCGCCGGCATGCTCAGCGAACGGCTGGGGCAGCCCTCCGTACTAGGGGAGCTTCTGGTCGGTATCCTCCTGGGGAACGCGGCGTCCGCCCTCCTGATCGGCAGCGGCGTGGCCTTCGTCCGGTTCGATCCTTCCCTGCGGGTCCTGGCAGAGATGGGGGTCTTGATCCTGCTCTTCGACGTCGGCTTGGAAGTGGACCTCCGCGCCATGGTGCGCGTCGGCCCCTCCGCCGTCCTTGTCGGCCTCATCGGGGTGGCGGCTCCCCTCGCCCTGGGGTGGGCCCTCGCGGCGTGGCTGCTGCCGCAGAACCCCACCCTCACCCACATCTTCATCGGCGCCACGCTCTCGGCGACGAGCGTCGGGATCACAGCCCGGGTCCTGAAAGACCTTGGTCAGACCCAGAGCCGGGAGGGGCAGATCGTCCTGGGGGCCGCCGTGATCGACGACATCCTGGGCTTGATCGTTCTGGCAATCGTCAGCGGCGCGGTGACGGCGGCCGCAAGCGGGGGGGCGGGCGTGTCCACGGGCACGGTGCTCGGGATTCTGTTGCGAGCCGTGCTCTTTCTCGGGGTGACGATCGGATTGGGTCGGTACCTTTCGGGTCCCCTCATCCGCCTGGCCGCATGGACGGGACAGCGGGGGTTCTTGCTCGTCGTCGGTCTGGCGCTCTGCTTCACCCTGGCCTACGCCGCCGAACTGATCGGACTGGCAGACATCATCGGGGCGTTCGCCGCCGGCGTCATGCTCGACCCCTACGGTGAGGGGGTTCGCACGCCGGAGGAAGAGGCCACGCTCTCAGAACTGATGCATCCGCTCGGGATGTTCTTCGTCCCACTCTTCTTCGTCATGATGGGCCTGCGGGTGGAACTGGGGAATATCGCGAACCGCGAGACCCTGATTCTGGGCGCCGGACTGGTGGTGGCCGCGCTGGTCGGCAAGCTGCTCGCCCCGCTCGGGGTGGTAGGTGGCGGAACGAACCGCCTGGCCGTCGGGATGGGCATGGTGCCTCGCGGAGAGGTCGGCCTGATCTTTGCCGGGGTCGGGAGCGGCCTCGTGCTCGACGGGGCGCCCATCATCTCGCCGGGGGTCTTCTCGGCCCTCGTGGTCATGGTACTGGTGACGACCCTGCTCGCCCCGGTGGGCCTCCGTTGGGCCTTTCGCCGGGCGGACCCGAGCGCCCGCGCGATGCGGAATCCCGAGTGACCACTGTCGGCCGGACGGTCGGTCTGTATTGGGCAAAAGTCCAATAGAAACCAGTAGCGCCAATACCTCTTGCCGCCTCCCGGTACTCGTCCTCCTCAACGGCGTGCCCCCGCGTCCCTCAGGTTGCGCCCCCGGTGTTCCCGGAAGGGAGCCCACGAGGCGGCGGTAACCGCCAACTGTCGAGCCCCTTTGGCGCCTCCGGCCGGCCCATCGATTCCGACGCGTCGCCCGAGCGGCGCAACCCCGCGAGATTCCGAGCTCGCGCTTCCTTGCCTTCGCCCGCAGCCGCCGCGGACCCCTGGCACATCCCCTGCTTCCGCACCATATTGTAGGTGAGGATGGCAGGGGTTCCGGAGGGGGCCGAAGCGGCCCCCCACAACACAGGAAGATCTGATGAAACGCGCTTTCGCAGTGATCGTGCTCGCGACATTCCGTAGGGGGTGCGTCGCGCTGCAGCGGACCCCAGATGCCACGGTCCTCCGATCGCTCCGGACCATTGCCGTCATTCCCTTGGAGGCTCCTCCTCCACCGAAAGAGTGGGCCCATAAGGTGCGGGGTGGAGGCGCCACCGTTGCAGGCGGTGAGATTCTCATACCAGTTGTCGTGTCTGTTCTCATCGTCTACGGGATCTACCGCCTTGCGGACACCGCAACCAAATCCGCGCCCATTCCCGAAGGCACGCTTACCATGAAGAAGGGACCGCCGGTCGAAAGCTGGATGCTGACCGTGGACCTGGCGAAGACGGCCGCCGAGACCCTCCAGCGGCACGAGGCGCGAACCGTTTATCTGGTGGACGGCTATGTGCGGCTGCCGAGGGTCGCCCTGTCGCCGTCCCAGGCCGACGTGGATTCCCAGGTGAAAACGCGGATCAATCGTTGGCACAACGAGGACTTGACGCCCATCGACTACAGCGGCCTTGGGCTGGCAGGGCTGGACGCGATTCCCGAAGTCGGGATCTTCGACTACGAGTGCGTGGATATCGATAACAATCTGGTCTTGCAGGTCATGGTGCGGTTGCTGGACCCCGCCACGAAACAGGTGCTCGGCAGGGCGAGGAACTTCACCGTCCCACACCCATTCACACCGAGAGTGAAGCCGGATGAGCGAAAGCACGTCACCAAGGTCACGGGGCAGACATTGGTCACGCAGTGCCTGAAGGACCTGGGCCTCATTGCCGAGTGACGTCGTGGGACTCCGCGAGGGGTCGTGAGGGGAGCTAACGACAGGGGCACGCGGCCGGGTGCACGAGAGGGGACCGTTCGGTAACTCGGAGGACTGACCATGGGGCGACTGCTTCCGGGATTGGCGTTGGTGATCATTGCCACTGGCTGTGCGACAACCGGTGAAATCGTTGACCAGAAGGCGTGGGAGCCCGCCCGCTGGGAGCGCATGCGGCTCGCGGCGAAGCAGGCACGGGATCGGGGAGACAAGGCCGAGGCGGAACGACATTGTGTCCAGGCGTTGGAGTATGTGGGTACCAGCACCGTCAATAATCTCTACGCGTATGCCGCGCTGCTCAAATCACTGCAGCGAACGGACGCAGAAGCCGCGCATGCGAGAGCGGACAAGCTGCGGGACGTGAGAAGCCAACGGGGTGGCGGGTACCTGGGATTCGAGCCGTCTGGCGAACTAACAGGGTACGCTGCTCTCCTGCGGGGGCTCGGTCGGGGCGCTGAGGCAGATGCCATGCGGGTGCTCGCCGATGCCGAGGACTGGGCCCAGCAATGGCACTACGCCAGGCTGCAAGAGCAGGCCCGCGGGGGAGATCCGCGGGGAAAATGCTAAGTTGCGTTGCTTCTAGAGCCAGCTGGCTACGTCCTCATGGGCGAAAATGCGATGACGTATTCGCTGGCCGCATCACGCCCGGTCCCCCGGGTTTCCCCGAAGACGCCGCGCCACACCCATGCGCCGCATGGGTACCCGGCACGCCCTTCCCTGGCAAGGAGGTCCGCTTCTAAGCGGACCGACCCGGGGTAAGGGCGAGCCGGCATCGCCAAGGCGTCGGAGGGGCGGCCCGGGGGACCGGCATCCGTCACCGTCATTGAGTTCAGCAGCACTACGCCGGTCAACGTCAGGTAC
>Ga0316617_100000396_pt1 | contig 11271 bp, 11 predicted proteins | sample OWC_Aug_M1_C1_D2_FD_207801 | JGI IMG/M metagenome (GOLD analysis project Ga0316617, IMG submission 207801) | Wetland soil microbial communities from Old Woman Creek delta, Ohio, United States - OWC_Aug_M1_C1_D2_B | ecosystem: Environmental > Terrestrial > Soil > Wetlands | place: USA: Ohio... | reverse complement strand
GGCCAGGCATGATTACCGCCTGCAGCGGGAGGATACGTGGTGACGGGCGGGCAGCGCGGAGTGTCACGGCGCACCGGCGACGCGTGATCCGTCCCGGACCGCCGACCACAAGGGCTTCTCTTAAGCCAAGTCCCAGTTTTCAACGACCAAGAGGAGAAAACATCCGCCATTGGGATTTGCAGAATTGGTCATTGCTTCATTGAGCCCGGAGAATTCACGGTACCTTCGTGAATTCTCCGGGCGAGGAGGGTGTATGGCACGCTTTCAGGTTCGCGAGGGTCGGTTCGGCGCCTACCCCGCCACGGTCCTCTCGGATTCGGTGGGGGGTGGGCGTGCGGAGGTCGCGCATCGCGGCGCGACGCTCCTCTCCTTCAGGGTCCAGCACGGGGGCAGGCCCGTCGATCTGCTCGACGGGTTCGCCACGCCCGAGGAGCTCGCAGATCCCAAGGGGGCGCGCTCCTGGATCATGGCCCCCTTTTCGAACCGGATCGCCGAAGGCCGCTACGACTTTCAGGGCACATCGCATCAGCTCGAGCTCACCCAGCCCAAGTCGCGCACGGCGATCCACGGCCTCCTGCGCACCGAGCCGTTCGAGCCGATCCGCACCGAGGAGGCCGGGGACCTGGCCAGCATCACGTATGCGTGCCAGGCGCTGCGGGCGGGGCGATTCCCCGGGTATCCGTTCGACATCGACGTGCGGGTCCGCTTCGTGCTGCGCCAGCGTAGCCTGTCCATCGAGATCGCCGGCGAGAACGTCGGCGGGCGGCCGGCGCCGTTCGGCTGCGGCTGGCACCCGTACTTCAAGACCTCGGAGAATGGCATCGACCACCTCGTCCTCTCCATCCCGGCGCAGGGCGTGATTCGCACCGACGACCGGCTGCTGCCCCTCGAAGGGCAGGCGGCCTATGGCGCCTTCGGGGACATGCCGGACCTGGACTTCCGGCCCGCACGGCCGGCGGCCTCGCGACGGCTGGGGAAGGCGGTCCTGGACTGCTGCTTCTACGGGCTGTCCGTGGGTCCCGAGGGCCTCTCGCGGACGAGCATCGAGGACCCGGACGCCGGCCTGACGCTCACGGTCGTCCAGGAGGGTGGGCTGATGCACCTCTTCACGGGGGACACGCTACCCATCCGGCCCCGGGCCTCCATCGCGCTCGAGCCGGTGCAGTTCATGACGAACGCCTTCAACCGGCCGGAGACAAGAGATCGGATCGTGCTGCCCCCCGGCCGGACATCGGTCTTCCGGTTTGGCGTGGAGGCGAGCGGCGCATAGAGCGCTGGCCTCAAGCTGGTAGTGGCGGCGGGGGCGTGACGATCCGATCTCGTCGGGACTGGACGCGAGGAAGGCCGGGCGGCGGAGGCTCGTCCCCCGCCGTCCGATCGGCTCTCGGAGGGGGCTACTTGCGGATCTCGCCGATGGCGCGCTTGAAGCCGTTGGCCAGGACCGTCACGTCGTGGCTCAGCTCCAGCATCTTGACGCCCATCTTGGTGTAGTGCTCCGCCTCCTGCGCCCAGGGCTCCCCGATACCCATGCACACCCACTTGCTGTGCTTGGCAGCAACCTCGCAGGTGCGCTTCACGGCATCCTGCACCCGGGGATCGTTCTTCTTGGGCTCGCGCAGGCCCAGGGACATGGAGAAGTCCGCCGGCCCGAACAGTAGGTAGTCCAGCCCCTCGATGGCACAGATCCGGTCGAGCTCCTTGATGACCTCCTGGTTCTCCACCATGATGCCGACCATGAGCTGCGAGTCGCACCAGTCGCTCCAGCCCTTGCCGCCCTCGAAGCCCCATCTGCCGGTCACCGTGAAGGGGTTGTAGCCGCGGGCCCCCTTGGGCGCAAAGCGGGCCGCCCGGACCACGTCCGCGGCCTCCTCGTAGCCAGTGATGTCGCAGACCAGGACCGCCCCGGCCCCCGCCTGGAGGACCTTGGAGATCAGGTAGGGCTGGCCCTTCTCCACGCGCACCATGGCGGTGAGGCCGGCGATGGTGGCGGCCCGGATCATGTGCTCCAGCGACTCGTCGCGCCGCCAGGAGTACTCCATGTCCAGCCGGACGAAGTCCAGCCCGCAGTAGCCGACCACCTCCACCGCCGCCGGGCTGAAGGTGTCCACGGCCGTCCCCAGGGCAATCCGCCCCTGGCTCAGCAGCTGTCGCAGCTTGATCGTTTTCTCCATGCTCGCTCTCCTCTTGACCGTGCGTCCGGTTTCTCCTGTGACCTCCGCCCTCCCGGCCGGACCGGCGGAGGTCGGCACCCTCTGCGTTCATCCCGGCATCCCGCGGATGCGCTCCTTCTACGCCCCGGCCCCCTCACTGTCAAGGCGGCACTCCGCGTTGTCCTGAATTCACATCCTCCGGGGCTCCCGGGCCCGTGCCTACCGGCCGGGAATGCCTGCCAGATTCTCCTGGAGGCATGGGGGCATGCGCAGGCCGGCTATCCAGCGGCCCGCCTCGCGGCCCCGGCAGCCGGCGCGAGGTCGGCAGGGGCGGCCAGGCGGGGAGCGGGGCGGAGCGGGAGGTGGTGCGAATCCTCGGGCGCGGACTCCGGGTGTGCGTGGTGATGCGTGTCCGTGACGAGGTGCGGCAGGCGGCTGGGCGGCCCGCCGATCCCCAGGCTCGCCAGGGCGGTCAGGGTCAGCGTGATCGCCAGGCCCGGCGCGAGGGCAAGCCACGGCGCCGTGAAGACGGACGTCTGCGCGCCCATCAGCAGGTTTCCCCACGTGGGGGCAGGGGGCTGGACGCCGAAACCCAGGAAGGAGACGGTGGCTTCGGCCAGGATGGAGCGGCTGAACTGCACCAAGCCGATCACCACGAGGACCCCGGCGAGGTTCGGGAGGTGGTGCCGGCGGATCACGCGGCCTGCGCTGGCGCCCAGCGACCGGGCGGCTTCGGTGTACACCGCACCGTGCAGCTGGCGGACGGAGGCCCGCACCAGGCGTGCCGCGGCCATCCAGCTGGTCGCCCCGATCACCAGGACCAGCGGCACGGGGCCGGGGGGGACGAGGGAGGCCACCAGCAGCACGGCAAACAGGCTGGGGAAGGCCAGGCCGAAGTCCACCAGCCGCATCAGGAGCGCGTCCGTGACCCCCCTCCGGTAGCCCGCCAGCGCTCCCACGAGCGTCCCGAGCGCCATGGCCACCAGGGTCGCCCCGAGGGCGATCCCCAGCGTCGCACGGCCCCCGACCAGGAGACGCGCCAGCAGGTCCCGTCCGGTCTCGTCGGTGCCGAGCCAGTGGGCCGCATCGGGCGCGATCAGGATCGCCTCGAGGTCCACGCGGTACGGGTCGAGCGGCAGGAGGCTGGGCAGGGTCAGCAGCAGGAGCAGGCCGCCGAGGACCGCCCGTCCCCAGCGTGAGCCGAGCCGTCGCCGGATGTCGCAAAAGCCGGAGGCGCCGTAGCAGCTCATTCCTCGACCGTCCGCGGATCCATCCACCGGGTCAGCAGGTCCGCCATCAGGTTCGCCGTCACCACCACGATCCCCGCCCACAGACTGATGACCAGCAGCACGGGGTAGTCGCGCCGCGCCACGCTGGCTGTCGTGAGCTGCCCGATCCCCGGCCAGCCGAAGACCGTCTCGACCACGATGCTGCCTTCGAGGAAGTGTGCCAGGGTCAGGCCGGCAACGGTGATGATCGGGACTGCCGCCGCGCTGAGGGTGTGCCGCCAGAGCACCCGCCGGGTGCTTGCACCCATGGCCCGGGCGGTGCGGACGAAATCGGAGGCCAGGACGCTGAGGACGGCCGAGCGCGTGTACAGGGCCAGGGACGCGGCGTGACTGGCGGCCATTGTCACGACGGGCAGGATCAGATGCCGCAGGCGCGCCCCGAGATCCCCCTCCCGTCCAACCGGCGCCAGGCCGGCCGAGGGGAGGATCCCCAGCCAGACGCTGCACAGGAGGATGAGGCCGATGCCGAGCCAGAAGCTGGGCGTGGCGATCACGGCCACGGCGCCGTGGCTCAGGAGCCGGTCAAGCCGGCTCCCCTGGCGCGCCGCCGCGAGGACGCCGACCGAGACGCCGGCGGCCAGCGAGAGCGCGAAGGCCAGGCCCCCGAGGAGCAGCGTGGCCCCCAGCCGCTCCAGGACCACCTCCGACGCCGGCCGGCGGTGAAAGTACGAGACCCCCAGCTCCCCCGCGAAGACGGATCGGACCCACCGCCCCACCTGCTCGGGAAGTGATCGGTCCAGCCCCAGGACGTGATTCACCCGGGCTTCGAGCGCCGGGGTGTACCGGTCGGGGCCGAGCAGGACCTGGGCGGGGCCCCCGGGGGCCAGCCGCAGCACCACGAACACCACCAGGACCAGGACCCCCAGGGTGAGGAGCAGCTCGACGGAACGCCGCAGCAGGAAGGCGATCACGATCCTAGCGCCCCCACGCCCACGCGTTGAGATTCCAGAAGAGATTGACGGGATGGGGCGCGACCCCGGCGAGGTCGGCAGCCACCGCGTGCAGCTCGTTCTCGGTGTAGAGATAGAACCGGGCGATGTCCCCCGCCAGCAGCCGCTGGATGTCGCCGTAGATGCGCGTGCGCTGGGCCCGGTCGCTCACCGTCAATCCCTTGGCCAGCAGCGCATCCACCTCTGGGTTGCTGTAGCCGCCGTAGCGGTTGCCGGTCCGATAGAGAACCGACTGGTCCGGGTCGTAGACCGGGTTCCAGATCCGGCCGAGCGCATCGAACTGCCCCGCTCGCATCCGGGACGTGAAGACGCCGGGTTCCAGCCGCTCGATGCGCATCTCGACGCCGACCTGCTTGAGCTGCTGCTGGGCCACCACCAGAACCTGCTCCAGGGTGCGGTCCACGTTCTTGACCATCACCGCAAAGCCGAGCCGCTGTCCTGCCTTTTCGCGGATGCCGTCGCTCGCCGCCAGCCAGCCCGCCTCGGCCAGCAAGGCCTGGGCCCGGGCGGGATCGTACCCATACCGCGGGACATCCGGGTTGTAGGCCCACGAAGCCGGCGTGGCGTTGCTGTGGACGACCTGCCCGCGCCCGCCCAGGAGACGCTTGACGATGGCCTCACGATCCATGGCGCGGAGTACAGCCTCGCGCACCCGGCGATCCTCCCAGTAGGGACGCTGGAAGTTCGGCGTGATGTCGTAGAAGCGGGTCGTGGGGACCTCCAGCACGCGGACGCCTTGGATCTTCTCCACCACCGGCAGATCGCGGGGCTCCACCAGGGCATACTGGATCTCCCCGGATCGGAGCTGGGTCAGCACGATGTTCTGGTCGGGGAGGATCTTGAAGACCACCCGACCAATCTTGGGGGTTCCCCGGTAGTGGTCGGGCACGGCGTCGAACACGATGGACTGGCCCGGCGTGGAGCTGGCAAGTCGGTAGGCACCCGACCCCACCGGCTGCCGGTTGACGGGATCCCGGCCGAGATCCCTTCCTTCGAGGAGATGCTTCGGGAGGATTCCCCGGGACCCCCCTTCGCTGAGGAACCGTGGCGTAGCCCGCGTGAGCGTGAAGCGGACCGCCTGCGGGCCGATGGCCTCGACCTTCTCGACTGCTTCGAAGCCCTCGTCCGAGGACTTGGTGGCCGGGTTGCTGGCTGCCTCCACGGTGAACCTGACGTCTTCCGCGGTCACCGGCCGTCCGTCATGGAAGCGTGCGTTCGGGGTCAGGTGGAAGGTGAGCACCCTGCCGCCGGCACTGACCTCCCAGCGCTGAGCCAGCTTGGGACCGACGCCGCCGTCGGGCAGGTACTGGATCAGGCTGTCGAAGAGCAGCGTTTGGGGGGCATCCGCCGGGAAGTGGTGCGGGAGGTCCGCCAGAGGCGACAGGCTGCCCGGCTCCTCCAGTGACCCGAGAACCAGCGGACGTGCCGGCGCGGCGGGCGGGGGCCCCCAGGCCGCGGCCAGCACAGAGCCCAGTCCAGCGAGGGCGAGGCAGAGCCCGAGCAGTCGTCGCGGCGGGCGCCTCCAGGCAGCTGTCATCTCGGATCCTTGGGCCGACAGTCCAGGGGCGAGCACGCGTCCCCCCCGGCGCAGGGCCGGGCGGCCCGGCGGAGGTGTGTTCGCCTAGGTGCTACGCTATTGCATTTCGTGCTACCCGTCAACCCGCAGCCCACCCCCTTGTCCGGGCAGAGGGACAACCCCTCGGCCGCGTCGAGGCGGTGAGACGCTAGCCCGGAGAATTCACGGAAAGACTCGTGAATTCTCCGGGCTAAATGAAGCAATGACCAATTCGGCAAATCCCAATTGGAAATTGGGATTTGGTCATTCCCGCATTTTTCGCGAACAGGCTCGCGAAGAATGCGGGTCAGATCACCGTGCCGTTGGGGATCACCGCGCCCTTGGGAATGATCACGATCCCGTCGCGCACGTAGTAGAGGGGATGGTCCAAGGTGTCGGGCTTGCCGGCGGAGCTGATGACGCAGTGGTCGCCGATACGGGCGTTCTTGTCCACGATAGCACCCTCGACGCGGGTAGACCGTCCGATACCGATGCGCGGCAGGCCCTCCGCGGCGCCGCGGGCGAGAGTTTCGGCCGGCTCGTAATAGTCTGCTCCCACGAGGATGCTGCGGGTCACCTCGCTGCCGGCATCCACCACGGCGCGCAGGCCGACAACGCTGCGCACCACCCGGCAGTGGTTGAGGATAACGCCTTCCGAGATGATGGCATGGTCGATGTCGGCCCCGTTGATCTTGGAGGGTGGCAAGAAGCGGGCGCGACTGTAGATGGGGGCCAGCATGTCGAAGAAGTTAAAGCGGGGCAACTCCTCGACCAGGTCCAGGTTTGCCTGGTAGAAGGTGCGGATCGTCCCAATGTCCTCCCAGTAGCCCTGGAAGACATGGGCGAAGACCCGCCGGCGCTCGATGGCCTGCGGGATGATGTGCCGGCCGAAGTCGGCAAGATCGCTATCCAGGAGCTGAAACAGCACATCCCGGTCGAAGAGGTGGATCCCCATCGACCCCAGGAAGAGCTCGCGGTCGTCCTCGATCCCGAGCGGGGCGTAGGAGGCTCGGTCGAGCCGCAGGCTGTCGAGCAGGGCGGGCTCCGCCGGCTTTTCCGTATAGCGGACGATGCGCCGCTCGGGGTTGATCTGCATGATCCCCAGGCGCGAGGCCGCCTCGCGAGGCACCGGGAGGGCGGCGAGGGTGATCTCGGCTGCCGACCGCACGTGCTGGTCGAGCAGCCGCCGAAAGTCCATCCGATAGAGCTGGTCCCCGCTCAGGATGAGCGCGTAGTCGAAGTCCACGTTCCGGAAATGGACGAGGTTCTTGCGCACCGCATCCGCCGTACCCTGGTACCACGAGGTGTCGGTGTGGGACTGCTCCGCCGCCAGGATCTCGACGAAGCCGCCGCTGAAGGGGTCGAACCTGAAGGAGCCGTACACGTGGCGGTGCAGGGAGGCGGACAGGAACTGGGTCAGCACGAAGATCCGCCGCATCTCCGAGTTGATGCTGTTGGAAATGGGGATGTCCACCAGGCGGTACTTGCCCGCCAGCGGCACGGCGGGCTTGGCCCGCTCGCGGGTGAGGGGAAAGAGCCGGGTGCCCTGGCCGCCCCCCATGATGATGGTAAGGACCCGACCAGGGTTCGCGGAACGGACCGGGTCGGTCGGCATGGGACGCTCCTCGGACCCCCTCTCCCCACCCCGGGTTATACTCCGGCGGATAGCTCGGGCGCAAGGGGCGGCGACCTGAGCGCGCAGGACGAGAGGCCGCATGCCGACCCGGACGAGCGCCAGCGGTGACGACACTGCTCGCCCGGATATTGCACGAGAGCTCGCGAACTTTTCCAGCGTCCCTGGCAGTTGTTCATTCCCGCAGTGTTCGCAGCCGAGGTCGCGAACACTGCGGGGGATTGCCTACTTCCCGGCCTTGATCGCTTCGTCAAGTTCCTGCGCGCGGGCCGGGTCGAGGCGCTGCAACCGCTCGAGCAGCGCCCGCGCATCATCCAGCCGCCCCAGCTTGACATAGGCCTCGCCCAGGTACTCCATCGCCTCCGGGAAATTCGGGCGCAGCTTCAGGGCCTCGTCGTAGGCCTTCAGGGCTTCCTGATACCGTCCGGTCTGCCGCAGGGCGTAGCCCAGCTCGTTCCACGCCTCGGGGTAGTTCGGCCGCTGACGGACGGCCTGCTGGAAGGCCGGGACGGCGTCCGCGAATCGCTTCGCCTCCTTGGCCTGCAGCCCGGTCCGATAGGCCGCCTCGGCCGGGTCCTGCCGGGCGGGGGCGGGGGCCGCCGGCTTTGGTGACTCGCTCCCCACGGCCAGAACGGTGGCCGGCAGACTGCCGGCCAGAATGACGGCCACGAGAGCCGCAGATCCCAATACCATCTTTCGCATGGAAACCCCCTCCTCTGTGATCGTATCGGCGTCCACTCCATACTGAGAAACCGCCGAGTGCCCGGGGAAGTTCCGGCGTCCGCTTGGAAAAGCCGCACAAGGCGGGGAAAATGTCTCCCCCTCACTCCGGGTCCCCCGGCGGGACCCGCCACCAGATCACGGCGCTCTGACGGCGCAGAGGGGCAACGAGGCGGGAACCGATCGGCTGAAGCTTCGTTTTGAGGTACTCCGTCAGGCGCCGCTCCTGGGCGGGATCGCTCAGCCGCATCTCCTCTTTCCAGAAGTCCACCGCCTCCTGGAAATCGTCGAACGGCTGGTCGAACTGGTAGGCGATGATCCGGACGTTGGCATAGATGCCCAGACTGTGGAGCAGCGTGACCGAGCGCAGGTAGTCCTCGCGCGCGGGGTAGGACCGGCCCAGCAGCAGGGGGTAGAGGTCGCCGAAGTAGAACTTCTCCATGCCCGAGCCGACGTTCTGGACGAGGGCCAGCGCCCGGCGCGCCAGCGGCTCGGCCGCCGCCACGAAGGGGAGGAGGTTCTGGAAGATCGGCGCCACGTTGGCCACCAGGATCAGGTCGTGGGGGGCGACGTCAGCCTCGCCCCACCGGGCGGGGATGCAGGTGACGTTGCTGAGCCGGTTCCGGGCCAAGGCCCCGGCAAGCTCCTCCCGCATCGTGGGCGAGGGCTCCAGCGCCGTCACCCGCTCAACCGACCTGGCCAGCGGCACCGTGAGCGCCCCGACACCGGCCCCCACGTCCAGCACCGACCGGCAGCCCACCAGGGCCGGCTCGAGCGCCCGAAGGGTCTGGGCAGGAAAATCGCTCTGCTGGACCGCCTGACTGAACCAGCGGGCACGCCGGGGCGTCCACTGGTACTCGTCGCGGTGAGGATCAGGAACTGCAAGCATGGCGCACAGGAAGGGTCGGGTGATCAGCAGCCACAGATTTTGCGGGCGACGGCCAGCCACTCGCGGTGGGTGACCGGGCCACTGTCCGGGACCTCGGCGAGGTCCACTTCCTCCAGCGTCAGGATCTCGAAGCGGTCCGGCGGCAGCAGCGCCCGCAGGTCATCCTCGTCGAAGAAGTGGACGAGCTTGCCCTTCGGATCGATCCGGGTGTTGGGTTCGATGTGCCGCTGCCAGGTGCCGAGGCCGGCCTCGCGCGTCGAGTAGTTCGCCATCACGATCAGTCCGGCATCCCGGGTCAGGCGCCAGAGCTGGTTCACCATCGCCCGCCGGCCATCCTCAGGCTGCAGGTGGACGACGTGGACCGCGATGACGGCATCGAAGGTCCCGGGCGGGAGCCTGGTTGCTTCGAGGTCATCCACCAGGAAGGTGGCCGCGAGGCCCTCGGCCGCTGCCCGCTGGTGGGCCCGGTGTAACGCCTGCTCACTGAGGTCGGTGCCAGTGACCTCGAAGCCCTCCCGGGCGTAGAAGAGCGCGTCCCGGCCCGACCCGCAGCCGGCCTCGAGTAGGCGCCGGACCTTGTGGGCGCGAAGCAGGGGCGCGAGCCGGCGGGCGAGCGAGGTCGGCTCGGTCCCGTACACGAGCCCCCGCGCGTAGCGCGCGTCCCAAAAAGCCGTCGCCTCCTTGGGATCCACCGGGCGCTCCTCTGCTGCGGACACTGCAGGTGTCTGGGAGAACAACCGGGTCGGACCCGCGGAATCGGCCGAGCCCCTGGCCCTGCAGCCCCCCGGAACCCCGCCGGGTACCTACCTGGACTGGGCGGCCTGCAGCGCCAGGGCCACCGCCTCCTTCGCGTCCCGCGCCCGGACGATCGTATCCGCCTCCATACCCTCCCGCCTCAGCTGCCACGTGTGCAGCCCGATGACGGGAATCCCCTCGATCTGGGCGAAGGCGATCTCGGACAGGGTGCCGAATTTCCCGCCGATGGCGATGACGGCCCGGGCCGAGCGTGCAACCAGCACGTTCCGCACGTGCCCGAGACCGGTGGGGATCGGGTAGGTCACGTACGGATTCGCGTCCGCCGCCCGGGTTCCCGGCAGGATGCCGATCGTGACCCCGCCCCGCCGCTGCGCGCCGCGGCAGGCCGCCTCCATCGCGCCCCCGAGACCCCCGCACACCAGGACGGCGCCGGCCGCGGCGATCTCGCCCCCGACCTCCTCGGCCAGACGCGCAAGGTCGGGCGGCGGATCGTTCTCCCCGATCACGGCGATCACGACCGGACGGCTCATGGCCGCTCCCTCCGGGCGATTGGGATTCGCAGCATCGGCCATTGCTTCATTTCGCCCGGAGCATTCACGGGTCCTGTCGTGAATGCTCCGGGCTAGGCGATGAGGCGGATCTCGACCGGGGTCGGCCCCTTGGTCTTGGCCATGAAGCCGATCGCGTACGGGCACACGAGGGGCACGCGCGCGATCGACTCCCCGGTCTTCTGGTACGCGGCGATCCGGATCGCGTAGCCGTTGATGCTGCCAGAGATCAAGCCGCCCTTGACATAGCCCCAGCGCTGCAGGCGGTGCCCGTCGTTGATGGCCACGATGATGGACGTTCCCTCATCGCGGAACTCCGCCTGGTCCACGCCCGAGAGCTTGGTGGTCGCCCGCCGCCCGCCATACATGGGGTGGGAGTGGTAATCGCCCACCAGTTCCCAGCGCGAGGTGGTCCGGACCGCCTCCTCCACCCGCTGGCTACGGTGCCAGTCGATGTGCACCTCCTGGAACTTGCGGCGGGCGGACTGGTAGGGGACGACGAAGTCGACCATGATCCGGTCCGTTTCGCGGTGCCCCAGCAGGATCCCGAAGCACTCGCGGCGATAGACCTCGATGGTGGACACCAGCAGGCCGACGAAGGCATTCTCGCTCAGGTAGACATCCATGGAACAACTCCCCACCCGCCGGGTGGAGGAACCAGCCCGGATTATTCACGAAGGACACGTGAATAATCCGGGCTTACAAGACCAGGGGCGATTCCCGTAAGCCCGCGTTATTCGCGAGCTATATTCGCGAATAATGCGGGCGAGGAGCATCGATG